>Ga0116169_1000001_pt1 | contig 361213 bp, 286 predicted proteins | sample AD_UKC130_MetaG_FD_89796 | JGI IMG/M metagenome (GOLD analysis project Ga0116169, IMG submission 89796) | Active sludge microbial communities of municipal wastewater-treating anaerobic digesters from Canada - AD_UKC130_MetaG | ecosystem: Engineered > Bioreactor > Anaerobic > Digestate | place...
CTTAAGACCTCGATTACTATTTTTGCTTTTTCTTCAGGTGTAAAATGTCTTCTCTTTTCCATAGTTCCATTCTAACTAATTCTGGTTGTTTTGTCTGTCTTAATTTCTGGTATCATTATAACTGCGGAGTCCGCACCCGAAACTCTGCCGCAGCCGCTGACCTCTGAAGTGTGCAGGTGCATTTCGTAAAGGTATTTCATTGCAAAAATTCCCCCGAAAAAAATATGCAAAATTTCCCCCGGTTGCTTTAAAGCTCCCGGGGAAAGAAGCTCTGTATTTAATAACCTAAAGCTGGTTCCTTTTGCTATATTAGCATAAATTCACCGGCTTTTGGACAAATGACGAATTAACCCCTGACTTCTTCAACCATTTTCATAAATTCGGTGACTATGGTCGAAGCGGTTTTTTCGCCGACGGATACCGATTCCTCATAATGATAGGGAGCGAAAATGCTGCCGTAGTCGTTATCGGGGACTATGTAGCCGATGGCGTCGTTGCAAAGTCCTATGCCGATAAGCTTTTCGCCCGCAATATCTTTAAGGCTCGGCATTGCCCAGTCGGTTCTGGTGTATGCCTCTTCATGAGAGTAGAAGCCGCCAAGCAAGATTTCAGGCATAAGCTCGCCGGGAATGAGGGCAAACTTTATTTTGTCGCCCACCTCTGCGTAGCCTATCTCGGTAATGACCGCCAGGTCGTCCTTTCTGCCCGATGTCTTTACCATTATGGTGGTTACTATCATCAATTTTCCAAGGATGTGATACAGATAGTTGGTGACGGGCAGGACTACCTCTCTGTGGCGGATGTTGAGTATGGGCTTTACTTCCTCATACTCGTCTTCGGGCAGGTTGTAGAGGTATTCCGCTACGCCCTCGCCCATCTTCTTGTAGGGCGGGTCGTCCTCTTTGGAGTCGGAGGCTGTGAACGCCGACTTGTTGCTGGCGATGGAAGCCTGCGGACCCTGGAAGAATACAGCGTTCTCTCCCAGTTTATGCAGCTTGTTGCAGATGTGATAGGGATAGTCGCCGCTGACCATCTTGTTCTTGTCCGGGAAGGATGTGGGATGCGCTGCCATGAGAACCAGCCTTGTGGGCCTCTTGTCCTTGTCGTCGGGCACGAACTTGAAGGTGGTGATTTCGTCGACAACCACATTGGGCGGTCTCTTGTCCCTTGCGTAGCCTCTGCCGGGGACGGTGGCGCTGTAAAGGGTGCCGGGCTCCATGCTCTCTACGGCTCTCTTGATGGAATCCACGGCGATATTGAATATCATTTCCATGTGCTTGGGATTCTTGCCGCTCTTGAGCTTGTGGAACTCCCTGTTCTTTACCGCCTTGTAGTTGGTGGGGAAAATCTCTTTGAGATTGCCCCAAAGACCCTGGGTGTCAATGCCGGAATGGCAGTGGCTCGCGCTTATGTTGATGCTGATGATGTTGTGCTCTTTGGCGAAGTCGGAAAGTCTTTTTCTGATTTCCCTTATATCGCCGGCGCTGAGGCCTATGGAATCTATAACGCCGAAAACCACGGTGCCTCTGCCGTTTCCGTCGTCAACGGCTATGCAGCGGAACATAAGTCCGTCAAGCACTCCCTCCACCCTGTTCGCGGGGATGCTGAGATAGCCGCCCATATAATATTCTCCGGTGGAGATATCGTCGGGAATTATGCTGTCGCAGGCAAAGCCCAGACGCCATTTCGCGCCTTTCTTCGGCTTGTCGATGAATTCATCGTGACCTTTATAGAAATTTTCGCTTACATAGTCAACCAAATGGACCATCGGCGGCTCGGGCAGAACTGAGGCTATGCCCTTTAAGGCGCCGTAGAATGTTTTGTTGCCCTTGTCGTAAAGCACACGCTTGTTTTCGTCCTTTTTAAGCTCCTGCTGAAGCTTTAGGGTCAGCGCGCTGCCTGCGGCAAAAGCTGCGGCGGAAAGCATCGCAGCCGTCTTTTTCTTCATTGTTTTATCCCCCTGAAATCAAATTTATAGTTTAAGCCTTATGGCAATTGAGCCTTCTTTATGCCTTGGTAATCCAGAATTCGCACATCATGACTCCCATTAAGGGCTCGCCGAATTCCAGCTCAAGGGTGCCGTTTTTGAATACCGAGGCGGGCAGCAGGTAGGTTGCTGTTTCAAAGCCGGGGGCAAGCAGCTCCTCGTCGAACTTCTCGTCCCTTTCGCCTCCGAACTGGGGTCCCTTGTAGATTTCAACGCCGTTTGCAATTATATAGTGACGGTTGAAAATCGGGTGCTTGTCGGACTTGAAGGTGATTCTGAGCTTATAGTCCGTATTCTCGGCAAAGCCGCCCAGCTTGCACCTGAAGGTCAGGTTGTCGAAAACCTTAAGCATGGACATGGGCATTTTGCCGCGGTTTTCGGGTCTGTCGCCCTGGAAGTTGATATATACTTCTCCCTCTTGTCTGACGCCCAGCATATCAAAGCCGTGCTCCGCAAAGGAGTAGTAGAACTCCTCGGGACCTACCTTGTTCCTGTTAATCACTCTGTGAACAAAGCCGTCTCTTTCGCTCTCGGGCAGTGTCAGAGCGTGTTTGAATCTGCCGATGAGCCACTCCCTGTCGGTGACGGGCAGGTCGATGGTCTCAAGGGTCGCTCCTCTCTCCCAGCTGTTGGCGCCGTAGCGGGCCACATCAAGCTGCATGCCGATGAGATTAAAGAGTTTTTCGGCAAGCACCTCGATATGCTCTCTGAGGGATTTGTACTCGTCGTCAAACTCGGTTTCCTCAAGCACTTTGAGAGCTGCCTCAAGACCCTCTTTATTCAGAACATAAAGCGCGTCGTCGATGAGGTTTAATTCAAAGATTCTGCGTCTGCGGACAATGGCGTCGCACTCGGCTCTGAAAAGGTGCATTACAAAGCGCCAGTTGTCCATGAGCTTAGGATAGTCGCTTGCAAGACCCTGCCAGATTTTTAAGGTTGCCTCTATGCCGGGATTGTTGACGGGATCGCCCATCCAGTTGTGCTCAAAGCCCAAAAGACCCTCGGTCACAAGGTCGGCGGGAGCGCCGGGGAAGAAGAGTCTTGCGTAGTCCTCTATGGTCTCCCTGATGGAAACATTGGGGAAGAAGTCAAGGTTGCTCCATACCATTTTGTTAAGGTCGTCGTTTACTCCCTCGGAGTAGCTGACGGAGCCGACTATATAGCCCCTTGTAAGGCGGTGAATCATCTCGTACTCCGCGGGGCGGGGGTTTACGCTCTCGCGGCTGAGGCACGAGGTTAAGGAGTAGTGCCAGTCGTCATAGGGGTAGTGGACGGGGTATTCGCACCTTACATTGTGGGTGATGTCGGTATAAAGGCGGATGGGGTATTTGGTGGGGAGGAGGCGTCTTAGCTCGTGGAGGGGGAACGCCCTGTTGGGTCCCGTTACGATGCCCTCGATTTCATCGGGCAGCTTTTCCATCTCCTCAATAAAGTCGTCGCCCCAGCTGAGGATTTTCTTAGGCTTCTGAGCCGACGGCCACATACCCGCATTCGGGTGGAACTCCTTGAGCACCTTGCCGAATGCTATTGCGCGCCTTACAAACTCCTCTGCCTCAAGGTCGCCGGGGTCTCCTCCGGGCGGGAATACGGCGTTGATTCTGGGAATCTTCTTGAAAAGCTCCCTTCTTCTCTCAACAGCCTCCTCCAGGGTATCCTCGCAGTTGGGGAACCAGATGGAAACATCCAAATCAAGCTCGTCCGCAAGGCGGGAGGCTTCAATGAGGAACTCCTCCTCATCGTACTTCATAAGGTGGTTTCTGTTGGAGACCGCCTTTTCGTAAGGTATATGCTCGCACATATTGCAGCCGAAGAACATCATGTCCTTGTAATACCTTACATAGTCGTCATAAGTCCACGCGTCGTAGGTGTTGGGCGTGGTTCTGTAGCCAAGCTGATGACCCCTGATTCTCTTGTCGGGGACATAAAGACCAGATATATCCTTAATGAGAGTAATCTTCTCGTTTTTGTACTCAGTTTTTCTGAGGAAATAGCCTATGCCGAAAATAAAGCCTCTTATGCCCTTTGCGATGATATAAAGGGTCTCGCCGCAAAGGCTCAGTTTATATGAATCCTTATGGGGAACCTCTCCCTCATTATCGGTTTTAAACACAACGGCTTTGCCCTCTGCCTTTTCCGAAACGGCGGGGGCATGACCTGTCCTTGTATTTATTTCATCCTTTAATATTTCAGCCGCCTTCTTCTCCTCCTCGGTGACGGCAGCGATAGACAAACCTGTGAAATCAAACTTCATTAAGCATCCTCCTTTAAAGTGTAGTTTAGCACTTTGAGATGTGGAAATGCAAGCATATATTGGTAAAGCTGCCGCAAAGGGTTTCATGCGTCCGTTCATTTTTTGCATTCTTGTGTGCGGAATGTGTTAAAACGCCAAAATAAGTTTATATTTGTGTAGAAAAGACAATGTAATTTTGTTATAATACCTTTGTTTGAAATTCAGCATGCGGGGTGGGTGACAGTGAGAAAAAGATTCCAATGCCTTTTGCTTATACTCACTTTACTTGCCGTTTCTTTATCCGGCTGCTCCCTGCCCAATAAGGAGCTGGACCTTAGCTTTCCCGTGCCCGAGGAGGCAAAAAGCCTTGACCCGCAGATAGCCCGTCTTTTCAGCGAGCGGATTTTCGCCCGCAACGCCTTTGAGGGGCTTGTGACCGTTGATTCCGACGGCAAAATCATACCCGGAGCGGCCGAAAGCTGCACCGTTTCCGACGACGGGCTTACATATACCTTTAAAATCAGAGAGAGCGCAAGGTGGTATCTGACAAATACGGCGAAACAGGCTCTCGCCGACCGCCTGCCCGAAAACTTTGACACGAGGGTCACCGCCCATGACTTTGTTTTCGCGTTCCGCAGAGCCGTCACTCCCGAAACCGCCTGCCCGAAGGCTGAGCTGTTCTTATCCATTAAGAACGCCGCCCAAATCCTAAACGGCGAAAAGGCCGCAGAGGAGCTTGGCGTTGAGGCTGTATCTGATACCGAGCTTAGAATCACCCTCATTCACCCGGAGAGGGATTTTTTAAGGGTGCTGACCGACCCTGTGTTCTCCCCTTGCAGCGAGGTATTTTTCAACGCATGCGGCGGCAGGTACGGTCTTTCCCTTAAATACATTATCTGCAACGGCCCATTTATTCTGTTCAGATGGAATCCCGGCGGCTCCATGAGACTGACCCGCAACACCGTTTACAGCGGCGAGCGCACCGTTGTGCCCGATGTGGTAAGGCTGTTTGTTAACCCCGACACAGCCTCTGTCTTGGAAAAGGTCACAGACGGCGACTACTCCGCGGGAATAATAACCGCCGCTGACGCAAGGAACATCAAGAAACCCAAGAATTTAAAGCTGACGGAAAAGACGGACATACTCTGGGCGTTTGTGTTCAACTCCGCTAAAGCGCCTTTCAGCGTAAAGGAAATGAGAAAGGCTTTCGTCCTTTCCACCAACTTAGATTCATTCCCCGTGCCCGAGGACATGAAAGGAAAGGCTCTCTCCCCCGTTCCCGTGTCTATCGCCGAGGCGGAGGGGCTTAAAAACCCCGCTCTCCTCAGCTTTAACGAGGAGGAGGCAAGGGCTCTTTTCAAAAAGGCTCAGGCGGACGCTGAGAAAGACGGCGCGGTACTTAGCGGCTTTTCCGTTCTGTGCATTAAAGAGCACGAGGAGATGCTGAAATTTCAGCTTCAGGAATGGCAGAAGATTTTCGGCGTAAACTTTTCCGTATCCCTCATTCCCCTTGAGAGGGCGGAACTTGTAAAGAGGGTACAGTCGGGCAATTATGAAGCCGCTCTCTATCCCCTTCAGCCCGACACGGCGGATATATCCTCCTATTTAAGAAGCTTTGCCGTTGAGAGCGAGGACGGCATATACTGCTTCAATAAGGCCTTTATTAACGGCGTGGAGAGACTGCTTTCGGACGGCTTTGAGGGGGATTTCAAGTCAAACGCCGAGAAACTTGCGCAAATCCTCACAGACGAGGCGGTCGTTCTCCCCGTATTCAGCCAAAGCAGATTCCTGGCGGTTCACAAAGCCGTCAGCGGAATATATTTTTACCCGTCGATTGACGATGTTTACTTTATCAAAGCTACAGACAAGAAATAAGGAGTTATCATGGCAGTTTTAAGAGCATTCAAAGCAATAAGACCCACCAAAGACAAGGCCGCGGCGGTTGCCGCCCTCCCTTACGATGTACTCAGCACCAAAGAGGCAAGGGAAATAGTAAAGCAAAATCCCATCTCCTTTTTGAGAATCGACAAGGCTGAGGTAGACCTCCCCGAAGGCACGGACCTGTACGCTGACGAGGTTTATTTAAAGGCTAAGGAGAACCTTGAAAGCTATATAAACGATGGGATTTTCATTCAGGACGAAAAGCCCTGCCTTTATATATACAGGCAGATTATGGACGGCAGAGCCCAGACGGGCATTGTCGGCTGCCTATCGATTGACGACTATGTGAACAATGTTATTAAGAAGCATGAGCTTACAAGAGCTGACAAAGAGGTTGACAGGTTCCGCCATGTGGACACCTGCGACGCTCATACCGGCCCGATTTTCATAACCTACAAGGGCGGCGGCTCAATTGATGAAATCATCGCAAAGTACGAAAAGACCGAGCCCGAGTACGATTTCGTATCCTGCCAGGGCGTAAGGCAGATAGTCTGGATTGTAAGCGACGAAACGGATATCAATAGAATAATTGAGGAGTTTAAGAAGATAAACAGCCTTTATATAGCGGACGGTCACCACCGCTCCGCCTCCGCGGTTCATGTGGGACTAAAACGCAGAAAAGAGCTGGGCAGCTATACGGGCGAGGAGGAGTTCAACTTCTTCCTTGCGGTAGTGTTCAAGTGCGAAGAGCTTAAACTCATGGATTACAACAGACTCCTTAAAGACAGCGAAAACCGCAGCGCCGAGGAGATTATTAGGCTCTCCGAAAAGAATTTCTATGTAACCGAAAAGGGCGCGGAGAATTTCCGACCCTCCGAAAAGCACACCTTCGGGCTGTATCTTGACGGGCTGTGGTATGAGCTGAGAGCCAAGGACGGCACCTTTGACGAGAACGACCCTGTTGACCGCCTCGATGTAACAATACTTCAGAAGAACTTCATCGCTCCCGTTTTCGGCATAGAGGACCCGAGAACCGACGACAGAATTGACTTTGTGGGCGGAATAAGAGGTCTTGACGGTCTTAAAAGGAGGGTTGACGAAAACGGCTGGAGAGCCGCCGTCGCCATGTACCCCACCACCATTGACGACCTGATGTCCATTTCCGACGCTGGGCTGATAATGCCTCCCAAATCCACATGGTTTGAGCCCAAGCTCCTTTCGGGTCTCTTTATTCACAAGCTGTCGGACTGACATAACGGGAAGAAATCCGCTTATAATATTAAGGGGCTGCCCGAGGAAAGGGAGGGTTCTTATGAACATACTTTGGTTCTTTTTAGGCGGCTTTATTATCGCCGCGGTGTACGCTCTCTACGGGCTGTTGTTTACGATTACCATAATCGGAATCCCCTTCGGCAAGCAGTGCTTTAAGCTGGCAAGGCTGTCCCTCGCCCCATTCGGAAAGGAGATAGTCTATCCCAAATTCGGGGCGGGCAGCGTACTGATGAACATCCTTTGGATACTGCTTGCGGGCATTGAAACCTGCGCTTTAAACTTTGCGATTGGCGTTGCCCTTTGCTGTACGATTATCGGCATCCCATTCGGAATTCAGTTCTTTAAGCTGGCGGCGCTGTCGCTGTTGCCTTTCGGCGCAGACATAGATTAAGCACCTAAATCACCCCTTCTTCATAAGATATACGGGGGTGATTTTTTTGCAGTTAAATTTCTACAATAACGAGTACATAAAGACGCTTTGTCAAAGACGGCCGTCGGCGACGGCGAGAATAAGAGGCGGCAGCCGCTATCCGCTGCTCAGAGGCAGGGTAAACTTTGTGCAGGCAAACGGCGGGGTGCTGGTGATAAGCCTTATAAAGGGTCTGCCCAACGGCGGGGAAAGGAGAGTTTTCGGCTTTCATATCCACGAGGGCAAATCCTGCGCGGGAACTCCCGAGGAGCCTTTTGCTGAGACCATGGGGCACTACAATCCGGACAATCTCCCGCACCCGTACCACAGCGGGGATATGCCGCCCCTCTTTGGAAATGACGGCACAGCATTTTCGGTCTTTTTGACCAACCGCTTTAAGATTGACGAGATTATAGGCAGAACGGTGGTAATTCACGCGCAGCCCGACGATTTTACAAGCCAGCCCAGCGGCAACTCGGGCGAAAAAATAGCCTGCGGAATAATTGAAGAAATCAAATAAAAAACCCGCTCAAGGCGGGTTTTTTGCCGCCCTCCACTTCGGGAGGGTTTTTTTGCGTTCGCAGGGGGGCGGGAGCACTCCCCCAGCTGCGGGGTGAGAGCGTTGCGGCAGGCAGTGGGGTCAGCGGAGCGGGCGGCGTTGCTCCCCCAACGGCAGGGCGGCGGGAGAAAAATAAAAAATGCGGACCACACTCCCCTTGGCGGTGAGGGTGCGGCGGGCAGGTGGCGAATCGGCGGGGCGGTGGCAGGGCAGCTCGGCGGTCAGTAGCGAGCAGGGGGCGGCAGGTGCGGCTCGGCGGGTATTCTCGTCAGCGGCGTGGCTTTGAACAATCACTTTGCGCAAATGCTGTAAAGAGTAAAATTTTACACATAACAGAAGGGAAAAAATCCTAAATTTGTGCAAACAAATGTTTGCTTTTCCAGGTCGGGTTTGGTATACTAATTTTAGTTCATCAAAGGGGGCTTTTATTTGGGCGAATTCAAACTGGTATCCGATTATAAGCCGACGGGCGACCAGCCCCAGGCAATAGACGCTCTCGTGGAGGGCGTTTTAAAGGGATACAAAGAGCAGACTCTGCTGGGCGTTACGGGCTCCGGCAAGACATTCACCATGGCAAACATTATCGCTCGGCTTAACCGCCCCGCTCTTGTGCTTGCCCACAATAAAACCCTTGCGGCTCAGCTCTGCAGCGAGTTCAGGGAGTTCTTCCCCGAAAACGCCGTGGAGTACTTTGTTTCCTACTACGACTACTATCAGCCCGAGGCATACATCCCCTCCACGGACACATATATCGAAAAGGACTCGGCTATCAATGACGAGATAGACAAGCTCCGCCACTCCGCCACCTCTGCTTTGTCGGAGCGGAGAGATGTCATAATCGTATCCAGCGTTTCCTGCATATACAGCCTCGGCAACCCGATTGACTACCGCAGCATGGTCATATCTCTCAGACAGGGCATGACCAAATCCCGCGACGAGCTGATAAGAAAACTCGTTGACATTCAGTACGAGCGCAACGACCTGAACTTTACCCGCAACAAGTTCAGGGTGCGGGGCGATGTGGTGGAGATTTACCCCGTCTATACAAACGAGTACGCCATCAGAGTTGAGTTTTTCGGCGACGAGGTGGACCGCATCTGCGAGTTTAACCCCCTTACGGGCGACATTAAAAATGTGGTCTCCCATGTGGCCATCTACCCCGCCTCCCACTATGTAATCTCCCCCGACAAGCTGGAGAGCGCAATCGAGGAGATTCTTGAGGAGATGGAGCAGCAGGTTAAGTTCTTTGAGAGTCAGGGCAAGCTCCTTGAAGCTCAGAGGATAAGGCAGCGCACCGAGTACGATGTGGAAATGCTGAGAGAAACAGGCTTTTGCAAGGGCATTGAAAACTACTCAAGGATAATGTCGGGCAGAAAGCCGGGTGAGGCTCCCTTTACGCTGCTTGACTATTTCCCCGATGATTTTATACTTTTTGTTGACGAGTCCCATGTGACGCTCCCCCAGGTCAGAGCCATGTACGGCGGCGACCGCTCAAGAAAAGAGGCTCTCGTAAACTTCGGATTCCGCCTCCCCAGCGCATATGACAACAGACCCCTTACCTTTGAGGAGTTTTATCAGAAGGCGGGGCAGAAAATCTTTGTCAGCGCGACTCCCGGACCCTTTGAGCGGGAGGTCAGCGCGCAGATTGCCGAACAGCTCATTCGTCCCACGGGCCTTCTTGACCCGGAGGTTGAGGTTCGCTCCACAGAGGGTCAGATTGAGGACCTTATTTCCGAGATTAATATAAGGGTTCAGCGTGACGAGAGGGTTCTTGTCACCACCCTTACAAAGAAGATGGCTGAGGATTTGACCGAATACCTTGAGGACTTCGGCATCAAGGTCAGATACATGCACTACGACATTGACACAATCGAGCGCATGGAGCTTTTAAGGGATTTAAGGCTCGGCGAGTTCCATGTGCTTGTGGGCATAAATCTTTTGCGCGAGGGTCTTGACCTTCCCGAGGTATCTTTGGTGGCGATTCTTGACGCGGACAAGGAAGGATTCCTCCGCTCCGAGACATCGCTGATTCAGACCATAGGCAGGGCGGCGAGAAACGCCAACGGCAAGGTCATAATGTACGCCGACACCGTCACCCCCTCCATGGAAACCGCGATTAAGGAGACCGAGAGAAGGCGCAGGATTCAGAGAAAATACAACGAGGAACACGGCATTACTCCCGTCACAATCAAGAAGGATATCAGGGATATTATCGAAATCTCCACCAAGGAGACAAAGGAAGAAAAGGGCAAAAAGCTCTCCCCCAGAGAGAGAAAGGCTCTTATCGAAAAGCTAACCGCGGAGATGAAGGCGGCCGCAAAGATACTCGAGTTCGAGCATGCCGCTTATCTGCGTGACAGAATAGAAAGACTAAGGCAGGGAAAAGACTGAAAGAGGTTTTTATGCAGAGAAATCTTGTTATAAAGGGTGCCAGAGAGCACAATCTTAAAAATATTGATGTGGTTATCCCCAGGGACAAGCTGGTGGTTTTTACGGGGCTTTCGGGCAGCGGCAAGTCGTCCCTTGCCTTTGACACAATTTACGCCGAGGGTCAGCGCCGCTATGTGGAGTCGCTTTCGGCTTACGCCCGTATGTTTCTGGGTCAGATGGAAAAGCCCGATGTGGACTATATTGACGGGCTTTCCCCCGCCATTTCCATCGACCAGAAAACAACCTCGAAAAACCCCCGCTCCACTGTTGGCACAGCTACGGAGATTTACGACTATTTAAGGCTTTTGTACGCCAGAATCGGCGTTCCCCACTGCCCCGAGTGCGGCAGGGAGATAAAACAGCAGACCGTGGACCAGATTGTGGACAGGATACTTTCCTACCCCGAGGGCACAAGGCTGCAGGTCATGGCGCCGATTATTCGCGGCAAAAAGGGCGAACACGCCAAAGAGCTTGAAAGCGCGAAGAAAAGCGGCTATGTAAGAGCCAGAATCGACGGCAGCATTTATGACTTGTCCGAGAGTATTAAGCTCGACAAGAACAAAAAGCATAATATTGAGATTATTGTTGACAGGCTTGTAATTAAAGAAGGAATTAAAAGCAGGCTTGCCGACTCGGTGGAGCTTGCCTCCAAACTCGCGTCGGGCACTGTGCTCATAGACATTGTGGACGGCGAGGAGCTTATGTTCTCCCAAAACTGGGCATGCCCCATTCACGGCGCGGGCATTGACGAGCTGACTCCCCGTCTTTTCTCCTTCAACAGCCCGTTCGGAGCCTGCCCCGAGTGCGCGGGTCTGGGCTTTCAGATGAAGGTAAACCCCGACCTTGTTATACCGAACAAAAAGCTCTCCATAAACGAGGGCGCGATTACGGCAAGCGGATGGAACTCCGCGGACCCCAGCTCCATAGCCACCATGTATTTCAGGGGTCTTGCAAAGCACTACGGCTTTTCGCTGGACACTCCCGTGGAAAAGCTGCCCAAGGAGATTATCGACATCATCCTCTACGGCACAAAGGGCGAGAAAATCCACCTTGAGAGAACCATGGAGTACGGCAGCGGCAGGTACCTTGCCGAGTTTGAGGGCGTTGTGAACAACCTTGAGCGCAGGTACAGGGAGACCACCAGCGACTGGATGAGATACGAGATTGAGCAGTATATGTCCACCGCCGACTGCCCCGTCTGCAAGGGCGCAAGGCTCAAAAAGGAGGCTCTTGCGGTGACGGTGGGCGGCATAAACATAGACGCCTTTACAAAAATGTCGGTGCTTGAGGCTCTGGATTTCATGAGCAGCCTCAAGCTCTCCGACAGGGAAATGATGATTGCGGGGCAGATTATAAAGGAGATTAGGGAAAGGCTCTCCTTCCTTTCAAGCGTGGGTCTTGAGTATCTGACTCTGGCGAGAAGCGCGGGCAGCCTTTCGGGCGGCGAGAGCCAGAGAATCCGCCTCGCCACGCAGATAGGCTCATCACTCATGGGAGTTTTGTATATCCTCGATGAGCCCAGCATCGGACTCCATCAGAAAGACAATGAGAAGCTGTTAAAGACGCTTTTGAAACTCAGGGATTTGGGCAACACCCTTATTGTGGTGGAGCACGATGAGGACACCATGCTAGCCGCCGACCACATTGTGGACATCGGCCCCGGCGCGGGCATTCACGGCGGACGCCTTGTCTGTCAGGGCACCGCTGAGGACATTATGAAGTGCGAGGAGTCCATTACGGGACAGTACCTCAGCGGCAAAAAGAAAATCCCCGTCCCCGAAAAGAGGAGAAAGGGCAACGGCAAAAAGCTGATTGTAAAGGGCGCGGCGGAGAATAACCTTAAAAATATTGATGTTGAGTTCCCGCTGGGCACATTTATCTGCGTGACGGGCGTTTCCGGCAGCGGCAAGTCGTCGCTGGTAAACGAGATTCTTTATAAGCGTCTCGCCGCGGACCTCAACAAGGCTAAAACCTTTGCGGGAAAGCATGAGGCGATTTTGGGAATTGAGCATCTTGACAAGGTAATCAATATCGACCAGTCGCCCATCGGCAGAACTCCCCGCTCAAACCCCGCCACCTATACGGGTGTTTTCACCGATATTCGAAATCTTTTCGCCTCCACAACCGACGCGAAAATCAGGGGCTACGCTCCCGGCAGGTTCTCCTTCAATGTGTCGGGCGGCAGGTGCGAGGCTTGTCAGGGCGACGGCATTGTGAAAATCGAGATGCATTTTTTAGCCGATGTTTTCGTCCCCTGCGAGGTCTGCAAGGGCAAGAGGTACAACAGGGAGACCCTTGAGGTAAAATACAAGGGCAAGAACATCGCCGACATTCTGGACATGACCGTCGAGGAGGCGCTGGAGTTCTTTGACAGTCAGCCGAGGATTAAAAATAAGCTGAAAACCCTTTACGATGTGGGACTGGGCTATATAAAACTCGGTCAGAGCGCGACCACCCTCTCGGGCGGCGAGGCTCAGAGGGTCAAGCTGTCAACGGAGCTTTCAAAGCGCCCCACGGGCAGAACCCTTTATATTCTGGACGAGCCGACCACGGGACTGCACACCGCCGATGTGCACAGGCTGATTGATGTGCTTCAGACCCTTTGCGACTCGGGCAACACGATTGTGGTAATCGAGCACAATCTGGATGTGATTAAGACGGCGGACCATATTATTGACTTGGGTCCCGGCGGCGGCAATAACGGCGGCACGATTGTTGCCACCGGCACGCCCGAGCAGGTAGCCGAAAACCCCAACAGCTTTACAGGCGAGTTTCTTAAAAAGGTATTAAAGAAATAGGATTACAGCGGAGAATTCCTTTAGGAGTTTTCCGCTGTTTTGTTTTTCTGCCCGCCCGTTGGGGGCGGTTTTTTTGGTGTCGGGGGGGATTTTCTCGGCGGCGGGGCGGGCGGCTGTGGGCGGGGCGGCGTTCGGGTGCGGACGGGTGCTCCCCTCGGCGGACAACGGGGTCTGACGGTCGCTTGGCGGGCGTTCCTCCCATCGGCGGCGGGCGGGGTGAGGTCTCTGCGGGTGTCGGGGCAACAAAAATAAAAAAAGCCCTCACGAATGGGCGGCAAACCAAATCAGAGGCAGGCGGGCGAGGTAAAAAAATGCGGGCGGCGATGCTCCATTCGGCGGGGCGGGGGCGGGGCGGCTCCTTTCTCTCGGCGGGAGGGAAAATAAAAAATCCCGCTCTTTGTGCGGGGCGGGATTCAGCAAATTGAATTAAAAGGTAAAACACCTAATTAACGGAAATTTTCCGCGCAAAAAAAGCATTGCAGTCTTTAGACTGCAATGCTTAACGGATTTCATATAAGGACTGACCTTTAGGGGTTGCCTCGCACTAATGTGCCAAACTCCGTTTACAGTACGCCGAGAGCTTCCTTCTCTTCGGCTTCCTTCTTCTTTGCAAAGCACTCGCTGCAAAGAACCTCACGGTCCTCACGGGGCTTGAAGGGGACTCTTGCTTCCCCGCCGCAAGCAGAGCAAACGGTTGTGTAAATCTCACGCTCGCCTCTCTGATTTGCCTTGCGCTTTGAACGGCATTCCTTGCAACGCTGGGGCTCGTTTACAAAGCCCTTCTCTGCATAGAATTCCTGCTCGCCTGCTGTGAAGATGAATGTTGCTCCACAGTCTTTGCATGTCAATTGCTTGTCTTCGTACATTTTGCTACCTCGCTTGAAAAAAATATTTGCCTCCGGACGGAATTGCACCGCCACCTTTGTAAACAACGCTCTGCTTTGAGCTACTCGGGCATATTGGAACAGCGCGACAGCTGTTATTGCTAATGTTTTTGTTTTCTTTTCCTCAGCTTGCGCCGCACTCTTTGCAGTGCGTTGTCAACGGACTTTACGGTCAATCCAAGCGTGGAGGCGATTTCCGAATAATCATAACCTGCGAGGTAGAAGCTAAGTGCTTTGCGTTCTATCTCCGATAGGTCGTGAAAGAGAAATTCCGTAAGAAACTCGGAATTCTCCTTTGCAATGTACCGCTCTTCCGGATTACCCTTATCGGTTGCGCGGGACTGGAGCGGTTCAAGAGGAAGTGCATTGTTGAGAATCGCATGCTTTTGCCTTGTTGCCGCTCTGAGGGCGGATTTGATGCTGTTTTCTATGCATACATTGGCATAGGTTGTGAAGGACGCGCCCGTGCCTTTGCGGTATGAAAAAACCGCAGAGAGGAAACCGAGCATGCCCTCCTGCGACAAATCGTCATTATCAAGGGATGCGATATTATAAGATAAGGCAGCGTTTTTGATTGCCGTTGAAAAAATCCTAATAAGTTCGTCAAGTGCTTCCTTGTCGCCCTTCTGGGCTGAGAGGACCAAGTCCTCCACTTCAGAGCCAAAGCAAGTTTTACACTTTACTTTGCTACTCATCCAATAACACTTCCTATAATAGTTTATGGCTATCGTTTTGTCAACTAAAATTTTTCAAAAATTTTAAAAATTCCCCTTTTTTGCCAAAGCGGAAATCAAAACGCTTAGAATGCTGCCGAACATTAAGAGAGCGAGTACCGCGGCGGTTATTTTTACGAGCTTTTTGTTCACCTTTGACCTCCGATAGTAAATCTCGCCCCGCAGTCTTGATTATATGCTTATTTTCGCTGCGGGGCAATGGTTATTTGTTTCCTTATTTGGGGCTTCTTATACTCCGAGGATTTTCTTCATGTCCTCGCCCAGAGTGTCGGCAAGGGCGTTTGCCTCATCGCTGCTGTCGCCGACGGTGGAGATATAAATCTTAATCTTAGGCTCGGTGCCGGACGGTCTGACTATTACCTTTGCCCCGCCGGAGAGGGAGAATGAGAGGACATTGGATGAGGGCAGGTCGATTTCGGACTCTTTGCCTGTTTTGAGGCAGACGGTTTTGCTGATTTTGTAGTCGGAGATTGCCTCAACCTCTTTGCTGCCGATGGTCTTGGGCGGCTCTTTTCTAAGGCTTTCCATCATGTCGGACATTTTCCTCATGCCGTCGGCGCCCTCAAAGGCAAAGTTAAGGAGTTTATTTACAAAGCAGCCGTACTCTTTGTAGAGGTTTTGGAGATAGTCATACAGTGTAATTCCCTGCTTTTTGCAGTAGGCTGCCATGTCGGCGGCAAGGAGAGACGCGACAACCGCGTCCTTCTCTCTTACATGGGTGCCGCAAAGGTAGCCGTAGCTTTCCTCCATGCCGATGGCGAACCTGTCGGCTTCTCCCCTGTCTTCAAGCCGGGTGATAAGCTCGCCTATATATTTAAAGCCTGTGAGCAGGTCGTAAACTTCGGCATTGAAACTCTCGCCGATTTTTCTGACAAGCTCCGAGGTGACAATGGTCTTAATGACAACGGGTTTTTCGGGGAGTCTGCCCTGCCTTTTCTTGCCCGTCAGCACATAGTGGGTAAGAAGGCAGCAGACATCGTTGCCCGTAAGCAGCACATACTCGCCGTCTTGGAGAACAGCCAGACCCACTCTGTCGCAGTCGGGGTCGGTGGCTATGATGAGGTCTGCCTTGTAATTATCGGTCAGCTTAAAGGCTTCCTCAAAAGCCTGAGCGATTTCGGGGTTCGGATAGGGGCAGGTGGGGAATTTGCCGTCGGGCAGCTCCTGAGTTTTTACGATTTCAAGATTCTTGACGCCCGCTCTTGCGAGAACGGTTCTTACGGGGATGTTGCCCGTGCCGTTTAAGGGCGTGTAGAGAATCTTGATATCGCTGTTTTTAAGGTTTTCGGGCTCTATGAGCTGGCTTAAAACGGCGTCGTAGAATTTTTCGGATACGGAGTCGGGGATATACTCGATAAGCCCCTTTTCAAGAGCCTCGTCGAAATCCATCTCCTTAATGCCGTCAAAGATGTCCACTTTCAGCATCTTTTCGGAGACCAGTCCAGCGTCGTGGTCGGTCATCTGATAGCCGCCCTTGTCGTAGCACTTGTAGCCGTTGTACTTTGAGGGGTTGTGGCTGGCTGTGATGACGATTCCGGAGCTGCACTTAAACTCCCTTATCGCGAATGAAACCATGGGCGTGGGCTTCAGCTCTTTATAGAAATAGACCTTTATTCCGTTGCCGGCGAGGACGGATGCCGCGCGCCTTGCGAAAAGGTCGGAGTTGATTCTGGAGTCGTGACCGATGGCGACGGAGGGGTTACGGAAGTGCTCGTTAAGATAGTCGGCAAGACCTTGTGTTGCCTGACCGACAGTGTATATATTCATCCTGTTGGTGCCGGCGCCGATAACTCCTCTGAGTCCGCCCGTGCCGAACTCCAGGTCGCGCCAAAAGCGGTCAAGGATTTCCGAGTCGTTATCCTTTATATCCTCGAGCTCTTTTTTAAGCTCGGGGTCCGCAACGGCTTTCTTCAGCCATATTTCATATATGCTCTTATAATCTCTCATTGGGAACCTCCAAAAAAGGAAAATACAGTTTTTGGAAACTTGCTTTACAAATTGTACCACACTTTTTGCCCGCTTACAATTATTTATGCCCTTTTAGCCGCAATAAATAAGGGCGGTTTTTCCGCCCTAACTGCTTTCCTCTGCGGTGGTTTCGGTTTCGTCCGTATTAGGCTCGGTTTCGGTGGTTTCGGTTGTTTCAAAAGTCACAGGCACTGTGACAAATTCGGTTTCTTCATACCGAAATTCCTCGGTTACCGGGGGCTTTTTCTCTCCCTTGCGGTTTGCCGCCGCTGCCATGTACTCGCCCACTTGGCTTTTAAGAGAATCAATGCTGACAATGGGCTGGTTTATGCCCTGACCTCGCATTTTTGTGCGGTTTGCCGCCTCGGTGGCTCCCGCCGCAAGGATAAAAAGCCCCAAAGCAAGGGAGGTGCAGATGATGTACCCCCTTATAAGCTCTTTAAGCTCGTTTCTTTTCATGCTTCCTCCGTTTTAGTTTTTCGTATAGTCATTCAGAAGGTCGGCAAGGACGACTCCTATGAGTCTGCCCGAATAAGCCGCCTCTTCAAGAGTATTGACATCCGTGCCCATTTCTAACAGGATTGAGTACTCTCCCAAATCCATATTGTATTTTCTCGGGGAGAACATAACGGGCTTCATAAGTCCCTCGAACATACTCTGCGCTCTTTCTTGGAGCTTTAGGGCAAACTTCAGGTTGTTCTGCCAGTTGGGGAAGTTTTTGATGCTGCCTTCCTCTACTCCTGTGATTATCATAATCTGAGCGGCTTTTTTGCCGTCTATAACCGTTGTGGGCTTAGCCCTTGAGGTTTTGCTGTAATGTATGGCGTCCCTGTGAATGTCCAAGGTTACCTTGATGGTGGGGTACTGTTTAAGATACTTCTGAATGGTCTGCCTTGACCTTGAGTATGAGCCTGTGTATGACTCGTCGTGGATGGTCTTGTCGTGTATTACATTAAAGCCGGCTTCTCTGAGCCCCTTGGCGATTTCTTCGCCCACTCTTATCATGTTAAGGGCGGGGTCCTTGCTTCTGGCTGTAAAGGCGCTGTTGAAGGTGCCCGTATCATAGAGAAGATAGCTCTCGGTCGTGTGGGTGTGGTAAATAAGTATGGCGGGGTCCTGCCTGTTCTTGATTTCGAGCCCCAGTTCCTTTTCCAGCTCCGCTTTTATGCTGAGGTCTTTCGTGGTAGAGTTTTTGACATAAACTTTTTTATAAATTACATTCGCGTCTTTTGAGTTAAACTCCCTTTCAACCACCTTGCCGTCGTGCTTTTTGGGGTCCTCGGACTCGAGGGCTTTTTTCATCTTCTCCGCAATATCGGCAGGGGTTGTCTTTAAATCACCCGCCGCGGGCTGAGGAGGCGCTGTGGACGGCTCGGTCGTCTCCGCGTCAGAAGGCTCTGTTTCGGCGCTGTCGTCAACCGGCTCTCTGCCCTTTTTATCGGAGAGAAAATCGGGGCCGTTAATCTCTTTTACCTTTGCCAAATTGTCTATGGCGATTCTCTGAAGCTCCTTTTTTCCGCCTTCGGGCAGAATAGCCCCCGCCGCGACAAGGGCGTAGGGAGCAAGAAATTGGGACGCCTGCGGGCCGAAATACGCCGCCGACGCCACTATTAAAAAAGACAAAAGGCAAACGAGACTTTTTTTAAGCTCTTTGCCGAAACCCGAATTCTCCCTGTTCACTGTATAGCCCCCCGAAAAAATCTGAGCCGATACGGCCTCAGGATATATTTATGATTTTTTCGGGGGGTTTATTCTATCTTTTAAATGAGAGAGAGTATATCGTCCAGGCTGAGAGAGGGCTGGAGGGCGGTGTTGATTGACAGGGCAATGAGCTTTGCCGCCCTTTCGGTCATAAGGTCAATCTCTCTGGGAGTTACCATCATTCTGCCGAACTCCTGGTCAATCTGGATGTCGCCCATCCTTGCGGCGTTCTGTTCGCCCAGAACATCGGTGACTAAAGTTACGGCGTCAACAACCGTGGGCACACCCATTGAAATGACCTTGACGCCGAGGGTCTTTTCGCTCAGCTCGGTTCTCGCGTTGCCGACGCCCGAACCGGGGCTGACGCCCGTATCAGACATCTGAACCGTATTGCCGAGTCTTGAAAGTCTGCGGGCGGCGAGGGCGTCAATGGCGATTACCGCTGTGGGTCTGATTCTCTCCACAACCGCGGCTACGATTTCACTTGTTTCCATGCCCATCTGACCGAGAACGCCGGGAGTGAGGGCCGCTACGGCTCTGAGACCGGGCAGACCGATGGACATGGCAAGGTCGCTGCCTATATGCCTTGTGGCGAAAATCTGGCTGACGCACTTGGGTCCCAAAGCGTCGGGAGTGATGTCGTTGTTTCCGAGACCGACGACCAGAACGCAGCCTTCAGTGGGCAGCATGGATTTCAGCTCGTCGGCAATGGCGTTTAGCCTGCCGTCAAGCAGGTCTGTTTCGTTTGCGAAATTGGGCACCTCGACTGTTATATACTTGCCTATGGGCTTGCCGATAGCCTGTGCCCCTTCTTCGGTCTGAACCTGAATTTCTGTAATTTTGGCGTTTTCCTTTTCTCTTGTTACCTGATTTACACCCGGAACGGGGGCTTCGCCTACAAGCTCCCGTCTTTCAAGTACTAGGTCTGTCCGAAAGTTCATTAAATCACCCGTTTAATAAATTTAACAACATAATTATTTGCCGCATTTCTCCGCTTATGCTTTGAAAATCGGATTAAATGTCATTTTGACAAATCATCGTTCATAATGTCTTAAAATTTTGTGCCTTTGTGACACCTGTTATATTGACATTTGTCCCAATAAAACTTAAACTGTAAGTGTATCTTTATTTACAGCAAAATTCTGGAGGTTATTTAAATGAACAAAAAAACGGGCTTTAAGCTTTTAAGCCTTCTTCTTGTTTTGAGCCTTCTGTTCTCCATGCCCTTTGCCGCATCGGCAAACACAGGCGATGAGATAGTTCCCGACGGCTCAATTACAAGAGTCAATGTAACCATTTACGGCGACAGCAAAACAAGCCGCGGCTTTTCATGGGCAACCAAGAAAAACTCGGGCTCAGATGTAATGCTTTACGCCATTGACGCTGAAGGCAACCCCATTTCTGAGGTTAAGTACTATTCAGGCAAGAGCAATTCCTTCATGGGCTACATATACCATAAGGTTGTCGCTGCCGACCTTGAGCCCGGCACAATGTACGCTTACAGAGTAGGCGACAAGGCTGCCGGCAAGTGGAGCGACCTCGGCACCTTTAAGACAGACGACGGCGACGATAAGTTCTCCTTCATCGCCATCGCCGATGTTCAGGCAAGCAGCGAGAAAAACTTCCAGTTTGCCAGCAAGGTTCTTGAGGCAGGCTACAGGACACTGCCCGAAGCTGAGTTCTTCATGAGCGCGGGCGACTTTGTAAACGACTGCACCAACGAAGAGTGGGAGTGGCTGTTCAAGTCATTTAAGAACATCTTTATGAACACCACCGCGGTTCCCATTGCGGGCAACCATGACGGCAACCTCAAGTGGCACTGGTTCGAGAATCAGTTCAACCTTAAGAAGGGCGCAGGCTGCGACGGCATCACAGGCGTTTACTATTCCTTCGACTACGGCAACGCTCACATTACGGTTCTCAACTCCAACGACATGTATCCGATGTCCGAGCAGCAGGTCAACTGGCTCCAGAACGACATCAACAAGTCCGACGCAAAGTGGAAGATTCTTGTAATGCACCGTCCCTTCTACTCCGCAGGCAAGAATGTCAACAAGCCCGACACCATGATAATGAGAGACCGTCTGCTTCCCATTGTTGAGAAGCTGAACATAGACCTTATTATCGCAGGTCACGACCATATGTACTACAGGTCAAAGTCCGTAAAGAACGGCAAGGTTGTTCCCACAGAGACAATCACAGAGGTTTACAAGGGCGTTGAAACCGTATTTGAGGTCAACCCCGCGGGCGTAACCCACATCCTGCCCAACACAGCAGGCACAAAGAGATACAGCGTAAACCAGAAAGCCGTATCCCCGATTCTTGATATCGCCGCTGTCGCTTCCCAGCCCGGACTTTCAATGTTCTCCACCTTTGAGATTGACGGCGACCGTCTTGTTTACAAGGCATACACCGTTGATGTTGATAACGGCGGCACCGTAGAGCTTTACGACCAGTACGCCATCCTCAAGACCGTTCCCGGCTCCGCAGTTGAAGGCTGGGAGGACCTTGACACCAATCCTTCAAACAACCTCTTTAAGAATATCGCCAACTTCTTCAAGCACTTCACTCAGGTTATTTTCTCCTACCTCAAGATGTTGGCATCCAGATAAAACAGCAGCGCCCGGAGCAAAAGCTCCGGGCTTATTTTTTTTATATAATCTGGACAAAATCCGAAAAGATTATATAATGGATTTAACAGAATTTGTAAATTAAACGAAAGGAAGGTCCTCATGAACCCTATCTATAAGGCATACTGCAGAGCTTATCAGACAGTTTTCCGCGGGGCGGCTTACCTCATTCCGTGGAGAGAGCCTGAGCTGATTACGGGCGCGGGCACCGTAAAGACCCTGCCCTCCATTATTAAGGCTAAGGGAATAAACAATGTTCTGATTGTGACCGACAAGGGCATTACCAAGCTGGGACTTTACAATTCCCTTGTGGAAAACCTTGAAAAGACGGGCATTAAATATTCCATCTACGACGGCACTCAGCCCAACCCCACCATTAACAATGTAAACGAAGCCAAGGCTATGTATATCAATAACCGCTGCGAGGCAATAATCGCCTTTGGCGGCGGCTCGCCCATGGACTGCGCCAAACTCTGCGGCGCGGCTGTTGTTAGACCCAAAAAGCCAATCCAAAAGATGAGGGGTCTGTTTAAGGTCATGCGCAAGCTCCCGCCGCTGTTCGCAATACCCACCACGGCCGGCACCGGCTCCGAGACAACCATAGTCGCGGTTGTCACAGACTCCGAGACTCACGAGAAATATCCCGTAAACGACCCGCAGCTCAGACCCCGTTACGCCGTTCTTGACCCTGAGCTCACCGTCAGCCTTCCTCCCTCAATCACAGCCGCTACGGGCATGGATGTCCTGACCCACGCCGTTGAGGCATATATAGGCAGGAGCAACACCAAGAGCACAAAGGAAGCCGCCGAAAAGGCAGCGAAGCTGGTATTTGAGAACCTCTATGAGGTTTACAGCAACGGTCAGAACCTTGAGGCAAGGGAGAATATGCTTGTCGCCTCATACTTTGCGGGAATTGCCTTTACAAGGGCTTATGTGGGCTATGTCCACGCCATCGCTCACAATATCGGCGGACTTTACAATGTTCCTCATGGTCTTGCCAACGCCATAATCATGCCCTATGTGCTTGAGGCTTACGGCAAGTACGCTTACAAGAGCCTCGCAAAGCTGGCTGACCTGACGGGCGCCGCCGGCGACGCCGCTACCGAGGAGGAAAAGGCAAAGAACTTTATTGAGGCAATCAAGGAAATGAACAGAAAGATGGAAATTCCCGACAAGATTGCCGAGCTCAAAGAGGAGGATATAGATACCATAGCAAAGAGAGCCTTAAAGGAAGCAAATCCCCTCTACCCAGTACCAAAGCTGATGGACAGAAAGGAAATAGCCGAGGTAATAAGAAGGCTCCTTCCGTAAAGAGAAAAACCGCCTCGCGGAAAGCGGGGCGGTTTTTTGCCTTTTTCTTTGCAAAATAATTGAAATTAAGGTATAATCAGTAAAGCAACACTTAAAGGGGCATTAAAATGGGCGCGTCTGAAAAGGATTTCTTAAAGCACTCTCAAAAGGAACCGTCTAAGGCACAGACAGCCGAAGATAAGGTAACTCACGAGGGGCACAGGAAAAGGCTTAAAAACCGCTTTTTGACCAGCGGGCTTGACAGCTTTGAGCCCCATAACATACTGGAGCTGCTGCTTTTTTACTCCATACCCAGAAAGGACACGAACGAAACCGCTCATCTTTTGCTTAAGAGATTCGGCTCTTTGTCCGCGGTCTTTGACGCGCCGTTCTCAGAACTAATTAAGGTCAAGGGCATCAGCGAATCATCGGCGACTCTTATAAAACTCATTCCCGCTCTCTCAAGGGCGTATCTCTCCGACAAAGCAAAGCACACTAAGGAAATCGACTCCCCCGAAAAGGCGGCGTCTGTGCTGATTCCCCGATTTGTGGGGGAAACGAGCGAGGTTTTGCTTGTTCTCGCCCTTGACAACAAGGGGATGCTGAAGAAAATAATCGAAATCAGCCGAGGCAGCGTGAGCTGCACGGACATAAACATGAGGCTTATGGTGCAGGAGCTGCTAGCCAGCAACGCCAGCGCGGCTATAATCGCCCACAACCACCCCAACGGCTTTGCCGTCCCCTCAAAGCAGGATTTTGAGGCTACAAGGCAAATCTCAAAGACTCTGCAAGCCATGGATATTAACCTTCTTGACCATATAATTATATCGGGCGAGGAGTTTTTCTCCATGTCCCAGAATCTGAAATACGCCTCGGCCTTTACAAACGGGGACATAGCCTACGGATAAACAGAAAATAAAACCGCCCTCACAGGGGCGGGTTTTTTTATATCTTTTTCTTGGTTTTGGCTCTGAACATTATGAGTGCTGCGGCGCAGACAAGTCCGTAGATGGATGAGAACACAAATCCCGTTCTCATACCCGTCTGCTCGGAGCTGAGAGAAAAGCGGTTCGCGATGTCCGCAAGGAAGGAAATCTCCCCCGCCATGTCGGCCAGCTTGCCCGTAACAAAGGGGCATGCAGCGGCGCCGAGGTCGCCAGAGACCGCCATAAACGCAAAGAGCCACGCTCCCGATTTGGGGAAAGACTCTGAGGCGAGCACCAGAGTGCCCGGCCAGAGGAGCGCCACGCAAATGCCCGAAAGGGCGCAGGCTATAAAGGACAAAACGGGGTAGGGGGAAAGTCCCATGGTGAGCATGCAGAGGAAAACTCCCATGGAGCCTATTAGCATCGACTTTGACAAACTTACTCTGTTGCCCAAAAGACCGTGGGTGAATCTGCCTATCGCCATGCCGAAAGCGAACATGAGAATGCCCGCAATATCTCCGTAAACCTTGGGGATGCTGAGAACCTCCTCCATAAAGGCGGAGCTCCAGCCGACTATTGTGTGTTCCGCTCCCGCACCGAAGAAAATGGTTATGGCGCAGAGGGCGTAAATCGGGCTTTTCATAATCTGCAGCTTTGTGGAGTCGCTGCGGTTGACGGCGTTTTCGGGGTATTTGGCGCCGAGGAACAAGATAGCGCAGACTATGGGCAGAAGCGCCCAGAGCATTACGATGACGGGCCAGTTTTTCGCTCCCAATATGTATAAAAGAAGCGTTGTGATGAGCACCACAGACATTTGACCCCATGAGTACATGGAGTGGAGTATAGCCATGCTGCCCGCCGAGGAGTCGCTGGGCACTCCGTTGATTATGGGACTTATGAGAATTTCGGACAGACCTCCGCCGAGGGCAAAGAGGAAGGTGGCGATAAAGAGCCACACCACCGGGGAGGAGAATTTTGAGCCCGCCAGGGCGAGCAGGGTAAAGCCCGCGCACTCGCAAGCCATAGAGAGGAGCACGAAGGGCTTGTAGCCGAACTTTGCAGCCGCGGAGCTGAAAAAGAAGTCCGCCGAAAGCTGTGTAACAAAATTAAAGCCCGTAAGCAGGGCGAGCACCGTGTAGCTGACGCCGAGCTGCTCTCTGAGCGTGGTAAACAAAAGGGGCATTAAGGTGATGACCGCCGCCTGGGAGACATAAGCCAAATAGCAGGCTGTTTTTGTTCTTTTATAAGGATTGGAAGGGGACATAAATTTCTCCTTTTTTTGTATATCAATGATAAAGTATCATATTCCGTCGACAAAAAGTCAATAGGTTTTTTTAATGCCCACAAAATTCCCTTCGTATGCAGTCTATGGGCGGCAAGCGCATTTGCGACAGCGCAAAAACCCCCGTTGGGGGGGTGGTCGGCTGGCAGGGCTGTTCTCCCTCTGTGTTGCGGGGCGGCGGTGACTCCAGCGGCGGAGGGGTGGTCTTACAGAGGACAGGGCGATGGGCAGTCGTCACTCGCCAGGCGCACTCCTCGACGGCGTGACACCTCCCCTGTCGGCGGGACGGCGGCAAATAAAAAAGCCGCTCCCCATTGGGGCGGGGTTGCGGCGACCCTTTTAGAGGGTGACCGCTACGGGCGCGGAAACCCGTGCGGGTGGGATTGCTCCCACTCTGTGTTGCGGGGCGGCGGTTACTCCAACGGCGGCGGGGCGAGCGGGGGCGGTCGGTGACCCTTGTGACGGTCTGCGGCGGGGGATGGCGGCTACGGAAATGAGCAGGCATAAAAAATCCCCCGCGTTTGGCAGGGTGATAACCTTGTATCGGTGGTTTGGGCATAAAAAAGCCCCCTGATGGGGGGCGTTTTTACCAGCGGTTGTCGGAGTATTCGCAGAAGGCTGTCATGTCCTTAATATGCAGCTCTTTGCCGTCGTCAAGGACCACTGTGCCGTTCCACTTGCCGTAGACCTGATGGCACCTGTTGCCTATGGGGCCTATCCTTGACGAGGTGTAGTTGTCGTACTCCGGTGTCATGGTCATTTCAAAGCGTCCGTCGCTGCTTGAGAATACCCACGGCTGCATATAGTCCTTATGAATATTGTTCTCTAGGTGAACCTCGCCTATCTTATGTCCCTTGCCGTTGTAGAAAAGCATATTCTCGGTGGCGGCGCTCATGTCGCCGAAACCCCAGCCGATTTCAAAGCCGAACAGGGAGCCGTCCTCCAGCCTTGTGGTGCCGTTTCCCCAGTACCAGTGGCACTTGTAGGGCCATACTCCCCTGCCCCAGTCGAGAACCGCGAAGGAGTTTTGGGGCGAGAACTCGAATATCCTGCTGCCAATCTCCACATAGCCTTTTACGGGCATGGAGTTCATCTTTTGGTTGAGATAGAAATAGCCCGGCAAGTCCTCAAAGGGAACAGCCATGACAAGGGATTCAAGACCGTCCATGACCTCCAGCTCCAGGTCTGCCTTTATTCTGTTCCTGCGGGCTCTTATGTCGGCGGTGAGGTAACGCTTATTCTTTGCGGCAACAACCCGCAGCTTAGTGCCGGCGTAGCCGACGCTGATTTTGTGAGGCGTCTCGGTCGTCCGAGGCATATTCATCTTGCCGAAGGTGAGGGGTATTACCGAAAGGGCGTCCTCCCTCTCCCCCGTTTCCCTGTCAAAGAATGCGAAGGAGCCGAATCCCGCGAAGGAGATATCGCCGAACACGATTTGAACCGTGTACCTGTCGTTGGAGATTTGGTAAAAGTCCCACTCCTTGATTCTCGACGGGTGCGCCTTGATGTTCTCTCGGTTATATACATACAGATTTGTCGTGCAGTAGCCCGGCTTTAGGACATTGCCGTCCTCTCCGAGAAGCAATGTAGGTTCAGTGATGCGAACCTGTTCCATTTGCAGCCCCCCTGATTAGGTTTCTCTTAGCATATTAGCAAGGACTTTCCAAGAGTTTATACCATAGTATGTGTATTCTTTTCCGTCAATTTCTGCGGTAAGAGTGAGGAATTCTTCCTCCTGCTCCTTTTTATAGCGGAACGCGGTCATGCCAACGGGCGAGGCGCCCAGAACATCCGCTCTGTAGGAGTCGCCCAGATACCAGCAGTCTTGCGGCTCTACGCCCGCAATCTTTGCCGCCGCCTCAAACATATGGGGCGCGGGCTTTTGGAAAAGATAGTCGCAGCTTGTGAGGATAAACTCGAATTTGTTGTCGGGCAAAAGCTCGTCAATCGCCATTTTAAGCGACTCGCCGCTCATTACAATATTACTTATGACCCCCGTTCTTATGCCCTTTTCGCGCATAACATTTAAAAGCTCGTCTATATAGGGGGTTCTTTTTCTTGTGGAGTTAAACTTATCGAATATGTATTCGCATTCCGTAAGGGGCAAATCCACTTTGATGCCCGCTCTTGCGAAGATGTTTCTGAATATTGCCGAAAGGGGAGTTTCCACTCTGTAGCCCTTGGGGGTTCTTATGTCGCTCAGGACCTGCTCCTGCATATCAATCCATAAATTTCTGAGAAGGTCCTCGTCATATTCTTTGACTCCCGCGGCGTTCAGCACTGCTTTAAGACCTGAGTCTATATCCAGTTCGCCGTCGTCCGCAAGGGTTCCGCCAAAATCAAATAACGCCAGTTTAGGAATTTTCATATCAAACCTGCCTATTTTGTATTCTTGGAAAAAAGGCGGGCAAACAGCCCGCCTTTATTTTTATGCTACGAGAAGTATACCGCTATGGATATTGTGACCGGGCCTCTGATATTGGAAACGGTGTATACGCCCGCGGAGTTGGGGGCAATCTCCCTGCCGTTTGCCTTGACCACAATCTCTCCCGTGTAGCCGGTTACCAGCTCAAGCTGGAAGGAGAAGCTGCCGCCTACGGGGATGTTGTTCAGGTCGCTGACGGCGGTCATTCTGATTACGGGGTTGTCAAGTCCGGTAATCAGAACCGTACATGCCTGAATATCAATCTCTACGGGGGAGTTTACGGGGATTTCGTAGATTGTCAGGTCTGACTCAGAGGGGTCAACGCTGACGCCGTTGGCGAGCACCGAAATACCGCCGTTGAAGCTGCCGAGCCTTGTTATCTTGATTCTGTATACGCCGCCCTCGCCCAGAGTTGACGGGTCGGTGAGGTACTGTACGGTGTAGTAGGGATTCGGCTCAATCTGAGGCAGCTTTACAAGGTGCGCGCCAATGGTGATGGTTACGGGACCTGTAATATTGGTTACGGTATAGACGCCGCCGACGGGGTTAATTACGGTTCCGTTAGCCTTTATCACAAAGTTGCCCAGGTAGTTTGCGTTCTTTTCAATTCTGAAGCTGAAGCTGCCGCCTATCGGAATCTCGGTAGCGGATGTAAGCGGAATTACCGCATAGATGCCGGGTACCGAAGCGGGCAGTGTAACGGATACAACCTGAACCTCAATCTTAACGGGGTTGTTTATATTGGAAATTGTGTATGCGCCGCCTGATGTGGGATTGATGACCGTTCCGTTGGCCTTTACCACGATGTTGCCTGTGACAAGCTCGCTCTTGGTGACTGTGAAGCTAAATGAGCCGCCGGGCTGTACCTCTGTCGGGTCGATAGCGGGAGTAAAGGTGTATGCCGCGTTCTCTGCGGGCAGTGAGAAGAGTATTGCTCTAACGGCAACCGCAAAGTCGGCGGAAACCTCGCGCACGGTGTAAACGCCGCTTGCGTCGGGCTCTGCAATCTCGCCGTCAACATAGACATAGATATTGCCCACTGCGCCCTCTGCTTTGTCCACTCTGAACTTAAAGTCGCTGCCCTCAAGCACATAGTAGGGATTATTCAGCGGGGTTACGGTGTATGCCCACTCGTGGCTGGGCGGCATTGAAGCGCTGTAATATACCTTTTCGGGGTCGGTGGTGAACTCTGTGGTCGGCTCTGTGGTGGTGGGCTCGGGGTTGCGGTTAAACCAGCCCTTGATAATGCCCGCGATGAGCCTCATGATTTTCAGAATCCACTCGAATATGCTGTTGGCGGTGTTGGGCAAAAGGCCCGTAACGCTGAAAACCGGCTGAGCGGTGATGTTCTTAAGGTGATATACCCTGTTGCCGTCAGCGTCGTAGCCCGCGGGTTGAATTACCTTGCCGTTTACGCTGACCACAACATCGCTGTTGCTGTAGTCGGGAGCGAGTATGAGCTTAAACCAATAGTCGCCGCCGTACTGAACAACCCTGCCGCCGGGGATAACCTCAAAGGGGGTGGGGTCGTTCTCGTCATAGGGCTCGCACTGGCGGATTGCGTACTCCTCCATGACCATAACATCGATATAGAAGCTCTTTATCTCGAACAAATCATAGGCAAGGGACTTGTCGGAATTCATATAGATAAGGAAGGTGCCGTCGGCTGAAGACCTGAGTATGGTGTAATCATAGTCCACAAACTCGGGGTTGGGCGAAACTTTAAGGAAAAGCCTTGCGGTGTTGTACTGCTTGGGCACTTTGAATTTAAGGCTTACATATGTATTGGCGGGAATGCGGTTAAGGTCAATCCCTGCGTCATATGTAAATGTCACGCCCTCGGGGAGAGCTCCCTCCTCATAGAGTTTGTCGAGATTCAAAGTGTAGAACTCGGGCTCCTCGCCCGCCTCCGCGAAAACGGTGATGACCGAGGTAAAAATCAGGACAAACGACAGCAAAACTGCCAGAAATTTTTTCATCTTGGCGACCTCCCTGTATAATCACTAAAAGACAAAATGACGCCCTGTTTGGACAAGTAACCATATTAATAATACAAGGGGGCAAAATTTTTGTCAATACTAATGTATCCCTTATATTGCCAATACCTGCCTTGATTAGACATACTGCCGAACTTTGCCGCCGGGGTGCAAAGTCCGCCGGAGACAAATAAAAAAGGAAATGCCCGCGCTTTTTGGGCGCGGACATTCCTTCTGCTGTGCTGTTTAGCTTTCTGCCATTATGATGGCGGCGATTTCCTCTATGCTTTTCTTTCCGAAGTGTACCTTCTCGTCGTTGACTATAAGGGCGGGGACGCTCATGATGGCGTACTTGTTCTTGATTTCGGGGAACCTTGAGATGTCCACCATTTGAGCCTCCACATTCCTGTTCTTTAAGGCGATGAGCTGAGAGGCCGCCACCACATCTGGGCAGAGGGGGCATGAAAGTGAGATGCCGATTTTAAGGTTTGCCTTTTTATTTATGGATGAGATTTTTGACATTGTTTCGTCTGAGATTTCCTGTCCGGGGCCCGCGGCGTTGTAGAGGGCGATTACAAAGGAGTTGAACTCATGGCCGCCGGGTACGCCGCCGAACTGCATTCCTGTGTACTTGCCGTCGGCGTCAAGGACTGCGGCTGTGGGAAGGACATCGGCAGACGCGCCAAGAGCCTTTAATTCTGAGCCGCTAATAAACTTCAGCTCCACCTTGTCGGAGAGGGCGGCGAAATCCGTGAGGAATCCCTTAAGCTCGCTTGACAGCTCCTCGTCGCCCTCAAGAACGGCGGCGATGGTGACTTTTCTCTCAAACCTTTCGAATATGTCTTTGAGCTGCTCCTTGATTTCGTCGTCAAGGAATTCGCCGTCTGCGTTCTCCTCGCCGCTTTCCTCGGTTTCGGCTATGCCGAGCTGACGCTTCTTTTCGTTTACATACTTCTCCGCTTCGATTGCGGCGATGGCTCCGTCGGCAACGGCGGTTACGAGCTGCCTGAGCTTTTTGGGTCTGATGTCGCCCGCGGCAAAGACGCCCTCGATGTTTGTGCGCATATCCTCGTCCGTCTTTACATAGCCGAACTCGTCAAGCTCCAGTACGCCCTCAAAGAGCTTTGACTGGGGCACATAGCCCGCGAAGATGAAGACTCCGAAGGTAAGGTCGCCCTCGGGCACCTCGTAGCGTGTCCTCTCTCCCGTCTGATTGTTTACAAACTCGGCGTATTTCAGCACATTGTCGCCGCCGACCTCCACGATTTCGGTATTGAAGAATACCTCTATCTTGGGGTGATTGAGAGCCTTCTCCGCGACCGCTCTGGCGCAGGTGAAGTCGGGCTCGCGGACTATGAGTCTTACCTTTTTGGCGTAGCGGGTCAGGAACACCGCCTCCTCCGCGGCAGCATAGCCGCCGCCTATGACGAAGACATCCATTCCCGTAAAGAACTCGCCGTCGCATGTGGCGCAGTAGCCTATGCCCCTGCCCCTGAACTCCTGCTCGCCCTTAAAGCCGAGGACTCTTGGGACTGCTCCGGTTGCGGCGATGACCGAGAGGGCTTTGTAGTCACCGTTTGTGGTTCTGACCGTTTTGATGTCGCCTTCAAGGTCAACCGCCGTAACCTCCGCGTCAAGGAATTTGGCGCCGAAGCTCTGAGCCTGCTTTTTCATGTTGTCGGAAAGCTCCGGGCCGGATATATTCAAAACGCCCGGGTAGTTGGCTACCTCGTTTGTGATGGAGATTTGACCACCCGCGCGGGCCTTATCGATTACAAGGGTTTTGAGCCTTGCCCTGCCCGCGTAAATTCCCGCGGACATGCCTGCGCTGCCTGAGCCTAAGATTATAAGGTCATATAGATTTTTCGTGTCCATGCGCTCTCCCTCCTTCATTTAAAGGGAGCGAATCACGTGGCGGGATGTCGCTCCGCTGAACATTTATATCTTGCCTACCAAATTCAGGCTGGGCTTTAATGTCTTTTCGCCGGGCTTCCACTTGGCGGGGCAGACCTCGTCGCCGTGCTCCCATACGAACTGAGCGGCCTGAACCTTTCTTAAAAGCTCGGAGGCGTCGCGTCCGATATTGTCAGCGTTGACCTCGTAAGCCACAATCTCGCCGTTGGGGTTGACTATGAAGCTGCCTCTGAGAGCAAGACCCTGGTCCTCAAGATAGACATCGAAATCCCTTGAGAGTTTGCCTGTGGGGTCTGCCAGCATGGGATATTTGATTTTCTTAATTGTGTCGGATGCGTCGTGCCATGCCTTGTGAACGAAGTGGGTGTCGGTTGATACCGAGTAAACCTCGCAGCCTATCTCCTTAAACTTATCGTAGAGGTCCGCAAGGTCTGCCAGCTCGGTCGGGCAGATGAAGGTGAAGTCCGCGGGATAGAAGACGAATACAGACCATTTGCCCTTAATGTCGTCGCTGGTTACATCAATGAATTCACCGTTATGAAATGCTTTTACTTTAAAATCGCTAACCTTTTTGCCTACAAGTGACATAGTATTACCTCCAATGATTTATTTATGGACCGGCGCGTCGCGCCTTTAGTTACTGAAAGTTTTTGTTTTTGGCGCAGTCTTTGCAGATTCCCTTAAAGCTGATTTCCCTTGAGCTGACGCTGAGCCCCGTATGTTCCTCCACCGCTTTGTCAAGACTGTCGACCGCCTCTCTGGGCAGCAGACCGAACAAATCGAAAACCTTGCCGCAGACTGTGCAGTGGGCGTGGAAGTGCTCGTCGGTATTCCAGTCGAAACGGTCAGCCCCGTCGCTGGAGGGAAGCCTTAGTATGATTTTTGAGTCCGCCAGCTCGGACAGATTCCGATAGACTGTGCCGAGGCTGATTTTGGGGTACTCGAGCTTTATATCGTCGTGGATTTCCGCCGCTGTGGGATGGTCCAGCTTTTTAAGGGATTTCATTATAAGCTCTCTTTGCTTGCTGTGCCTTTTCATAATTTATCACTCGCATAAGAAGTTTTATTGAGTCCTAAGCGATAATAGGAACTATTACTATTTATAGAATAGCACGAAAAATTTTGTTGTCAACACCTTTTTGAAAAATTTTTTGAAAATTTTAACTCTGAAATTTATGGGGAGCTTGTTTTCCAAAAATACCGCCGAAGTCTATTGTTTTCCGCAAAGCTTGATTAATACGAAAAAAAGAAAATTTTAATCCGCCTGTTTGGGGTTTTTTGACGGGCAATCCCCTGTCTTCTCTTGGATACGGTCGGGGGAAAGCGGCTCGCCCAACGGCGGGCGGGGGTATCGGGGCTGACTTTGCGGACGGCACTCCCCGCAACGGCGGGCTGGGAATCGACGGTCATCCCCTCGGCGGCGGGCGGGGCAATCGGCGGGCGCAACCATCTCGGCGGGGTGACCGCTCCCCTCGGCGGTGGGGCGGCAACCCTCTCGGCGGCGGGCGGGGCGGGCGCAGACAAAATAAATAAAAAGCCGCTCCTCTGGGCAGGGCGGTCAGGGGCGGCGGGATTATTCTCTTTTGGCAAGCGGGCGGCGGGAACTCCCCCGCAGTGTCGGGCGCAACCATCTCGGTGGCGGGCGGTACTCAGCGGTTAATACTCCTCGGCGGCGTGACCGCTCCCCTCGGCGGCGTGGTGGATGCTCTCACTCTTTGGCGGGAAAACAAATATGCGCCTTTGGTGATTAATTTTTGCTCAGGCGGGCAAAGATTTTATAGGGTGTGTTTTCCTTTATGTTACCTTTCCTTTTATATAAAGGCGGGAGCCGGAAATAATAATTCAGCCGGAAAGTCGTTTACATAAAAATGTTTAAATTTAGCTATTTCTGTAAACAATAGAAAGGATTACATCTTATAGGATGGTATTCGCATGAAGTATCTTTCCAAAAAATTAAAGGATGACCTTTCACTTTTAAGGAACGCTTACAGAAAAACGCTCTACTACGAGGGTACGGACAACAGCTTTGAGTGGCTGTCCGACAACTATCATATTTTAGAGCGGGAGGGCAGAAATATCCTAAAAGAGCTCCGCGTGGGCGGGGCTGAAAAGAGCATGGATTTCTCCCGCGTCTACACCCTTTGCAGGGAAATCTGCACCGACGGTATTCTGCCTTCAGGCGATACCATTACCGACACCTTAAGGGACAAGGAGCTGTCCGTATTCGAGTGCGAGAGGCTGCCCCTTGTCTTCAGGGCTGTTTTGCTCTCTTACGCCGCTGACAGCTGGCGCAAAAGACTTCGCGAGATTCCCAAGACTCCGAGAAGAAAAGAGCATGTTTACACAGAGCCTCTGATTCAGGTCGAGGACGAGAGCATTAACGCCATTAAGTCCTTGCGCCGCATACAGGATATTGACTTTTCGGAGCTTATTGAGAAAATCAGCCCCGTTGAAAAAATCTTAAGCGAGGACCCTGCGGGCATATACAAAAACATGGACGAGGCAACAAGGGCCCGTTACCGCAGGGCGGTTTCAAAAATGGCGGCGAGGGAGTCAATCACCGAAATCGCCGCCGCAAAGAGGGCTATTGAAAAGGCTAGGAAGAGCGAAGGCAGAGAAAGACATGTGGGCTTCCATCTGGACATAGTCAAAAAGGGCAGCTGCAGACGGGGCTTTGCCCTTATACTCATGGAGCCCTTTATCGCTCTTGTTCTGGCCGTATCCCTCTATGTTGCGACGGGGCTTTGGTACCTGCCCTTTATACTCTTCCTTCCCCTTTGGGAGATTGTAAAGGTGGGAACCGACCTTGCCGCAAGGCAGAGGCACAGCCCCTATGTGCTGCCCAGAATGGAGCTGGACGGGGTCATCCCCGAAAACGCCCGCACTCTTATAACCATCTCAACGCTGCTGCCCTCCGCGGACAAGGCTAAGGACTTGATAAAGCATCTGTCCCAGCTTTACCGCACAAACAAGTCGGGGGCTGTGTCCATATGCGTTCTCGCTGACCTTAAAGGAGCCAAAACGCCCACAAAGCCCACCGACGAATCGGACATTGAGGCTTCAAAGCGGGTCATAGACAAGCTCAATCAAAAGTACGGCGGCGGCTTTATACTTGCCGTCAGACCCAGGATTTTCTCCCCCACCCAGAACGAATATACGGGCAGGGAGAGAAAAAGAGGCGCATTCACCGCTCTTGTTTCCGCAATCAAGGGCGAGAGCGACGAATTCTTGTGCCTTTACGGCGATACGGAGAATCTGCAGAAAACCAAATATATAATGGCTCTCGACTCCGACACCAATATGCCCCTTGACACTCTGTCGGAGCTGGTCAGCGCGGCGGTTCATCCTCTCAACATCCCCGTTGTTGACAAGAAAAGGGGCATCGTCACAGAGGGCTACGGCATTTTCGCTCCCAAGGTTGTGACCGACATTTCCTCAGCGGCAAAGACCTCATTCGCGCGGATAATGGCGGGCACCGGCGGCATTACCGCCTACAACTCCGTAGCCGCGGACAGGTATCAGGATATGTTCGGCTCAAGCATTTTCATGGGCAAGGGTCTTATTGATGTGGATGTTTTCCACGCTCTTTTAAAGGACCGTTTCCCGTCCGAAAGAATTCTGAGCCACGATATTTTAGAGGGCATCTTTTTAAGGACCGCCCTTATGGGAGATGTGGAGCTTACCGACTCCTTCCCCGCAAATCAGCTCTCCTTCTATGACCGTCTGCACCGCTGGATAAGAGGCGACTGGCAGAACCTCAGATACTGCCTGCCGAGGATAAAAAAGGACGGCATAAAGCAGAAGAATGTCTTTGATGTGGTTTCGAGATATAAGGTTTTCGATAATTTAAGGCGTTCCGTTACCCCCGTTTTCGCGGCAATCGGAATTCTTCTCGCAATCTTCATGCAGCCCCTCGCCGCGGGTCTTACCACCCTTATCTGCCTTATCAGCGCCGGCGTGGGCGAGCTGTTCGCAGGCTTTAATTCCATCATCGGCGGCGGCTTTTCAATGCTCTCAAGGCTATATTATTCCTCCGCTATCCCCGACGCTCTGGCGTCGTTTATAAGGGCTTTCGTTTCCGCCTGCAGTCTTATGCAGTCGGCGTGGGTTTCCCTTGACGCCATCTGCAAGGCTGTTTACAGGCAGCTAATCTCTAAGAAAAAGCTCCTTGAGTGGGTGCCCGCCGCCTTCTTTGACAAATCAAAGGGCTTTGTAAAAGTCCTAAAACGCTGTCTGCCTTCGCTTATCGCGGGTATGCTCCTTATAATCTTCGGCACTCCCTTCTCAACGCTTGCGGGACTTCTGTTTGTCCACAATGTTTTCTTCGCCTACTTCTCGGGCAGGGAGAAGAAGGCCTCAAGGTCTCTCCCCGACAGCGAGGAAAAGGAGAAAATGAAGGCGATGGCGGCGTCTATATGGAAATTCTACGACAGCTTCTGCAGGGCGTCGGACAACTACCTGCCGCCCGACAATGTGCAGGAGACACCCGTTCACCGCACAGCCCACAGGACATCGCCGACGAATATAGGTTTAATGCTCTGCTGTATTCTGGCGGCAAGGGATTTCAGCTTTATTGACACAAAGCAGATGTGTCAAAGACTTTCAAACACCCTTGACACCATAGACAGGCTGGAGAAGTGGAACGGCAATCTCCTTAACTGGTACGACACTCAGAGCTTAAAGCCTCTCCATCCCAGATACGCCTCCAGCGTGGACAGCGGCAACTTTATCTGCTGCCTTGTGGCTTTAAGGCAGGGACTTTACGAGTACGCCCACGAGGATGAGCAGGTAAACCAGATTGCGGAGAGGATAACAAGAATTATTGACAATACGGATTTGTCGGTTTTCTACAACCGTCAGAGAAAGCTCTTTCATATAGGCTACGACCTTGAAAGCGGGGAGATGTCCAACTCCTACTACGATATGCTGATGAGCGAGTCGAGAATGACAAGCTACTACGCTGTGTCGAGCCGAATCGTGCCCAAAAAGCACTGGGGAGCTTTGGGCAGAACTCTTGCCAAGGCGGGCAGATATACGGGTCTTATCTCCTGGACCGGCACCATGTTCGAATACTACATGCCCCATCTCTTCCTCCCCGTCTATGGCGGCACCCTTGTTTCCGAGGCTCTGAGATTCTGTCTGTGGTGCCAGAAGGAAAGAACGAGAAAACTGGGCATCCCCTACGGAATTTCCGAAAGCGGCTTCTACGCCTTTGACCCGCAGCTCAATTACCAGTACAAGGCCCACGGCGTTCAAAAGCTGGGTCTTAAAAGAATGCTCAACGCCGACCTTGTAATCTCCCCCTATTCCACCTTCCTGACTCTGCCCTTTGACAGGAGCGCGGCGATGAAGAACCTTGCCGCCCTTGAAAAACTGCAGCTTGTGGGCAGGTGCGGCTTTTATGAGGCCGCAGACTTTACCCCCGAAAGAACTCAGGGTCAGGATTATTCCGTTGTGCGCAGCTATATGGCGCACCATCTTGGCATGAGCATGCTGTCCATTCTCAACGCCGTTGAAGCCAACATCATGCAAAAGCGTTTTATGAGGGACGAGAAAATGGCGGCGGGCAGGTGCCTGCTTGAAGAAAAGATACCCTCCGGCGCCGTGGTCTTTAACGATGTGGAGCAAAGGGACATTCCCGCAAGGCCCGAAAGAATCGTGCCCACAAACAAGAGGATTGACGAGATTAACCCCCTGTTCCCCGAGTGCCGTCTTTACTCCAACGGCGAATGGATCAGCATCACCGCCGACACCGGTTCCTCCGCATCGCTCTATCGGGGCGCGGATATAACGAGAAGGGGCTCGGATTTCAGAAACCCCGGCGGAATATTCGCCTTCTTAAAGACCAACAAGGGCGAGGTCATACCCTTTACCATGAGCCCGTCTGTCAGCGCAAAAGGCTCCTTTAAGGCAAGGCTCTCCCACTACGCGGCTGAGCTTATGTCCCAGTCGGAGATTGCCGAGTGCACCGAGACAATTTCCGTTCACCCCAGAATCCCCGCGGAAAGACGCAGGTTCACAATTAAAAATACGGGCAAGCAGGCAATCCGCGGCGAGCTGTTTATCTACTTTGAGCCGTCGCTGACCTCCCATATTTCCGAGTCCAGCCATCCCGCTTTCTCAAAGCTGTTCCTAAAGAGTTTCTACAATCGTCAGGAGAAGGTACTGCTTTTTGAAAGACGGGGAAGGCAAAACGAGCCGCTTTGTCTTGCGGCGGGATTTATAGAGGATAGAAAATTCACCTACGACACAAGGCGCGAGCATGTGCTCGAGAGGCCCATGGGACCGGAGTCCCTTCTCAGACCGAATATAAGGCTCGAGAATAAGACGGGCAGTGTTGACAACTGCGCGGCGTTCTCGGTCTCCGTTAATATCCAGCCCAAGGCGAGCGAGAGCATTACCCTTGTTCTCAGCGCCGCGTCCACAAGTCAGGAGGCTCTGGAGCGTTTCCTCAAAATCCGCTCCGAGAACCTGCCCATAACCAAAGGCGCGCCCTCGCCCTTTAACGAAACGGGTCTTGACGGCGTGGGAGCAAGCAGGCTTTTAACCTCCGTATTCTTCCGCAGAACCATGACCACGGACGCCAAAACAGCCGCAAGGGATTTGAGCGGCTCGGTAAAGGCTCTTTGGAGCGTGGGCGTGTCGGGCGACAATCCCATAATCACCGTCACAGCCGAGCGGCATGAGGACCTTACCAACGCCATTCCCTTTATAAGAATGCACAAAAAGCTCTCCCTCTGCGGCATACCCACAACCCTTGTTATTCTGATTAAGGAAAACGAGGGCTATGAGGCAAGGAACATTCAGACCATAAGGAATATATTAAGGAAAGAAAATCACGAGCAGGCTCTGGGCTCCGGCGCCGGCATTATCCCCGTCAACATCAACTCAGCCGGCGAGGCGGCGCTGAAGGCTCTTAGAGCGGCGGCGGTATTAAGCTATCCCGAAAGCTCCGCCCTGCCCAAGACCGTAAAAGAGAATATAAAGATGCTGCCGATTCTCCCCTCCGAGCCTCCCGAAGACTCTGCAAAAGAAAACCGCTTCGAAAACGGCGGCTTTGTGGTGGCGGACAAGCCCGTTCTGCCCTGGAGCTTTGTTCTCAGCAACGAAAGATTCGGAACTCTGGTTTCCGACTCGGCTCTCGGCTACACATGGGCAGTGAACGCAAATCTCAATAAGCTCACCCCGTGGGTCAACGACACAATGCGGGACAACCGCGGCGAGATGCTGCTTTTAAAGAGCGATGATAAACTGATTGACCTTGTAATGGGCAGCGAGGCGTTCTTCAGGACCGATTTCGTCCGCTACAGAGGCAGAGCCGAGGGGCTGAAGTACGAAATTACCGTATCTGTGGAAAAAGACAAGACCGCAAAGATAGTGGAGGCTGAGCTGGAGAACCCGACGGACAGGGAAAAGGTCTTTGAGCTGGCGTATTATATTAAGCCCGTCATGGGTCAGGACAGCTCCGGCGCAGTATTCCTGAAAGCCGACAAGATAGACGGCGGCATCAAAATCAGCTCCCCCATCGACGCGGAATTCCCAGGGGTAATTCACCTTACGGCCGACGAAGCAAAGGGCATCTGCTCCGATGACACCGACTTCTTCTCGGGCAGATGGAACAAGTGCGGTCTCCAGCCCTCCCCCGACATCTGCGGCGCGGTCATAAGGCAGCTTATCCTGCCGCCCCGCGGAAAGGAAAAGGTAAAGTTTATTCTCTCGTGGCACTCTTTGCTCGAAATAAACGAGGAAGACTACGATATGCCCGAATACCGCCTTGAAAGCAAATTCAAAGAGCCTGTCGTTATCGGCAAGGGCGTCACCGAACACTGCGAAGAGGAGAGAGAATTTGACGCCCTTGAGGGCGAGCCGAACCTTTATAAGGAGCTGAACGAGAAGGGCAGGGAGCTGCTGACGAACGAAGATAAAATAGCAGAAAGCGAAGATTATATCACCGAATCCCCCCACGAGGAGCCGACCCTCGCCCCCGAGGATACGGCGTTCTCCGACGAGAGAAGGCTCACAGAGGAAACATCCGAAGGAGAAACTTTCGTCAAGCCTCGGTCCAAAGCCGCTCCCCCGATAAACGGCTCAGAGCCCTCGGGCTTGGAGCGGGAGGAGATTTATGACCACGAGGTATTAAAGGGCGAACCGAATCTCCTTGAAGAACTGAACGAAAAAGGCAGGGAGCTTTTGAAAGATGACAAGGCTGCCGAAACTCAGCACTTCTTTACCGAATCGCCCCATAAAGAGCCGACCATAGCTCCCGAGGATACGGCTTACACCGAAGAATCCGCAAACGACGAAAGCCCCTTGGAAGATACTCAGGCTCTGACGGACATCAGGCTCTCGGCGGTCAGAAAGAACATCATGGAATTCGCCGCCGAGCCCGCTGCGGATTTAAGCGCCGAGCCTCAGAACAAAATCATAATCGGAACCCCCGATAAGGCTCTTAACAATATCTTCAATGACTTCCTGCCATGGCAGATACTCAATGTCAGAATCCTCGGCAGGACGGGCTTTTATCAGTGCGGCGGAGCTTACGGCTTCAGAGACCAATTGCAGGACTGCTCCGCTTTGGTGCTGACAAATTCCGAAATAGTCAGGCGGCAGATTATAAGGAGCTGCGCCGCCCAGTTCCCCGAGGGCGATGTGCTCCACTGGTGGCACACAAATCCCGGCAAGCCCAACGCCGTAAAGGGCGTTCGCACAAGGTACAGCGACGACCTTTTGTGGCTTCCCTTTGTCACCGCCGAATATGTACTCAAAACCGGCGACTATGACTTCCTTAAAACTCAGGTGCCCTTTGTTGAGGGTCCGCTGCTTTCCGAGACCGAGCACGAAAGGTACTTTGAGCCCGAAATCTCCTCAGAAATGGCAAGCATTGAGGAGCACTGCAGGAGGGCAATAGAGAAAAGCGGCTCAAAGGGCGCCCATGGGCTCCCCCTTATAGGCGGCGGCGACTGGAACGACTCCTTTAACCTTGTGGGAATAAAGGGTCACGGCGAGAGCGTCTGGCTGGCTCAGTTCAGAGCGATGACTTTAAAGCTCTTTGCCGAGGTACTGCAAAAGACGGGCGACGCCGCTGCCGCCCAGGAATACAGAAAAGAGGCTCAAGAGCTTCTTAATGCCGTTGACGAACACGCATGGAACGGCGCGTGGTATTTAAGAGCCTTCTATGACGACGGAAGCCCCCTCGGAGCCGCGGGCAATCCCGAGTGCGAGATTGACCTTCTCCCCCAAGCCTTCGCGGTATTAAGCGGAATGCCCGACAAGGAGAGAATCGACACCGCTCTTAAATCCGCCATAGACAAGCTTGTCGACGAAAAAGCGGGAATAATAAAGCTATTTACCCCCGCGTTTACCCACTTCGGCAAGCAGACGGGCTATGTTAACGCCTACCCGCAGGGCGTCAGGGAAAACGGCGGTCAGTACACCCACGCTGCCGTATGGCTCTGCCTCGCGATGTTCAGGAACAATCAGCTCGATGAGGGTTACAGACTGCTGCGCCTTATCAACCCCGCCGCAAAGCTGGAGGACAGGGAAAAGGCGTTAAGATACAAAACCGAGCCATATGCCTTCGCGGGTGATGTGTACTCCGCAAAAGGCATGGAGGGCAGAGGCGGCTGGAGCCTTTACACGGGCGCGGCGGGCTGGTACTACCGCACCGTTTACGAGGAGCTTTTGGGAATTAAGCAAAGGGACGGCAAAATCACCATTTCGCCGAAGCTCCCGAGCGGCTTTGAAGGCTCCAAAATAAAACTCATAATCGGCGGCAAGGAAAACGAATTTACGCTTTAAAGTCAAAATTTGCATTTCCCCATAAAAAAAATGACCATAGCTTTAAACGGAGAGAGCGGGCTAAAACCCGCTCTTTTCCATTGTTTTTAATTTACATTTTGTTTACAATAGAATGTACATATAAGGCGTCTTTTCTATTTACTTTTTTGTAAATGCTGTGCTATAATGCTAGTGTCAAGATTTATGCGCCGAGCGACTTTTTGCCGCAAAGTCAAAAAAGCGGCCGCTCGGCTTAAATACGCTAATTCAAGCGGAGGTTTTTTGGAATGAAGAAAACTTTAATGAAGCTTTCGGCAGTTCTGCTTGCGGTATGCCTGCTCTTGCCCGTTTCATTCGTTTATACGGGCGGAAACACAGGCACCGTTAACGCCCCCGACGAGGCGCTGGCCCCTGCCGAAGACGAGGGAACTCAGACCGCTGAAGCTCCCGCTCCCGTTGTGAAGGAGAATTTCTTTAAACCCTCGGGTGACGGCTATGTTCAGTATCCCACAATCGTGGTTCCCGGCATCATGCAGTCGGAGGTCGTAATGCTTGACGAAAACGGCAACCGCAAGGTTGACAAGAACGGCAGATACATACTCTCCGGACCCGACGCCGACGCCAACGGCATCTTCTGGAGTCTTATCGGCCCGCTCTTCAACGCTCTTGTGTTTAAGAAGATGGACGACCTTTACAAGGCTATTGACGAGATAGTTCTTCTTGTCACAAAGAACATGAGGAACGACAAGAACGGTCAGCCCATCGAAGCAAGAGAGGTTATAAAGTACCCGAACAGCTTCGCTGAGAGCACTCCCGAGGAGCAGCGTCAGATTCTCAACACCATCCCGCTGCGCGACTATGTTGAAAACGCAGGCGGAGAGAACCTCTACTTCTTTACATACGACAGCTTCGGCAATCAGCTTGACATTGCCGCCGACCTTTATGAGTTCATTCAGAAGGTAAAGAGCGACAGGAATACGGACAAGGTAAACCTTTGCCCCATAAGCCTTGGCGCTACCGTTATGAACAGCCTTATGGATGTATATCCCGATGTTAAGGATTCAATAAATAAGGTTATCTACATTGTTCCCGCCGCAAACGGCTCAAAGCTGGCCGCAGGTCTTTTCAGAGCCGAGTTCAACCGCAACGGCGAGGATATCTACAAGAACCTCCTGCCCTCACTTGTTGACGGCTTTGCGGGCTTTGCCCTTAACCTTGTTATAAGGATTCTTCCGAAAAACACGCTTCTCGGCATACTTGACGCCGTACTCAGGAGCGTAAGGGACAACTTCCTTACAACCTGCACAAACCTTTGGGCTCTTGTTCCCAATGAGGATTACATGGAGTTCAGAAACACCCTGCTTATGAGCGACGACATGGCGGTCATAAGGGAGCAGACAGACAGGTATTATCAGGCTCAGGCAAACAGATTCGACAACATCATGAGCTTTATTGACAGCGGCGTAAGATTCTACTGCCTTGTCGACTACGGCGTACCCACCTACAACTTCATTCCCAACTGGGACGACCACAACTCCGACGGACTTGTGCATCTTGAGTCCGCGTCCTTCGGAGCATACGCGGCTCCCATCGGAAAGACCCTGCCTGAGGGCTATGTCCAGAAGAACACAAGCCCCTACATCTCGAACCCGAACCACAACTACATCTCCCCCGACAATGTGGTTGACGCTTCCGCGGGTCTGCTCGCTGACACAACATGGTACTTCAGAAATCAGGACCACGAGGCAACCGCAAGAAACGATGTCATTATTAACCTTGCCTCCACACTCATGTCCAGCGACAGAATCGAAAACATCTTCTCAGACCCGAAGTACCCGCAGTTCCTGGTTGGCAGAAACGCGAGAAGTCTGAAGTATGACCTTCTGAAGAAGGCTCTCGAGGTTGACACTTCAGAGCTGACAGACGAGCAGAAGGCAGCGCTGCAGGCAGCCATCGACGAGGTACAGGCAGTGCTTGACAACCCGCTGGCAGACCAGAACGAGATATCGAGAGTCAGCGCAAAGCTTGTCAATGTCCTTGCCGACATCGGACTTGTAGGCAGACCGAAGGAAGAGAGAAAAGAGGATAAACTGCTCTATTACTTCTTCAAGGTCCTCAGCGACATAACCTACAAGATGGTTGGCGAAAAGGGCTACGCAGACTTAAAAGCATAAAACAAGCCGCCCCACTCGGGGCGGTTTTTTAATCCCCGCCGAGGCGGGTTTTATTTTTTCTCGGTCGGTCACCCTCATCAGGCGGGGCGTTTGGCTCTCCCCACTGCGGGGCGGGGCAACTCTCCCTCTGCGTTACGGCACTCCCCCTTGGCGGCACACCCCTCTGTGGGTGGCGGGCGGTGCTGGGTGTTCCCTCTCGACAGAGGCGTTCCCCCTCGGCAGCTCGGTTGTTTGACGGCGCACCATCTCGCTGGGGGCGGGTCGGGACTCGCCTTAACGGCGGCTCGGCGGCGGTTAACACAGCAGGCGTGGGGGGGCGGGGTTTTTCTCTGCGGCGGGGCGGGTTCGCTCGGTGAACGGGCGGCACTCCCCCTCTGCGGCGGCTCGGCGGTGGTTGGCACAGCAGGAGTGGGGCGGGGTTTTTCTCTGCGGCGGGGCGGGTTCGCTCGTTGGAGGGGCGACACTCCCTCGTCGTGGCGGCTCGGCGGCTTGCAAGCATCGGCACTCCCCCTCTGCGGCGGCTCGGCGGAGGGGCGGGCGGCGCAACAGTTATCCATCAGGTGAAGTCATATTGGTGTGAGGATGGAAAGATGTTAAAAAATTAACAATTAATATGGCAAAATATTGTACGAATAGCCATTTTTCGAGGGGGCGGGGGGAAATAGTCTTGAAAATGTCAATCTGTTGTGATAGAATTTCCTTAAATTACATATATGTTAGCTTGGGTTAAAAGGCCCTAATTTGGATGTTTTACTTCAATCGCAAACCGAAATACTTTTGAATCGGGGGTTAAAATGAGCAACAAAATCATTCCGACCGTTATTGTTCCCGGCATCGGCCAGTCAAAGGTCGACCTTATCGACGATAACGGCAATAAGACAGGCAGCGCATGGCCGCTCCACTTTGACACAGAGGCCCTTATAAAGGACATAAAGGGCTCGCTTATGAAGATGATGATTCTCCGCAGGGACGCAGGCTTTACCGACAAGCTGCTGGAGTTCCTGGGCAAGGCGACAAAGCCCATTGCCTGCGACAACGAAGGCAATAAGGTCATGAAGTGCAGGGTTGTATCCTATCCCCAGTCGGTTAAGGATTGCTCTCCCGAGGACAGGGCATACATATACAGAATGGTTCCCCTTGAGGCTCTGGGCGAGGTTATAGGCGAGGAAAACCTTTATTTCTTTGCTTTTGACGCTTTTGTCGCTCCCTATGAGAACGCAAGGCTCCTTGACGAGTTCATTCAGATGGTAAAGAAAAACACCGGCAGCGACAAGGTAAACCTTGTTGCCGTTAGCCTCGGCGGCGCCGTATCTGTCGCGTATCTTGACGCTTACGGACACAAGGGCGACATTCACAGAGTGGTAAACTTCGTCGCGGCTCTTGACGGCTCAAGGATTGCGGGCGACATCTTTACCGGCAGAGTCGACCTTGAGTCCCTTGACAGCTTTTTGGCTTTCCTTATCGGCGGCAACGGCGGCAAGGTAGCGGATTTAATGAAGCTTTTGCCTAAGGATGTTCCGAAAAAGCTCGCTCAGAAGCTGCTGCTTGAGAGCCTGCCGGGCTTCCTTTCAAAGTCCCTTTCAATGCTGAGCCTTATCCCCCTTTCCCAGTACGAGGAGGCAAGGGAGAAATGGCTCATGGGCGAGGAGGCCGCATATCGCCGTGAGATGTCCGACAAGTACCAGAACGCAAGGCGCAACTACAGGGATACCGTAAAGAAGCTGGAGGCTCAGGGCGTAAAGTTCTTCAACCTCTGCGGCTACGGTCTGCCGCTGATTGACTTCATCGAGTCAAAGAATGAAAGCTCCGACGCCGTTATCAACATCTCCTCAACATCTATCGGCGCGACCTCAGCTCCCGTGGGCGAGACCTTCCCCGATGGCTACACCCCCGCAAATCCCGATATAGAGAACGCTGAGCAGTTCATCTCCCCCGACAGGACCATAGACGCCACAACATGCCTTCTCCCCGAGAGGACCTGGTTCTTCAGAAATCAGGTTCACGACGATATCGCCTACAACGATGTGGCTCTTGAGATTGCCAAGAAGATTCTCAGCGAGGATGAGTTCGACAGCGTCTTTTCGGACCCCAGATATCCTCAGTTCAACGGCTCAAGGAATATCAGGAAGATTAAGTACAACCTTATGCCGAAGGCTAAGTCAGCCGACCGCTCAAAGCTCAGCCCCGAGCAGGTTCAGGCTCTTGACGAGGCAATTGCATATACAGAGGCTATGCTTGCCAATACTATAATTGTCGACAACTCCGAGGCAAAGAAAGCAGAGGAAAAGCTGCAGGCCGCGCTTGCTCCTTTGGAGGAAAAGAAATAATCAATAAAGGGGCATAGGCAAAGCCCTATGCCCCGTACTGTCACGCGGCGGCAGCCGTTTTTGGAGGCTTTGTATGGCAAACGATGTAATCATTAAAGTCCGCAACCTTTCAAAGTCATACGGCAAAAACCTTGTTCTTGACGATATATCCTTTGACCTTGAAAAGGGCAAAATCATAGGACTTTTGGGACCCAACGGCAGCGGCAAAACGACGCTGATTAAGATACTTTCGGGTCTTATTCACGACTATGACGGCATTGTAAGGATTGACGACAATCCGACGGGAATCCACACAAAGGCAATGACCGCCTATCTGCCCGAAAAGACCTATCTGGCGGACTGGTTCAGGCCCATTGACGCCATAAATTATTTTAACGATTTCTTCTCCGATTTCGACAAGGCAAAGGCCCTTGAGTTCGTAAAGCGTTTTAAGCTGAATCCGAAGCAGCCCATCAAATCCATGTCAAAGGGTATGCAGGAGAAGGTTCAGCTCCTTCTGATAATGTCAAGGTCCGCAAAGCTCTATCTTCTGGACGAGCCTTTGGGCGGCGTGGACCCTGCCGCAAGGGCGACCATACTTGACATTATAATGAAAAACTACGCGGAAAACTCAACCCTACTGCTCTCAACTCACATGGTGAACGACCTTGAGGGCAGCTTTAACCATGTTCTGATGCTGGGTCACGGCAAGGTGCTGGTCAACACAAGCATTGAAAAGATTCACTCCATGGGCAAGTCGGTTGAGGAAGTATTTAAGGAGGTCATAGGCAATGCTTGGGAAACTGATTAAAAACGACCTTAAATTCGGCGCCCACAGCGTATCCCTTGTCTATCTCTCCGCCCTTATCGCCTCCGCGGTTATGGGCATTTCCCTGCTTGCCGACCTGGAGAGAGTAAAGTACTTCTCGTCAATCGCCTTTATTATCTGCGCCTTTGCCATTGTTATAGTGACGATAATTACTATAATCCAGAGCGTTTCAAGGACCATGTACGGAAATCAAGGGTACCTTACCCATACCCTGCCCGTTAAAACGGGAGCCCTTGTTTTTTCAAAGTGGTTCTCCGCGTTCTTCTGGGTATTTTTAAGCCTTCTGTTCCTTTACGCCTCCATCGTCTTTATGTACTTCTACATCTCCGGTGAGAGCGCGTTCCAGATGATAAAGTCCATCCTTCTCTCCGATGAGCTGAGCATGCTCATAAACGAGAAGGTTTTAAGGGATGTCGCGATCATAGAGGCTGTAAGGCTTGTTATTATGGTCGGAGTCATTTCAATGTATGTGATTTTCGGCATTACCCTTTCGAATGTCCGCCCGTTTTCGGCTCTCGGAAATATCGGAACGGTCATCTATTCCTTTATAACCATTGTCGGCGGACATTATTTGGGCAAGGGCGCGGCTAAACTCGCCGACCTCAACATCGGCGTAACTCCGGACAGCTTAAAGCTGATTGCCACCGAGGCGGCAAAGGACGCGATTCTTTACGAAAACGGAGCTATCCGCCCCCTTACCGCCACATTTACGGAGATTGTTTTCGCTATAATTCTTTATTTTGCGGTTATCCTTTTAATTGAAAGAAAGATAAATCTGAAATAAGCCGAAAAAAGGGGTGCAGAGCATGAATATAATCGATATTTCAAGAGATATTCTTGACTGTGAGATTTACCCCGGTGACCCTGAGCCAAGGGTTGACATCATACGCAGGATTGCCGACGGCTCGGAGTGCAATCTTGCCGCCCTTTACACGGGGCTTCACTGCGGAACTCATGTGGACGCTCCCCTTCACTTCATAGACAAGGGAATGCCAATAGATATGCTCCCCCTTGACGCTTTTATCGGCGAGTGCACGGTGATATCCGTTCCGTCGGGCCCGATTACGGGCGAGTATGTTGAAAAGTACTTCCCCCGCTCCAAAGAGAGAATTCTTATCAAAGGCAGAGGCAGAGCCTACTTCCACGAAAGCGCCGCTACGGAGCTTTCCCTGGCGGGCGTAAAGCTGGTTGGAACCGACTCATTGTCGGTGGGCACAAAGGGTCAGCAGACCGCCGTTCACAAGGCGTTTTTGAGGGAGGCGGTGGCCCTCTTGGAAGGATTGAATCTTGAAGAAGTGGAAGACGGCGACTACTTCCTTATCGCTCCTCCTTTAAAAATCGGCGGAGTTGAGGCGTCGCCCGTCAGAGCCCTGCTTATTTCCGACTACATCTTCTGGAGCGCGTAACAACGGCATTTGGTGCGAAAGCACTTACCGCGTATGCGGATATATGGTATTAACTCTTTTCTATATTTTAATTGTAAGGAGAATTTGCATGAGCGTATTGAACAAAAAGACCATTGAGGATTTGGATGTTAAGGGCAAACGAGTTCTTGTCCGCTGCGACTTCAATGTGCCGATTCAGGACGGCAAAATCACCAGCGATAAGAGAATTCAGGAATCCCTGCCCACAATCAAGTATCTTATAGAAAACGGCGCAAGGGTTATCCTTTGCTCCCATCTGGGCAGACCGAAGGGCGGCGAGTTTGAGGCTGAGTTCTCCCTTGCTCCCGTAGCGGCCCGCCTCTCCGAGCTTTTGGGCAAAGAGGTTAAGATGGCTAAGGATGTCGTAGGCGAGTCCGCGCAGGCTCTCTCAAAAGAGCTTCAGGACGGCGATGTAATGCTTATTGAAAATGTCCGCTTCGAAAAGGGCGAGACAAAGAACGACCCCGAGCTCAGCAAGAAGTTTGCGGCTCTCGCAGACATCTTTGTTAACGACGCTTTCGGCTCCGCGCACAGAGCCCACTCCTCCACAGCAGGTGTAGCAGACTATCTGCCCTCCGCTGTCGGCTACCTCATCCAGAAGGAAATCTCCTTCATGGGACAGGCTCTTGAGACTCCCAAGCGTCCCTTAGTCGCAATTCTCGGCGGCGCAAAGGTTTCCGACAAGATAGGCGTCATCAACAACCTGCTTGAAAAGGTTGACACCCTTATCGTAGGCGGCGGCATGGCATACACCTTCTTTGCCGCCAAGGGCTACAAGGTTGGCACATCCATCTGCGAGACCGACAAGATTGACCTTGCGAACGAGATGCTGGAAAAGGCAAAGGCAAGGGGCGTTAAGTTCCTCCTTCCCGTTGACAACAAGGTGGGCAAAGAGTACAAGCCCGACACAGAGTCCATGATAGTTGACTCCGACAAGATTCCGGATGACTACATGGGACTTGACATCGGACCCAAGACCGCCGAGCTTTTCGCAGAGGCTATCAAGGGCGCCGGCACAATCATCTGGAACGGCCCCATGGGCGTTTCCGAGTGGGAGAACTTCGCTCATGGCACAATAGCTGTCGCTAAGGCAGTGGCAGAGTCGGGAGCCATCTCCATCATCGGCGGCGGCGACTCGGCAGCGGCAGTTCAGAAGCTGGGATTCGCCGATAAGATGTCACACATCTCAACAGGCGGCGGCGCATCGCTGGAGTTCCTTGAGGGCAAGGTACTTCCCGGCATCGACTGCATAGACACAAAATAAATCGAAAGAGTCTGCATATTGAAAAATATGCAGACATATTTCATATGCACAAATTTCCGCCCGAAATTTTGTGATATTTTTACTGACAATTCTCTCAGAGCGAAATATAATAAAAACATCCGATAAAAAGGAGATTATATATGAACAAAAGCCTTCGTCCCGCTGTTATCGCGGGCAACTGGAAAATGAACAAGACTCCCGATGAGGCGGTCACACTTATAAAGCAGCTTATTCCCCTTGTAAAGGACGCGGACTGCGAAGTGGTCGCCTGCGTTCCCTTTGTGGACCTTCACGCCGCAATTGAGGCGGCTAAGGGAACCAATATAAAGATAGGCGCTCAGAACTGCCACTGGGAAAAGAGCGGAGCTTTTACGGGCGAGGTTTCAGCCGAAATGCTCAAAGCCGTCGGAGCGGAGTATGTTATCATCGGTCACTCCGAGCGCAGGACACTTTTCGGCGACAACGACCTGACGGTTCAGAAAAGAACAAGGGCGGCACTCAACGCCGGTCTTAAGGTCATCCTCTGCGTGGGCGAGTATCTTGAGCAGAGGGAGCAGGGCATTACCACGGAGGTTGTTCGTATTCAGACCAAGATTGCCCTTTTGGGAGTAGCGAAAGAAGAGCTTAAAAACATCATCATAGCCTATGAGCCCGTTTGGGCAATAGGCACCGGCAAGACCGCGACAGCCGAGCAGGCTAACGAAGTCAACAAGGCTATAAGAGACCTTATCGCCGAGCTTTACGGCAAGGACGCGGCGGACGCCATGGTCATCCAGTACGGCGGCTCAATGAACGCGGGCAATGCCGAGGAACTTCTCGCTCAGCCCGATGTTGACGGCGGACTTATCGGCGGCGCTTCCTTAAAGGCCGAGGACTTCTCAAAAATCGTCGCGGCCGCAAGCAAATAAGCCAAACTCATATTGTTAAGGAGTAAACCATGAAAAAACCTTATGTTCTTTGCATCATGGACGGATTCGGCGAGAACCCCGAAAGGGAAGGCAACGCCATAAAACTCGCCAGCACACCCCGTCTTGATGAGATATTCTCAGAATACCCCACCACATTCATAGGCGCGTCGGGCATGGATGTGGGTCTCCCCGACGGTCAGATGGGCAACAGCGAGGTCGGTCACACAAATATCGGCGCCGGCAGAGTTGTCTATCAGGATTTGACCAGAATCACAAAGTCCATCATGGACGGCGATTTCTTTGAGAACGAGACCTTCCTTAACGCCATAGAGCACGCAAGGAAGAACGGCGGAGCTTTGCATCTGATGGGTCTTTTGTCCGACGGCGGAGTTCACAGCCACAACACCCATCTTTACGCCCTTTTGGAGCTTGCAAAGAAAAAGAATTTTGACAATGTCTACATCCACTGCATTATGGACGGCAGAGATGTCTCACCCACATCGGGCGTAGGCTTTGTTTCCGAGCTGTTCCATAAGACAAAGGAAATCGGCGTTGGCACCATTGCCACCATTATGGGCAGATACTACGGCATGGACCGCGAGAAGAAGTGGGACAGAGTTGAGAAGGCTTACAACGCCATCACCAAGTGCGAGGGCGTGCGTTTTAGCTGCGGCAAGGAGCTTATGGAGAAATCCTATGCCGACGGCGTAACGGACGAGTTTGTCATTCCTTCCGTTTCCGACAAGGCTCAGCCCTTAAAGGACGGCGACAGCGTAATATTCTTTAACTTCCGTCCCGACAGAGCAAGACAGCTGACAAGAGCCATAGTCGACCCCGACTTCAGCGGCTTTGAAAGGGAGATGCTGAAGGACATTTACTATGTCTGCATGACCCAGTACGACGCCACAATGCCCAATGTTGAGGTAGCCTTCAAGCCCGACAGAATCGAGTGCCCCATCGGCGCTGTTGTAAGCCGGCACGGCATGAAGCAGCTCAGAATCGCCGAATACACAAAATACGCTCATGTTACATTCTTCTTAAACGGCGGCGAGGAAAGGGTTTACGAGGGCGAGGACAGAATCCTCATCGACTCCCCCAATGTTCCCACCTATGACTTAAAGCCCGAAATGAGCGCTTATGAGGTTGCCGACACCGTCACCGAGAAAATCAGAAGCGGAGAGTACGACTTTGTGGTCATCAACTTCGCAAACTGCGACATGGTAGGTCACTCGGGCGTTCTTGAGGCGGCAATCAAGGCCGTTGAGGCTGTTGACGCCTGCGTGGGCAAGGTTTACGACACGGTTATGGACATGGACGGAGTTATGATACTTACCGCCGACCACGGCAACGCCGAAAAGATGTTTGACACCGACGGCTCACCCTTCACCGCCCACACCACAAACCCCGTACCCTTTACGGTTATAGGCTATAACTGCCAGCTTAAAGAAGGCGGCAGACTCTGCGACATCTCCCCCACGATGTTAGAGCTTATGGGTCTTGAAAAGCCCGCCTCCATGACAGGACAGAGCCTTATAAAATAAATTTAAGCCCTCCGGACGGAGGGCTTTATTATTAGCGTTTCGCCCAAATTTAAATGGACGGCGCATGTAAAAATCACGACATTATCGGGAAGGCTTTCGCCCTTTTAAATCATTTCGGCGTACTTTCTGTTTTCCTTTTTAGAGCAATCGGTTATCCCCAGAAAATCCGCGTCACGCCTTAGCCGCGCCAATTTTCCGAAGAACGAGTCTATCTCTCTCCATAAACCGCATCTTTTATAAAATTCACGCAAGGAATTTTGTCCGATCGCAATAATAAAGCCCCTGCTTGGCAGGGGCGATTTTTATGCTGCGGGTTTTCTTTCGTAGACTCTTACATAATCTACCACAAAGTCAATGGGGAAAGCGCTCGGGGGATTCATGGTAATGTTATTGTCCTTTGCGAGAACGGGCACCCTTTGACCGTTTATGGTCTCCACAGTGCCTGCAACCTCAACGGAGAGAAGCAGATACTCGGCAACCTGAGGTACCCATACGCCCGAGAGCCTGTCGGTCTCAACTCCGTTGATGTAGAAAATCAGCTCGTTCTCGTTCCACTCAAGTCCGTATGTATTGTACTCGGTGTATATATTCTTGCCCTTGTAAACGCCAACCAGAACGGAGGTATGACCGTCGCCGTAGCCGTCATAGTGAACCGCGTGGCTGATTGCGTCGTGCCTCGCTCCCTGATTGTAGTTGAAGGACTCGAAAATATCGATTTCGCAGCCGTCAGCGGCTGAGCCGTCGGGGGGATTGGACATGCCGTCGCTCATTGTCCAGAAAGCGCCCCAAAGACCTACGCCGGGAGGGCATTTGCAGCTTACTTCAAAGTAGCCGTACTTCTTCTCAAACAGTCCTCTTGTGTCAAGACCTGCGGAATACCAGCCGGGACCGTATTTGCCGTCCTCTTTATACTCGGTGCGGATAATTAAATTGCCGTCCTGTACTATTGCCTGGTCTATGTCCCAGTAGCCGCCCCTTCTCGGGCCGTTGCCTTGGCTCCTCCACTTTGTAAGGTCAAGGCTGTCGCCGTCAAACTCGTCGCGCCAGACAAGCTCCCACTCGTCAAGATTTATGACCTGTCCGCGTGGGGTCTGGGGATGGCCGAAAAACAGCGCGCCAAGCAGTTCCGCCACAACTACAAGGGAGGCGATTATACTTTTGAAATAGCCGAGACCCTCTCCCGTGGGTCTGAGAGCGCTCTGCAGAGCGTCAAGAAGCCTTTGAATCATCCTGTGTTCTCTAAAGGAAAATAGCGAATCCAGCATAATATCCCTCCTTTAATCTTTAATTTCATATTAGCCAGTAAATTCCACAATGTCAACAAATAAAAAACGCAAAATCAATAAAGTTTCAGCAAAGTGACAAAGGCGGCGTTTGGGCGGTGACACTCGCTGAGGATTGGCGCGCGGGGTAAAAAATACCCCTGCGTGCGGCGGGGCGCGAGGGCGACGACTTTACTCTTTGGGCGGGCGGCTCCCCCTTCTTTTTCACCCCGCCACTTGCGGGCGGGGGTGTCGGCGATGGGCGTGGGGTATATATAAAAAGCCCCCATCGGACGGCTGGGCGGCGTTAACCGAGGTGGGCGGCACACCCCATGGCGGGGGTAATAATAAAAACCCCGATGGCGGGTCTGCTCCCACTGGGCGGCGGGACGGAACGAGCGGCTGATGGTCTTTTTTTATGGCAGGGCCGCTCCCCGACGGGCAGGATAGGAACAAAAAAAGCCGCAGCGGACGGCGGGGGCGGCACTTCTCTAAGAGGGCGGGGCGCAACCCTCAAACTGGCGACGGAAATCCCCTGCGGATGAGAGTGGCTGGGCGGAAATTAAAATCCCTCGGCGGGCGGGGTGTCGGCGATGGGCGGTGGGGTGCATATAAAAAAAGCCCCCGAAGGACGGCGGGCGGCGTTAAACGAGATGGGGCGGTGTTACGCTCCCCATCTGTGGGCGGCTCTACCCGTGTCGGGGCGGCGGGCAAAATTAAAACCCTGCCGTGTGGCAGGGTCTTAAAATAGTCCCCCCTTTAAGAGTATTACTCTGGATTAATTCCCCCCTTTATTGTTTAGTGCGGCTGCCCTCCTTTATATCAAAATATACATTAGAGCAATAAGTAAAGGCATATCGCCGCCCTCCTCCGCAAGGAGGAGAATCAAAGTCAAAAGCAGCAGCTCGTCGGTGTCAAGGGCGCTTTCGTCAAGGTTTAACGCCTTTGCGAGCTTTGAGATGCCGGCGCTTTTCTCCGCGTGTTCATGATGATGGTGCTCATGTCGCTCCTCAGGCTCCCTTTTCTTTGGGGGAGAATCGAGAGAGAGCTTTAGTCTCGGCTCATCCCGCTGCTTTCTTACCAGCTCCTTATAATCTATCTCCTCTTTCTTTTTGGAGGGGATTACATACCTGTACCTTTCGGGGATTTCCACAGGCATTGATATGTGGTGCTTTTTGCTTTTGTCTATGTAATCCGACGCTCTCCACGCGCTGGACCTTGAGGGCACGGAGACATGTACCGTGCTTGTGTCGTAGCCACTGTTATTCATCTCCCTCTCATCTCTCCTTTCGGGGCTGCCTGAAACTGCCTTGCTCGTTTCCTCGCTTTCCTCTTCCCTTTCTGTTTCCTCAAAGTCCGCTCTTGACCTGGAGGCAAGATACTGAAATATATCCTCCGTCGCGTTATAGGACTTGCTCCTGTTTACGGGCAAAGGCAAAAGCTCGGATTTGGAGGGTCTTTGCTCTTCCTCCTCGTAAAACTCCTCATTCAGTTTCTCCGCAAAAATCTTCGCCCTCTCCTGAAAGCGTTTTACCCTCTCCTCCGCCCGTTTGGTCATCTCAAAAATATCGTCCACTTTTCAGCCCCCCTTTCTATCTTTCGCCTTTAAGAAGGGGCAGCAAGCTGAAAAGACGCATTATCTTTACCGCTTCGTCCACTTTGCTCTGCCTGTGCTTCTTTAAAAGGGGCTTTAGAGCAAAGAGAAAATCGGACCTGGCGTCCCTTTTGTTCATATTCTTTTCCAGTTCGCCCATAGCCTTTAAAAGCGTCGGCAGAGCCTTGTTGGACCCGAGGCGCGACACAAGAGCGTTTACCATTTGCGCGTCGTCTTCTTTTACGGACAGCTCCTTTGTGTCCTCTTTCCTTTTGTCAAGGATAGACGCCACGCTCTGAGCCTTTTCCTCGTTATCTCCCAAAAGGGAGGCGGCGGTTTCTTTCAGCTTTTCTATGTCATCGGGGCTTAGCGATGATAGCAGCTCGTTTATATCCATGATTTCACTCCTTTTTATGTGGATTTCTTTTCCCTTCCGCTTTTTACATATCCTCTATTTTCTTTCTGAGCTCCCTGCCGAGCTCGCTGTTGAGCATCTCATTCAGCTTTTTGTCGTTGCTTAAAACCTCCTCCAGCCTCTTTTTCTGGCGGGAATCAAGGTTTCTGTCAATAAACTTGGACAGCTTATCTTTATCGTAAGACTTCAGTGTGGAGATAAGCTCGTTTATCTGGTCGTCCGAGCCGCGCAGCTTCATAAACTCACCCTTTTTCTGCTAAAATCGATATAAAAACACCTCAATTACCATATATATGCAAAATTCTTCTACTATTGCTTGTATGGCTTTTTTTAAATTTGCAATTGACAATATCGGCGCGATTTAGTATAATACTTACCTGTAAAGGAAACAGGCTTTACACTATACTGCTTCAGGAGGGCTTTTCGGTGGCAAAAAACTTTGAGATTTCCGTGCTTCTTGATTTTTACGGCGATATGCTCACCCAAAAGCAGCGCGAATTTCTTGAAGACTATTATAATCACGACCTCTCTCTTTCCGAGATTGCGGAAAATGTGGGGATAACAAGGCAGGGAGTGCGCGACTCCATTAAAAGAGCGGAAACCCAGCTTTACAAAATGGAGGAAATGCTGGGACTGGTCAAAAGGTTCGAGCAGATTCGCGCCGGTCTTGAGGAGATAATAGCCTGCGCGTCGGAAATCAATAAATACAATCTTAACAACGGTCTTTCAAGAGAGATTAACGACTATACGGTCAGAATAAAATCCATAGCGACCGCTCTTTGCGAATAGCTTTGGACTTTATTAAAAATAAAGGAGAAATGTATGGCATTTGAAGGTCTTTCTGAAAAATTGGAGGCCGCGTTTAAAAAGCTGAGGAGCAAGGGCACCCTTACCGAGTCCGATGTCAGAACCGCCATGCGCGAAGTGCGTCTGGCGCTCCTTGAAGCGGATGTCAGCTATAAGGTGGCAAAGGATTTCACCGCCGCCGTCACCGAAAGGGCAATCGGCTCAAAGGTAATGGAAAGCCTTACTCCCGCGCAGATGGTTGTAAAAATCGTCTACGAGGAGCTCACGGCTTTAATGGGCGGCACACAGGCAAGACTCACATACTCCCCCCGACCGCCAACGGTAGTTATGATGTGCGGTCTGCAGGGTTCGGGCAAAACCACCCACAGCGCGAAAATCGCGATGAGGCTTAAAAATCAGGGTCATCACCCCATGCTTGTCGCCTGCGATATTTACAGGCCCGCTGCTATAAAGCAGCTTCAGGTTGTGGGCGAACAGGCGGGCGTGCCGGTCTTTGAGATGGGCACCGAAAACCCCGTCACCATAGCCAAAGAAGCCGTAAAGCATGCCAAAGACATGGGCTATGACTATGTGTTCCTTGATACGGCAGGCCGTCTGCACATTGACGAGGCTCTTATGAACGAGCTGAAGGCAATAAAGGCAGAGGTAAAGCCCCATGAAATTCTGCTTGTGGTCGACGCCATGACAGGTCAGGACGCCGTAAATGTGGCAGCCTCCTTCAATGAGGCTCTGGGCATTGACGGTCTTGTCCTTACAAAGCTGGACGGCGACACAAGGGGCGGCGCCGCCCTCTCCGCAAGAGCGGTAACGGGCAAGCCGATTAAATTCGTCGGTCTCGGCGAAAAGCTGGACGCCCTTGATGTCTTCTACCCCGACCGCATGGCATCGAGAATTCTCGGCATGGGCGATGTTCTCTCCCTTATCGAAAAGGCTGAGACGGCTCTTGACGAGAAAAAGGCAAAGGAGCTGGAGGAGAACCTCAGAAAGAACAAGTTCGACCTTGAGGACCTTCTCACTCAGCTTCAGGAAATGAAAAAAATGGGCTCCGTGAAGGATATACTAATGATGATACCCGGCATCGGAAACAAGATTAAAGACACCGACATTGACGACAGCCATCTGAGAAAAACCGAGGCTATCATTCTGTCGATGACTCCCGAGGAGAGAAGAAAGCCGGATATTATAAACCCGTCACGCAAAAGGCGCATAGCCGCCGGCTGCGGACTTAAAGTTGAGGATGTAAACCGCGTTCTCAACCAGCACAGACAGATGCAAAAGATGTTCAAGAGCCTGAACGGCAAAGTCGGCGCCAAAAAAATGCGCCGTCTGGGTCTTACAGGCAGCGGTCTTGAGCAGTTTTTGAAGTAAAATGGAGACTCTCAAACTAATCTATACAAACTTTGGAGGTAAATTTTAATGGCAGTAAGAATCCGTCTGCGCCGCATGGGCGCAAAGAAGGCACCTTTCTATCGCGTTATCGTCGCTGATTCCCGTTCACCCCGTGACGGCAGGTTCATAGAGGAAATCGGTTACTACAATCCGATGACCGCCCCCGCCGAGATTAAGATAGACCTTGAAAAGGCCGAAAAGTGGATAAAGAACGGCGCTCAGCCCACCGATACAGTTAAGGCTCTGCTTAAGAAAGTAAAGCCCGAATAAAGGTGCCCACAAAAATCGCGGTCAATAGGCTTAGCCTTTGCGGAATAAATTACCACTTCGCATCTTTAGGAGGAAAAGAAAATGAATGAACTGCTGATCACAATGGCAAAAGGACTTGTTGAGGATCCCGATGCCGTCTCCGTCACCGTAGATGAGCCCAACGAAGACGGCGTTGTAGTTTATCATCTGCATGTCGCTCCCGATGACATGGGCAGAGTTATAGGCAAACAGGGCAGAATCGCTAAGGCTCTGCGTATGATTATGCGCGCTACCGCTAACCGCAGAGACATGAAGGTTCAGGTGGAAATCGACTAATCGGCTTTGGCTAAAGCCCAAAACCCATACAGTCCGAAGACCGCAGCTTTTTAAGGCTGCGGTTTTTTTAATATTTCCATATTTTCGATTTATGCTATAATATATAGGCTCAAAAATATTTTGGAGGGCAAGATGCTTAAAAAATATCTGGAAATCGGACAAATAGTCGGAACTCACGGAATTAAGGGCGAGGTAAGAATAAATCCCTGGTGCGACAGCCCCGAGTTTCTGACGGGTTTTAAAAAGCTTTACAAGGATGAGGGCAGGTCCCATTTCGAGGTGACCTCTCTCAGAGTGCATCACAATATTGTCCTTGGAAAGTTTAAGGGCATTGATACGGTAAACGACGCGGCGAAACTCCGCGACACCGTTTTGTTCATCGACAGGGATGACGCCGAAATCCCCGAGGGCAGCTACTTTATTCAGGACCTTATAGGCTGCGCTGTCACCGATGTTGACACGGGCGAAAACTTAGGCGTTCTCAGCGATGTATCAAAGACGGGCGCCAACGATGTATGGCACATTAAAAGGGGAAACAAGGAGTACCTCATCCCCGCCATTGACGAGGTTGTTATCGAAACCGATGTTGAAAACAAGAGCATCAAAATCCGTCCGCTGAAAGGTATATTTGACGATGAGGATTGATATTTTGACCCTCTTTCCCGAGATGTGCGAAAGAGTTTTTACAGAGAGCATAACGGGCAGGGCGATAAAAAACGGCTATATTGATATTAACGCCGTTGACATAAGAAAATACGCCGAGCCGCAGCGCAAAGGCAGAGTTGACGACGCTCCCTACGGCGGCGGCGAGGGCATGATTATGCAGGCGGAGCCCATAGCCCGCTGCTTTGAGGATATCGCGGGAAACTCCCCCGAAAAACCCTATTTTATCTATATGTCCCCGGCCGGACAGACTCTGACCCAAGACAAGGTTAAGGAGCTCTCCGAGCGGAAACACCTCGTGCTCCTTTGCGGTCACTATGAGGGCGTTGACGAAAGGGTCATAGAGGAGCTTGTGGACGAGGAAATTTCAATAGGCGACTATGTCCTGACCGGCGGCGAGCTGCCCGCCCTTGTGCTTGCCGACGCGGTGGCGAGGATGATTGACGGCGTGCTCTCAAGCAAGGAGGCTGTGGAAGGGGAGAGCCACTATAATTACCTTCTGGAGCATCCCCAGTACACCCGCCCCCCTGTCTGGCGGGGCAGGCAGGTGCCCGAAGTGCTTTTGTCGGGTCACCACGCAAACATAAAAAAGTGGCAGCGAGAGCAGTCGCTGATAAGAACATACAAGCGCCGCCCCGACCTTTTTAAGAAGGCCGAAGTTTCCGACAAGGAAAAGGAATTTGTCGAAAACTTTATTGCTGAGGAGAACGGTGAAAAGGATTAATTGCAGTAAAAAATATTAACCAAAGAAAAAAGCACTCCTAAAGAGTGCTTTTTTATTGTTTGCGCAAGGAAAGGCTGTTGTTCGGTCGGCCGGAATCAGCCCAAAACTCCCCGCCCGCAGAAAGCTCCCCCGCCCGCACGGGTCAGGGGCAGGAAGGCACTCCCACGGCGGTGGTGCGAAATCACCCCACGGCGGAGCGGCGGAGAGAGCACACCCCACGGCGGGGGGATGGGCAAAAAAATAAAAGCACCCTTTCGAGTGCTTTTTTTCTGTTTACGGGGCTTTACTCCCCTGCTTTTTATATCTCCAATAACTTCGCGGTGACGCCTTTTATGGAATTGAGGGTTTCGAGGAGCTTGTCTATTTCCTCCTTGTCGGGTACAAGCTCAAGAATTATAAGACCCTGGTCGGAGCAGACATTGCCCGCTTCGTGAAGTCCCAATCTCATCTTGATAATGCAGCCGAATTTGGTCAGCACCTCCTGAACGCTCGGAGCCTTTTCGCTGCGTCTGTCTATTCTGAGGGCCGCAATATAAAACTTATCCATATTTTTACCTCCTTAATTTCAGAATCATTATACTAATTATTTCTTAATATTTCCAGAGCCTCACTTAAATTACAAAAAAGAAAAAATTTTTTTGCCTTTTTTGGACAAGTTTCATATTTTATATTGCCTTTTTAAAGGGCTATCAATATAATATAAAAAAGTCTTTTTTTGACTTTAAGCAGGACTTTTAAATCAGTAATGGAGGTTTACTATGGAGAAAACGCTTTCCAAAAAGTACGGCTTACCCATGGCGATTTCCATGGTCATCGGTATCGTCATAGGCAGCGGCGTATTCTTTAAGGCCGAAGCCGTTCTTAAGGCAACCGGCGGCGATGTCAAAACCGGCATCTGGGCATGGCTGATAGTCGGACTTATCATGATTATCTGCTCTTATGCCTTCGCAAACCTTGCCACAAAGTACGAAAAAGTCAACGGCGTTGTGGACTATGCAGAGGCAACTTTGGGCAAGAGATACGGCTACTACATCGGCTGGTACCTTACAGTTGTTTATCAGCCCGCTATCACATCCGTTCTTGCTTGGGTTTCCGCAAGATACACCTGCGTACTTCTGGGCATTGACGACATTGTGGGCGGCACCTGCATGACAATTGCGGGTCTTTACCTCATCGCTATCTACGCTATGAACGCCCTTTCACCGATTCTCGCGGGCAAGTTCCAGGTTTCCACCACTGTCATTAAGCTCATCCCCCTTGTTCTTATGGCTATTGTCGGCACAATCAAGGGTCTTATGACAGGCGTTACCGTTGAGAACTTCACAAGGGTAACATCCGAGGTCGCAGCCGGTGGCGGCGGACTTTTCGCGTCGATAGTCGCTGTTGCCTTCGCTTATGAGGGCTGGATTATCGCCACATCCATCAACGCGGAGCTTAAAGACGCCAAGAAGAACCTGCCCAAGGCTCTTGTAATCGGCGCTCTTATCGTTGTTGCCGTTTACATCTTCTACTACATCGGCCTTGCAGGCGCTGTAAGCACCGAGGAGATTATGGCAGACGGACACGCAGGCGCGGCAAACGCCTTCAAGAATGTGTTCGGCACAGCTCTCGGCTCCCTGATTTTCGTATTCGTTATCGTTTCCTGCCTGGGAACCCTTAACGGTCTTATGGTAGGCACAACAAGAGCTGCATTCGCTCTTGCTTCAAGAAACGAGGGTCCCCGTCCCGTTACATTTAAGCAGGTTGACCAGATTACGGACATGCCCTCCAACTCATCCGTTCTCGGCCTCTTTATGTGCGCTCTTTGGCTCCTTTACTTCTACGGCTGCACACTCATGGGCTGGATAGGCGACTTCGGCTTTGACTCCTCAGAGCTGCCGATAGTATTCCTTTACACCTGCTACATCCCGATGTTCATCGCGGTTATGATTAAGGAGAAGGACTTCTCACCCTTCAAGAGATTCGTCGTTCCCCTTGCGGCAATCATCTCCTGCGGATTTATGACATATGCCGGATTTATTCATCCCGTTATCTCCGCCTCTGGCGACAGAGAGCCCTGGAAGGGAATTCTCCTGTTCTTCCTTGTTCTCTTATTCGTCATAGCTTCAGGCGCGCTGATTAAGTTCAAAGGCGAAAAGAGACTGGCTGCAGAATCCAAATAAACCTTAAATAAAAAGCCTTCGGAAAAACCGAAGGCTTTATTTTTGTCTTTTATTTGGCAGGAGCTTGAATTCGTAGCCCTGCTGCCTTGCGTAGTCGATTATATCGCCGAGAGCGTTGGCGTTATCGGGCGACACAGAGTGAAGAAGTATTACCGCTCCCGGGTGGAGCCTTGATGTTACGGTGTTGAAGGCATGCTCCTTGCCCTTTTGATTGTTCAAATCCCAGTCAGCGTAGGCGACCGACCAGAACACGCATTTAAAGCCGAAGGAGTTTAAAAGCTCCAAGGAGCTTTCGTTATACTCGCCCATGGGGTAGCGGAAGAAGGGGGCGGTGTAGCCGAATTTCTCCCTTATATAGTCGTCAAAGGCTTTAACCTCCTCCATCATCTTGGTTCTTGAGATTTTCGCGAAGGAGGGGTGAGTCTTTGAGTGGTTGCCAACCACATGACCCTCAAGTATCATTCTGGCGATAAGCTGGGGGTACTGCTTAATCTGGGGCAGGGTGCAGAAGAACATGGCCGGCACATTCTTCTCTTTCAGCACATCAAGGATTTTTGCGGTGTAGCCGTTCTCGTATCCCACATCAAAGGTAAGATACAGAACCTTCTTATCCGTTTTGTTGTCATAGGCTATGGCGTTGTAGTTTTTGGAATCGAAAAACGCCTGAGAGCGGACGGAGATGTCGTTGGGCTTTCCGTCCTTCGCGACGCCGTACGCGTGGGCTATGAGCTTAGTGGGAAGGTTCCTTGAGTTATCGGGGTCGTGTACCTTAAACTCGGCTTTCGGCAGGGGCTCGAGTCCCGTATAGGTCGCCTCGGTTTTTGTGTACTCCCCGTAGAGCGAGACGGTATTTTTCTTAATGCCGCTTGGCAGCTCAACCACTTCCGCCACTATCGGCTCTGTGCTGCTGTCGGGCACGGGAGCGCCGTCGGGGCTTGTCCACTCGGTCTCACCCTCGGTCCATGTGGCTGAGCTTGTGGCGTCGTCCTTTTCAGTCGTCAGTTTTTCGTCGCCCGATGTGGTGGTCGTGGTCATCAAATCCCCCTGCTTCATACAGGAGAACAGGGACAGAATAAGACAAACACATAGTATAAAGCACAATACTTTTTTAAAGCTCATTTGCGGTTTCCTTTCAAGTGAGATTTTCACTCTTATTATCTCCAAAAATTCATTTGTTATAAGCGTTATGTTAAATTTTTCCTCTGCCCCTCTAATAAAAAATACACCCGCCCTTTAGGACAGGTGTTTTTCAAGGCAATTTTATTATCCTATAATATCCTGTACGCTGTCAATAATATTTTCGACAGTTTTTACGGCCTTAGTGGCGGTCTTTTTTGCCTTGCGGGTATTTCTGGTGCTGTTCATCATGGAACCGATTACGGCAGCAGTACCGCCGATAGCCAGGGCCGCGCCGACACCCTTCATCAGGTTGGTTGTCTTCTTGGTCATTATCTTACCTCCTATAAAGTTTTCATCCTTATTTTTAACCTCCTGTCAAAATTTATTTGAGGTAAAATTTATGGATATCTTATAAAATAATCCATCTTTGATTAAATTTATTGACAATCTGTTAAAAATAGGACATACTGAAAATACATTAAAAAGGGTTTTTTAGGAGTGGACTTATGAAAATTAAGTTGTTTTTTAAACGCGTTTTCAATTTGTTTCTGACCTTTTTATTCTTCATCGGCTCAGGCGGCTTAAAGCCCACCCCAAACTTAGACGACCCGACCCTAAAGGCTCCCCAGTGGCCCAAATGGGTGCATGAGCACTGGGTTTGGGAGAATGTCGGCACGGAGGACACCGCAAGGGAGTTCGTAAACGGCTTTTTGGAGAGAGGCATTCCCGTGGGCGCCGTTATCATAGACAGACCCTGGGCTACCGATTCCAACACTTTTATACCCGACCCGAATTTATATCCGAATCTTGACAAGCTTATTGAGGAGTTCCATTCAAAGGACATAAGAGTCATAATGTGGGCGACCAGCATTGTGAACGAAACCGCCTCCAACTTTAAAGAGGGCAAGGAGAAGGGATATTTCCTCAGCGGCGGCAGAACGGTCAAATGGTGGGGCGGTAAGGGCGCTCTGCTTGACTATTCCAACCCGGAGGCAGTCGAGTGGTGGCACAAGCAGATGGACCCCATTCTGGACATGGGCATTGACGGCTGGAAGGTTGACGGCACCGACCCCTATGTAATGCTGCTGGCTCCCGCCATCGGAAAGAGCGGTCTTGTAACATGGAATACATACAAAGACTGGGTTTACAGAGATTTCTACGAATACACAAGGCAGAGACTCGGAAACGACAGAATCATATCCGCCAGACCCGTTGACGACCAGATTACCAATCTTGGACTGCCCCTTGTTTCCACCAGCAGGGACATCAATTTCGCAGGCTGGGTCGGAGACAATGACAACGACTGGGGCGGACTCAGACACGCTCTTAACAATATGTTCTCCTCCGCTCAGTTCGGATTTGTAAGCTACGGCTCCGACATCGGCGGATTCAGAAACGACGGCAATATGTATAAGGATGTGTTCATCCGCTGGGCGCAGCTTGGCGCATTCTGCCCCATTATGGAGAACGGCGGCGGCGGTGAGCACAGACCCTGGATGTTTGACGAGGAGACAAACGAGATTTACCGCAAGTTTGTAAAGCTCCACCATGAGCTTATTCCCTATATCTACAGCCAGGCCGCATATTCATACGAAACAAACAGACCCACAATGAGACCCTTAAAGGGCGAGTATATGTATATGCTGGGAGACGAAATTCTGGTAGCTCCCTACTTTGACGAGGGAGAAACACGCCTTGTGTACTTCCCAGAGGGCGAATGGATATATATGTTTGACGAGTCAAGGCACTATAAGAAGGGCGTAGAGGCTATTAAATTCCCCCTTGACGAGTTCCCGGTATTTATAAGAAAGGGCGCGATTATTCCGCTGGATGTTGCAGACTCCGAGAACGGACACGGCTCAGAGCTTTCCGCTCCCTTCACCACCGTAATGCTCTACCCCGAGGAGGGCACAAACAAGTTCGGTCTTTATGAGGAGAACAAGACGGGCGCCATGCTCTCCTACACTAAGAAGGGCAGCCAGCTTACAATCAGCGCAACCGAGTCCGAACGCTCATTCCTTTTCAGAGTCTACGGCGAGAAGGCTCCGAAGCAGGTTAAACTCGGCGACACAGCTATCCCCGCGGCGTCTTCCTTTGAGGAGCTGACCGCTACGGACAGCGGCTATTTCTATGACGGAAGCCTTCTTTGGATTAGCCTTAAAGACGCCTCACACGGCGCTGAGATAAAAGCATACTTCTAAAAACAGGGGGCTTAAAGCCCCCTTTAATTTTTTCCTGTTATTTGCTATAATCGTATAAAACTATTTAAGGAACGGTATATGAAGCATTTTTTTAACGCGCTGCCCGAAAGGGCGCATTTTCTTTACAACAAAAAAGACGGCGATTTTAAGGTGAAAATAGCCTCAAGAGGCAACAGCCTTTTGAGTGTAAAGCTTTTTGAGCCGATTTCGGGTGAGACAAAGACCCTCAATGAGGGCAAGGAGTACATACACGGCGAGGATGAAATCATTTTCAAGGCGGATTTCATGAAAACTCTGCCCGAGGGAGTTTACAGCATTTTCACCGCAAGATACTCAAGGGGTTCCGCTGTGAATATTCCCGTTTACATCTCTGCGGGCGAATTACCGAAATCCGCTGTTTTGTTTGACCCGTCGGACTATAAAGGAGACAGGCTAAAGGAGATTTCTCTGCCGAGGGTTACAAGGGCGGCAATCGAAGAAGTTACGGACGAAAATCTGCCCTTTGAAAACTGCCTTAGTCTTTCATATGATTTAAGGCGGTTTGTGGGGCTTAGAAAACCTGCGGCAAGGCTTAAAAAAACGCCTTTATGGCATCTGCCCGCCTTTAAATGGGTTTCTGTTTGGCTCTGCGGCGACGGGTCGGGGAATATAATAAGGTTCTACATAAACTCAAGGGACAACACCCCTTCCCATTCAAAAAATGAGTATGTGATTAACTGGCATGGCTGGAAAAGGCTTTGCTTTAATATTAACGACGAGTTTTCCCAGCCCTTTATGTTCCATCAGCTTTTTGAGTTTGACTATACATTAGAGGGCGCCCAGCAGGGCACGATTAAGGTGGGCAAGATTGAGTCTCTTTATGACGAGAGCCTTTGCCCTTCCGACATGGGCAGACCCGTCAACAAATACGAGCCGCCCGCCGAGCCCTTTATGCTTGATTACAAAAAGGGCGAAAAAGAGGGGGAAACTCAGTTTTTCCTTAAATATCTAAATGATAAGCACAGAAAAGAGCGAGCCTTCCTTGTGCTTGACTCCTGTCGGGACAATGAGGGAAGGAAAATTGAAATACCTTTTGAGCCTTTAGCCTTTGATAAAAACGGCGTTTTAAAAACAGACTTTTTCGCTGCTTTCCCTTCAGACTATGCCTTTTGGCTGAGAGCGGAAACCGAATCGGGCAGGTCCACAACCCTTTTCCCCTTTAACAATTCTGTGGATACCCCCCTTTATTCCGAGCTTCCTCCCCTGCCCGTCAGAACCGTCACGAAGGACAACTCCCGCTCCGCCGCCTTCTGCTGGCTCAGCGACGATGAAAAGGCGGAGAGCTTTATGGAGATAGTCCGTCCCGACGGCAGGGCGGAGAGGATAAACGCCGAGAAAAACTATACAAGAGAGTGGGCTGAGAGCAAAACCATCGCAGGCCAAAGTTTTAAGTTTTTCAAGAATATCTGCTCAAACAAGGCGACGGCTGAGAATCTTTTGCCCGACACCGAGTACAAAGCAAGGTTTTATTCGGGCGATAAAGTAAGCGAGCATACCTTTAAAACCCTGCCCGAGCCCGAAAATACAGAGAAGTTCAGTCTTGTTTTCCTTGCCGACTCTCAGCTTTCTAAAAAAGAGGATTTGCCTTTCCTCAGAAAGACCTTTGACGAGGCGCTTAACAACTCGGACAAGCCCAGACTTATCGTGAGCCTTGGCGATATGGTGGACAACGCGGGCAGCGCGCGGGAATTTCAATATATTTTAACTCACCTTTCGCCCTTTGCGGCTGAGGAGATTTGGCTTCCCACCCCCGGCAATCACGACCAGGACGATTTAAAGGATTTGGATTTCTTCCTCTCCCGCTACAATCTCCCGGACAGAGCCGACGGAGCAAAGGACGGGCTGTGCTTTCACCTTACTATGGGCGACTATGCCCTGATTTCCGCCCTTGGCAGCGGCGGCGGCGTGGATTTAAGCTACAAAGAGCGCCTTGAAAGAGAGCTGACGGCTGCGCGGGACAAGAAGTGGAAAATCGTCTTTATCCACGCCTCGCCCTACGGCAAATCGGGCGAGAGGTTTACAAAGGCGCACTATGCCGAGCTTTTTGACAAATACGAGGTTGACGCCGTATTTTCGGGTCACGACCATATTTATATCCGCTCCAGTGTCAGAAACGGACAGCGGGCTGAAATCGGCAAGGGCACCCTCTACTGCGTCATGGGCACTTGCGGGGTATCCTTTGACAGAGCCGCGTATCTGCCTTGGCATGACTATGTTTACGGCGATTTTGACGATGAGGTCAAAGACAGCGAGGGAAATACCGACCAGACCTACGGCGTTGCATGGTGCGAAAGCGATAAGCTCACAATAAAGGTATTTACCCGAACGGGCAAGGTGGTTGACGAGATTGTCCTTACAAAATAAAGATGCCGCTATCTTAAAGATAGCGGCTTTTTTTTACGCGTTTGCCTTTTCCTTTTTGGCTGCTTCGTATCTTTCGAGGATTTCGCCGTAGCGGCTGTAGTTCTCTTTCTGCAAAAGCAGCTTTTGGGCGTTTATATAGGGCTTTGCGGCTGTGAGGTAGATGGAAAACTTTTTCGACGCGTCCTTGAAAGCGGAGTTTACCGCCTGCTTTCTTAATTGCACGGCTTTAATATCGGCCTTAATCTCCTTCTCAGACTTTTTATCCTTTTTCTTCCGAGCTTCCGAGAGAAGGTCTATAAGCTCCTTCTGCTTTTCTTCCAGCTCTTCCATTTCTTTTTGGAGTCTGTCAAATATGCTTTTGTCAAACTCCTCAAGACCGTCGGGGTAGTATTTTCTGATGGTTTTTCTCGCGAACTTTATGTTCTCGGCCTGAATTATGGCGTTCCTGCGCTTTTCCTTCTCGAAAGCGGTGCCCTTGGGCATGGCTTTCGCCTCCTCAACGCTGAGGAGTTTCAAATCCGCAAAGCCTTTAAGACCCGCTTCCACAATGAGCTTCGCGGTTTCGATTTCAAGCTGCCCTTCCTCTGTGTCGAACCTGTTAATCTCTCGAATCACATATTCGGCAATCTCGATTTTTTCGTTTTCCTCTTTTTTGCGCTTGTATTTAGCTTTTGCCTGCTTTACCGCGGCTTTGTCTTTTGATTTTTTCGCCGCTTTGATTTCGTCCTTTGTGAGTTTATGAGGCTCTCTGCCGTAAAACTCTTTTGCCTCTTCAATAAGCTCAATCGCTTCAATGAGGGAGTCGTCGGAGAGTTCTCCCGCGGCGTAGTCCTCAAAAAGAGCCCTTATTTTAAGCACCGTAACCATAGCCCGCTGCTTGGTTTCCGTCAAATCATAGAAGAAGAAGGGAATGACATTTAAGGTCGCGCCAACGACGGCGGAGAGAATCAGCACAGAGGCAATCTTTACGAAAAACTCGGAGTTGTAAAGCACATCGTAAACATTATCGCCGCTGTAGCCCAAAGATACGGCTACCCTTTCGTTAAGACCCACCCTTTCGTAAATGGCGGGCAGCACAAAGCTGGTCGCAAGGGACACGGCGGCGCCGATAAGACCCACCGCGGCAAACATTCCGTCAATTCTCTCGCCGGTTATATAGTGCTGATAGTCCCTTATATCCGCCTCTATGCTGGGGTGCAGAAGGTGACCCAGAGCGGTGATAAGGCGGTTTATAAAGATGACGGCGGTGAGCATCCATATCATGACGGCGGGCGCAAAGGACTTTACAATCGGGTACAAAAGGAAAATCAGGAAGATATTCATTAAATTCGTAACTATCAGGATTTTGCGCTTGCCGTACTTTCTTATAAAGCCGGGGGCTATGACATTGTTCCAGAAAGAGGCGTTGCCGATAATGGCGGTTATCGCGGAATACTGGGCGGGTGAGCAAGCCTTTTGATAGTTGTAAAGCCAGCCGAGGATATTGTCAAAGGCTCCTTCAAGAAAGCCCAGCCAGTTGGCAAGGGAGAAAATCCAGAAATACTTGTTTCTCCAAACGGCTCTGAGAGCGTCTATTAAGCGAACCTGAATAATATGGGTCTTTGCCTGCACGATTCTCTCTTTAGTGCCCGTGTAAGCGATGATAGCGAGGAAGAAGCCGCCGAACAAAAGCGGCGGGTAGATGTATCTGTAAATCCTTATGTCATAAAGGGTGCTGTCGCCCGTAATCCATGAGGCGACTATGGGCAGGAAAATTCCCACGATGGAGGGGGTAAAGTTTTCTATAATGCTTCTGATGGCGCAGACATCGGAGCGTTCAATGGTGTTGGGGGAGAGAAGAAATACAAGGGAGTAGTAGGCGTCGCTAAGGAAGTTATAGAAAAACTGAAAGCCTATGTTAAAAAGCAGCACCGTAACGCACTTTAAAGCAAGGCTCATTCTCTCATACGGCATCCAGACAAAGCCTATGCCCAAAATTACGGTGGGGATGCCCATTTTTATTATGTATGGACGGTACTTGCCCTCTTTGCCCCTTGTGTTGTCAATCATTCTTGCTCTGAGAGCAGTCAGCGGGAAGCCCGAAAGGACGCTGATTATGTAGATGATATAAAGGGGTCTTGGGGCAATGCCTATGGTGTTGCCGATAAGGGTATTGCCCACGCCCAGTATCATGTTCTGGACAAGGAAAACAATAAGTCTTACGCCCATTCCGCCCGATGAGTAGGAAATAATCTCCTTGTACGGCATGTATCTGCCTTTGGGCGGGACTTTCCAGTACTGCTTTTGAGTTTTAAGGAAGTTCTTTATCTTTTCCATAGGCTCAAAATTCTCTCCCTCTTATTCGTTTAAAACAACAGTGTTTACGGAGCGGGGTGTGAGCTTAATATTTTCAAGGCTTGAAAGCGGGGTTTCCTCCAAGTTCTTATTGTCGTCGGTTACGATAAGTCTTGCGCTGCCGCTGAGATTATTTATCGTAACCGTTTTTTCTTCCGCTGTGGGGTTAATCAGAATAACAACCGTATTCTCACCTTTAAAGGCAAGGGGCAGAATATCGGGGTCGTCGGTTTTAGCCTCGACTCTTTTTGCCATATGGGAAACATATTTTGAAAAATTGCCCGTGGCAAAGTAGCGTTTTGTAAGCTCAAAGCTTTTATCCTCAAGGTTTATGTAAATAAGACCGTCGCAGTAGTCAACTTCCGAGACCGCAATCCAGTGCTGCCATGAGGTGACATGGAGAATCGAAATATCCTCGTACATGACCCTCGCCATCTCCAAAGCCGAGTCCATGCCGTAGTCCCGCCCGCCCTTCATGTGAGTCCATTCGCTCATCTTAACGGGAATTTCGGGGTAATGCTTATCCATCCATTTTCTGAAGCGTTTAAGGTACGCCGTTCGGTTATTCAAAAACTTAAACGGCGCGGGCAGGCAGTAGGAGTGGACATCAACGGAGTCAAGGTATTTGCGCACCATGGGAGATTTAAGAAGCTGCCTTGTGTAGCTTTTGTTGAACCAGCGTATATCCCCGTTTTCCGCTCCCGATAATTTCAGTCCTTTGAGATTCGGTCTCTTTTCCAATTCTTCCGCAAAGACCTCAAAAACTTTTCGGACGCTTCTCGGGCGGTAGTGGCAGCCCTCCTGCCCTCCCGTCCAGACCCACAAGGGCTCGTTTACGGGGGACAAGTATTTTACGGGCAGACCCTCGGAAATGAAATGCTGTGCCACATCAAGGCAGTAGTTCGCGAACTTTCTGTAGTTTTTCTTTGGCAGGTTCTCTCTGCCGGCGGTGTCGGAGTGGGCCTTTCCGTTTTTCGTGAAACAAACGGGCGGTGAGTTTACAAAAAAGATAAGCTCCTCCGCGCCGTCATTAACCGCTTTTCGCATCATATAGACGGCGTTTTTGTCTTTTGTAAAATCCGGCTCGCCCTTTTCGTTAAGGAAACACTCGGCGCGCCTTAAAGGATTGGGGAACTTGCCGTTTCCCGCCTCTTTTGAGCCGCCGCCGAGATTATAGCGGTAGGTTCTTAAAGCTATGCCTTTGTCTTTGCTGAAAAGAAGCTGAGAAATACGGTCCCGAACAGCCATGCCGCTTACAGGGTCCGAATGCTCCCAGCCGCCGACAAGCTGCGCCCACCAGGCTCCGCTGGCTCCAAAGCCCTCAAAGCTCTGATACTCCTTTTTAAGGTCTACGCTTATCACCGCCATAAAATCACCCTTTGCCATATTACCACAAAGTTGCAGATAAAAAAAGGCGCAGCATATTTTGCCGCGCCTCATTTTTTGCATTTAGAGTTTAATAATTATCTTCTTCTTGTCAAGGATATAGGCGACAACGGTCAGCAGCACGCCCACGCCGATTACAAAGGCGGCTCCTATCGGAGCGGGAGCGGTCTCGAAGTAATCTCCCAGAGCCGCGGTGAGTGCGCCCACAAAGCCGAACTCAATGCAGTACATAAGAATCGGGTTCTTGCCCCACCATGCGAGGATGTCAAACTTGGTCTCAAGGGAGTTAAAGAGCTCAAAGATGTAGAACACCAAGAGCGCAAGGTAGGTGGTGATAAGCACATAGGAGGGGCTGACGCTGCCCTTGTTTATGGGAAGGAAGCCTGACAGAGCGCCTGCCCATGTGTCCGTTTCGGGGAGAGTCTTAAAGATGCTCCAAAGAAGGCCGATGAAAACGATTGTGAAAATGCCGAAGGACGCGGGCGGGAGGTACTTGTTCTTTCTCTTTCTGAACTCCTCCGCAAAGAAGAGGTACAGAAGGAGCATTGCGCCCCAGGCAAAGCCTCCTATAAAGCCGCCGTCCGCCACCTTGTCTATAAGCTCAAGGTTATTCGGGAACAGGTCGTTTTTAAGGTTGCCCTCATGGAATACGGCGTAAAGGGAGAGGATGCCGAGCCCCGCAAGCAGGCGGATATAATGACCCGTCTTATCGGGCAGCAGGGCGAAGGGGATAGCCACCAGACCCGCAAAGCCTATGTGGTGCAGAACAAGCCAGTGTCCGTAGGATTCATCTGTTCTGCCCGTTACCAGCATAAAGGCGTTGATGATGGCGACAACAATGCCGAACACGCCCACAATGCACATATAGACCCAGTAGACTTTGTAGAACTTTTCCCTGTTTTTGACCTTTGCCAACTTGAGTATCAGGGCGATGACGCCGAAAAGGAGCACAAGGGCGGTAAGTCCGATGGCGATTTTTGAGACAAGGTCGTCGTTACCGTCAAGGATGTCATTTATGCCGTTCATCGCGATGCCGATGCCTATTAAAGTCAGGTAACGCCTTAAAAAGTGGCTTACCGCTTCCTTTCTGCCCTGCTTTTCGATTCTCCTTTTCATAGAGGGCATAAAGGTAAGACCGATTGCGAGTATGAAGGCGGGAGCCACAAGGTCCGCAAGGGAGAGGTTGGGAAGGATGTAGATTGCGTTCTCGTTCGGAGCGTGGAGTGAGACCGTTGCCCATTTGCCCAGATTCTTAAAATGCTCGGCAAACTGGAAGAGTATCATGCAGATGATGACAAGTCCTCTGAAACGGTCTATGGAGGGAATTCTTTTTGTTGCTAATGGCGACGGTGAGTCTTTGCTCATGTTCTTACCTTCCTTTCTTCATTTGTATAAGGTCACGGTAGTTTATCATGGTAACGCCGTGGTCTTTGAGATATTTATGCGTGTCGGGGTCCTTTAAGAGGTCGTACTCCCACTGTCTGTCCCGCCATGAGCCGGTGATGGATTTCATTTCATCGGTGGCAAAAGCGGGGTGCACAAAGGTTTCGGTCACTCCGTCGGGGATATTGGTCCAGAGCTTTAATATTAAATCTCTGTACTGCTCGTATGTGCCTTCTCTCAGCTCCCGAGTCCAGTCGGGGAAAAGGAGATAGTCGGGCAGGATGACCTTGAACTTTTTAGCCCAATGGGATGTAAACAGGCTGGAGATTTTATAGACGGGATAGGGTGTGCCGCGGGGCACCATGCTCTTGTCAACCTTTGTGTAAAGGCGGTAGGAGTAGCCCAGCTCGCCCAAAATCCTCAGAATCATCTTTAAAAGCCCGAACCTTCCCGTGCGGTTGCCGTAGAGGGTGCCCATGTGGTTGTCTATGTGCGACGGGGTAAAGCCGAAGGAGAGGGCGTAGTCTATCTGGGCTCTTATCTCCTTCTCCAAGTCCTCGTATGTAGCGTTTTTCTCCACATCCTCGGTCTTTGGCCACATATAGCCGTCTTTGTCCACAAGGGATTTGCCGTCGGTCAGGGGCTTCCATCTGTAAGTGGGCCATTCGCTGGTAAGCGTCAGATGAACGCCGATTGCGTATTCGGGGTGCTCAGCCGCAAAGCGGGCCGCCTGCTCATGCCCCGGGGCGGGGAACATTATTGTTGAGGAAAGGAGCTTGCCGTCAAGGAACAAATCTATAACTGCGTCGTTGGCGGATTTGCACAGACCGAAGTCGTCGGCGTTAACAATCAAATATTTGCCCAATCTATCACCTTCATAAAATTACAAAATATTTACTCTTATCATAATAATATACCAATATTTTATTAACATTCAATGTAAATTTTATGAAGAACTGACTAAAAATAGCCGCATGGCAAGTCCAATTTGGTAAAACCGAGACCCAAAAAGTTCATACGGGGCACTGATTTTTAGCTTCTCGGCGTCCTTTTCTTTAATTTACCGAGCTTGCCAAAGCGGCGGGAATTTGCCTTGTATTTGCCGAAAATCCCGCCTGAGCGGGGAAACTCGGCGGCGGGCGGTTCGTGGGAGAGCCGGCAGCGGGGCGACCCCCTTTGATGGCGGGCGGCGGGCGGGGACGGCGGAAAGCCCGCTGTGTGGGCGACCGATCCCCCTGTCGGTGGCGGAGCTCGGCGGCGCTCTTTACAACGGTGTCACCCATGCGGGCGGACACTCCCCTCGGGCGGGGTGGATTGCTCGGGCGGCGTGTGTCGCTCCTGTCGGTGGCGGGGACGGCGGAAAGCCCGCTGTGGAGGCGACCGCTCTCCCCTGTCGGTTGCGGGGCGGGGCGTTTGGGTTGTTCGGCGGCTTACCTCTTTGGCAGGGTGGGATGGGGTGGTTTCCCTTCGGCGGGGGGTTTGGGGAAATACGCGCGGAAACTTATGTAAACTGCATAAATTTCAGTAAAGTATATAAATTTATCACAAACAAAAAACATATTGGACATAAATATATGTTTATATTTAATAAATGAGTAAATCTCCCCGGCAAAAGGCGAAAAACTCTGTTCAACTTCAAACTTTTGTCTGCCGGGGGTTATTTTTGAGCCTTGGGATATCTACCCGCAAGGCTTTGATTCGTTTCCGGAGGTGCAACAATGAAAAAAATCTTCAAATCCGCTGTGGCGGTAATCCTTTGCGCCGCGCTGCTCTGCGGCACTGCGGTCATTTCCTTTGCGGGCGGCGACACCCTTAAAATCGCCGTCGCCACTGATATTCATTTCTCCAGTTTCTCTGATTTGGGCGAATTCCCCGCAGACCCCGAGGCTGTGCCTTTTACCGAGGGACTGCTTAACAAGGAAACATACGCCTACGCCTCGATTAAGGGTCAGATGGACTGGGAGTCAAAGGCTATAATTAAGCAGCTTTTAAAGGAATTCGCCGAGAGTGACGACGAGTTCCTGCTGATAGCGGGCGACCTTACCAGCTCAGGAAAAAGGCAGTCCCATCTGGAGCTTGCCGAGATTCTGAGAAATGCCGAAGCCGAGAGCGGCAAAGAGATTTTCGTCATCGGCGGCAACCATGAATTTGAGGCTAAAGGCTCAGAAGGCATCACCATAGACGAGTTTAAGGAGATTTACGCCGATTTCGGCTACAATGAGGCTCTTTCCGTGCATGAAACATCCGGCTCTTACACTGCGGACCTCAGCGGCAATTACCGCCTTATCGCTGTCGACTCCTGCATTTACGGAGAAGTGGGCGGCGAGATTAATCACGCAGTTTTAAGCTGGATAAGAAAACAGGCTGAGAAAGCAAAACTTGACGGCAAAAAACTCATCGCCATGATGCATCACCCGCTGCTGCCCCATTTCGCCGTTCAGCCCCTTACAAATTCGGGCAGCTACTCACAGCTCCTTCGTGAGCTTTCGGATTTAGGAATAGACATTGTATTTACGGGTCACATCCATGCCAACGACATCTCCTCCGCAAAGACGCTTTCGGGCAAGACAATTTACGATGTCATGACAGGCTCGCTGATTGTCTATCCCCACGCTTACAGACACGCTGAGTTCGGCGGCGAGAAGGTAAAAATCACATCCGATTACATAACCGAGATTGACACCGCCGATTTAACCGAGGGCTACACCGCCGAGCAGCTGCAGATGATAGAAAACAACTTCCCCGAATACTCTCAGGGCTTCTTTGAGGCGGGCATGTGCCGCTGGCTAAACAAGTATGTGGGCTCCGCCGAAAAGGTTGGCGGCTGGCTGGGTCTTAAAAAGGGCACAAAGGCTTTCGATGAGCTAAACCGCCTTATGAACGCCATCGGCAAGGCTATAAGCCTTCCCATCTACGACGACGGCTCGGGCGATGACAGCATTGAAAAATTCGCTTTGGAGGCGGGCTTTACCCTCCCCGAAAGCGACTATGAAAGACCCTATCAGATTGTCGCCGCCGTTATGTCCAACTTCTACTATGGCGACGAAAGGGAGATGGAAAGCGAAACCGAGCTTGTATTCCTCTGTCTTAAGGCCATCGTTTTACACTTTGGAGTAACACTTGCTTCCGACGCTCCCGTCGGCAGCCTGTTAAACTTCCTCGGAATAAGACTTGATGAGGACTTCTCGCTTTCAGGCGAGGAGTTTCCGAAAGTCGTTACCGAAAAATCCTTGCAGGCACTTCTCACTGCCCTGCTTGGCGGAATTACGGAGGACTATTCCGAGCCTTCCGATATAAACGCGGAGTTGGACACTTCCGCTAAAGCTCCCGATATAAGCCTTATAAGCAGAATCGTTAACTTCCTCCTCAGCGTTTTCAAAGCATTCTCAAAGCTTTTTATAAATCTATAAATCTTATAAGTTTGAGTTTTTATGAAAATTAAAGAGAAGATTTACTACTACAAAAATGACTTTCTCAGCGGAACGCTGCCGCTGAAAGAGCAGCTTGGCTACGCCGGCGGCATCTTCGGCAACGCCATGGGTCAGGACGCTGTCTTAACTTTCAGCGACAAATTCAACCGCAACTACATGGGCATCAGCAACAAAAATCTCCTTATCCGCGGCAATGTGTCCACGATTCTCAGCTTTATAATCCCGCCCGCCGCGGGAGCATGGTACGACACAAGCCAGAGCAATATCAGAAAAGCTCTTAGGATAATGCCCATCCCCTTTGCGGTAACCTCCATGCTTTTGTTCGTGGTTCCCTCGACCTCCGCGCTTTTTAACTTTATCTGGGTGTTCTTCTTTGGACTGTTCTTTTCCATTGTGGACACCTTCTACGACATAGCTCTCAACGCTCTCGCTCTGAAGCTTGTCACCAACCCCAAGGACAGAAAGAATTTCTATACCGCCGAATCCCTTGCCGCGACTCTCGGCTCAATGCTGCCGGGCTGGCTCATCCCCATTGTGGTGGGCACAACCGACGACGCGAAAAGACAGCAGATGCTTTACTTCTTCGTGGCTCTGGGATTCTGCATCATCGGCGTTCTGACCATGTACGCCCCCTACTTTAAGATTGACGAAAAGAGATATCAGATGATGGCTGCGGCGGCAAAGAGTCAGCAGGAAGAAAAAATCAAATGGGACCTTGAAAAGGTCAGCATGATTCTTCACAACCGCCCGTTTATGGTTCTCCAAGCCGCGTCCGCCTTCGAGATGATAAGAAAGATTACATACGAAGCACTGCCCTACCTTTATGACGATGTTTTCGGCGATTATCAGATGAAGGCAATCATAGACATTATAAGCGGCACATTCTCCTACGCCGGTCTTTTCGCCGTACCCTTTGTGGGCAAAAAGATTTCCGCCCGCGGCATGCTTATGGGCGGCTACGCATATACGGGAATTCTTTATATCTTCATGTCCCTGTTCAATCTCGGCTTTGACCTTGAAAACCTTCGCAAAAAAAGGTATGTGGTGGGTATTCTCATCGGCTTTGCGGGTATGCCCAACGCCGCACAGGCAGCGGCAAGAAAAATCCTTGTCGCCGACTCCACCGACTATATGGAGTGGTACGCATGGAAAAAGTACGGCGACCCCATGCGCTGCGACGGAATGCTGGTCGCGGCTTCAAGCATAGTAGGCAAGGCTTTGGAGCTTATAAAGGCAAACCTCTACAACGGTCTTTTCGCCCTTGTAAAGTATCAGACCAAGGACCCCGCAAGCAATGTAAAGCCCGTTCAGACTGTAAGCACCCTCAGAGGTCTTTACGCAATAATCACCCTTTGCGGTCTTATAGGCAATTTGCTTGCCGCATTTGCCCTGCTGTTTGACAACTATACAGGCAAGCGGCGCGACGCTATCTTTAAAGAGCTGACTGAACTGAGAGCCGCCCGCGGCGCTGAGGCTCGGGAGTGTGATACGGTATGCTGACCGCAATTAAAACAGAACTGCCCGTGGCTAAAAGCCCCGAGGCGGCGGGAGTATCCTCCGAAAAGCTCATTGAAATGCTCTCGGAGCTTAAAAAGATTGACTGCCACGGCTTTATGGTGATAAGGCACGGCAAAATCGCCGCCCGGTGGTTCAGATACCCTTACGCCGCCGATACTCCCCACGCCATGTACTCCGTAAGCAAAAGCATTACGGGCATCGCCATTGGCTTTGCCGTCAGCGAGGGACTTCTCTCCCTTGACCACAAGGTGGCAGACTTTTTCCCCGAGTATGTCCCCAAAAACTGCGACGAGAATTTAAAAAAGGTAACTTTAAAGCACCTTATAACTCTCAGCGCGGGCAGGAATGTGTCGCCCTTTAAAAGCAAGGTCAGACACGACTGGATAAAGCTCTTTATGGACTCCAAATGCGACTACGCCCCCGGCGAGGGCTTTTCCTACATAAACGAGAATTTTCATATGGCCCTTGCCATGCTGAGAAAGGTTACGGGCGTTTCCGCCGTAGAGTTTTTAAGACCCCGCCTTTTTGAGCCTCTCGGAATTGAGGTTCCCTACTGGGAGACCGACCACAAGGGCGTTGAGGCCGGCGGCTGGGGACTGCATCTCTCCCCCGTGGACCTTGCCAAAATCGCCATGTGCTTTTTGTACGACGGCAAATATGAAGGAAAACAGATTATCCCCAAAGAGTGGGTAAATGAAGCCGTAAAAAACACCAAGGTTAAAAAGCAGACGGGCTATAACTTCGGCTACGGCTGCGGCGTGTGGATAAGGGAGAGCGAAGACGGGCCGGTAAGGTTTGACGGTATGTTCGGTCAGGTTGCGGAAATACACAAAAAGTATGACGCGGTGACGGTCACCGTCGGCGGCGACATGAACGCAAGGAACAGGAACATCATGTTCAAGTACTTCCCCGACGCTTTTATTGACCCCATCCCGAACGCCGAGCCGAGCGAGGAATATTTAAAGGCTGTTTCCGAGGGGGATTACATCCCGCCCTACAGTGAATACAGAAGTCCCATAGAGTCAAAAATAGATGGCAGGAAGATAGCTTTTGAAAAAAAGCTCCTTCTAAACATGATTGACTTTCCGGTCAGCGTAATTCCCGCCGCGGTTACATATATGTCAAAGGACAAGGCGGGAAACATCACCGATGTGAGCTTTAATTTCAAGGAGGATTCCCTTGCCTTCTCATGGCATGAGGGCGGGCAGGATTACTCCATCGAATGCGGGCTTGACGGCAATTGGCGCGTTTCAAAGGCGGTTATAGGCGGCGCGCCGTATACTGCTTACTCCGCCGCCAAGTGGGAGAGCGAAAACACACTTCTCGTTCACATCCGCCCGTCGGAAAGCCCCTGCGCTAGGAATTTGAAATTTACCTTCAACGGAAACAAGGTCGAAATGCTGCCCAGCTCCGACCCGCCGTCGGACGCTATTCTTGACAGCTTAAGAGGCACTGTCAGAGATTTCTTAAAGTCTGAAAAGAGAGCCGACGCGCTTTTAACCTGGGCTAAAAACACTCTTGAGCCCGTACATAAGGGACGATTCAAAAAATGAGAGGAGAGTCGCTTTGAAAACACCGCTTTATGTACTCATAGCCGCTGAATTTATATTTGTGCTGATTTACGCCATGCCGAATGTGCGTAAAAGCAAAAGCAAACTGCCTGTTAAAACCGTCTGCGCGGTTACCTATGTGCTAATCGGCATTGCCGCCGCGCTGGCGTCGGGGGGCTATTTTACCTCCTACGCTATACTTTTAACCATCGGCGCGGTTTTCGGCGCCATCGGGGATTACTCCCTTAACATGGACCCGAAATCCAAAAAGTTCATTATAGGAGTAGGCAGCTTTCTTATAGGCCATGTTTTCTACACCGCCGCGTTCGCCACGGCTTTGGTCAAAAACTCCGCGCTCCAGAAAAAGCAGATTATAATGCTAACGATTTCAGCGGCGGCAGTTTCCCTGCTTGTTGTGGCCGCGGGAGTGCTGCTGAAGGTATCGCCCGGCGTGGGTCTGCCTCCGGTAATTCTTTATAATCTCGCCATCAGCACAATGCTGGTTTTCGCTGTGAGCACGGCGGTAAATCTGATAAAAAATCAAGGCAGCGGCGCCTATCCCGCGGCTTTGATGGTGTCCCTCGGGGCTGTATTGTTCGTTGTCTCCGACGCGGTGCTGGCTATAATACACTTCTCAAAGAGAAAAATCAAAATCCCACACGCGGTCAACTCCTGGACATACTTCCCCGCCCAGGTAATGCTCGCTTTAAGCATCTACTTTATACAAAGCCTTATGGTATAAAAAAAGGACCTGTTTGGCAAACCAAACAGGTCTTTATTTTGCTATTTTAAACTGCCGTAAAACTCGACCGCTTTCTCAATTTCTTCCCTAGTCGGGTGACCTTTTGCGAAACCGCCGAATAATTTAAAAATTCCGACGGTGTCGTAGCCTAAACAGCCGTATTCGCCGAGTATCTTCGCGTTCTTCTTTCTCGCGATCTTCTTTGCGGCGTTGGTGTATCTGTCTTTCATCACGCCGCAGGTAAATATGAAGAACACTTCTTTTCCTTCGGGCAGTTTTTCTTTCATGGCTTTGAGCACCTTGGAGTAAAACTTGCCCACGGCGATTCCCGAAGCAAAGCCGATTCTGTCATACTGAGACAAATCGTAGTCCCGCTGTTTTTCGGCGTCTATCAATGTGACCTCGTATTTTTCCGCTATGGCGTCCAAAAGTTTCTTTGTGTTGCCGTGATGGTAAGACTGATAAACAATCGCCGTTTTCATTTTTTCTCCTCCTTTTATTTTCTCTGCCAATTTTAGGGTAACCCCAAATTAAAAGCCTGTCAACTCCGCAAAAGAAAAAAGCCGACGCTATTTTAAGCATCGGCGCTTATCTGGTGCGGGTAACAGGGGTCGAACCTGCACGCCTATTGGCACAAGATCCTAAATCTTGCACGTCTGCCAATTCCGCCATACCCGCGTATTTGCTTTAAGAGTTAATGAGGAGTATCTGAAAACCGCCCATACAGTTCGGATTATCTTGAGCGTCATTTGAGTTTTTAACGCGAAGATATAGAATTGAAATTCTTTATTCGGGGAATCCTTTCGGACTCCCCGAATATATTTTAGTTTGTTTCGCTTTTTGGGCGCAATACTCCTGCAGTATTATAGCAGAAAGAAAGGGCATTTTCAATCATCAAATTTATTGCAAAATCTTCCGCTTATTTTATGATGTCGGTTCCCATGTAGGGCACAAGAACCTCGGGAACGGTGACGCTGCCGTCGGCGTTCTGGAAGTTCTCAAGGATTGCCGCGGTTGTTCTGCCCACAGCGACGCCGGAGCCGTTGAGGGTGTGAACAAGCATCGGCTTATCCTTGGGAGTTCTTCTGAACCTGATTTGCGCCCTGCGCGCCTGGAAGTCCTCAAAGTTGGAGCAGGAGGAAATCTCCACATACCTGCCGTAAGAGGGCATCCAAACCTCTATGTCGTATGTCTTAGCCGATGAGAAGCCCAAATCGCCTGTGCTGAGGGCAACAACTCTGTATGGCAGACCCAGAAGCTGCAGAACTCGCTCGGCGTCGTTGGTGAGGGACTCCAGCTCCTCGTAGGACTTTTCGGGGTCGGCGAACTTTACAAGCTCAACCTTATTGAACTGGTGCTGCCTGATAAGACCCCTTGTGTCCCTGCCGGCGCTGCCCGCCTCCGCTCTGAAGCAGGCGGAATAAGCGCAGAACTTGATGGGAAGCTGACTTCCGTCAAGTATGTCGTTCATGAACATATTTGTAACGGGAACCTCGGCTGTGGGGATGAGGAAGTAGTCGTCGTTGGCTACCTTAAAGGCGTCCTCCTCGAATTTGGGGAGCTGACCCGTGCCAGTCATTGATGCCCTGTTTACCATGTAGGGCGGGAAAACCTCGGTGTAGCCGTGCTTTGTGTGGGTGTCGAGGAAGAAGTTTACAATGGCTCTTTCAAGTCTTGCGCCGAGACCCTTGTAGAAGTGGAACCTTGCGCCCGTTACCTTCGCGGCGGTTTCGGGGTCCAGAATGTCAAGGCTCTCGCCCAGCTCCCAGTGGGGCTTGGGCTCAAAATCGAATTTCCTCGGCTCTCCCCAGCGGCGGATTTCCACATTGTCCTCATCACTGGCTCCCTTGGGAACGCTCTCATGGGGCACATTGGGGATTTCAAGGAGGACTGCCCTCTGCTTGTCCTCAAGCTCGGAGAGCTCCGCGTCAATCTCCTTAGCCTGCTCTTTAAGGGCGTTCATTCTCTCCATAATTGCGGAGACATCGCCGCCCTCTTTTTTGATTCTGGGAATCTCCTTGCTGGCCGCGTTCTGCTCGCTGCGAATTGTGTCGATTTTTACGGTGAGCTCGCGCCTTCTCCGGTCGATTTCAAGAACACTGTCTATAAGGGCGTCCATGTCCTTGTTTCTGCTCTTCATCGCCGCCTTGACAGCCTCGGGATTTTCTCTTATGCGTCTGATATCAAGCATTTATTACCATTCCTTTAAATTAGATTTCTTTTAGTATATGGAAATTTTTATATTTTATTGCCATTCGTCAAAGAGTGAGGCGAGTTTCGTCAAATCCTCGGTGTCGAAAAACTGGATTTCGAGTGTGCCGCCCTTTTCGTCGCCCCTTACCTTTATTTTTCTGCCGGTTGTTTCTGAGAGAGAAAGCTCAACTTCGTCAAAGTAGGGAGCCCTTTTGGGCAGTGATTTTTCTGCAATCGGCCTTTGTTTTGTAAGCTTTTTAACCAGCTTTTCCGTTTCCCTGACCGAAAGACCCTTGGAGATTACCTCTTTAGCTGTTTCTTTTATAAGCTCGGGGTTTTCAAGGCTGAGCAGAGCCCTTGCGTGACCCGCCGACAGCTCGCCGTCGCTGACAAGCTGAAGAACCTCATCGGGAAGGGACAAAAGCCTTAGGGTATTTGCCACGGCGGACCTGGATTTTCCGATTTTCTCCGCCGCCTGCTCCTGAGTATATCCGTAGTCGCTGATTAGCTGCTTTAAGCCCTTTGCTTCTTCAATGGGGTTTAGGTCCTGCCTTTGAAGGTTCTCAACAAGAGTCATGGCAGCAACCTCTTCGTCGCTGAGGGCTCTGATATATACGGGAACCTCGGTAAGTCCCGCCTTTCTTGCGGCTCTCCATCTTCTCTCGCCCGCCACTATCTGATAGGAGCCGTCCGCCATGGGCCGCACAAGCAGGGGCTGGAGAATGCCGTTTTGCGCTATGCTCTCCGCCAGCTCATTTAGAGCCGCTTCGTCAAAAACCTTTCTCGGCTGGTTTCTGTTTGGTTCTATATCCGTAATTTTAAGTGTCACTTTGCCCGACGAGGATAGCTCCTCGGCGGAATTGCTGCTGAAAAGAGCGTCAAGGCCCTTGCCGAGACCGCCTTTTTTTGCCGCCATTTTCTCACTCCTTTATTTTTGCTTCTCCAAAAACTCCTCTGCCAGCCTCATGTAGCTCTCGGCGCCCTGGGAGCGTTTGTCGTAGTAGATTACCGGCTGACCGAAGCTGGGGGACTCGGAAATCCTGACATTTCTCGGAATCACTGTTTTGAAAACCTTGTTGGGGAAGAATTTCTTTACTTCCGCCACAACCTGCTGGGTCAGGTTAAGTCTGCCGTCGTACATGGTCAAGAGCACCGACTCCAGCTCAAGATAGGGGTTGTACCTTCTTTTAACCTGCCTTACCGTTGACATGAGCTGGGACAGACCTTCAAGGGCGTAGTACTCGCACTGAATCGGAACGAGGAATGTGTCCGACGCGCACAGGGCGTTCAGCGTCAAAAGTCCCAAAGAGGGCGGGCAGTCTATGAATATGTAGTCGAACTTGTCCGAGACCTTCAGCAGAGCGGTTTTGAGTATGGACTCACGCTTCTCAACCTCGATAATCTCGATTTCCGCCCCCGCAAGGTTCATGTTTGAGGGCAGGATATATACATTCTCGCAGTCGGTTTTTAAAATGGCGTCCTCTATAGCTGCCTGCGAGGTGATGATTTCATATGAGGAAAGGCTGATTTCCCTTTTGTTGACTCCGAAGCCGCTGGTGGAGTTGCCCTGGGGGTCTATGTCCGCAAGAAGGACACGATAGCCCATCTGCCCCACGGCGGCGGATAAATTTACGGCGGTAGTGGTCTTGCCTACCCCGCCCTTTTGGTTGACGATAGAAATTATTTTAGCCATACCTACCCCGTATTTTTTGGAAAATATTGCTTTATAACGAACTTATGGCTTTATTATATCACTTTGACCCCAAAAATCAATGAACTTAGCCGAAAATTTCGATTCTGTCTCCTCCGCCCCGCAAAAGTCAGCGGGGCTTTTAAAATTAAAATGTTTCATGTGAAACAATCTGCGGCTCCCCTGCCCGAATGTTTCATGTGAAACATTTTATTTTGCCGCATATTTTCCCCGTACATGCCCATATATATAATGAAAAGTTTTAATAGGGGCATTTCGCTCGGGTCGTTCCCCTTGTCGGGGCGGCGCTCCCCTCTGCGGCTCGGCGGGGTGGGGTACGCTCCTATCATCTGTGTCGGCGCTTTCCTCTGCGGCTCGGCGGGTGGCGGCTGCGGCGTGGGTGGTAATTCTCTTGTGATTTCTTGCGGGGTCGCTACCCTCCTCGCCGGCGGGTTGCCTCCCCCTCTGCGACGGAACGAAAGGTTCCCTCTTTGCGCCGGCGGGTCATCGGCGCTCGGGCGACACTCACCTATGAACCGCTGGGCTTTCCTCAGCGGGCGGCGGGTTTCTTCCACTAACAAGTCTCTGCGGCGGTGCGACTATCGACTGCGGAACTATGAGGTGGATTCCCTTCACCACAGCGGCGGGATGTTGTATGCGGGGCTATGGGTGGGTCGGCTCGCAGCTCCCCCTCGGCGTGGAGCGCCTCCCCTCGGCGGTCGTCTGAGTTTCCTCTCGGTGACGCCTCCCCTCTGCCACAGCTCCCTCTTGCGGCTCAACTGTCCCATTAATAAGACTTGTCGAACATTGGAAGAATTTTATTGTTTATTTTCGAACATTTGTTTGGTATACTATAAACGAACAAATGTTCTATTAAAAGCCTCTGCGGCGTTTTTATAAAAATGTGTTTTAAGGCTCGTATCAGGGAAGAATTTAAAGGGTGATATAATGAGGGCCATACTTCATTCCGATATAAACAACTGCTACGCCGGGATAGAGGAGATTTTCCATCCCGAACTAAAGGGTGTTCCCTTCGTTGTGGGCGGGGATGAGTCCAAACGGCACGGCATTGTGCTGGCTAAAAACTATCCCGCGAAAGCCTACGGAATCAAAACAGGGGAGGCGCTGTTTTCCGCAAGGGCAAAATGCCCCCATTTAAAGGTTCTGCCCGCCAGAATGGAGCTTTACAGCGAGTACTGCAGCGCGGTGCGGCGGATTTACCTTGACTACACCGACATGGTGGAGCCGTTCGGCATGGACGAGTGCTGGCTGGATGTCACGGGCAGCGTCATGCTTTTCGGCAGCGCGGTCAAAATCGCTCACGAGATAAAAGAAAGGGTCAAAAAGGAGATTGGCGTCACCGTTTCGATAGGCGTGTCTTTCAATAAGGTTTTCGCGAAGCTAGGCAGCGACTACAAAAAGCCCGACGCCGTTACGGTGATTGACAAGGACAATTTCAAGGAGATTGTCTGGCCCCTTGACTGCGGCGAGCTTTTGTATGTGGGCAGAAGGACAAAGGAAAAGCTGAGGGACAGAGGAATTCTCACCATCGGCGACCTTGCCAACACTTCTCCCGAAAAACTGAAAAGGTTTCTCGGCAAAAACGGGGAGATGCTTTATATCTACGCCAACGGCTACGACACCACTCCCGTTCAGAAGTTCGACTACAGCAGGGAAATAAAGAGCGTGGGCGCCAGCACCACCACGCCCAGAGACCTTTACACCCTCGGGGATGTAAGGGCGGTGGTCTTTTCCCTTTCCGAGGAGGTAGGGGAGAGGCTCAGAGAAAAGGGTCTGGAGGGCAATCTCATAGCCCTTAGCGTAAGAGACAAGTATTTAAACTGGTGCGAAAAGCAAAGGTATCTTGACAGATACACGAATCTCTCCTCCGAAATAGCAGCGGGAGCCATGGGGCTTTTTACGGACAGGTTCGACCTCAGCGTACCTTTAAGGAGCATAGGCGTTCGGATAGGCAATGTAAAAAAAGAGAGCGAGGGCGCGGTGCAGCTCAGCCTTTTCTGCGATGAGACAAGGCGGGAGAAAAGGAGAAGGATTGAGCTTACAACAGACAAGATAAAAAACAGGTACGGCGAGACCTCCATTTTAAGGGCAGTCACCATGAATCCCCTTTGCAGAAACAACCGCAGCATTACGGCTCTGGGCTTTCACTCCGCTAAGGAGGATATGTCAAAGCTGTCGGAAAGTTTTAAACAATGAATTTAAAAATGTTGAAAAGTTAAAGGCAGGGCGGGGAAGCGCCGCTCTGCCTTGAAAACGGATATAATAAAAGCGCATTGGCAAATTTTTAGATTGACAAAAGCTCCGAAACTGTGTTAATATATGCTTCGCAAAATAAGGAGAGATACCGAAGTGGTCATAACGGAACGGTCTTGAAAACCGTCGTACCCCCCGGGTACCGTGGGTTCGAATCCCACTCTCTCCGCCACCATATCCCGCAAGCCTTGAAACAAAAAGGCTTGCGGGTTTTGCTTTTTCGTTATCCACGAAAAATCCACGAAAAAAATTATATTTGAATTTGGTTTAGTACCTTAATGGCGTATTTTTCATCGCTTGGATACAGATGAGCATAGGTGTCGAGCGTTTGCTTAATGGTAGAGTGTCCCAACCGCCTTGAGATTTCTACAATGTTTACTTTCTTGTGAATTAGATAAGAAGCGTGAGAGTGTCTGAAATCGTGAATTCGGTTTTTTTTATCCCTGCTTTTTTTGCATAGTCGGCATTGCGTTTTTCAATAGTTATGTCTTTGAGCGGCTTTATTCCACCGCAAACTCTCCATTCGTTCGAAAAACAATTAGCGTCCTTATAGCGAGCATAATGTTCATCGTTTTGTGCCCGCGTTTTTTTTATGAGGACGCTGCGGGCGGCGAATGGGTTATGCGGGCGGGGGAGGGGTAAGGCAAAAAAATAGGCAGCGGTGCTGCCGATACCAAAACCTTTCGACAATTATGTCGAAGGCTGTCTATTTCTATTTTTGGAAGGAAAGCCGCAAGATGAGAAAACGAGGGCAAAAAAAACGAATTCTAAGGAATTAAAATCTTTTGCAAACGGGAAAGAAAAAAGCTCAAATTTCAAAATTTAAGCGTAAATAGGCCTTATTTTGCTTTTTGGCCCGAATAAATATTTTATACTCTTTAAAAAAACTTGCAAATTTAGTATATTTGTGCTAAAATATTATAAGTAAGGCAAATTCCAGGTGCAGGAGTTTCTTAATAAAAAACTTTACCTATTACAATAATATCACAAATCTCGGCGACAGCAAAGCCCCTTCTTTGCTGTCGGTCGGATTTTTGTCGGGCTTGGGAGGGCTTGATAGATGGAATCTTTGTCTGATATATGGAAACAGGCGCTGGAAAAGTGCAGGGGAGAGGTAACGGAAGTTTCCTACAATCTGTGGCTCGCGCCTTTGGAGTTTATAAATTTTGAGAATTCAACCTTTGTGCTCAGCACCTCGTCGGCTCACAAGGCCTTGATTTTTAATGACAAGTTCAAGGACCTTGTAAAGAAAAATCTCTCGGAGCTAATGGGCTTTGATGTTGAGGTGCAGGTAATAGTCGCGGCTCCGATTCCGGCTGAGCCGGAAGAGCCTCAAATTTCCGGAAACGACAACGAATACACCTTTGAAAACTTTATAGTAGGCTCATCCAACAAATTCGCTCACGCCGCTTCATACAGGGTCGCCACCGCTCCCGGCGTAGAGTATAATCCTCTTTTTATTTACGGCCGTTCGGGACTGGGCAAGACCCACTTAATGCTTGCCATTAATCACGAAATCAAAAAGAGAAGGCCGAACGCTGTTATCCTCTATACAACGGGCGAGAGTTTTACCAATGAGCTTATTACCTGCATAGCGGAGAAGAACACAAAGGCCTTCCATAACAAATACAGGAATGTGGACATTCTTCTGGTAGACGACATTCAGTTCATACAGAACAAGGTTTCTGTCCAGGAGGAGATTTTCCATACATTTAATACTCTGACTCAGAACAGCAAGCAGGTAGTTCTTACTTCCGACCGTCCGCCGAAAGAAATGGAGCTGCTTGACGAGAGGTTGAGAACCCGCTTTGAGTGGGGACTTATGGCGGACATTCAGCCGCCTGACATAGACACAAGGATGGCTATAATCGTCAGGAAAGCGGCTTCTTTGGGTCTGACTCTCAGCGACTCCATTGTGGAGTTCATAGCGGAGAAAATCAAGCACAACATAAGGCAGCTTGAGGGCACCGTCAAAAAGCTTCACGCCATCAACACCCTTAACGGCACGCCCATCACCATGGAAGTGGTGCAGGAGGTTGTCAAGGATGTGGTAACCGACAACGAGCCCGTTTCGGTCACCGTGGACAAGATTATCGAAAATGTCTCCAATGTCTACGGCGTGTCGGTAAGCGACATTCTCTCGGAAAAGAGAAACGCCGCCATCTCCACCGCAAGACAGGTTTCAATGTATATAATCAGAGAAATTACAGACCTTTCACAGCAGCAGATAGGCGAAAAATTCGGCGGCAAGTCCCACTCAACGGTTCACCACTCCATCAGCACCGTTGAGGACAGAATCGCAAAGGACATCGCCTTTAAAAACCAGGTCTTCGATATTATAAAGAATATTCAGGATAAATAAGGCTGTCGGTTTTAAACAATCTTTAGACAACGCACCGTTAAAAACAGCTTAAAAGTTTTGAACAAGTTTTAGGATTTAGACAACGGGTTTTGAACATTTTCGAAATCTTTCCTTTTCCGAAAATTCTTTTAGACAGCCGCTAAAAAGTTTTGAAAACCTAAAATTTGCCCGAAAGCGTGTCTGCGCTTGAGTTTCGGAAGATTTCGAAACTTTCGACAGCCCCTATTACTACTACTAAAATATTATTTAATTATTTTATATTGTCTTATATTGTTGCCGCTATGATAACGGAAAGGAATGGTCTTAAATGAAATTAGTCTGCAACACAAGCGTACTGTCACAGGCTTGTCAGAATGTCCAGAGAGCAGCGTCCACAAAATCGGTTCTGCCCACTATTGAGGGCATCTTTATAAGCGCCAAGGAAGGCTTTGTGGAGCTTTGCGGATATGACCTGGAGTTCGGCATCAGGACCAAAATAGAGGCGGAAATTGAGCGTGAGGGGGCAGTGGTAATAAACGCCCGCACCCTTTGCGATATTTTAAAGCATCTGCCCTTTGACACTGTCACAATCGAGAATGACGAGAGGAACAACTGCCGCATATACGGCGGTGAAACCAGCTATACCATTTCGGGCATTTCCGCCGCGGAATATCCCGAGATTCCTTCCGTCAAGTCCGAGACAAGCGTCAGCGTCAAGGGCGAGTCACTTCGCGACATGGTAAGGCAGACCATCTTTTCCGTTTCCACAGACGACAGCAAAATGGTTCACAGAGGTATTAAGTTTGAAATAGAGGACAATGTAATGACCCTTATAGCCCTTGACGGCAGGAGACTCGCTTTAAGGCGGGAGACCGTTGAATACAAGGGCGAGAAGATGAGCTTTGTTGTGCCCGCAAAGACCATGTCGGAGGTTACAAAGCTCATTGACGAGGAAACGGGCGATATAGAGATAAACCTCGGCATGAGGCACATTATCTTCAAAGTCGGCGGATACAGCGTGGTTTCAAGGCTGCTTGACGGCGAGTTCCTTGACTACAGGTCCGCTCTGCCCAAGAATAAGACCACAATAGTCAGGATTAAGACAAAGGACTTTGCCGACAGTATCGAAAGAGCGTCCCTTGTTGTTACAGAGAAGTTTAAGAGCCCGCTTAAATTCATATTTGACGATTCCTCGGTCAAAATCACAGGCACCACAGCCCTCGGCACCGCCAGCGACAGAACCGACGCCGTTATAGAGGGCAGCAGGGTGGAAATCGGCTTTAACTACAGGTATCTTACAGAGGCTTTGAGAGCCTGCGACACGGACGAGGTCGTAATAGAGCTATCCGGACCCCTGTCCCCCATATGCATTGTTCCCACAAGCGGCGACAGCTTCCTTTATCTCATCCTCCCCGTAAAGCTCAATAACTAATCTCATAAATTTTGGAAATAATATAAGGATTAGTTTTAGGAAAAGGGAATGTTATGGAGAAAAAAAGAAAAGTCATAAAGATTAAGGCAATTCCCGCTGAAAGAGTTGAAAAAGAGCTGATTATAACCACCGAGTTTATAAAGCTGGACTCGGCGCTTAAACTTGCGGGCGAGGCTGAGACCGGCGGTCACGCGAAACTCATGGTTTCCGAAGGCAAGGTATTTGTAAACGGCGAAAGGTGCCTTCAAAGGGGCAAAAAGCTCTTTGACGGCGACTCCTTCAGAGTAGGCGCCACCGTCTACAAAGTCGTGCGGCTCAGGTAAGACTTATGTTTGTAAAGACATTAAAGGCTGAGAATTTTAGAAATTTAGAACGCATTGAATTAGAGCCGTCGGAGGGCGTTAACATCATCTACGGCGAGAATGCCCAGGGCAAAACGAATCTTTTGGAGCTTATCTGGCTCTTTACGGGCTTTAAGAGCTTCAGAGGAGCAAAAGATTCCGAGCTGGTGCGCTTCGGCGAGGATTTCTCAAAAACGGAAGCGGAGTTTTTCGACGGCAGGAGAGTGCAGAAGGCGCAGCTTGTAATCGTAAAAAAGAGAAAGGCGACTTTAAACGGCGTGGAGCAAAGCTCCCCGTCGGCGCTGTCGGCTGAGTTCAGCGCGGTCGTGTTCTCACCCGCCCATCTTTCCCTTATAAAAGACGGACCGGCGGAGAGAAGAAAGTTCCTGGATTTGGCGCTCTGCCAGCTCAGCCGCTCATATCAAAGCGCGCTTTATTCCTACAACAAGATTCTGAGCCAAAGGGCAAGGCTTTTAAAGGACATTTACATGCGCCCCTCCCTTGAGGACTCTCTCGATGTCTGGGACGAAAAGCTGGCCGAATTTGCGGTGTTTTTAATCGACAAAAGGCGAAAGTATGTCGAAATCTTAAGCGAGCACTCGAAAGCCGTTTACGAGGGAATTTCCTCCGGCAAGGAAAGTCTTAAAGTTTCCTACTCCCAGGGCGATTTTGAAATAAACCGCAAAGAGGATTTTGTAAAGCGGCTCAGAGCGCTCAGAAAAGAGGATATACTCGCCGGCAGCACAAGCGTAGGTCCCCACCGCGACGACATAAAAGTGGAGATTGACGGCATGGCGGCAAGGACCTTCGGCTCACAGGGTCAGCAAAGAAGCGCCGCCATAGCCCTGAAACTCGCGGAAGCGGAGATAATCAAGGAAATCAGCGGCAAATCCCCGATTATACTCCTTGACGATGTTCTGAGCGAACTGGATATATCACGGCAGGATTATATACTTCGCTGCCTTGGCGACAGGCAGACCTTTATAACCTGCTGCGACCCCTATTCAATACTCAGAAGCTGCGGCGGCAAGACATTTTATGTGGAAAACGGCACACTGACTGAAAAAAGTCGTTTTGATATAGAAGTGAAACCCCCGCCACAGTGCGAAGACAGGGAAATATAAGGAGAGATTATGTTTCTTCATCTCGGTCAGTCCACCGTGGTGACGATGGACGAAATTATAGGCATATTCGACCTTGAAAGAACAACTGTCTCAAAGCGCACCCGAGATTTTCTCGCGCACGCTGAGAGAGAAGGCAAGGTAATCAATGTATCTTACGAGCTGCCTCGCTCCTTTATAATCACAAAAAGAGAGGGCGAGGAAGAGAAAATTTATATATCACAGCTTTCCAGCGCAACGCTCTTAAAGCGTTCCGAGCAAGAAAGGATAGGATAGAATTGTCTGAACTGGATAACAAACTTCAAAACGGCACCTTAGACACACAGGTAAACGGCGAGTGCGAGTATGACGCAAGTCATATTCAGGTCCTTGAGGGCCTGGAGGCTGTCAGAAAGCGTCCCGGCATGTATATAGGCTCCACCGGTCCCAGGGGTCTGCATCACCTTGTCTACGAGATTGTGGACAACTCCATTGACGAGACCCTTGCAGGCTACTGCGACCATATAGAGGTTCAGATTCTCCCCGGGGATGTCATCTCCGTCAAGGACAACGGACGAGGCATACCCGTTGACATCAACGAGCAGTACGGACTGCCCGCCGTCACCATAGTTCTGACGGTTCTTCACGCCGGCGGCAAGTTCGGCAACGGAGTTTACAAGGTTTCTGGCGGTCTGCACGGCGTCGGCTCATCGGTAGTTAACGCCCTCTCCGAGTGGCTGGAGGTTGAGATTTCTCAAAAGGGTCATGTTTACTTCCAGCGTTTTGAAAAGGGCGACCCCGTCACCGAGCTTAAAATCATCGGCGACACAAACGAGACGGGAACATTAATCAGATTTAAGCCCGACCCCGAAATCTTTACCGAGACCACAGTCTTTGATTTCGAGGTGCTCCAGAGGAGACTCAGAGAGCAGGCGTTCCTCAACGCTGGGCTTAAAATCACCCTTTCGGATTTAAGGGACGAGAACAACATCATAGAGGAAGTCTACTGCTACGAGGGCGGCATCGCCAGCTTTGTGGAGTTTATAAACGAGAGCAGGGGACTTACCCCCATCCACCCGAACGCCATCTATTTCAGCGCCGCATCGGGCGACCGCTGCGTGGAAATCGCCCTTATGTATAACGACGGATATAACGAGAATATTCTGAGCTTTGCCAACAATGTCAGAACCGTTGACGGCGGTACCCACGAAACGGGCTTTAAAACCGCCCTCACAAGGGTTTTCAACGACTACGGCAGGAAATACAACATCCTCAAAGAGAATGACAGAAATCTCTCCGGCGAGGATGTGAGAGAGGGTCTGACTGCGGTTATAAGCGTAAAACTCACCGAGGCTCAGTTCGAGGGTCAGACCAAGAGCAAGCTGGGCAATACGGATATTACTCAGCTTGTGTCCCAGACGGTTTACGAGAAACTGATGATATTCTTTGAGGAAAATCCCTCAATAGCAAGGGATATCTTCGGCAAGGCTCTCGACGCGGCGAGGGCAAGGGAGGCCGCGAGAAAAGCAAGAGACCTGGCAAGACGCAAATCCGCCCTTGAAAGCAACTCGCTGCCGGGTAAACTCGCCGACTGCGTTGACAAGAACCCCGAAAACACCGAGCTTTACATCGTAGAGGGTGACTCCGCGGGCGGCAGCGCAAAAGAGGGCAGGGACAGAATGACCCAGGCAATCCTCCCCCTCTGGGGCAAGATGCTCAATGTGGAAAAGGCAAGGCTTGACAAGGTCATAGGCAACGACAAGCTCATGCCCGTCGTGACAGCTCTGGGAACGGGCATTGACGAGGATTTTGACATAACAAAGCTTCGCTATCACAAGATAGTCATCATGGCGGACGCCGATGTGGACGGCGCTCACATAAGAACGCTGCTTCTTACCTTCTTCTTCAGATACATGCGCCCGCTTATTGAGCACGGCTATGTCTATATAGCTCAGCCGCCCCTTTACAGAATCTCCAAGGGCAAAAAACACGCTTACGCCTACTCCGATGAGGAGAGGGACGCCATAATCGAGGAAATGGGCGGCAACTGCGATGTTCAGCGATACAAGGGTCTCGGCGAGATGGACCCCATCCAGCTTTGGGAAACCACCATGGACCCGGCAAGGAGAACCATGCTCAGAGTATCTTTAGAGGACGCGAGCCAAGCGGATGAAACCTTCTCAATACTCATGGGCGACAAGGTCGAGCCAAGGCGCGAGTTCATCGAAAAGAACGCCAAGTATGTTCAAAACCTTGACATTTAATTGTTCAAAACTCAGCTTGTTCAAAATATTGTTCAATGCTGTCTAAAACTTAAATGTCGAAAACTTCTTTCAAATTCGGTGAGAAACTCTCACAGAAAGGCACGGTCACTTAATGGATAACGAGAACATTGTTACCACATCCGGCGGCGGTAAGATTATTGATGTTGAAATAAACAAGGAAATGAAAAAATCCTTCCTTGACTATTCCATGTCGGTAATTATGTCAAGGGCACTGCCTGATGTAAGGGACGGCTTTAAGCCTGTTCACAGAAGAATACTTTATACAATGTACGAAAACGGGCTGACTCCCGACAAGCCCTACAGAAAGTGCGCCGACACGGTCGGTTCCGTTCTGGGCAGATACCACCCCCACGGCGACGCGTCGGTCTATGACGCTATGGTGCGACTTGCTCAGAACTTCTCAATGAGGTACCCCCTTGTTGACGGACACGGCAACTTCGGCTCTATTGACGGCGACCCGCCCGCAGCCTACAGGTACACCGAGTCCAGAATGAGCAAAATCGCCCTTGAGATGCTGACCGACATCGACAAGGAAACGGTTGAGTTCAGACCCAACTACGACGACCGCTTAAAGGAGCCGGTTGTTCTGCCTTCACGCTTCCCGAACCTTCTTGTCAACGGCTCCATGGGCATTGCCGTCGGCATGGCTACGAATATTCCGCCCCACAACCTTACCGAGGTTGTGGACGGCATGTGCTGCCTTATTGACAACCCCGACACTGACCTTGACGAGCTGATGGAGCATATCAAGGGTCCCGACTTCCCCACAGCGGGCATAATTATGGGACGCTCAGGCATCAGAGCCGCTTACGGCACAGGCAAGGGCAAGCTGATTGTAAGGGCAAGGGCAGAGATTGAAGAAGGCAAGAACGGCAGGTACAGAATAGTCGTCACCGAGCTGCCCTATCAGGTAAACAAGGCAAGGCTTATCGAGAGCATTGCCGAGCATGTAAAGGAAAAGAAAATAGAAGGCATTGCCGACATCAACGACTACTCCTCCAGAAACGGCATGCAGATTGTAATAGACCTTAAAAAGGACGCGAATCCCCAGGTCGTCTTAAATCAGCTCTACACATTTACCCAGATGCAGGTAACCTTCGGCGTAATTATGCTGGCTCTGGTGGACGGAGTGCCGAAAATCCTGACCTTAAAGGATATTCTGACCCAGTACATCGACTATCAGTGCGATATCATAAGGCGCCGCACAGAGTTCGATTTAAGAAAGGCCAAGGAAAGAGCCCACATAGTGGAGGCGCTTCTGAAGGCCCTCGACTTCATTGACGAGGTTATCGCCATACTCAGAGCCTCCAAGAGCATACCCGAGGGCAAAACGAACCTTATGGAAAGGTTCGGCTTTGATGAGATTCAGGCAAACCACATCGTCCAGATGCGTCTCGGACAGCTCACAGGTCTTGAGAGGGAAAAGCTGGACGAGGAGATGGCTACCCTCAAGGCAAAGATTATAGAGTACACCGAGATTTTAGGCTCGCATGAGAGAGTCCTCGCCATAGTCAAGGAAGAGGCTCTGGAAATCAGCAAGAAGTACGGCGACGAGAGAAGAACCGAGATTGTAAATGTCAGCGGCGAGGTTGATGTGGAGGACCTTATCCCCGAGGAAACCTGCGTTCTGACACTTACAACCATGGGCTACATCAAGCGTCAGACCGTGGACACATATAAGCTGCAAAGGAGAGGCGGCAGGGGCATAATCGGTCTTACCCGCCGCGAGGAGGATGTGGCCGAGACCATGTTCACCTGCTCCACCCATGACCATATAATGCTCTTTACCACCAAGGGCAGGACTTACAGGCTTAAAGGCTACGAGATTCCGGAGGGCAGCCGCACCAGCAAGGGCATTAACATCGTCAACCTCCTGCCCCTTGAGTCCGAGGAAAAGGTTTCCGCGATGATTAGAGTCGCGAAAGAGGATGAGAGCAAATACATCTGCATGGTCACAAAGAAGGGCGTTATAAAGCGCAGCGAGCTTGAGGAATACAGGAATGTCCGCAGAAAAGGCGTTATAGCCATAAATCTTGACGAGGGCGACGAGCTTGCCTATGTGCTTTTGACCTCGGGCGAGGATAATCTCCTTGTAGCCACAAGGCAGGGCATGTGCATCGGCTTTAAGGAGACCGACGCAAGAGCCATCGGCAGAACGGGCAGGGGAGTCAAGGCAATCACCCTTAAAGAGGGCGACGAGGTAGTGGGCATGACGCTCCTCAGAGAAGGCGGCAAGATTCTCACCGTCAGCGAAAAGGGCTACGGCAGAAGAAGCCTTTCCGAGGACTACCGCATCCAGATAAGAGGCGGTCTGGGCGTCATAAACTACAAGACCGACAGGTTCGGACTTGTCTGCGCCGTAAGAGAAGTAAAGGACGATGAGGATGTAATCCTTATCTCCGCAGAGGGCATAATAATCCGTATCCCCGCAAGCGAAATCAGCATCTTCTCCCGTCCGTCAAAGGGCGTAAGGGTCATGAGAGTAGGCGAGAACGACAAGGTGGCAACCATCACCACCGCCGAGCACTCCGACGACGAGAACGAAGTTGATACTTTGCCCGCCGATGACGGGGAGGAGGACACAACTCCCGAAGAGGAGATTATTTCCGAAAAAACAGAATAAAATATAAAGCGGGGATAAATTCCCCGCTTTTTGCTGGAATAATTCACAAAATATGCGCCGATTTGTGCTTATAATTTAAAAATTAACAGCTTGATTTTTCACATTGTAGTGATATACTGAAAAATTGTTGGGCATTTTATACTTTGAGCCCGAAACAAAAGTCTTTTCATCCCAGTCTATATAAACGAATATTTAGCGCTTTAAGTCAGGAAGTGTATTTGTGGAAAGAAAAACCGTAGTTTACAGGCAAAAGCGAGGACAGGTGCCGCTGAAAAAGAAGCAGATTTTCCTTGTATCTGTTGCGGTTTGCCTCATTTGTGCGCTGACCGTCAGCGGATATTCCTTTGTCCGCCTTTCGGGAATAAACTTTGTGGACCCCAACTCACCGGGAAATACCGATTTCTATGACGACTTTGACGAGGATTTCGGCGAGGACGAGCATTTTGAAAGCATGCTGGGCGTGTCGGGAGCGAGGAGCCTTAAGGAATTCCTTAAAAAGTGGTCCACCAACGGCGGACAGCATTTAAGGAGCAAAAAGGTACTTAACATCCTGCTTTTGGGACTTGACAACAGAGACGGCGACGCCATATCGGGCAACTCCGACGCTATAATTCTGGTGTCGCTTAATAAGGAAACCAAAAAGATTACCCTTGTTTCGCTTTTCAGGGACAGCTATACCTACATCAACACTCCCAACGGCGAAAGGTACGCAAAAATCAACGCCGCGTACCCTTACGGCGGTCCCGAGTGCCTTATCGAAACCATCGAGAACGACTACAAGATTGACATTGACTATTATTTTGCCGTCGCCTTCAAATCATTTGAACGGGTTATAGACATGATAGGCGGCATCAATGTAACGGTAAAAGAGCACGAGGCTAAGTATATAAGGAATAAAGCCGAGTACAACTGCAAGGATATGCCCTACGGCGAGAATGTGCTCTTAAACGGCAAGCAGGCTCTGCTCTTTGCCAGAATCAGAGGCAGCGACGCCGACGGAGACATCAGCCGCACCAGAAGGCAGAGGGATGTTATAGCCGCCCTTATAAAGAAAAGCTCTCAGGTCAGCACCTCTCAGATTACCGACCTTGTAAAAGAGCTGGCAAACAATGTGGTGACAAACTGCCCCGCAACGGAGATTATCCGCCTTGCCACCCAGGGCATTGTTAAGAAGTGGTACAGCTACGAGATAGTTGACATGGCAGTTCCCGAGGAGAAGGACAGAATGGCGTACAACGGCGACGCTTGGATTTGGGTTGTGGATTATCCCGCAGCGGCGCAAAAACTTCAGCTCGCCCTTTACGGCAAGACCAATATTGAGCTTACCGAAAACAGAGTCACCGCCATGGATGTGGTGAAGAAGTATAAAGTGAATTAAATATATGCCGCAGGCGATGAGCTTGCGGCATTTTTTGATGAGCATAAGAAAAGCCGCAAAGCAAACTTGCGGCATTAATTTTGCTGAGAATAAGTTTAAAACATTATTTCAAAAAGTTTCTTATAATCGGCAGTTCCTTTGCCCTGCCCTTCCAAGCGTCGATAAAGCCAATTATCATAACCACAAAGAGGATTATTACAAATACGGAAGCGGCAATTATAGGGATAATCAGCCAGAAGAATACGAGACCCAGAATCATGCTGACCATGGCCAGAAGGTTAATCTTGAGCGCCTGACGGACATGGAAGCGGACATATTTTGAGGAATTTGCCGCAAGCAGTCCGATGATGATTCCCATAACGCCGAGAATATAAACGCAGGCGGCGAAAACCTTGTTTTCGGAGATTTCCTCGGGGCTGAACTCATGGGTATGGTCAAAGGGGTCGGTGGGAATATAGGGCTGCTGATAATAGTCGCCGTAAGTGTTGTAGCTTGTGTTTTCAGCGGGCGAGGCTGAGCTCTGGGGCGCGCCCTGCGTATTGTTCTGAGAAGGCGCGCTGTCGGAGGTAAGGCTCATTCCGCAGTTGGCGCAGAATACAGCGTCGTCGCTGACTCTTGCCGCGCAGTTATCACAAAACTTCATAAAAACACCCCTTACATCTTTGATAGCCTTATTAAAGCATATTTTTTCCCGATTGTAAATATACGCATCCAACATTTTTGACAAAATTTAGAGAAAATTTAATAATTCCCTGTCTATTTTGCATAAAGCTTTTGAATTTTCCCGCCCCAGTCCGTGATTCCCGCCCACCATAGGCGGGAGGGAGAGGGCGGAGAGTCCGCCCCCGCGTTTTATTGAGAACCGCCCGCTGAGCGGAGTGCGCCGCCGAACTGCGGGGAGAGCCAACCGCCGCAAAGAATGCGCCGCCCGCCGAACTGCGGGAGAGCCAGCCGCCGCAAAGGATATGCCGCCCGGGAGGGGAGAGTCAGCGCTCCTCTGATGGGAAGTTCCCACGGCGGAAGTGTCACACCCCTTAAAATTAGGGGAGCGGTGACCCGCTGCTTTAACCTGTTAAGCTCAAACAAAATACAATTATATGCTGCCTTTTTACTTCCACCTTTTCTCAGATTGTGATATACTGCATACATAGAAAGGACTGGTTTTGTGGCGGAGTTTTTGGAAGCTGTTATGGTTATCTGCTTTGGCGTTTCGTGGCCCGTTTCAATCGCCAAGTCTTTAAAGGCGAAGACGGCCAAGGGCAAGAGCATTGTTTTTCTCTGCTTTATCATCGTGGGTTACGCCGCGGGTATCGCGTCAAAGCTGATTTCCGGCAGAATCACTTATGTTTTCTTTTTTTATTGCCTTAATCTCCTTATGGTCTCGGCCGACGCTCTTATCTGGGTCAGAAACCGCAGGCTGGACAGGGGCAGAGAGTAGGCTTTACTTTTTGTATTAAATCGTTTAAACTGATATTTGGAATTTCTTGAAAGGAAGATAAAAGTATGAAGATGACCTTCAGGTGGTACGGCAAGAACGACCCCGTGTCGCTTTCCCACATAAGGCAGATACCCTGCATGACGGGCATAGTCAGCGCCGTTTATGATGTCCCCGTGGGCGAGGTCTGGCCCGAGGAGAGCATAAACGCGATTAAGAGCGCGGCGAACAGCCACGGTCTTGAGTTCGAGGTTGTGGAGTCCGTTCCCGTACACGAAAATATTAAACTGGGCACCCCCGACAGCGGCAGACTTATCGACAACTACTGCGAAAATGTCAGGAGGCTTGGCAAAGCGGGAGTTAAGGTAATCTGCTACAACTTCATGCCCGTTTTCGACTGGCTGAGAAGCGACCTTGAAACTCAGCTCCCCGACGGCTCCAACGCTCTTTCTTACAGGCACTCCAGAGTTCTCGAGATGAACCCAGCGGAGAGCGAGCTGTCGCTGCCCGGCTGGGACGAGAGCTACACAAAGGACGAGCTTAAAGGGCTTTTGAAAAAGTACGAGGATTTGGACGAGGAGGGGCTTTGGAGGAATGTAAAGCGATTCCTTGAGGCGGTCATTCCCGTTGCCGAGGAGAGCGGCGTCAAGATGGCCATTCACCCCGACGACCCGCCGTGGTCCATTTTCGGTTTGCCGAGGATTATCACAAGGATGGAGAATTTAAAGAGATTCTTAAAGCTTGTCGACTCCGAGGCAAACGGCCTTACCTTCTGCATAGGCTCACTGGGCGCGGGCAGATTCAACGACCTCCCCGCCATGATTCGTGAAATCGGCGGCAGCAGGATTCACTTTGCCCACCTCAGAAACATAAAGCTCACGGGCGAGATGGACTTTGAGGAGTCCGCCCATCCCACCGAGTGCGGCTCCCTTGATATGTACGAGATTATGAAGGCTCTTTACGACAGCGGCTTTGACGGCTACATACGCCCCGACCACGGCAGAATGATTTGGGGCGAAAAGGGCCGCTACGGCTACGGACTTTACGACAGAGCCCTGGGCGCCACATACCTTGTGGGTCTTTGGGAGGCAATCAGCAGGGCAGGAAAATAAATACAAAAATCAAAGGCAGGTTTTGCGCCTGCCTTTTTATTTTCGAAATCCAGGAGCGGAAATATCCGCTCCGTTTTTATTTGTAGTAAATACTGAAATCCTCGTTTTCCCGCCAGGGTCCAAAGGCTTCGTTCAGGTCATCGTTTAAAAACATCGGCATATATTCGGGCATTCTTGTCTCCGCCTTGCAGCTTAGGAGTTCTTCAACGCTTACCCACTTGTTTTTTCCCTCGTCGGAGAATTCTTTAAGCTCACCCTCGAACTCGCTTGTCTTATAAAGGAAAACAATATACCTGTCTTTTGTGTCTGTATTCAGCCAGTGTATGACGCCGCAGTGCTTTAAGTTTTTAACTTTCAGCCCCGTTTCCTCGTATGCTTCCCTTACGGCGCTGTCATAAAAGCTCTCGTCGTCCTCTATATGTCCCCCGGGGAGAGAAAGCCCCAGGGGGCTTTTTATTCTGTCTATCGCCGCGACAAGTCCCGTTTTCGGGTCTTTAATCATTATCATGTTCGTAAGCTCGAATTTCGGCATGCTGTCACCCTTTCTTTTGCCCCATAATTATACCCTAATCGGGACAAATTGTTAACCTATTTCGGCGCTTTTCATACGATGTATTGACCCCATTCTGAAAGGAAGGAATTTAATATATGACCGAATATTTACAGCTTATCAGAGCAGGCGGAGGATTTATTGAAGATACCGCCACTCTTGGTTTTGATAGTGTAGCAGAATCATCAGAAAATATATCCTACGACAGTGGTACAGGAATAATCACCATAAACCGCATAGGAGTTTACGACATTAAGTGGTCGGTGGCAACCCAGTCCGCGGGCAATGTCCCGAGCATAGTCTTCGCTGTTCAGACCCAGAATTCGGGCACATTCCAGGGCAGCTCACAGGTTAAGACCGGTGAAATTTCAGGCTCCGCCACCGTTGTTGTTGACGACGCCAATTTGCCCTTGAGTTTGTGGATCGAAAATCAGAGCGGACAAAGGGTATATCTCGCCGATTACCTGCCCGTAAAGGCAAGTCTCACCATTAAGATGGTTGAGGGCATCGGCGCTACGGGCGCGACGGGAATAACGGGCGCCACGGGTCCTGAGGGTCCTCCCGGCGTTGGAGCCATTATACCCTTCTCGTCGGGCGGAGCGATTACGCTCACCACTCTTGTGGGCGGACTTGTGGGAGCCCCCAGCTTTGTGGGCTTCGGCACCAATTTTATAGGTGTTAGCGTGCTGGGCACCACCATAAACCTTGAGGGCGACATTCTCGGCACGGCTCTTAACTTCGCCTTCATGGTGCCCAGAGACGGCGTGATTACCCGCCTTGACGCTTTGTTCAGCGCGACACTCGGCACCGTGGTGGGTCTTGAACCATACTTTGTTCATGCCGCTCTTTACCGCTCGCCCGACCCCGCCAACAACGAGTTTACCCAGATTCCCGAAAGCGACATACAGCTCACCCCGGGACTTTCGGTCTTGATCACCCTCGGAGAAGTTTTAAGCGGCTCTGTGGACCTTAATGTACACGTAAGCCGCGGCGACAGACTGCTGTTGGTTTTCTATCTCCAGCCCCCCACCGCGGGTCTCGCAGGCACGGTTACGGGATATGCCAGCGCAGGTCTTTTGATAGAGTAAAACTTTCCCAATATAAAGCGGCTGCTTTAAGGCAGCCGCTGAAGTTTTTTAGGCAGAGCTCGGACAACTCGTGACCGAGAATTATTTTTCTTAAATGATATATTGGCAAACCGCGGCGACAGGCTGATGGTTGTATTTTATCTTGAAGGCATTACGGACCATTGGGAGCCTCGGATAAGCGGCTATGGATTGAGCAGTCGCTTCAGCATAAAAATTTGCCCCCGCTTTCCGCAGGGGCAGAATTTATATTATCTCAAGATAATCTCTGTCGGGGAGCTTGGGGAATTCGGGCACGGGGAGGGTCTGATACCAGAACGCGACGGAGGAAATATCGTCCTGAAGGGGGAGATACGCTCCGCCCTTTCTCCAGCCAAGAGCCTGAATGGTGACCTTAATATCCTTTTCAAAGCGGATGGGGTCGGCTATGTGCCAGCGGTACATGGAGAACCTCTGCTGGGTAATGTTCGCTCCGTCGGGCTTTATGACCTTGTGCAGACCCGCGTAGGGTGTGCAGTACTCGGCGTACTGGTTGTTCACCGCGAAGGAGTAGGAGCCGCAGAAATAGTCCTCTGTGCCTGTGCCGCAGATGGTGGGGAATTCCTTGTCGCCGTCAAGGTAGAACTTGATTTCGCCCTCGCCCCACCAGCCGTTGTTGTTGACGCCCCAGAACATATAGGTGCCGACATAATGACCCTTGCCCCGCACATTGTCAAGGATGGTGTAAACCTCCTTGTAAGGCAGGGGGTTTACCCTGCGGAACTGAGCGTGGAAGTATGCGCAGTCGTCGGGCACCTCGGTTAGACAGTAGTCTATCTGATAGAAAAGGGTCATTTCCTTGTCGGATATATTCTCAATGGTGATGTAGGCTCTTTTTCTGAAGGGCATTTCCCAGTAGCAGTTAAACGCGCTGCCGGGATTTACGCAGACCGCGAGGGAAGTCAATTGCCTGAAATCCCCCGGCTGCGGGTCGCAGAAGAAGTCTCCGACGGGGCATTCTACGCTGGGCTTTTCGCTGTCGTCCCAGTACATTCTGAGAATGGCAAAGCGGTAGTAGCCCGCAAGGGTCATCCAGATGTGCTGAATGGCGCCCATGCCTTTTATGTCGGCGAGAACTGCCGTCTCGCCCGGCTGAATTATTATGTAGGGGGAGATTTTCCAGCCCTGACCGAGCCCCGCCCGCTGAGCGTTTTTAAGCGCGGGACCGTCGGTGCTCATGCCGCCCTTGCCCTTTTCGCCCGTAAAGTTTTCGGGGCTGATGGACCTTGTCTGAGCGTTGGAGAGTCTTGAAAGGTTGCCCATGTTCATACCCAAACCGTTAAACATAATTTCACCCTTTATTGTTTAGTTATGGATAGGATAACACAGCCCCCGACCGTTTTCAATATGCCAAAAAGGAAAAAGGGCATAGCGCCTATGGGGGAGGTGACCCTGCGTGGGCGTGTGCCGCAGCCTGCGGGGGAGGGGGAGCGGTCATCCCTGCGACTGACGGGGTGCGGGCGGGGGAAAAGTTACCCCTGCGGCGTGGCTGTGAGCTCGCCCCCTCTATTTTGGAGAGCCCTGTGTTCCTGTTCTCCCAACCAACGGGGCGGGGAGCGGGGTTGACGCCCTTTTGCGTGGCGGGGGAGGGTGCGCAAAAAATGAGTCGGGGGTTTCCCCTTGTTTCGGCGGGTATCCCTTCGGGGGGTGCGGGTATCGCCCCTTTTCGTCCCACCCTGCGGGCGTTGGGGAGCGGTGCGACCTCTACATACTGGCCGGCGGCGTCCCCCTCCTATGGCGGAGAGTCCTATTGCGCGGGCGGTTATCTCCCGCTGAGGGTGTGGGCAACGGTCTGACCCATTGTGCGGGCGGGTATCCCTTCGGGGGAGGTATCCACGGGCGACCCCTATGCGCGGGGGTGTCACCCACCGTTTTGGGCATAAAAAAAGGGAGTACGGTTTGTACTCCCTAATTTTTTTACTTCCAAAGCTCCTTTACGGGGACGCTTACTGTCTGCTTTTTGAACTCCTCCAGCTTTGCGACCTTTCTGAGAATCAGTCTTGCGTCGGCGGCGTTAATCTTGCCGTCGCCGTTTACATCGGCCGCCATCATGGCCTTTGAGTCGGTGATTATCTCAAGTATCGCATAGTGGCGGAGAAGCGCTCTGGCGTCCTTTGCGTTGACCTTGCCGTCAAGGTTTACATCGCCCATCGGGAACTCCTTGGTGCCGCGCTCGATTGCTATGCGGTCTATGCTTGTCAGCTCGTCGCCCTCTACGGTGTAGGCGTCTATAAAGAGGTTGTCGCCCTCAACAGTAATGGCGGTGAACATGGGCTTTAAGCCGGAGTAGCTCTTTACGCCTCTGGGTATGTACTGAATTGTCTCGGAGTCGGGCACTGTCGTATTGCCCCTTGCGCCCGCGGGACCGCTGTTGAGGTAAATGGTGCCCATGGGGTTAAGTACCGAGGTGTACATCTTGCCTTCGGAATTTGTAATGATGTGAGCGTCGGAGCCTGCGTCCCTATTGGCCCTGATGGGCTGTGAGCGCATATATACTCCGTCGTTGCCCTGAAGAACAAGGTCCACTCTGTACTTGTAGAGGAGGTCACCTATCTGGTTCCTGAGAGCTATTGTCTCGGGGTCTCCGATATGCGGGCCGCTGGAGTAGGGTGACTTATTCATCATTACTATCTTCCAGGGCTTGTTTGTCTCCTCAAGGTCCTCTTTGAGCCACTTAATCTGAGCGTCGCTTAAGGTTCCGTCGGCCTTCTGGTCGTTGGTGTTCAGAACCGCGAAGTGGACATTGTTGTAGTCAAAAGAGTAGTAAAGACCTGTGCCGGAGCTCTCCTGATAGAGGTCGGGCAGGGGCAGGTCAAAGGTATTGAGCATGCTGTTGATGCCCCTTGCGTCGAGTCTGCCCGCGGCGGGCATGAGGATTGTCTGAGAGAGCTCTGCGGGTGTGTCAAGAGCCCACTGCCAGTGCCTTGTGTTGGCGCCGTTTGCTGTAAGGCTGCCCGCATGCATTATGAAGGAGGTCTTGGGATATGCCTTCAGAGCCTCTTTAACGGTGTTGGCGAAAATCTCGTACTGAGCCTTGGTCTTGCCGCCGGATTCGCTCATGTAGAGGAAGGTGAAGTTGCCTTCTCCGGCTCCCGTTGTGAAGGAGCCGATTTCGCTCCACCAGCCTCTGGAGGCGTCGCCCACGCGGTAGAAGTATTTCTTGCCCTTCTCGAGACCCGTGAGCTGAATCACATGGCGCCTTGTTTCAACTTCGGAGCTGCCGAAGTCAAAGATACCGAAGCTGCCTGCGGGATAGCTCCTCTTTACAACCTGTGTGAATTTCCTGATTCCCGCGCCTGTTGTGGGCGTTCCTGTGAACATGGGAGGATTGTTTCCGTTTGCGGGATAAATCTCAATATCCGTTCCGGTGACGGAGAGCTTGGTGTACCAGCTTATATTAACGCTTGTCTGTGTATTCTCGCCGAAGGTTACGGCCTTCATTGAGGGCAGACGCAGCTCTTCTTTGGTGGGAACGACTTTAACCTTGCCGTTGTAAGAAAAGCATACGCCGTGGTCGCTCTTTTCGGCGGGGTTAGAGTCCGTAACGGCAGCGTCTATAAGCTCTGCCGCGCTGATGCCCACTATTTCAAAATCCTCTTTCGCGATGGAGTCGTTTATAATGTAATTCTTTAAGTCCTCAAAGGATTCACCGTATTTTGTGTTGGAGTTTTTCAGGATAATCTCAAGGAGATTGAAGTAACTGTTGTCGCCTCTGATAAGGAACATTAAAAACTCAAAGCCAAGCTGTATATAGTTGGCGATTTTCTTGGCCTCGCCCTCAAAATAGGAGCTGATGTCAATCTTTGTGTGCTTCAGAGCGTCTTTGATAATATCGTCAAACAGCACCTCAAGGGCGATTCTGTAAACATCCTCGGAGAGAGAGGTGTTGTAGAGGTTGTTTATAACATCGTTTATAAAGGCGTCGTCACTCTTATCCTCGTTGCCCAGAGTCATGTAGAGCATTACGGAAACAAGCGCGTCGCCGAATGTGCCTGCTCTGTAGGGGCTGCCTATACGATAGTCATTATAGAACTTGTCGCAGGGGAGGTTTGACGCGGGGAGACCGGCGATTCTTGAGGAAACCTTCTTTACCAGCTCATAGGTGTATGAGCGGTCGTTAAGGTAGCGTTTCATCAGCTGATTGTCGATGGCGTTAAGGAAGCTCTCCACATTCTGACCTGAGAGAACGGGGGTGCCGTCGATGCTGATGCCGCCAAAGAACAGGCTGTCCACCATAAAGCGGATGTTAATGCCCTTAATGTCCTCATAGTACTTTATAAATCCGCCTGCCGCCTTTACCTTGTCAAGGAAGTCATCGGCAAGGTTTCTTATAAACTTCTCAACATATGCCTGGGAGCTGCCGCCAAAGGAAGCGTTCAAAGCAGTGGTCTTTTTGAAAGGCTTCTGAACATTGTTTCCTTTATAAACCACGGGCTGAACATCGTCGCAGTCAACAAGCTCCGCGCAGGCTGAGAGGGTTTGTCCCTCGCCCTTTGTAAGCCCTATAATTCTGTATGTTGCGGGGAAGGATGTAAGGGCGGAGGAGAGAATGCCGTAAATCGTCTCGCCCTCGTCGGATACTATGCTTGCTATATCGTTATAGCCGGGCTTGCCGCCGATGTGGAAGTGAATTCCGGCGTCGGCAAGCTCCTCGGCGATTTTGTGGTAGTTCCTTACAAAGTCGGAGGAATTCAAGCTCTCTATTACATGGTTTACGGGCACGACGGCAAAGTCGGAAACAAGCACGGGGACTTGTCCGTTTTCTTTGGCATCAAGAGCCTGGGCCTTTATGTAATCAAGAAGCTCCGGCGCGATTACGCCGCCCTTTTCAGCGGCGGCTGTGCCTGTGCTTGTAATGTCGGGGCTGTACTTTGAAACATCTGCCATGATAAGGCGAATGTCGCCGTCCAGCGAAACTGTGTATGTAAGTCCGCCCGCCTTTGATACAGCCGCGTCATAAAGACCGTCAGCAAGGTCGTAGCCCAAATCCTCGTATATTTCCTTAAAGCGAGAGGGAGTGATTCCGGGCGCGCTCTGCTTAACTCCGCTTTCAAAGCTGAAAGAGGAAGCGTTGATGTCGCCCTCGCCTGCCATCGCAATGACCTGAAGGGCGCCTTCTGTGCTGTCCTCCAGCTCTTTGAGCTTTGCCGCAAGAGCAAGATGAGATTTTTCGGAGCCGGTGGCTGTGAGAGAGCCGTTTACAATAAGATACCGCAGCTCGCCCTTTAAAGCCTTGTCCTTAACGGAGGCAAGGGCAGAGTCCAGTATGCCCTCCATGTACTCATAGAGGGTGTCGGAATTCCTTCTGAAAGCGTCAAAATCCTCACTGCCGACCCCTTGCTCTTCGGGGGTCATATATCCAATGTCTGTAAAGACCGCAACCGAAACATCGGGAGTGTCAGAAGCCAGCGCCGGCAAAATAAGACCTGAGGGGACTGCCGACAAAAGCATAGCCGCCGCGAGGATAACGGACATCAGCTTTGTCTTGCCCTTTGGCTTAAATTTCATTTTAATTCCTCCCACTTTTGACTGAATCGTTCCAAAAATATAGATTCTGTTTTATTATAATATAACATAATTTTTATGTAAATAGCAAATACCAATAAAAGGCGAATTTTGCTGGAAAGGCGTCGCATCAAGGCTGAAAGGCTGCCTCCTTGACACTGTCAGCCGTGATTTGATAGAATTCATAAAGAAACGCAAAAAGAAGGTAAACTATGAAAAACGCTGAGCTTTTGTCTCCCGCGGGAGATTTGGAATGTATAGATGCGGCGCTGCATTTCGGCGCTGACGCGGTTTACGCCGGCGGCAGGATAATGCAGCTCAGAGCTGCCAAAGCCGCCATGTCCGACGCTGCCTTAAAAGAGGCGGTAAGGCGTGTTCACGAAAAAGGCAAAAGGATTTATATAACCCTAAACTGCTTTGCCGAAAACAGCGACATAGAAAAGGCGGGCGAGTACGCAAGGGAGCTTTATGAAATCGGCGTGGACGCCGTGATTGTCTCCGACATAGGAGTATTGGCCGAAATAAAAAGAAAAGTGCCCGAAATAGAGGTGCATGTCAGCACCCAGGCAAACTGCATGAACTACATGGCGGCGAGGGTCTATTATGACATGGGCGCAAAAAGGGTGATTCTCGCGAGGGAGCTGTCCATTGAGAGCATAGCGGAGCTGAGGGCAAAGACCCCGAAGGATTTGCAGCTTGAGGCCTTCGTCCACGGAGCCATGTGCATGTCCTATTCGGGCAGATGCCTTATTAGCTCGTTCCTTACGGGACGCAGCGGCAACAAGGGAGAGTGCGCCCAGCCGTGCCGCTGGCAGTACGCCCTTGTGGAAAAGAAAAGACCCGACCAGAGCTTTGACATTGAGGAGGAAGGGGAGTTCAGCGCGATTTTAAGCTCCCACGACCTTTGCGCCATTGAGTTCCTTGACGAGCTGAGAAAAGCGGGGGTGGACTCCTTCAAAATAGAGGGCAGGATGAAAACTCCCTACTATGTGGCGACTGTCACCGACTCCTACCGCAAAGCTATCGACAAGACCTATAATATAAAGGATTTAAGGCTCCAGCTTGACACCATAAGCCACAGACCCTACTCCGGCGGCTTTTATTTCGGGGAACTGATACACAACCATTATAACGACGGCGAGTACAGAAGAACCTGCGACTTTATAGCAATAGCCCTTGAGGATACAAACAGCGAGGGCTTTACCCTTTTGGAGCAGAGGAATTTCTTTAAAAAGGGAGATGTTTTGGAGCTACTCTCCCCCGACAGCCTTAATAAGAAGGTTACGGTTAAGGAAATAAGGGATATGGAGGGCAGCGAGAGAGAAACCGCCCATCTTGTTCAGGAGAAGGTTCTTGTAAATCTTGGCGAGAGCATAAGAAAAGGCGATATGCTCCGCCGCAGGATATCCGAATAACCCGCAGGAAGGGAGAAGACGACGACCCGTCAGCAGGGTTACCCCACCCACTCAGAGGGAAAGGCGGCGGCCGAGAGTTTTTTTGTCCGCCCGCCGCAGGGGCATCACCTCCGCCCGCGCGAGCGGCAGGGAGGGGGCGGCAGGGGAGCGCTTTATTTTTACTGCCCGCCCGCCAAGAGGCGCGCCCCGCATCCTAAAAATAAAAAAGCCCCACGGGGCAATACATAAAAGACGGTGTTAATATGACTGAAAAAGAAAAGATACTTAAATACTTTGAGCGAATCGGGCTTGAATACGATGAAAACGCAGAGCTGAACGGCGAATATTTGCGGAAACTTCAGCTTGCCCATGTCACGGCCGTGCCCTATGAGAACATAGACATTTTAAGGGGTACTCCCCTGAAACTTGACGACGACTCCCTTTTTGACAAGGTGGTTTTAAGGCGCAGGGGAGGATACTGCTTTGAGCTCAACGGCATTTTAGCCTGGCTCCTTCGCGCTCTGGGCTTTGGCGTCACCGAGTACATGGGCCGCTTTTTAAGAGGCGAAGTCGGCGTTCCCATGCGCCGCCATCGAGTTTTGAAAGTAGAAGCCGCAGACGGCGTTTATATGTGCGATGTGGGCGTGGGCGCAAAGGCGCCCCGCTGTCCGCTGCTTTTAAAAGAGGGGCTTGTCCAAAAGCAGTTCGGCGAGGAGTACCGCTTTGAAAAAAGGGACTTCTTCGGCTGGGTTCTCACCGAGAAAACAAATAAGGGCTGGGGCGATGTCTTCTCATTTACCGAGGAGGTTCAGCACCCCATCGACTTCGTTCAGCCTTCTTTCTACTGCGAAAAGCACGAGGATTCCATATTCAACAAGGACTACATGATAGCCATTAAGACTCTGACGGGACGCAAGACCCTTGACAAGAACACATTTAAGATTTTTGAAGGCTCCGAGCTGATTTCCGCAAAGGAGCTTTCGGACAGCGAAATCCCCGTGTATTTAAAGGAGCATTTCGGTCTGGATGTTTAAACCGCCCTCCGGGCTGTTTTTGCCTTAATTAAACAAAAAAACTTATGTCTATTTTGTAAAATATAGGATTTTGTATCGACAATAACTTTAATTTATATTAAAATGCTACAAAAATACGACTTTGGGCTATCTAAAGTTTTCTGATACGGAGGAGAGATAATGAAAGCAAGCGAATCTGTACCTGCCTTTAATTCCAAACTAAGGGAATACACCAACTACATAATCAGGGGCATTAAGAAAATCTGCACCGAAATCGGCCCCAGAGCCGCGGGCAGCGAGCAGGAGCTGAAGGCTCAGGAGTTTATGAAGAGCGACCTTGAAAAGGTTGCCGACTCCGTGACCATAGAGCCTTTTAAGGTTCGCCCCAAGGCTTTTATGGGCTGGTTTAAGATTGTATCCATTCTTTTGATTTTCGGTCTTATTGTTTTCCTTGCAGGCATGCCGATACTCACATTCATGCTTCTTGTAGCCGCGGCAGCGATTCTCCTTGGCGAGTTCCTTTTCTACCGCGAGTTTACGGACGCTCTTTACAAGCCCGCAACCTCCCACAACCTTGTGGCGGTCAGAAAGGCAAAGGGCGAGACAAAGAGAAGGATTATCGTTTCGGGTCATATGGACAGCTCCTATGAGTGGAGATACACCCACAAGGGCGGCAAGTTCCTTCTGTTCTTTATGCTGGGCGGCGCCGCCGTCGGTTTTGCCTTCTTCTTTATAACAACCATGGTAGCTCTCGCAAAGGGCTATATCACAGAGGCTCCCGCAAAGGGCTATCCCTTTGTAATGTTTATCATCTCCGTATGCTTTACTCCCTTCTTTATAGGTCTTTACTTCATGCTTAACGAAAAGGTCATGGCGCCCGGCGCGAACGACAACCTTACGGGCAGCCTTTGCAGCGCCGCTGTTATCAGGTTCCTTGCCGATAACGACATCCGCTTTGAGAACACCGAGGTCATCGCCCTGCTTACAGGCTCCGAGGAGTCGGGTCTCAGAGGCGCAAAGGCATTCGCTAAGCAGCACGAAGATATGCTCAAAGACAAGAATGTGGAAACCATCTTTGTAGGCGTTGAAACCTTAAGAGACTATGAGCATATTAACATATACTCAAAGGATATGTCGGGACTTGTCAGGAACTCCGAGAAGGTCTGCGCTCTTATGAAGGAGGCAGGCAAGCTCTGCGGCATGGACCTTAAATACGCAAGCGTTTATGCGGGCGCGTCCGACGCGGCCGAAATCTCAAGACAGGGCTACCACGCAGCAACCCTTGCCGCAATGGACCCCGGCCCGCCGAGGTACTATCATACCCGTCTTGACTCCCACGACAACCTTGACCCCAAGACAATCGAAAAGGGCCTTGAAATCGTACTTAACACGGTATTCCTCTTTGACGAGCAGGGTCTCAAGGCATAAACTAATATTTTCCGCCAAAGGCTTGTAATAAACTGAGGTTATATGATATACTTTCCTTTGCGGTTTAAATTTACCAAACAGAATAATAATGTGCTTTCCAATTAAGAAAGGGGATTATCCTGTTATGAAGAAAACGCTCAAAGTCGTATCGGCTATGCTTGCCGTACTGCTTATACTGCTCAGCTTTGCCGGATGCAATATGTTCACAATAGGCGAAGAGAGCATGACCACAACCGAGTACTCCACAAGCCTTACGGAAAAACCCGCGGATACCGCAAAGGCAGTAGCATATTTCAACAGCCTGCTTGAAAAGGCGGTAAGCCTCCCCAAAGAGCAAAGGCCAGATATAAGCTGGGAGGAGTCTATAAAGGTCAGCGATAAATCCATAAAGATTACATCCGCTAAGCTTTCCGGCGCCGAGGACGAGACCGTCACCCTTGAAAAGGACGCCGAGGAACTTATAAACGACCTTAACAACATAGCTCCTATTGTTAAGAACTACATAATCCAGAACCTTCCCAAGCAGAAGAGCGCCACAACCGTTCCCGACAAAAACGGCAACGCGACCGCTTATGAGGATATCCTCTACGGCGCGGGCGGACTCTCCGCTTTCGATACCTCCTATGCGGTAGTCATCGAGGACAACAGCGATGAGAACTTCTACAAAATCACAATCCGCTTCAACGACGAGTACAACCCCACCGCAAACTCCAGCAGAATCGGCAAGGCCTTTGACCTGAGGACTAAGGACGATATCTTCAACGCCCTCAACAAGGACGCAATGAAGGGCTATGCCGATGTGAAGGACTATGACGCCGTTTACAAGAACTGCTCCATCTACGCGGTTGTAAACAGGCTCACGGACGAGATAATCAGCATCGAGTACAGAAAGAATGTTGATGTCACCGCTAAGGCAGAGCTTCTTGGCAAGCTCGCTCCCGCAGGCGAAGTCAACATCTCCTTCACGGTTGAGAATGTAAGAAAGTACGAGTTCGAGTGGCCCATACTCGATGAGGAAGCATAATAATCAAAATACCAAAGACCCTTCAATCGAAGGGTCTTTTTTTTTGCGGCGGGAGCTAAGTATTGCGCCATTTAACAAAATTTTGAGCGCTTTTGTCTTTAAAACATAAAAATAAGGGATTTACAAAATAAAAAGTTTAATATATAATATGTTATCGGCGGGACAGCCCGCCGATAAATGCGGATATGGCGGAATTGGCAGACGCGCCAGATTCAGGTTCTGGTCGGGGCAACTCGGTGGAGGTTCAAGTCCTCTTATCCGCACCAAACCACTCTGTTAATGCAGGGTGGTTTTATTTTTTTCGACTTGTGTAAGGCTATATTTTGTGATACGATGTCCTTGCCGGAAACTACCTTATTTCGGAGGTGCGTATTTATGAATTTAATGGCTTTGCTTACGGCAGCGATTACGGCTCTTTCAACCCTTCTTGTTTCAATCTTCGGCTACGGCGCCGATTTGACCGACACCGCAAAGTATTTCCAAAGCAGAGTAAAGAATTTGCAGGTTTATGAAAACACCATCGAAACCGCTCTGCCCCAGATAATAGTCTATGACCTTGTTTCAGAGCATTTCGATGCCCCCCTGCCCGACGGCAAGACCGAGAAGAAGGCAATCATCATCGGATTTGACGGCGGCAGAGCAGATGTCCTGGACATCTCCTCCCTTGAGGTCGGCGGCTCCAAGCTTCTTTTGGAGCAGGGCGGCAAGGCTTATCTCGCTTACACAGGCGGGGTAAATTTCCCGAAGATTAACAGGCAGTTTACATCCACCGCCCCCGGCTGGTGCTCGATTCTCACAGGCAAATGGGCAAATGAGCACGGCATTATCAACAACGGCATGACAAAGGCGGTTGAGCCCCTGACCCTTCTTACCTCCCTTGTGGAGAGCGGCAAGGCTGACTCTACCATGTTCCAGGTTTCGTGGAGAGGACATTTTGTAAACGACGACTCCACCTATAAGCTGGAAAAGCAGTACTGCGAGGAAAAGGGTCTTAATGTGGTCTTTAACTGCAACCCTGACGATGAAGGCACCCACGCGTCTCTCATGGCCGCAGTAGCAGAAGCCGACTGCCCCGACTTTATAATGGGCATTTTCGAGCATCTCGATAAGGCGGGACACAGCACGGGCTTTAGCGTTAACAATCCCAAGTACAGAAAGGGATACGCCGAGTCCGAGAGAGCGGCCTATGAGCTGATTTGCGCAATTCAGGCAAGGGAAACCTATGCCCAGGAGGATTGGCTCATAGTTATTACCAGCGACCACGGCGGTATATCCACCATGCACGGCGGCCCCTCAATTCAGGAAAGAATGATTTTCATAGTCACCAATAAGGAAATAGCTCTTTAATAAAACACCCCCTGCCGAGCAGGGGGTTTTATTTTTAAAGGAATTGCTCATTTTTATGGAAACAATGTTTTATCTTCCATCACAGCAAGGCCGCGGGCTGTGTGCAATAAAAGCTCTGCCGCCGGCGGGGCTTTATTTTTTGTTAAAATCCACGCCGTGTTTTTCGGAGTTCTTTACTATCAAGAGGGCGGCGATGAAGGTCAGAGCCTCGGCGATTCCTATGGTGTGCCAGATTATCGCGTCTTTGAAGGCCATTGAAAGGAGAAACACGCAAATCGGTGAGAGGATAAAGCCCCTAAGGACATTTACCGCCGCCGATTCTTTTGTTCTCTTTGTTGAGTAGAGATATGCGGAGATAATCGTGTTAAGTCCGGCGAAGATAAACGACCAGCTGTTTAAGGGTATCGCCTTTACCGCAAGGTCGGTTGTCTCGGAGTCGGCTCCGAAAAGTTTGCATATCGGGCCGCCGAGGAGTATCGTCAGAAAATATATAACAAAGCTGCTGCCGAAGCTGAGTATCAGTCCCGCCCTGTAATAGAACTTTAAATCTCCCTCGTTCTTGTCGCCGTAGCTCCTGCCGAAAAGAGGTTGCAGACCCTCCGACACGCCGAAGAACACCGCATAGGCAAAGGAAATGATGTAGCAGATAATCGAATAGGCATTTATGCCCGCCTCGCCGATGTATCTCATCAGCATAAGGTTCATGCAGTAAATCATTACGGGTCCCGTAAGCTGAGAGAGCAGCTCCGGCACGCCCCTTTTCAGTACCTTTTTAAACAGCAAGCCGCTGAGCTTGAATCTCCTTACCCTCAAAACTCCCCGCTTCATAACGAAGTGGACCGAGATGATAAGGAAACCTACGGTCTGAGATATGCCCGTGGCGATTGCCGCTCCCTTAAGACCCATTCTGAGCGGGAACACAAAGAGCCAGTCGAGGAAGATATTAAGCATGGTGCTGAGAATCGTTGAGACCATCACAAAGACGGGCGCGCCGTCGTTGCGCCCAAACCCCTGCAAAGCTACTGCCAGCGCCGACGGAACGGTAAAGAGGCTGTACCAGAAAAGGTAGTCCGTCACCATTTTCTCATAGACTCCGCCCGCTCCCAGCATGGCGGCAAGGGGCTTTGTGAAGAAAACGCCTATAAGGGTAAAGACCGCCGAAACGGCGAGGGTGCAGAAAAGCGAGTTCATAAAAGCGTCGTTCGCCCCGTCAAAGTCTTTTCTGCCGATTCTTATGGCTGTGATGGTCACTCCGCCGATGGTGGTCAGCATAAAGACCGCGCCCACCACCATAACAAAGGGCAGGGCAAGGTTTACGGCGCCCAGAGCGTCGGTGCCCACGCCGTTGCCCACGAATATGCCGTCTATTATGAGGAACAGAAAGAAGGCGCACTGGCTGAGCACAGTGGGAACTATATATTTTAACAATGTTTTGATTCTTGGGTTCATAGATTCTCCGTTTTCCATAGATGAAAGATTTTAGCGTAAACTTCAATATTATAAACTTTTTCCCGAGACTTTGCAAATAGACAAAAAGTTTTTGATTTTATTATTTCGCATTCTAAAAGGCGTAAGCCCGGCGGGTACTAACGGAATATCAGCGGACGGACAAGCGGGAGAGCAAAGCCCGTCCTGCCGAGCGTACCGCCCCGCCGCCGCAGGGGGATGTCACGCCGCAGCCCCGCCGGAAACACCGATAATATCCCCCATGACACGGTTTTTGACGGTCTTTTACAATCCGTCTATTGACAAACAAGGACTCAAAGTACTAATGTAATTGCGAGCGGCTCTCAAATCGGGCTTTCTTTAGTCTTTTAGCCTTCGGGGCTTAATACATTGGTAATAGATTCATCTTTTCCCCGCCCGCCGTTTTGCGGAAAACTGAGAAAAGGAGAAGTGCTGCATGAAAATCCTGCTGATTGTAAACGACGGAATGAGGCCCGATTGTATTGAGGGCCATCGGCTTACCAAGTGTCTGAAGGAGAACGGCTCCTACTGCATGGACGGACGCACCGTCATGCCCTCCGTGACACTGCCCTGCCATATGTCCCTTTTCCACAGCGTGGACCCTTCAAGGCACGGCATCGTCACCAACACATACATGCCTCAGGTAAGGCCCATTGACGGTCTTTTTGAGGTGCTTGAACACAGTGACAAAAAATGCGCCATTTTATATAACTGGGAGCCGATTAGGGATGTGGCAAGACCCGGCTCCATCGCCCGCAGTGAGTTTATACATAACAGGTTCTACGGTCTTGAGGATACAAACAAGTATCTTTGTGAGCGCGCGAAAGAGTGGCTCAAAGACGGGGATATTGACTTTGCCTTCCTGTATCTGGGCTGGGTTGACGGCGCGGGTCACGACTTCGGCTGGTGCAGCGAGGGCTATATGTATGCCCTTAACACCACCTGCGACTTGGTTTATGACCTTGTTCGGGAGCTGGGGGACAAATACACCATAATTTTCACCGCTGACCACGGCGGACATGAGAGAACCCACGGCACCGACCTTGACGAGGATATGACCATACCGGTGTTCTTCCTCGGCGAGCCCTTTGAGAAAGGCAAAAAGCTGGAGGGCGTCAGCATTAAGGATATAGCTCCCACGATTGCGAGCCTTATGGGAGCCAAAATCCCCATGGAATGGGAGGGTAAAGTTGTCGGATGAGAAAATAACGGCAGGGGGTAAAAGGAAGGCTTTAATGCTCCTTTTTACCCTTGTCTACTTCACAAGCTATGTAACAAGAATCAACTACGCCGCGATAATCTCGGAGATTATAAGGAGCGAGGGGATACTTAAATCCACCGCCTCCCTTGCCCTGACGGGCAGCTCCGTAGCGTACGGAATCGGGCAGATACTCAGCGGCTATCTGGGCGACAAAATACAGCCCAAAACAATGATTTCGGCCGGGCTGCTCACCACCATTATGATGAACCTTGCCGTTCCCTTTTTGGGAAATCCGTACCTTACGGCGGCGGTTTGGACGGTGAACGGACTTGCCCAGGCCTTTATGTGGCCGCCCCTTGTAAAGATAATGACCCATGTCTTTACTGAGGACGACTATAAAAAGGCGGTTGTGCTGGTCTCTTGGGGCAGCAGCTTCGGCACCGTTGCGGTGTATCTGACAGCGCCCCTTTTGATAACTCTCAGCGGCTGGAGAGCGGTATTCGTGCTCTCCGCTCTTGCGGCACTCGTTATGCTGATTTTCTGGCTTATGAAGTGCCCGAAAATCACCCTTGCCTTAAAGTCACAGCCCGAAAGCAAAAAGGGCGGCGCGGCGCCGTTTTCTTTTATGCTCTTTGGAATCATCGCCGCCATTGTCCTTCAGGGCTTTTTGCGTGACGGAGTTTCCACATGGATGCCGTCGCTGATTTCCGAGACATTCAATCTCGGCACCAATATATCCATATTGACGGGAGTCGGCTTCCCGCTTTTCAGCGTGGTCGCCTTCTATGCGGTTTCCAGAATCTACAGGGCAAGGGTCAGAAACGAGCTGAGTCTTGCGGGAATTATCTTCTTCTTAGGAGCGTTCTCGGCTCTTATGCTGTCGGTACTCAGGGACAAAAACGCCATACTTACGGTGACGCTTGTGTCGCTGCTTATCGGCTCCATGCACGGCGTGAATCTGATGCTTATCGGCATGGTGCCCCGCCACTATGAGAAGTTCGGCAGAATATCCTTGATGTCGGGGCTTTTCAATTCCTTCACTTATCTCGGCAGCGCCGCCTCGGCGTACGGCATGGCGGCATATACCGAGCGCTTCGGCTGGAACAGCATGATAGTCTTTTGGGCAGTCGTCGCCCTCACCGGCGGCATAATATGCCTCTCAATAAAAAAACCCTGGCTCAAATTCACCGGAAGCTGAAAGAACCCGACGCTCTTTGTCGGGATTTTTTCTTTTGAGCGCTGTTTAAAGGGCTTTGAATTTTCCCTTCCCCGCATAAAATTTACTGCGGGCGGGGCGGCGAAATCCTTGACTTGAAGCGGGAATTGGAGTAAAATTTAGTGTACTTTAGGGCTTTAAGCTGTTAAAGTAATTTGGCTTTAGGAAAGCAGGGATAATATGATTAAGACTGCGATAGTCGGCTTTGGAAATGTGGGCAGGTTCACTTTTGACGCGATAATGAAAGCTCCCGACATGGAGCTTAAATTCGTTGTATCTTCAAAGGACCTTGACATCCCCGTGCCGACGGTTAAGAGCGTTGATGAACTAAAGGATATAGATGTGGCGATTTTGTGCCTTCCCAGCAGGAAGGTGCCGGAGGTCGCCGAAAAGCTGCTTTCAAGGGGCATTTCCACCGTTGACAGCTATGACATTCACTCAAATATTGCCGAGGTGCGTCTGCGTCTTGACAAGATAGCCAAGGCAAACGGCGCAAAGGCTATAATCTCCGCGGGCTGGGACCCCGGCAGCGACTCGGTTGTCAGGGCTCTCATGCTGGCCATGATTCCCCGCGGCATTACATACACCAATTTCGGACCCGGCATGAGCATGGGACACACCGTCGCCGTAAAGGCGATTGACGGCGTCAAGGACGCCCTTTCCATGACCATTCCCGCAGGCTCGGGCGTTCACAGGCGCATGGTTTATGTTGAATTGAAGGACGGCGCCGATTTCGAGACAGTCGCCAAGGCTATAAAAGCGGACGACTATTTTGTCCATGACGAAACCCATGTAATAGAGGTTGACAGCGTTGAGGCTTTAAAGGACATGGGTCACGGGGTAAATATTTTCAGGAAGGGCGTTTCCGGCTCTACCGACAATCAGAGGGTTGAGTTCAACATGAGCATAAACAACCCCGCCCTTACCGCTCAGATTATGGTTTCTTCCGCCAGGGCTGTTCTGAAGCAGCAGCCGGGATGCTATACAATGATTCAGATTCCCCCCATTGACTACCTTTGCGGGGACACTGACGAGCTTATCAGAGCGCTTGTATAAAAAATGCCGCAGATTTATTCTGCGGTTTTCTGCTAAAGGGGTGTTTTAATGTCTAAGAAGGCTATAGCGGCGATACTTGTCTGCGTGATTTTGGTCTTTTCGATAGGCGGCTTTACGGGAGCGAGGATTATAAGAGGCAGAGCCCTCAGGATAGTTTCCGCCGAAAAGTCCGCCATCATAAAAGACGGAGAAACAGTGCATTATGTGGCGCACAGGGGCTTTTCGGGCGCGGCTCCCGAGAACACTCTGCCCGCAATCGAAAAGGCGGGCCAGGCGGGATACAAGTACTGCGAGTTTGATGTTTATCCCACAAAAGACAGCGTATGGATTTTGATGCACGACGAAAAAATCTCCCGCACCACGACGGGCAGCGGCTACATAGAGGTCTATACATACGAGGAGCTGCTAAAGTTTGATATTAAGTACGGCAGCAATATAAAGGATTATCCTTCCCTTAAAATCCCCACCCTCGATGAGGCTCTGGATGTTTGCGAAAAGTACGGAATGCGCCCGGTTATCGAGATTAAGGGCGGCAAGGCTGAGGACTTGAAAGTTCTGTGTGAGTTAATCGAAAAGAAGAATCTCAAAGCGGAGCCTGTATTAATATCCTTTAATTTCTCCTTATTGCTGGAGCTGAGGAAACTCACTCCCGATACCGAGATGTGGCTGCTTGTAAGCGAGATTAAGGAGGACACCCTTTCAAAGTGCAGGGAGATAAACGCGGGGCTTTCATTTGACGGAAAGAACGAAAAGAATTACCCGAAAATAAAACCCTTTGTGGACGAGGGAATTCTGGTCGCCGCGTGGACCATTGACGATATTAAGCTCCACGACACCCTTTACTCTTTGGGCGTTCGATACATCACCACAAACAGAATAACCCCGCCGAATTAAGCGGAAAACTCAAAGGCAGCTTAGGCTGCCCTTTTTTATTGCCTTCATTTTCATCAATTGGTATAAAGCCCTAAAAGCAAAGCATAATAAAATGAGCCAATACAGTGGTTAGGGAGATATTATGCTGAACTTTTTAAAGAAGCTGTACGATAAAAAGCAAAATGAACTGGAAAAGACGGTAAACAGTTTAAACGCCCCGCTGGAAAAGCTGAAGGTAGGGGAGACCCTTGAGGAGAACCTTCAAATCTGCAAAAGGGTTTTTGCGGATATGGATGTCATTACCTTTAAGGAGGTTGCCTGCGAGGGAGAGCAGAGTTTAAAATATCTTCTTATCTACTGCGACGGCATGGTTGACAGGGGAATTATTAACGACAATGTCTTAAAGCCCCTGATGTCCGCTCCCCCGGAGGACACGGAAGACCTCATAGGCGCGCTCAAAAAAAGCGTCATTCACGCTAACGACGCAATCAGCACCGACAGCTTTAAGGATATTGTGGAGTTTGTCGCCGCCGGCTATACGGCTGTGTTCGTGGACGGCGTGGGCGAGGCTATCGCCTTAAATACCAAGGAGTGCTGCGGCAGAGCCGTAATGGAGCCTGAAAACGAAAAGGTCATCGGCGGTCCCAAGGAGGGCTTTACCGAGGATATTCTGAAAAACCTCGCCCTCATAATAAAACGAGTGCGCACCAATGAGCTTAAAACCAAGTATCTAACCGTCGGCAGAATCACAAGGACGAAAATCTGCCTTTGCTATTTCGACATAATAGCGGACAAGAATATTCTCAATCAGCTTATACAAAAGCTTAACAAGCTGGACATTGACGGCGTTCTGGACTCCAACTATATTGTGGAGCTGATAAGGGACAACCGTTACAGCGCGTTCAGGACCGTGGGCTATACCGAAAGACCCGATACCGCCATAGCCAAAATGCTGGAGGGCCGCATTATCGTGCTTGTGGACGGCTCCCCCATGGTGCTCAGCATACCCTATCTGTTTGTGGAGAACTTTCAAAGCAGCGAGGACTATTACTTTAACTTTTATTATTCCTCCTTCGCGAGAATCCTTCGCATGGCGGCGTTTTTGCTGACCATATCAATACCCGCTTTCTATATAGCGGTTGTCGCCTACCATCATGAGATGCTGCCGCTGCCGCTGATGACGAGAATAGCCATGGAGCAGCAGAGGGTGCCTTTGCCCTCAGCCATTGAGGCTGTGATTATGATTTTTATCTTTGATATGCTGAGGGAAACGGGTGTCAGAATGCCTTCCAGCATAGGTCAGACCCTCAGTATCGTCGGCGCCCTTGTCATTGGTCAGGCGGCGGTTGAGGCGAGTCTTGTTTCCGCTCCCATGATTATAGTCGTCGCCGCTACGGGCATTACAAGCCTTCTGGTTCCGAAACTCAACGCCCCGATTATAGTCTACAGGTTCTTCTTCTTGTTCCTTTCCTCAGTCTTAGGCTTTTTCGGCTTTACCATCGCCATGAGCATTATGATAATCCACATCCTTAACCTTACCTCATCGGGCGTGGACCAGGTTCAGCTTGACGGCTCCTTAAAACTGCATAAGTCAAAGGATACCTTTGCAAGAATGCCCTGGAATTTTATGCAGACCAGACCCGACAGGACCACAGCCAACATTACCCGTGAGGCGAGTGATTTGTAATGTTTAAAAAGATAACCGCCCTGACGCTTTCCTTGTCTTTTGTATTCCTCATAGGCTGCTGGAATTACAGGGACCTGGATGAGATGAATATAGTCGTGGGTATTGCTCTCGATTATGACAGAATGACAAACCAATACGCCATGACGCTGGAGGTCGCGGATTTGACGGGCTCCTCCGACGAAAGCGGCATTTCTGGAAAAATGATTTACACCAAGGGCCGCACCCTTTTTGAGGCGGCGAGGAACACAAAGCGCAGAGAGCAGGACAAGCTGTTTTTCGGCAGCCCCCATGTGCTGATTATCGACCAGGAACTGGCGTACAAGCAGGGCATAGAGGCGGTCATGGAGTGGTTTATACGCGACGCCGAGTGCCGTGAGTCAATCTGCGTCGCCATATCCCGCGCGGAAACCGCGTCGGACATCTTAACCCCGCCAAAGGATACAAAGGGTCTTGTATCGGAAAGGCTGCACGACATTATAAGGGAGGACGGAGAAGTCAACTCCACCACATTCAGAGCGCAGCTTTATCAGATTTATAACTTTCTCAACGCTCCCAGACGCTGCGCGATCCTGCCCGCCTTCCACAGAACGCAGGACGGTGAAAGGGTGGTCCCAGAGGTTCTGGGCGTAGCGGTAATTAAGGGCGGCTTTCTTGTGGGCTTTTTAAGCCCCGAGGAGACAAAATATCTTTTACTGGCTGACAACAAAATGAAAACCACAATCCTGCCCATTTCGGTAATGGGCAGACCCACAGCCGACGCCACGCTTGAAGTGCTGGAAAACCACAGCAAAAAATCCTTTAAGTACGAAAACGGACAACTGACCCTAATAATCAAAACCGGCACGATTTTTTCCCTTGCGGAAAATCAGGCCCAGCTCGACATTATGGACAAGAACAATGTAAAAATGATTGAAGACGCGACCAAGGAAGAAATAAAGTACAACATTGAAAGTCTTATGAATACCTTGCAGAAGGATTTAAAGACCGATGTTATGGGCTTTTCGGACCATATTTATAAAACAAAGCCTCGGCTTTGGGATGAGATTAAAGATTATTGGGATGAGCTTTATGAGAACGCGAAGGTAGAGGTCGAGGTCAAGGTGAAAATCGTTAACTCGGCATTTACAAAGTAGGGGTAGCATATGTGTTTTTTGTTGATAGTTGCTTTTTTCGCGGTTGTTCTGATTTATGATTCCTTAACAAACCTTAAAGGCCTTAGCAAAGCGGGCAAGGCGGCGTACTTTGTTATGTTCGCCTTCAGCTTTATTGTGCTTTCAATCTTTACCTTCAACCCCGACTTTACTCCCTTTGCGGGGATTATAGAAAAGATTATAGATATGTTCGTGGAAGTAAAAACAAAATAGCGAAAGGGACGAAATATGGACAACAAGACCCTAAGCCTCAATCAGTCGATATGCGCCGTGGTGCTGTTTAACTTCGGCAGCAGCGTTATTATGGGCATCAGCACAAAGGTAGCTCAGGACGCGTGGATTTCCATTATCATAGCAACTGTTTTGACCATACCTTTGTTTATGATGTACGGCAGGATTCTCAATAACTTTCCCGGAAAGAATGTTTATGAAATTTCGGAAACGGTTTTCGGGAAAGTGGGGGGAAAGATTGTTTCCGCCTTTATGGTGAGCTACTGCATATTTCTGGCTTCTTTGGTAATGAGAAACTACTCGGAGTTTACTCAGATCGGCACCCTTGTGGAAACGCCTCAGGAGCCGATACTGATTCTGCTTGTCATCACCACCGTTTACCTTGCCCGCAGCGGCATAAAGACAGTGGGCAAGTGGTCGGTGCTTATGCTGTTTGTGGTTATCTCGGTGGTTGTGCTGATACTTCTGGTGTCCATTAATCAGATGGAGCTGAGCTCGATGCTTCCCATATTCGAGCACTCGTTTTCGGATATTTTCTGGACCGCTGTGCGGATAATCTCCTTCCCCTACGCTGAGACAGTGGTTTTCCTGTGTCTTGGCTGCTGCTTTGCCGCAAACGAAAGCCGGACAAAGATTTTCCTGCGTTCCCTTTTTTTCGGCTTCTTCATTTTCATGAATATTTCCATCAGAAACTTAACGCTGCTGGGACAGAAGATGATAGAGCTGAGCTATTTCCCGTCCTTCGTTACTGCGAGAATTATTGAGGTGGGAGACTTCCTTTCAAGGATAGAGGGCTCCATTTCCACAAACTTTTTGCTGGCGGGAATAGTCAAAATTTCGATATGCCTTCTGGGAGCGGCAAAGGGGCTTAAAGAAATCTTGAATTTACCCGATTTTAAGCCGATGGTAATGCCCGCGGCTTTAACGGCGTTCGCCCTGTCGCTTACAAACTACGGCTCCACCATGGAAATGTTTGAGTTCGTGGCGTATTATGCCTACTACGCCTTGCCCTTCCAGTTGATTATCCCGCTGGCTCTCTTAATCTTCGGCGAGGTTTACAAAAGAAAGCACTCTCCGAAAAAAGCGAGCGCCCCGAAAGCCATCCCCCGCCCCGCTGAGATGTAGAAAAAGATTAAAAAGGCAGGAAATCCTGCCTTTTCTTTTTGCCGCCCGCCGAGGATTTCCCCGCCCCCGCCGCCCGCACCGTATGGTGGGGGAGCGGGCTGCCCATCTGTGAAACCCCGCCGCCGCGCCCCGAAAGGCGGCTGAGATTCGTCACCCTGCGGTCAATTTGCGGGGGTGTTTGTTTAATATAGGCGAAAGTTCTCTGCTTTTCTCTCTGATTTTTGGCAAGCGTTAAGTCGAAATATGGGGTATAATTAAATCAGAGAGATAAAGGAGAATGCCTATGATGAAAAACATAATTTTTGATATAGACGGTACACTTATCGACACGGAATACTCCATACTCACATCCCTTCAAAAAGTGCTCTTGGAAGAAGAGGGCAGGCAGTGCTCACTTGAGGATTTAAGATTCTGCCTCGGAATTCCCGGCACCTCCGTTATGGCAAGGCTGAAGCCGAAGGACCCGCAGAGACTCCAGTACAGATGGAATCAGGAGATGAACAAGCACACCGATTCCATAAAGCCCTTTGACGGTATTTTGGAGGTCCTCGAAACGCTCAAAGAAAAGGGCATTAAGATGGGCATAGTCACATCCAAAACTCAGGAGGAGTTTGACACAGACTTTAAACCCTTTGGAATCAATCACTATTTCGACTCCATAATCAACGCCAATCACACCGAAAAGCACAAGCCCCACCCGGAGCCTTTGCTAAAGTGCATGGAGGAGATGGGCGCCGCCAAAGAAGAAACCGTGTATATCGGCGACACCGTTTACGACATGGACTGCGCAAAGGGCGCGGATGTAAAGTTCGGTCTCGCTCTTTGGGGCTCAAAGACAACCGAGGGCTTTGACAAAGCGGACTTTATTCTTAAAGAAACAAGGGAAATCCTAAATCTTATAAAATAAAAAAAAAGGCTGAGTTTCAGCCCTATAAAAACTAAGGGAGCTTTAAAAAGCTCCCTTTTATTATAACAGTGTTACTGTTTTTTCTTTTTCTTTCCGTTTTCCTTAATCTCCGCCGTTTCTGTCAGCTTATCTCCGTTTTCGTCCGTGACAGGCTCGGGCAGAATCTCAACCTTAACCTTGTCGATTCTCTTGTTGTCCTCAACGCTGAGAACCGTAAAGCGCAGGTTTTTGTATTCGGTCACATCCATGTCGCCGTCCGCGGGCAGATAGCCGAGCCTGCTTATAATAAAACCGCCGACCGTATCGTAGTCGCCCTCGGGCAGATGGGTGCCTGTCAGCTCGCCCAGCTCGTCAATGTCCGTAATGCCGTCTATGGTAAAGGTGGTGTCGTTAATCTTGTTTATATCCTCTTCTTCTTCGGTGTCGTACTCGTCGCGGATGTTGCCCACGATAGCTTCAAGCAGGTCCTCCATGGTTACAAGACCCGCGGTGCCGCCGTACTCGTCGACGACAATCGCCATCTGGACACGCTTTTCCGTCATCTCTGTGAAAAGCTCACCGCATTTTTTGGATTCGGGGATAAGATACGCCTCGCGCATTATCTCCCTAATGGTCTTTGTCTTGGGTATTTCGGTTCCGACATACTGAAGAAGGTCCTTTACATAGACTATGCCGATGATGTTATCGGGCTCGTCGTCGTAAACGGGGATTCTGGAATAGCCTTCCTCTATCGCGGCTTTAATAACCTCATCAATCGGTTCGTCAGCCTCGACCGCCACCATGTCGACTCTGTGGGTCATGATGTCGCCCGCGTCGATGTCGTCAAACTCAAAGACATTTATAATCATCTCACGCTGGGTGTTCTCGATAAAGCCCTTTTTCTCGCCCTGGTCCACCATCATGCGGATTTCTTCTTCGTTTGCCGTATCCTCGTTGGCGTTCGGGTCAATGCCGAAAAGCCTTACAATGCCGTTTGTGGAAAGCACGAGGATTTTTACAAATGGCTTAAATACTTTGGAAACGAATGTAAGAAGCCCTATCGCGAAATATGAAACCTGCTCGGGTTTTTGAAGGGCGATTTTTTTGGGCACGAGCTCGCCCAAAACCAGTGAGAAGTAAGAAGTGATAAGCGTGATGATGACTGTCGACACTCCCAAAAGCAGTCCCCTGGGAACAGCGTCGGGAAGATAGGGGTCAATCAGAGATACAAGCATCGGAGCGAATGACTGTGCTGCCGAGGAGCTTGTGAGGAAGCCGGCGAGAGTTACGCCGATTTGTATGGTGGAGAGGAAAACCGCAGAGTTCTGAGTAAGAGCCAGAATCTGCATTGATTTTTTGTGGCCCTGCGATGCGAGCTTTTCCAGCTTCGCGTCGTTTAAGGATACTATCGCAATCTCTGACATCGCGAAGAAAGCGTTTATAAGAATGAGGAAGAAGAGAATCGCGAGTTTAAGAAGAATTCCGTCGGAACTTACGGGTTCCGCTTGCAATAGCTCCGGCAGGGCTGCCGCTGACAAAATACTGAATGTACCTCCGGGGTCCGGGTCGTCCATTAAAGAAAGGTCTCCTTTCAAAAATAGTGATTAACTGCTGTGAGCTTTTCATCAATTAGCATATGCCGATAAATTCAAACAAAACACACAAGTTTAAAAATTTGGGGCAAAGCCAAAAAAATGTATAACTCACGCAATTGTACAGGGTATTATAAAACAAAATATTTTGCTTGTCAACCTAAATCCTATTTTTTCCCATTTCCCTGCCCGCTCGGTTGACTTTTATACCTTGCGTCTTTATAATTGTGAATAAGGCTTTTAAAAAGGAGGCTTTATTATGAAAAGCTTAACCGATTCTTTTGTAATGCATAACGGCGTTAAAATTCCCTGCGTGGGCTTTGGCACATGGCAGATTCCCGAGGGAGAGACAGTAATAAATTCAGCGAAAAAGGCCCTGGAAGCGGGCTACAGGCATATTGACACCGCCGCCATTTACAGAAACGAAGTGGGCGTCGGCACCGCTGTTAAAGAAAGCGGCATTCCGAGAGAGGAGATTTTTATAACAAGCAAGCTCTGGAACTCCGACCAGGGATACGACATGACACTTAAAGCTTTTGACGCGACCATGGAGAGGCTGGGACTGGAGTACCTTGACCTTTATCTTATCCACTGGCCCATTCCGAGGGATTTCAGAGACAGCTGGCAGACCAAGATTAAGGAAAGCTGGCGGGCTATGGAGAAGCTCTACAAAGAGGGCAGGATTAAGGCAATCGGCGTCAGCAATTTCCTTATTCATCATTTCGAGGCGCTTTTGGAGGACGCCGAGATTGTACCTATGGTAAATCAGGTGGAGATTCACCCCGGATTTAATCAGTCGGAGCTGGTTCAGTACTGCCACAGCCACGGCGTTGTTGTTGAGGCTTGGAGCCCCTTGGGTTCGGGCAAGATTATGGCTGACCCGACCCTTAAAGAGGTAGCCGACAAGTACGGCAGAACGCCCGCTCAGGTAACTCTCAGATGGCTCCTGCAAAGGGATATTCTCCCCCTGCCCAGATCCACCAATCCCGAGCACATCGCCGAGAACGCGAGGATTTTCGACTTTGAGCTGTCGGACGAGGATATGGGCAGAATAAGCTCAATCTCTGCCTACGGCAGACTGGGCGGCGACCCCGACAATATTAATTTCTAAAGAAAATCATAGGGAGCGCAAGGCTCCCTTTTTTTATTGCCTTTTCGCCGCGGTCGGGGAGGGCAGGCGTCTTCCGCCAGCGCGACAAGCGGTAGGGAAATTTTTTGCGGCTACCCCGTCCCGCCGGCGGGCGGGGAGCGGACTGCATCCCGCCGACGGTCGGCGGTTCGGGGCGGCAGGTTTTGCGGGTGACTGCCGCATAACAAGGCGGCGGCAAGCTTTTTTTTGTGCTCCCGACAGCGGACGGACACCCTCCACACAGGCGGGCATCTCCCGACAACGGCGAGCGGGGTGCTTTTCACACAGGCGCCCTCACTTGCAGACGGACAACCCCGTCCCGCTCGGCGTGCGGGGAGGCAACGGGCGACCGCTCCCGCAAAGGCGAACGACCCTTTCCCAACGGCGACGGCGAGCGGGTATCCCTTGCAGACGCCCCACCCCGCAGGCGTGCGACCGCGCCTATTTTTTTGTGCCGCTCCCATGAACCGGCGACACCCCACCAGCGGAGGCGGTTCAGTTGCGGCAGGTTTGCGGGCAACTTCCGCACAACAGGGCGGGGCGAGTAACACCCGCCCGCAGTCGGGCGTCCCCCGACTCCACGGCGGGGCGAACGGCGGGAGTATTCTTTGCGTTGAGCTCCGGCAACGAGCGGACAATCTCCGCTCCAAGATGGACGGTAAAATAAAATATTACCCTTTAGAAAACTAAAATGAGGAAAAGATAGTTAAATCTGCCTATAAATTATATTTTTCGCGCCGCTTATATGTTAAATTTGAACTGTTTCGTTGACGGTTATTTTATTTGCTGATATAATTAAATCGGTTTTATAAAGGGATTTTGCGCCCATCGGCTGCTCGGCGGGTGAGACCCGCAAAGCGGGCGCGCTCCTCGGCTAAATTCGGTCAAGCCCCAAAAGTCGGAGTTTGGCTCACGGCGGCGGGGATTTCACGGCGCGGCGGGCGCCTTTATAAAATCGGTCAGTCGCAACATCCTGACCGAAGCCTTTAAGGCTTCGAACAAACTACGGAATCGGAAAGAAGATGGAAATGAAAAGTAAAAACGGTATCACCTACATCGCTCAGGCGGGGGTCATCGCCGCCCTTTATGTGGCTTTGACCTATATTTCGGCGGCCTTTAATTTGGCTTACGGACCTTTTCAGATTAGGCTGTCCGAAATGCTCACAATACTCCCCGTATTCACTCCCGCGGCAATTCCCGGCCTTGTTATCGGCTGCGTTATAGGCAATCTCGGCAGCCCCCTCGGCATTGTGGACATTATCTTCGGCTCAGTAGCGACGCTGATTGCCGCAATCCTTACAAGGAGCTTCAAGCCTTACAAAATCAAGGGTCTGCCTGTTCTTTCGGCGTTGCCGCCGATTATAGTGAACGCTTTGGTAATCGGTCTTGAGCTTTATATCATGCTGCCTGCCTACGCGGGTCTTATCGGCTTTACCTACGGAGTTCTGTCGGTGGCTGCGGGTCAGCTCATAGCCTGCTTGGGACTGGGACTTGTGCTCTATGTCGCGATAGAAAAATCGGGAGTGAAAAAGTCTTTGCATTTTGAAAGCTAAGAACTTTAAATAAATGCTGTTGTTTAACCTTAAAAGGGAAGGAGCTGCTTTAAGTGAAAAAAATCCTTATTGCCGACGACGAGGACCTTATAAGACGACTGGTCGTGGATTTTTTCAAAAAGGACGGCTACGAAATGGTTGAGGCTGCCGACGGTCAGGAGGCGCTCGACCTGTTCGACAAGTTTGAGAGCGATTTTAGCGCGGTCATCCTTGACATAATGATGCCCAATGTTGACGGCTGGGAGGTCTGCCGCCGCATCAGAAAACGCTCCAATGTGCCCGTTCTTATGCTCACGGCAAGAAGTCAGGAATTTGACGAGCTGACCGCCTTTGAGGCGGGCGCCGACGACTATGTCACAAAGCCCTTCAGCCCCAGCGTTCTGGTAAAGAGAATAGAGGCTTTAATTCGCCGCAACGAAAGGGCTGCCGCCACCTCCGAGTCGGTTTACTCCATAGACGGGCTTACCATTGACGACACCGCCCACGAGGTATGGCTCAACGGAAAGAGCGTAACCCTTACATTAAAAGAGTACAGCGTTCTTTTTAAGCTCGTATCCAACGCGGGCAAGGTTTTCTCAAGGGAGAGCCTTCTTGACGACATATGGGGATATGATTTCTACGGCGACATAAGAACCGTTGACTCTCACATGGCCCGCCTGCGCACCAAGCTGGGCGACTGGGGAGCAGCGCACATCAAGACAATTTACGGTGCGGGCTACAAGTTAGAGGTGGAGCCTAATGAGAAGAACGGAGAAGACTAAAGCTCCGAAACAGAAGAAAAGTAAAAAGAAGCTTAGCGTCAGCGCGCTGCTGTTCAGAAGCATTGCCTCGGTTTTCATCATAGGCATAGCGATAGTCGTTATTGCCGACTCCAGAATGATTAACTATGTCTATCTTTTAAAAACCGGCTTTGACTTGTGGACCAGCGCGGACATTATTCAAAGCGCCTACTCCGACCCCGACAGGTTCTACAATACTTTAAGAGAGGTAGAGCTTAACAACGACATAAGCATAGAAATCTACGGCCCCACAGGCAATCTTGTTTATTCCACCTCATATTCGGGTCCCTACATACAGCCTCCCTTTAAAAAGGACGATAAAATCAGCGACGAGTATAAAAGGAATTATGTCATTGTGGACTCGGGAATTCAAAACCGAGGCTTCCACTTTGATTTAAGAGAGGACACATCGGGCACCGTAAAGCGTGAATACCTTGTCTTTGTCAGAGATTTTAGCGACGGGCGGCTGGAGCTGTTTAAGCTCAAAAACGAGATTGACGATGTCGCGAGGGTAGGTATTATATTTATCTCCACCCTCTCGACAATAATGGTCACCTTAATGCTCTTCATCGTGGCAAGGCTTATTAAGAGGTTCACCGACCCGCTTAAAGAGATGTGCCGCATTACCGACAATATATCAAAGCTGGACTTCTCTCAGAAAGTGGGCGAGATGCGGGGCGAGGAGATTGACAGGCTGGGCAAGAGTATCAACGCCCTGTCGGATTCGCTCAACGAAGCTTTGACCGACCTTAAAGCCAAGAACCAAAAACTTCAGGACGACATAGAAAAAGAGCACACCCTTGACCACTTAAGGCAGATTTTCATCACCGGCGTTTCCCATGAGCTTAAAACCCCCATAGCCATAATTCAGGGCTACGCTGAGGGACTGTCGGTCTTTATAAAAGAGGATCCCAAAATGGCGCTCGAGTACGCGGACATTATAAGGAGCGAAGCGGAACGCATGAACGACATGATAATGAAGCTCCTGGAGATTATTAAGTACGACTCGGGCGAATACAGCCCCAACCGAGAGGTATTCAATGTCTTTGAGCTGGTTGAAGACTGGTTTGTAAGAAGCAAGGCGCAGCTCAAAGAAAAGGGCGTAACCGTTGTAAACGCCATCCCGACCGACGCTCTGGGCTACGGAGATGTAATCATTCTCGGCTCCGTTGTGAACAACTACCTTTCCAACGCCATGTCCCATGTTGAGGATATGGGCGAGGGCAAAATTATAAAAGCCTTCGTAGAGGACATGGGAGAGATTTGGAGAGTCAGCATCTACAATACGGGCAAGCACATCGCAGATAAGGACATAGGCAAAATCTGGACCTCCTTCTACCGCGCGGACAAGGCCATGTCAAGAGCCGCCGGCAGAAGCGGACTGGGACTTGCCCTTGTCGCCGCCATTCAAAGGCTCCACCGCATGGAGTACGGTGTGCAGAATGTCAGCGGCGGCGTAAAGTTCTGGTTCGATGTCAAAAAGCCCGAAAATACCGATTAGACCCATTAGCCTCCTTCTATGGAGGCTATGAATCTATTGCCGCAAAAATTTGTATTGCTTTTTCACCTGAAAAACTGTATAATCCTATTAAGCCGCGAACATTTGTGCGATAAATTTCTTATTTCGAAAGGAATAGATAAATATATGGCAAACGAAAAGGCTACCGACAGAAAGAAGGCCCTGGAAACCGCTCTGGCGCAGATAGAAAAGCAGTTCGGCAAGGGAGCCATTATGAGGCTGGGCGAGAGCACCGCCATGAACATAGAGGCTATCCCCACAGGCTCACTGACCCTTGACGCCGCTACGGGCATAGGCGGTCTGCCCAGAGGCAGAATTATAGAGATTTACGGCCCCGAATCCTCGGGCAAGACCACCCTTGCCCTTCATGTTATTGCGGAGGCTCAAAAGGCGGGAGGCGAGGCCGCTTTTGTGGACGCGGAGCATGCTCTTGACCCCGTATACGCCGCGAATCTGGGCGTTGATGTGGACTCCCTTCTGGTTTCCCAGCCCGACAACGGCGAGCAGGCTCTGGAAATCACAGAGGCTCTGACCCGCTCGGGAGCAATTGATGTGGTGGTCGTGGACTCGGTCGCCGCTCTGGTGCCCCGCTCCGAAATTGAGGGCAGCATGGGCGACTCCCATGTGGGTCTGCATGCCCGTCTTATGTCGCAGGCATTAAGAAAACTCGCGGGCGCGATAAGCCGCTCCAACACCATAGTTATCTTTATAAACCAGCTCAGAGAAAAGGTGGGCGTGGTCTACGGCAACCCCGAAGTCACAACGGGCGGAAGGGCTCTGAAATTCTACGCTTCCATGAGAATTGAGGTCAGGAAAGCGGAGCAGATTAAATCCGCCGCAACGGGCGGAGAGATTATAGGCTCCCGCACCAAGGTCAAAATCGTCAAGAACAAGGTATCTCCCCCCTTCAAAGAGGCGGAGTTTGACATCATGTACGGCAAGGGTATCTCCAGAGAGGGAGAAATCCTTGATGTGGGCGTAAAATACGGCATAATCCAAAAGAGCGGCGCGTGGTTCTCATACAACGACACAAGGCTCGGTCAGGGCAGGGACAATGTAAAGCTGTTCTTTGAGCAGAACCCCGAAATGACCGCCGAGATTGAGGCGAAAATCAGGGAGAAGCTTAAAGAGGAAAGCGTATCTAAGAGAAATGTCTCCTCCGTAATTCAGGAGACTGCGGAAGTTCAGCCCGAAACGGAGAAAAAGAGCGTAGCCGCGAACAGGGCAATTCTTGATATTACGGTGGACGACTGATGCGGTTTTCCATAGAAAGACTTAAAGGCGGAAAGGTACGCCTGCTTGCCGACGGAGAGCAATTTGCCATCGTCACAGAGGGCTTTTTAAGAGATTTAAAGCTCAAAGCCGGCGATGAGATAACTGTAGAAGATATAGACAGCATAATAAACGAAAAGACAAAAGCCGCGGCCTTGAACAAGGCTATGCGGCTTATAACGCTTAGAATGCACTCACGGGGCGAGCTTGTGCAAAAGCTCAAACGAGAGTTCGACGGCGAGGCGGCGGAATATGCCGCCGATGAACTGGAGAATATGGGGCTTATAAACGACGCTGAGTTTTCATCCCTTTTTGGCGAGGAGCTTTTTGAGCGTAAGGGCTTTGCCAGAGCCCGAATCATTGATGAGCTGAAATCAAGGGGAGTTTCCTCCGATACAGCCCGCGCCGCCGTAGAGTTTATAAGCGACGAGGACGAGTTTAAAAGGCTCATAGTGCTTATTGAGGACAGCTTTTCCGCGAATCTCTCCGATGAAAAGGAAAGGCGCAGAGTTATAAATAATCTCATAAGACGGGGCTACAAGCTATATGATATAGAAAGGGCGCTTGGGAGCCTCCAAACGGACACAGAATATTTTTAAGGTGAGAAAATGGGTATAAGAGTTGGATTTATTTCTCTCGGCTGCCCCAAAAACAGGGTGGACAGCGAGATGATGCTCGCAAGGCTCAATAACGCGGGCTTTGAAATTATTGACGAGATAGATTATGCGGACATAATCATTATTAACACCTGCGCCTTTATTGAGGACGCTAAGAAAGAGGCTATCGAGAACATTCTTGAGATGGCGCAGCTTAAAGAGTCGGGACTTGTAAGAAAAATCATCGTCACCGGCTGTCTTGCCGAAAGGTATCAGGAGGAGATTCTCAAAGAAATGCCCGAGGTGGACGGCGTTATAGGTCTTGGCGGCAACGGCGACATTGTGGAGCTGTGCAAAAGAGTTCTTGAGGGCGAGACCGTCAGCGTAAAGCCCGAAAAGACCGCCATGCCCCTTGAGGGTGAAAGGCTTCTCACAACCCCCGGTTTCTGGGCTTATCTGAAAGTCGCCGACGGCTGCTCCAACAACTGCACCTACTGCTCCATACCCCAAATCAGAGGTCCCTTCAGGAGCAGACCCATGGAGGGCATTATTAAGGAGGCAAAGGAGCTTGCCGAAAAGGGCGTCAGGGAGCTTATGCTCATAGCTCAGGACACCACCCGCTACGGCGAGGATATTTATGGCAAGAAAATGCTCCCCGAGCTTTTAAGGGAGCTTGTGAAGATAGATGAGCTTAAATGGATAAGGATTCTCTACTGCTATCCCGACAGGATTACGGATGAGCTGCTTGAAACCATGGCGTCGAATGAGAAAATCCTTCACTACATAGACCTGCCCCTTCAGCATGCCCATAAGGAAGTTTTAAGGCGCATGAACAGGAGAGGCGACCCCGAGAGCCTGCTGGCTCTTATAGAAAAGATAAGAAGCTATATGCCCGACGCTGTTATAAGGACCACATTTATTACGGGTTTCCCCGGCGAGGGCGAGGAGGAGTTTAAGACCCTCCGCGACTTTATTGAAAAGGCTAAGTTTGACCGTCTGGGCTGCTTTGCCTATTCCGCGGAGGAGGGCACATTTGCCGCGACCTTTGATAATCAGGTGGACGAACAGACTAAGGCTGAAAGGGCGGAGCAGATTATGCTCAGCCAGTTTAAGATATTCGAGGAGAAGCAGAAGGCTCTTATCGGCACCGTTCAGGAGGTCGTGACCGAGGGCTACGACGCCTACACCGACAGCTACTACGGCAGGACATGGCGCGACGCCCCCGAGATTGACTCGGCTATAAAGTTTATTTCGCCTTACGAGCACGACGAGGGCGAAATTGTAAAGGTTGAGGTAACCGCCGTTGAAGGCTACGACCTAATAGGCGAAATTTTCGAGGACTAACAGCCCCATCGCTGCGGACACCCCCGACAGCGGTCAACCCCGCGCCCTGCCCGACAGCGGGCGTAAAGGGAGCGGACAAGCCCTGCCGCTGAGACCCGCAAACTGCGTAAACTATTAGTCAGCGGGCATACTACTAATAAGCGGTAATATTGCGGACAACCCCGCCCCCGAAAGGCGACCAGTACCCCATGCGGGCAAGATAGCGGGCGTACCCCCTCAATGTCGGGCGAAACAGTACCCCCTCCCCAACAGCGGGAGAACGGCGGGCACACTCCGCCGCAACGGGCGACCCCGTTCCATCGGCGGGCGGTGTTTTGGCGGCAGCACCCCGCTCAAGCCGGCGACCCATACGGGCGATACGGCGTTACGCCCCCGCCCACGACGAGCGGAGACATGGCGGCAATCCCAACAGCGGGCGAGCCGTCCCCACATCGGGCGACCCCCGCCCCCATCGGCGGGCGGCGTTTTTAAGTCGGTGCTCTTTAGGCGGCGGGCGGCAAGGGAGCGGATATGCTCGGCGGCACATATCCCGACCGCAGATTGTCCCGCTCCAAACTACGGACTGCCCCTGCCCACATCGGGCGACCCCCGCCCCCATCGGCGGTTTTGTGCTGCCATCAGCGAACAACACTCGCCCAGCCCCGCGCGGCGTGCCCTTTTTGGGGTTTGGCAGTCCCGCGGAACTGAAATTTTTCTCAAATCTTATATTCTTGTTCACAGACTATTTTAACTTTTTCTGCCGTTTTCGCCTTTAATATAGGTGTATAATACATAGAAAACTTAAAACGGAGTCTGACATGAATTTACCCAACAAGCTTACAATAATAAGAATGCTCATCACCCCCATATTTCTGGCGGTTGTGCTTTGGGATAAGCTCCCTTACAGGTTTTTCATCGCCGCGGTGATTTTCATAATCGGCTCGGTCACCGATTTCCTTGACGGCAGGATAGCCAGAAAGCACAACCTAATAACCAACTTCGGCAAGCTCGCCGACCCGCTGGCGGACAAGATGCTCACCACCGCCGCGCTGCTGGTCTTTATGCAGCACGGGCTTTGCAGCATCTGGGTTATTATGATAGTGCTGGCAAGGGAGTTCGCTGTGACATCGGTCAGGCTGGTCGCCTCCTCCCAGGGCGTGGTTATCCCCGCCAACCAATGGGGCAAAATCAAGACGATTTCCCAGATGGTCTTTTCCATAGCCATTATGATTCTTGCGGGCTTTAATGAGATGGGTTCGCTGCCTGCGTCATTCGATTTCCCGCTGCTTTCAAATATCCTTCTTTGGATAACCGCGGTGCTGACCATTATTTCGGGCGGAACTTATCTTTGGGCAAGCCGCAGTCAGATTGACTACTCAAAATAAAATGGCGGAGCTAAGCTCCGCTTTTTTTGTTATATATTGTAATTTCCCGCTTGTTAACGCAGTATATTATGATATAATTTACTCATCTTAAAGTGTTTAGGAGGCGGTGTTATGGCACTCACCAATCTCGCAAAGGGATGGAAGATTGCTCTTATTATCCTCGCGGTTGTCATTTTGATTGCCGCCGTTCTAATTATTTTTAACTTTAGGTACTATTTCGCTTACAAGCTGAGTTCGGAGGTGTTTAACATAGCGGAGGTACAAAGGACGCCGGGTCAGATTACCGCTATGAGCTGTAATGTTAGGACCCTGTCGCCGTCGGATACGGGAAAAAGAAGCTGGTATTACAGGGCTGATTTGCTGCTGCAAAACATTAAGGAGGCCTCTCCCGACATTATAGGATTCCAAGAGGTAACTCCCGTGCACTATAAGTTCTTTCAGGAGAAACTCATAGGCTATGACTCAATCATTACATACAGGGATGACAAGCCCATTTCGGAGGCATGCCCCGTCTTTTACAGGGCTGACGCCTTTGAGCTTATTGACAAGGACTCCTTCTGGCTGTCCGAAACTCCCGATGTAATGAGCAAGAGCTGGAATTCCGCCTGCTACCGCATCTGCTCCTACGCTATATTAAGGGAAAAGCAGAGCGGCAAGGAGTTTATAGTCTTTAACACCCACCTTGACCATGTCAGCGAGGAGGCAAGGATCAAGGGCATTGAGGTGGTTCTGGACAGGATTAAGAAGTTCGAGGGCAGACCCTCCCTCTTAATGGGCGACTTTAACGCCTATGAGGACTCGGAAACCTACAAAATGGCGACGGAGCACTTTACCGACGCCCGCTACGCCGCAAAGCTCTCAAGCAAAGCGGGAACCTTCCATGCCTACGGTCAAAGTGAGTCGGTCATTATTGACTACATAATGGTAACTCCGAACGCCTTTGAGGTTGAGGAGTTCAGGGTCATAGACAAAACCTACGGCGGAGCGTACTCCAGCGACCACAATCAGGTATTTGTAAAGCTTAAATTCGCGGAATAAATTAAGGGCGAGGTTTCTCGCCCTTTTATATTCTTTTTTCCTTTGCCAATAATATAGATTACAAGATTTAGTTCAAAACTTTACCAATCCGCCTTGTATTTCTATTATTATACCATTATAATTTATTTGTACTTTTATGGGCAAAGGAGGAAAAAAGTGACGGACCGCAGAATCAGAAAAACCAGAACCAATGTGTTTAACGCTTTAAGCTCACTTCTATTAAGCAGAGAATCGCCCGACAGCATATCCGTAACGGAGCTTTGCGAAAAGGCGGATATTTCAAAAAGCACATTCTATCTTCATTTCATGGACATATACGACTGCCGTGAGCAGTGGGCGGATGAGTATGTGGAAAGCCTTATCGACGCCGCCGGCGGTCTTTTGTATGAGGATATTTTAAAGGACCCGAAAAAGTTTAGTTTAGGGCTTGTCTTAGCCGCGGATTCCTCCAGAGAAATCTGCCGCCGCCTTTCCCCCGAAAACTGCGAGCCGAAAAACGCCATCAATATAAAAAAGAGGCTCATTGACAAGGTAATAGAGAAAAACGGCTTTGAGCCGGGGGTAAACCTCTCTGAAATCTTAAACCTTACCCTTTTAATCGGCGGAATTTTCGACTTTTACGCCTACAGCCCCGTCACCGCCTCAAAGCAGAGAATTGCCGAGGAGGTTGAAAAAAAGATAAAAGCGGTAATTTCCCCTGCCTCCGCTGAAACACCTGAGAAGTGACCGCAGTCTAATAATCGGTTGAAATTGAGTGTTAAAAATGTTAAAATGTCAAATATTGCAAGAACTTTAGGAGTTAAGGAGTTTGAAATGTCAGAGATTTTAGCTAAAGTGAAAAAGAGCCGCTTTGCAGAAAAGTGCAGAGAAAACAAGTACCCCATTGTCGGCGGTATCGCCGCGGGCATCATAATGCTTGTAATCTACGCGGCTTTTAGAATGAAGCCCTTCGGTGACATCACCATTTTAAGAATGGACCTTTATCATCAGTACGGCCCGCTTTTCGCCGAGCTGTATGAGAGAATCGTAAACCGCATGTCCCTGATTTACTCCTGGACAAGCGGTTTGGGCTCACCGTTCCTCGGCAATTACTTTAACTATCTTTCAAGCCCCATCGGCGGCATAATTATGCTGCTTTTCGGACATAAGAACATGCCCGAGGCTATCGCCGCAATGATACTTGTAAAATGCGTCCTCAGCGCCGCTTTCTTTACCTATTATCTTAAAAAGTCCGTGGGTAAAGAGAGCTATGTAACAAGCGCGTTCGGCGTTCTTTACGCCTTCTGCTCCTACTTTGTGGCGTATTACTGGAATGTAATGTGGCTTGACGCCATGGCGCTCTTCCCCCTTGTGATTCTGGGCATCGAAAGAATTATCAACAAGGGCAAGCCCGCGCTGTTCATAACTTCTTTGGCTGTCATCTTCCTTACAAACTACTACATGGCATACATGGTATGCATTCTGTCGGTTCTCTACTTTATTTACTACTATCTCTCCAACTACACCTTGGGCAAGCGCTTTTTGTACTCAGGCTTTACCTTTGCCGTCAGCGGCGTCGCCTCCGCTCTTATAATGGCGTTTGCCCTTGTGCCCGTGTTCTTTATTCTGAAAGAAAGCTCCGCCACATCGGGTACCTTCCCGTCGGAGTTTAAGTCATACTTTAAGATTTTCGACTTCCTCGCAAATCATCTGGCAAGCGTGGAGCCTACAATCCGCTCCAGCGGCACCGATGTGCTTCCCAATGTCTACTGCGGAATTTTGACGCTGATTCTTCTGCCCCTTTATATGCTCTCCAAGAAAATCAGCTTCCGCGAAAAGGTAATGTCCACCGTTCTACTTGCGGTGTTCTATTTCAGCTTTAACACCAACTACTTGAACTACATCTGGCACGGATTCCACTTCCCCAACGACCTGCCGTACCGCTTCTCCTTTGCCTATTCGTTTATACTCCTTCTCCTTGCGTACAAGGTATTTGTAAGGCTCTATGAGTTCTCCATGAAGGCTGTCGCCCTTTCGGGAGCGGCGCTGCTGGCCTTCATTGTAATCGTTCAGAAACTGGGCTCCAAGAATGTTGACGAAACCTCAATTTGGCTAAGCATAGCCCTTACCGTTCTGTTCGTCATCATCATAGCCCTTGTAAAGAACCCCAAGTACAACAGAGCGGCCCTTTGCATGCTGGTGCTCATAGCCGTTTCGACCGATATGGTAATTGGTCAGGGCACCAACTTCTCCATGAGCCAGGCTAAAGAGCACTATGTTTCCGACTACGACCAGTTTAAGCAGCTAAAGGCTGACCTTGACAAGTACGACAAGACGCCATTCTACAGAATGGAGCTGACTAACCTCAGGACCAGAATGGACAACTCATGGTACTTCTACAACGGAGTTTCCGTATTCTCATCCATGGCAAAGCAGGACCTTGCAAAGATGCAGAAAAAGCTGGGAATGTTCGGCAACAACATCAACAGCTTTACCTACAATATGCAGACCCCCGTTTACAACGCCATGATGGGTCTCAGATACATCGTAAACAACGACGACAAGATTGAGATGAACCCAAAGCTCTTTGAAAGGGCGCTTGTCCCCTCTACCCAGAAGTTTACGGCTTACAAGAATTTTTACGATATGCCCTTAGCTTTCGGCGTCAGCGCCAGAGTGCTTGACTGGAGCATAGAAAACGACGACCCGTTCAAAGTACAGGCCGACTTCTTCAGACTCGCAACGGGTGTTTCCGATGTGTTCGAGTACCTTATGCCCACAATCAGCGACTCATCCAACATGAGGGATATTGCCGACAGCTCGCTCCAGAGCGGCAGCTTCTCCTACGGCAAGATTAACTCCAATGAGGACGGCTCCTTTACCATTGAGGTTCAAATCACAAAGGCTCAGAATGTTTATGTGTATTTTAGGTGCTCCGGAGCCGAGAAGTATATGATTTCAGGCTCCGCCTTCTCAAAGACAAGGAGCTTTGACAGAGAGATGATTATTGACCTTGGCCGCCACAAGGCGGGCGATGTCATAAACATCGAGGTGCCGATAACCAAGAACTCCAGCGGCGTGGCAAACTTCTACGCCGTGGGTCTGGACCTCGCCAAGTTCCGGGAGGGCTATGAGAGGCTTCAGAAAAACGGCACTTTAAATCTTACCGAGTTTAAGGAGACCTATCTGGCTGGCGATATAAACCTCAGCTCCAATATGCTGGTCTATACCTCCATCCCCTACGACAAGGGCTGGACAGTAAAGGTTGACGGCAAGGCTCTGACAGAGGAGGAAATCTATAAGGTCGGCGGCGCGCTGCTTGCCTTCAAGCTCCCCGCGGGCGCGCACAGAATTGAAATGAGCTTCAGCCAGCAGGGACTCATCGCGGGAACGGTAATTTCCTTCTTTACAATTCTCCTTATTGCCCTCTTTGTGTTCCTTATAAAGAAAAACCGCCCGAAGGCGCTTCAGAAGCTGGACAGCTTCTACGCTGAAGGAGCGGTCAAGATAGAGGAGTTCCCCGACTACTCAGATGAGGAGCTTATGGAATACGAAAGGGAAAAGGAAAAAGCTGAGTAAAAAAAGCACTTTGGAGAAATCCAAAGTGCTTTTAATTTATTTCCAGATATATCTTCTGTCTTTTTCTATCGCCTTAAAGGTCTGGGATTCGTCGTCGCCGCTAAGGGCGGGGGTTATGGTAAAGCTTTGCTTGTCCTCGCTGAAATCTATCTTCACCGTCTTTGAAAATCCATCGGTTTTAAATTTGACCCTTGAGGGGAAAACAACCTTGTATTCATAAACGGCTATGGTGTTGTTAAGCCACGCAAAGCGGCTTTCAAAGCAGAACTCGGCTTTGTCTTTTTCAAAAACTAAAGTCCTGATATAGACATTGTTGTTCTGCTCGACCAGAACCCAGTCCTGCATCAGCGTCTTTTTGGTGCTCGACACGCCCGCGGCGTACCAGATGCCGAAGACTATAAGGAAAACTGCCAGCGCGGCGCAAGCGCAGGCGATTGCTTTCTTTAAGGGCGAGAGGTTTTTGAAAACGGTGATAAGCCCGGAGGCGGTTTTCTTTACATTAAAGTGCTTTTTGTCAGCGGCGGGCTTTACCGCCTTCTTTGCGGGTTTTATTTCTTGTTCGGGCTTTGCCTCGGTTTCCGCGGCGGCGCTCTCTGCGCTTTCGCCTTCGCTCTTAGTTTCGGAGGCGTTTTCGGCTTGCGGCTTAACTTCCTCGGCAGGCTCTTTTCCTGCGGTTTCTATATTTTCATCTGTCAAAGGCTCATTGCAATTGGGGCATATAGTTTTATCGTCAAAAACTTCCCCGCATTTAGGACATTTCATTTTAATTCCCCTTTGCTTTTTTCTGAACAGCATAAAAATATTACCATATTACTCCCGCCACTTCAATATTAGTCTTAATTTCTGTCAAAATAAGACAGCTCGCCCCGTTGGAGGGGGAATGTCCGCCGCCCGGCCCGTCAAAGGCAGGGCGTTTTTTTGTGGGAGGGCAACCGCCCCGCTTAGAGAGCCAGCCCCGCCCCAGCGGGGAGGGGTTGGCTAAATGAGGGACACGCCCGATGGGGAGAGTGTACCCCTTACACACAGGCGGGTGAGCCATTTTAGGGACACCTCCCAACCCGCTCCGCACCGCCGCGCCGAGAGGGTTACCCCCGCCGCCCTCGCAAAGAGGTGTTTTACCACCCGCAGAACCACGCCCGTCTGCCCTGCCCTTCGCCTACCAGCCGAGCCGCCGCAGAGGGGGAGTGCCGCCGCTTGCCCGCCGCCGAGCCGCCGTTGAGGGGAGTCCCGACCCTTCACCGAGCGAACCCGCCCCGCCGCCGAGGGAAGTGGTCACCCCGCCGCCGAGGAGAGTCCCGCAGAGCCGCTCATCGCCGACCCGCAGATTACCCCCGCCCTCGTACGGGGAGGGGACGCCTCTTTTTTAGGTGATCCCGCAGCGTACTCCGCCCCGACCCGCCTAGCGCAACCTGCCCCCACCCCCCCCGCCGCCTGCGGTGAAAATTGCCTCACCCCCGCCGCCGCTTTGCGGGCAGCTTTCCTTTAACATACCCGCAAAAATAAAGCCCCGCTTTTGGCGGGGGTATGAAAAGTCGGCAAGAACAGCGGTGGTTTTAAATAAGGTTCTGCTCCATTTTAATCTTTTCAAGGGTTCGCTCGGCAAAGTTTTTAAGCTCCCCGAAATTCATCGCGTCAATATAGAAAGACTCCAGAATATCGTGACATTCCTTCGCGCTTTTAAGGTGGGAGACCGCCTCCTCAATAAGCTCCGTCTTGACCTTAGCGTTCAGCACGAGTCTTCCGTGGACGCTCTTCATCTTTTCTTCGCTGATAAATCTCTCGCAGTGAATTGTTCTCTGGGGCTTTTGGGGCAGCGGGTGATAGGGATTTACGGTCACAAAGCCGAGACCGATTTCGGGGATTAAGAGATGCTCCAGACCCCCTTCAGGGTCCATGGGGCAGGGGCAGGAGATTATGTCAAGCCCGTGCATCAGGGCGCTTTCTCTGAGGTGCGCCATTAATAGAGGCGATACCGCCCGCAAGGGGTCGTTTATGGCTATTACGCGGCTGCAAAGTGTGTTTACCGTTTCATGTAGGAAGGTAATGCCCTCGGGCGTGATGGCGCTTAAAAACCTCAGATACTCCCTTGAGGGGACGCCCTTTTTCCTTACAAACTCCCTTGCCGCAAGACGCTGTGAAAAACGCTTTACCTTATCTTTAAGCACTATGTCCTCGGTAAGTCTCCTGCTTTCCTCCTCCAGCGCTCCCGCAGCCTTTAAGATTCTCGCGCAGTTTTTGTGCTCCTCCGAGTTCATGAGGGCCGCGCTTCTGATATCCATTCCTTTTTCTCTAAGGAGCGTTTCATCCCAAAAGTCGCCGAAATTAAGTATCTGCTCCACAACGCCGGGGAACCTTGGCTCCAGCACATGAGGAGGGGTGCCGTCGGCGATTGTGAGCTTCAGTTCATGGCAGATAATAGCGTCAAGGCTCTTCGGGTCAGAGGCGCAGAGTATTCTCTCCACCGAAACGCCCAGACTTTCAAGCTCCCTTGCTATCTTTTTCATAAAATAGGATTTTCCCGTTCCCGGACCGCCCTTAATTATATACATCCTCCATTTGTCAAAGGGGTTATACAGTTCCGTTAAGAACGCATAAAACCCCTTCGGTGTGTTTCCTCCCAGAAAAAACACAGTATCTTTAAAGTCAATCATAAATATCCTCCCGCATATTTTGCCGACAAAATGTTGCTCTAACTTTATGTTATTCAAATGCGGCTTGACAGGAGACTTTAAGCTGAGATTTTTTTACAGCGGCGCTTTATAGTCAAGCCCTTTCGACTGTGGTATAATGGTGTAAAGAATTTTTTGCAGAGGTACATATGAAAAAAGCAAAGGACGGCTTAACGGATAAAAAACGGGCAGAGCTGGCTATAGATGCTCTAAAAAAAGAATACCCCGAGGGAATTTGCTCGCTAATAGCGGATGAGCCCTTTCAGCTTCTTGTTGCCACAAGGCTCTCAGCCCAGTGCACAGACGCCAGAGTCAACATGATAACCCCCGCCCTCTTTGCAAAATACCCCACGATTGAGGACTTTGCGAATGCGGATGTGGCCGATGTTGAACAGCTCATACACTCCTGCGGATTTTTCAGGCAGAAGGCAAAGGACATTGTGGGCATGGCGAATATGATTCTGAGCGAATACGGCGGAAAAGTGCCCGACACCATAGAGGAATTAACAAAACTCCCCGGCGTGGGCAGAAAAACAGCGAACCTCATCATAGGCGATGTCTACAAAAAGCCCGCTGTGGTGGCGGACACCCATTTAATCAGGATTTCAAACAGGCTGGGGCTGGTTTCCGTCAAGGACCCTTATAAGGTGGAAATGAAACTTAAAGAGATTCTTGACCCCGCCGAAAGCAACGATTTTTGCCACAGATGCGTTCTCCACGGCAGGGCGGTTTGCGCCGCCAGAAAACCCCGGTGCGAGAAATGCGTCATGAAGGATTTTTGCCTATACTATTTTGAACAAAACAGTTAAGGCAGGAAGGGAGGAAGTTTATGTCTGCGCCCTTGGCTGAGCGAATGAGACCCGAAAGAATTGAAGATATGATAGGTCAGCGGCATCTCCTCTCGGAAGGCGCCGCTTTAAGGAATGTCCTTGAGTCGGGGGAGTGCCCGAACCTGATTTTCTACGGCCCTCCGGGAACGGGCAAGACCACCCTTGCGGGCATAATCGCTAAAAACAGCGAGAAAAGGCTCCACAAGCTCAACGGCACCAGTATGTCCATCGCCGACATTAAGGATGTCATAGCGAGCCTTGACTCCCTTTCCGCCGCGAACGGCGTGCTTTTATACATTGACGAGATTCAGTACCTTAATAAAAAGCAGCAGCAGGTGCTTTTGCAGCATATAGAAAACGGCGACATCACCCTGATTGCCGCCACCACCGAGAACCCCTATTTTTATGTTTACCCCGCGGTTTTAAGCCGCTGCTTTGTCTTTGAGTTTAAAGCGGTGACCGCCGCCGAGGCTAAAGAGGCGGTTCGGAAAGCGTTCGCTTTTCTGGAGAAGGAGAGGGGAGAGAGCTACTCCATAGAGGATGGGGTCATAGAGCACATAGCGGCGGCGTCGGGCGGAGATGTAAGGCGAGCCGTTAACTCCGCCGAGATGGCGGCTTTGTCCGCTCTGCCGGATAAAGAGAACCCGAAGCATAAGAGTATCAGCCTTGACGGCGTACAGCGGCTTTTTGACAAGAGCCTTATAAGGTACGACAGGGAGGGGGACGAGCATTATGACCTGCTCTCCGCCTTTCAGAAGTCCATGCGGGGCTCCGACCCCGACGCGGCTCTGCACTATCTGGCAAGACTGCTTGAGGCGGGAGACCTGCCCTCAGCGGCAAGAAGACTTATGGTGACCGCCGCCGAGGATGTGGGACTTGCGTACCCAATGATAATTCCGATAGTAAAGGCTGCCGTGGACATGGCCTTTCAGGTAGGTCTGCCCGAGGCAAGGATTCCCCTTGCCGACGCGGTGGTTCTGGTCTGCAATTCCCCCAAGTCCAACTCAGCGTACCTTGCCATAGACGCGGCTATAAGCGATATAAGAAAAGGAAAGAGCGGCCCCATACCGAGAGCCCTTCAGAATATGCACTATGACGGCGAGGACGCCGCTGTAAAGGGGCAGTTTTACAAGTACCCCCACGACTACGAGGGACATTATGTGCCTCAGCAGTATCTGCCCGATACCCTAAAGGGCGTAAAATACTACGAGTACGGCGACAACAAGAACGAACAGGCGGCGAAGGAGTATTGGGATAAGATAAAGAAAAGAAAATAATCAGGAAAAGCCATAGCGGAGGAGCGCCCCGCCCCGAAATACACCCGTTCAACAGGGAGCGGCTCACTCAGAAATGGGGTCTCCCGCCCGGAGGGAGCGGACACCCCGCCCCGCCGATGGTTTTGCGCCCCGCAAAATGCGGCATGCCCACACAGCGAGCGACACCCCACCCGGCGCCGAGCGGGCTCAAAGGCACAAAAAAACAGACCCCCTAAGGGGTCCGATATGCGGAAATTTATTCAAAGCTACAAAACAGCGGAGAGTATCAGTGTCGCCGCCGCGCCGCCTGCAGCGGCCGCGCAGTATTTAAGCACCTTTAAAAAATAGTACATCTTGCCCCTTTTTGTTCTGGTCGAAGGCGGGGCTGAAGCGTTCTTCAAAATCTGCCGGGCGTTCTCCCTCAGCTTGCCTTCGCTCACATAGGAGAACTCGGGTTTTACAAAAAACAGGGCTCTCTCAAAATACTCGCTGCCCGTCTCCAAAACATCAACAACCTGCCTGTTGACTCCTTTTATCACTCGGTACCCTCCCAGCATTTTGTGTTTGGCATTCCTATTGTTGCCTTTTTTAACTTGCCTATTCCGAAAAGGGAAAGAAATACAGTTAAAATCTGTGTGTAATTTTTTGGAAAACCGGGTCAGAAATCGAAGAATAAATATGATATTTTTATGCGGAAACCGGGGATTTTTGACAAATCGGGGAACTTTCAATCTTTGACAAACGATGGCAAATTTTTACATTTTTCTTTCCTCGCAACAAAATGTTTGTTTTTCAATTGCAAAAATTTTCCGCGGGATAATTATACGCTCTGTATAATGAGTTTTTGAATAAAATTGTTCAAAACTCCGTCGAAAGTGTCTATAACTAAGCTAAAATTCATTGATATGGGGGCATTTTTTCAAAAATCTTCTAATTGTTCATAACTTTTAGACGCCTGTTTCCATATACTACGGGTTTTAATAACTTTACAAATTATACTCTTTGGAATAAAATTTGCATAAAAAATTTACTTAAAAATTGTTAGGTTTTTCTATTGATTTTTTCTGATATTGAGTAATTTGAAGGCAAATTTATGCATAGATTTTTAGGTTGGAGGAAAATTCTTGAACATAGCAAGAAACACTTTCGGACTGCGTTTGACCGATTTCGGGGGAATTAATCTGGGTCTTACCCTCGACTGCGGTCAGTGCTTCAGATGGAAAAAACTCGCCGACGGCGCATGGAAGGGCGTTGTCGGCTCCCACGCTGTCAGGATAATCGAGGACGGCGAGGACCTTATTTTCCTCGGAATGTCGGAAGATGTATTTATAAATACCTTTTATCACTATTTCGACTTTGACAGGGATTATGACAAAGCTCTGAAACGGCTTTCCGAAGACGAGCTTTTAAAGGATACCATTGAGCGATACGGTACCATCAGGATTTTAAATCAGGAACCGTGGGAGACGCTGTGCAGCTTTATACTGTCCTCCTGCAACAATATCGCCCGCATCAAGGGCATAATCGAAAGGCTTTGCGCCCTTTTCGGCGAGGATTTGGGCGGAGGGGAGTTTTCGTTTCCCTCTGCCGAAAGGCTGGCGGTTTTGGAGCCGGAGGATTTGGACCCCGTAAGGTGCGGCTACAGGGCGGAGTATGTCATTGACGCCGCAAGGAAAGTCGCCGAGGGCGAGATTGATTTGGAGAAGCTGAAAGTAACGCCCCTTGACGACGCCCGCAGGGAGCTTATGAAAATCAAGGGCGTGGGCGTTAAGGTTGCGGACTGTACGCTGCTTTTCGGTCTCGGGCATATGTCCGCCTTCCCGAAGGACAGGCATATTTTAAGGATAGCAAAGAGTGCCTACCCCGACGGCCTGCCCGAGTGCGTTAAGGGTCTTGAGGGACTCGCCCAGCAGTATATGTTCCACTTCCAGCGCACCGAAAACGGCAGAAGAACGGCGGTTTAGAGCAGATACAGAATACATAAAAAGCAGGCTCGTGCCTGCTTTTTTTGATGCGCCGCCCGTGGGAGCGTGGCTGTCCCCCTTTTTTTATGGTTCGTCCGTCGGGCTGCGACGAGCACTTACCTGCGGTCGGTTGGTCGGCGGGGGTTCAACCTTGAGGGGTGGGGCGGCACGGCGGTGGCGGGCTTCACTCGCTTGGGCTGTGCTATCACCTTGGCGCACCCCTGCGGCGCGGCGGGCGGGGCGGTTGCCTCTCGGCGATACGCCCAACGATGGGTGGGGCGGTGGTCGATCTTTGTTTGGCGTGTGCGCCCATCTGCGCATGGTGTGGCAGGCATTCCCGCGCGGCGGCGGGTGGGTCGGTTACCTCTCGGCGATACGCCCAACGATGGGCGGTCGGTGGTCGGTTTTTGGTTGGCGGGTGCGCCCTTCTGCGCAAGGTGTGGCGGGCATTCCCGCGCGGCGGCGCTCTCTCGGCGTTCCACGCCTCTTAGCAGGAAGGAGGGCGGGGTTCACTCCTGCGGCGCGGCGGGGAGTGCAGCGGCGGCTGAGTTGAGTTCGGTCTGGGGTGGGCTCTGTGGTGGCGCTTGCGCCCTCTCCACGGCGGGCAGGGTGGTTGAGTTCGCCCCTGCGGGGGCGGTGCGGCGTGTGGGTTTCCACGCGGCGGCGAGCTCTTTTGCGGGGGCGGGTGAAAACAATAATAAAAAAAGCAGGCTGAATGCCTGCTCTTGTTCTGACTTTTAAAGGGTTTCATTCCTCAAAATTAAAGCTGAATATAAGATTCTGGAAAGTCTCCACATTCAGGGTGAAAACGGCGGTGCCGAAAAGTGCGCAGCTGCCGTCGTCCTCTCTCCCGCACTGGCTGGCGAAGGCCTTGCCGATTTCGGCGGGGGTGTTGCCGCCGCTTCTGACTGCGAGATAATAAAAAGTAAACGCGGTGCCGCTTTCAAGTCTGTCGTAAAACTCCGGAGCCTCTGCGAGTATGCTCTCATAAAGCTCGTTTATCGCGACCGAGGAGAGAAGGGGTGAGGGAAGGTATTTATTCAGCACATACTCGGCGGAAAAGACGGAGAGCACCCTGACCTGATGCATGACTTCGCTTGTCAGTTCAACTTCGTACCTGTCCGCAAAGCTCTTTACGGACTCGTCTATGTCACTTTCCACAATGCTGTCCGCCATGTGATGGGCGATTGTCTTTGCCTTAGCGGTGTTGCCGCTGCTGCGGTGGCGCTTTATCTCCTCCAGCAGAAGCATCGGGTCAAAGTCGTCCTTCTTTTTCTTTTCCCCAAAGATTTTTATATCGCTGTCGTCATTTATTCTCATGCTCTTCCCCCTAAACTCTTTGTCCTAATTACAATATGCGGGAAATTCCGTAAAAATGCAAGGGGCTTCTTTATAAAAAAACCGCCTCGGGCAATTTGCCAAGCGGCGCCTTTGCCTTGTGGCGGTGGTGGTTTCTAAACGGTAACTTCCTGTTTTGTCTCGGTCTTGCTTTGCTGACGCCTGAGCCTTGCCTTGTACTGCAAAAGCTCCTGAACCTGGTCCTCGTGCACTCCGTAGTCGCCTACGCTCCAAATGCCCTTGTTATACATTCCGTGGAAGTTGCTGCCTCCGGTCATGAGGAGCTTGTTTTTCTTAGCGAATTCGTAAAACTTCTTTGTGTCCTCCTCGCTGGCGTCAGAGGACCATACCTCAATGCCGTTAAGACCGTGCTCAAGCATCCTTTCTGCAAGCTCAAGACCGCCGTAAACAGCGGGGTTGGCAAGTATCGCGATTCCTCCCGCGGAGTGAATCGCTGCGATAACCTCCTCAACGGGGGAGTACTTGGCGTTGACTATGATGTTCTCCTCGCTCTCGGGAGAAAAGAGCAGTTCATAAAGCTCGCCGTACATGCTTGAGGAATAGCCTATCTCCATAAGGGCGTGCATAATGTGCTGCTTGAATATGTTGGTGGAGCCCTGGGCGCACCTTAAAACGAACTCGGGAGATATGGGGAACTTCTTTGCCGCTTTAAGCATCATATACTGGCCCGCGCGCCTTCTGGCCATGGAGTTCTTGTGGCAAAGCCCCTCTATTCTGTCGGGACAGTCGCAGAGATAGCCTAAAATATGAACCTCGTTGCCCGTTAGAGTGTCTGTGGCGGAAAGCTCAACGCCGGGGATGACTCTGACATTGTGACGCTCGCCTATGACCTTTCCTCTCACATTTCCCGCAAGGCAGTCATGGTCCGTAATCGCGATGGTTGAAACGCCGCGGCCCGCGGCAAGAAGAATCAGCTCCTCAATACCCATCGAACCGTCCGACAGTTTGGTATGACAATGTAAATCCGCTAACAAAATAACCCTCCTACGCGATTCCTGCCTTTGTGCCAAAAATAAAAAAATCTCCAAATGAGTATTTTATGCAAAAAAGGGCAGAATGTGCGCAATTTAAACATTAATTACAAACAAATTATAGCTTATTTTCTGAGAATTTTCAAGGGAAATGCTTTAATTTGTTAAAAGGCATGGATTCTATGCCGCTTTTTTGTGCAAAATCTTATGTTTTTGTCATCGTCTGCAACGGAAAATTTTTAAACTTTCATCCATTTTTGGGCAAAACGGAGAAAAATTTAAAATTCGCGCTGAAATTAATGTAAGGCTCGTTTTCGGCAAAGTTTCCCCCTTTTCGCATATTAGTCGGAATTGAGGACAGACAATGCGCCATATACTTTAGATAGAACTATGTTTAGGAGTGGTCGTTTTGGAAGTTTTGAGACTTGGGATGCGAGGGCCGCTGGTTCAAATGCTGCAATTGGCCCTTGCTCGGGCAGGCTATTACAGCGGAGAAATTGACGGAATCTTCGGCTATCAGACTCAAAGAGCGGTATTCAGTTTCCAGAGCGCCTTCGGTGTTACCTCCGACGGCGTTGTGGGTCCCGCCACATGGGGACATATACTGCCATACATAAGAGGCTACTTTTACAGGGTCATCAGAAGCGGCGACACACTATGGAGCCTTGCCAGGCAGTACGGCACGACGGTAAGGGCTATTCTAACCGCCAACCCCACTTTGGACCCCGACAGTCTAAGACCGGGTCAGACCATAGTAATACCCTTCGGTTTCCCGGCGGTGCCGACAAACATCGATTACACCTCGACCCTCACTACTCTTATTATTGACGGCTTAAAGGCAAGATATCCCTTTTTGAGAACGGGCAACTTCGGCAGAAGCGTCATGGGCAAGAGCCTGCACTACATATCCATAGGCACGGGCGCCACTCAGGTTTTCTACAACGCCGCCCACCACGCCAACGAGTGGATTACAACTCCGGTTCTTCTAAAGTATGTGGAGGACTACGCAAGAGCTTATTCCGAAAACGGCAGCATATTCGGCACAAGAGCCGCCGACCTATACAGAGGCACCACCCTTTATGTGGCTCCCCTTGTAAACCCCGACGGAGTGGACCTTGTAACGGGAGCCATTAACCGAGGAACCTTCTATGAGAACGCTGTCAGGATTTCCTCGGATTACCCGAACATCCCCTTCCCTTCGGGCTGGAAGGCAAATATAGCCGGCACCGACTTAAATCTTAACTACCCCGCCGAATGGGAGAGGGCAAGGGAGCAAAAGTTCGCGGCGGGCTTTGTATCCCCCGCTCCGAGGGATTATGTCGGCTCCGCTCCATTGTCAGCTCCCGAAAGCGCCGCGGTTTACAACTTTACCCTAAACCATGACTTTGCCCTGATTCTCGCCTACCATACCCAGGGTGAGATAATCTACTGGAAGTTCATGGACTATGACCCGCCCAGGGCAAGGGAGATTGGCGAGAGAATGAGTCAGGCAAGCGGCTATCCCTTGGAGATTACCCCCGAGTACTCAGGCTACGCCGGCTACAAAGACTGGTTCATTCAGGAGTTCAACCGCCCCGGCTATACGGTGGAGGTGGGTCTCGGCGAAAGCCCGCTGCCGCTCAGCCAATTCGACAAAATATATAACGACAATATAGGCATATTAACAATAGGTATGTCTTCGTTTATCTGAACATATTAAAGGGGGGCGGGGACCCCCTCGCCTCCCCCTTTTTTATTAAAGTTTATACTCGGTATGGAGTTAAATAAAGGAATGTGCTAAACTATGTGTAACAAAAGGACTTAAAACGGAGAGTCTATGGAAGCTAAAGATTATAATGCTTTGAGAGAGAAATATCCTGTATTTAAATATAACTCCTTCAGCTTGGAAAAAGCTGAGGGGGGAATTCGCCTTTCTTTCGATTTTGAGATAGAAGGGCTTTGTCGTTTTTGCCCCGATACGCTGATTGTGACGGAGAATTTGAAAATCCTCAACGACCCCTTTAGCCCCATGGCGAGAAAAATCGCCTTCTTTATCGGCATGACAGAGCTTGTCAGCTACTATAAGGCGGTATTGAGCCCGAAGGTTATTATCTCCTGCGGAAAAATGACCAAGGCTGATGAGGAATTTTTCATTAAGCTGTACCATAACGGTTTGTCCGAGTTCTTTTATACCAATAATATAAATATAGAAAAGGATAAGCTTTTGAGCTTTGAATATAAGGGCGGGGAGGATTTTGAAGGCGCAGAAAGCGAAGAATTCAAATCCTCAGAAATAAATCTTATCCCCGTGGGCGGGGGCAAGGATTCGGCGGTTACGGCAAATCTGCTCAGGCATCACAGGGACAAGAATATGTTCTTTACTATAAACGACCAAAAGGCGAGGACCGAAACCGTCACCGCCGCGGGCTACGGCGAAGACAGAATAGTCAGAACATACCGCAAGATAGACCCCGAGCTTTTGGAGCTTAACAAAAAGGGCTTTTTAAACGGACATACCCCCTTCTCCGCCATTGTGGCTTTTCTTTCGTATTACTGCGCATATATCATCGGCGCGGAGCATATTGTTCTCTCAAACGAGGCAAGCGCCAACGCCCCCAATATAGAGGGCAGCGAGGTAAATCATCAGTATTCCAAGTCCTATGAGTTCGAGCGGGATTTCTTCGAGTTTACAAAGAGGAATTTCACCGAGAAAATAAAGTATTTCAGTATGTTAAGACCCTTCAATGAGCTGCAGATCGCGAAAGAATTTTCGGATTTGCCTCAGTTCCACAGCATTTTCAGAAGCTGCAACAGAGGCAGCAAACAGAACATCTGGTGCGGCGAGTGCGCAAAATGCCTCTTTGTTTACTCGATTCTCTCGCCCTTTTTGCCGAATGAGAAGCTGATAGAAATTTTCGGCTCTGACCTTTTCGAAAAAGAGCATTTAAGCGAGATTCTCGACGGACTCAATGGGGTCATAAAATTGAAACCCTTTGAGTGCGTCGGCACCGTTGAGGAGGTCGCCGCGGCTTTAAACGAGACCGTTAGGCAGTGCGAGTCAGCGGGCAGAGCACTGCCGCCCCTTTTAAGGCGGCACAAAGAGTGCTTCAGCGGCGACAGCGCCCCGTACAAGGTTCCCGATATAGAGAGCATACTTTCCCACTATAACAGTGAGCACAATATACCCGAAAAATTTATGAACACCGTAAGGGAGATGTATTCCTTTGTCCAACACAAGCAGGAGGCTTAAAGAATATTTCGAGGATAAAAACATCCTCATTTTAGGCTTTGGCAAGGAGGGCAGGTCCAGCTATGAGTTTATAAGAAGGGTGCTGCCCAATAAACCCCTTGCAATTGCCGACATGAAGGACATTGAGCTGAGTGACGATAATGTAAGGCTCATCACCGGCGAGGATTACCTCTCCTGCCTTGCCCGGTTCGACCTTGTGCTCAAAAGTCCCGGCATACCCTTTAAAGGCGTGAAAATCCCCGACGGCACAGAGATTACCTGCCAGACCGACTTGTTTTTAAGGTTCTCCGACTTTACAGCCGTCGGAATCACCGGCACCAAGGGCAAGACCACCACATCAACGCTGATTTACTCTATGCTTAAAGAGGCGGGCTTTGACGCTTGTCTTATCGGCAACATCGGAGTACCCGTCTTTGAGGATATAGATATTTCCGACTCCGCCGTTGCGGTCATTGAGCTTTCCTCCCATCAGCTCCAGTTTACAAGGACCTCCCCCCATATCGCCGTTCTTACAAACATCTACGAGGAACATCTTGACCACTACGACGGCGGCTTTGAGGGCTATGTAAACGCAAAGCTCAACATCGTGAGAAACCAGACCGAAAAGGATTACTTTATATATAACCCCGACCAGAACTTGGAGGAGTATATAAGTCTTGACTCCGTAAAGTCAAAGAAAATCCCCTGCCCGTCAGTGTCGGACGAGGAATTTTTAAACAATCTCACAAAGGGCAACCCGCATTTAAAGGGCAGGCACAATCTCCATGACGCCATGATGGCGGCAAAGGCTGTGCGCTGCCTGGGAGTGGGCAACGACGCGATAAAGAGAGCTGTTGACAACTTTGCGGGCATAGAGCACAGAATGGAGTATGTTGGCACCTTTGACGATGTGGAGTACTACAACGACTGCATAGCCACCATTCCGAAGGCTGTGCTCAGCGCCGTTGAGGCTTTAGGAAATGTGGGAAGTCTGATTATCGGCGGACTTGACAGAGGTCTTGACTATACGGACTTTGCCGATGAGCTTATTAAATCCGGCATTGACAATATAATCTGCCTGCCCGACACCGGATACAGCATAGGAAAGCTGATGGAGTCAAAGGGCGCGACAAGCCGCATAATTTACGCAAAGGACATGGAGGACGCCGTAAGACACGCGAAGGACTTTACTCCAAAGGGCAAGGCGGCGCTTCTTTCTCCCGCGGCGGCAAGCTATAACCTCTATAAAGGCTTTGAGGAAAAGGGCAGGCACTATAAAAAGCTGGTGCTGGAAATCTGCGCAAAAAATTAAAAAAACCGCGCCGTTAAGGCGCGGCTTTTTATTTATGTTAACCTCTTTCATTGTAGTCCGCTGAGAGGAGGTTCATGCTTTCAAGCAGTTTATGCAGGTAAATAAAGGGGCCTATTACAATTAGCGAACCCAAGATTGCCCAGAGCCAGTAATCCTTCATGCCAAAGTCGTAGCCTATTCCTCTGCGGTCCAGCTCGTCGCCTATGCGGTCGGAGAGCTTGTGGAACCATACTATGGGGTAGATTCCAAAGGTCAGCCACGAAAGAACAAAGGTCACAAGGAGAAAATGCATTGTCTTTTTGCCGTCGTACTTTTCGGCTATGATGTTAATGTCGGAGCTGACGCCTGACATTGCAATCAAAGAGTAGATGCCGAATGTGACAATGGATAGAAGGATGTACTTAATTAGGCTCCTGTTGGTTTTGAGGCGGTATGTGGGACGGTTTGTAAAGCCTACCCTGCACATACATTCGGGACAGAGCACCGCCTCGTCCATAATCTCGGAATTGCACTTGGGGCAAACCATAATAATCTCCTCTTTTCTTTGGGAAGCAAATTTTGACTGCTCTTTGAAGTCAAACTCCCTAATTATTTCCAATTCGGAGTGAGTATAACAGAAAAATGACAGCTTGTCCATAATATCTACAAAATTTGACAAAGTTCCAAGTATTTCTGTTAGGATTATCCAAAATTTTCTGTATGACGCTTGTGCAGAAAGCTAAATTTCCGCAATAAAAAAACAGACGCGAATTACGCTTGCGTCTGTTTTTAAATTTTTGCTTGTCTTGCTAATACACAAAATCCGCGCTCCCGAAAGCCTCTATGATTTTGTCTTTTATTCTGTAATAGTCTTTTTCGTCGGTTTCGGTGTGAACTCTGAACGCCGCCGACTCGGTAACCAGCACCATATCGAGGCATCTCAGCTCCCTGCCGTACAAAGGCTTTTTATACTCGAGAACAAAGGCGGGATACTCGATTTTTTCCGTAAGCCCCAAATCGTACTCGCAGGTGATGTCAAGAGCCTTGCCGCCCTCGGCGTTCTTTACAAGCTCTGAGATATGGGAGGCGAATACGGGCACTGGCTCTGAGCTTTTAATTGTGATTTCCGTTTTGCCTTCAAGGCTGTACTTATTTTCTCCGCTTTCGTTAAGGTTCTCTGCTTTCAGAATCAGCTTTAAGGGGAATGACCTTTTATTAGCGCCCTCCTCCCTGTCGTAATAAAGCGGCGGGTCAAGGCGTGAAAGGAGACCCTTGTCAAACAGCATATCCTTGTCAAGCCGCTTTAGGGAGTTTTCGGACAGGCTGAGAGAATAGAACAAAATGCGGGTGGGGGAGTTTTCGTTTCTGACTGTAAGGGTCATAAGGTACAAGGTGCGGTCCTCAAGAATCACAAAGCCCGAGAGAGAGGCGTCGGAGAGGAAATCCCCCTCATATTCCGGCGTATAAAGCTCTTTTGCTTTTTCTTTAAGCTCGGGAAGGGTGATGCTGTCATGCCTCAGTCTTTCTTCGGCGGTGATAAGCTCGTTCTTTAATTTGTCAAAGCAGAAACTCTGCAAAAAGCCGTCCGTGCCGTAGGTGGGGTACTCGTTGTAGGTGATGACAAGCTGAACATAGCGCTCGCTGTCAAATGGGTAGGTGCGTATATCAATGCAGCCCTTGCGCTTCTCCTTTCGGAACTGCTCGTAGTTTGCCTTAAAGCTCTTTTCAATGCTGCTGTTAATGAGCTTAATGTCGGGAATTTCCCCGCCCTGCTCGGATAAAAATCTGCTTTCGCTGTTGTAATAAAGGCGGGGGATTTCCACAATGCTGCCGTTTTCGTAGCTTTGCACATCCATAACCGCCCTGACGGCGATGTCCTTTGCGGCTTTATGGGAATTTGAGCAGGAGGAAAGCAGCAAAAGAAGCGGGAGGGCAGCCGCCGCGGCTTTAAGAAACTTCATATTAATACTCCTTTATCATGGCTTTCTTGCGCTGATTTCCCTTTGGAGGCGATTCTTCGTGTAATTGCGCACAAACTTTTTGCGAGCCTGTTTCTTCTCTTTAGCTGTAAGCTTTGCCTCCTCATGTACCTCAGCGGGGACTTCAAAGCCGAAGGAATCACGCTTCTCAGCTCTGTCATAAAGGTCGTTGGCGAGAGTGAACGGAATGTCGTTCTTAACGGCAAGAGCTGAGAACACAAAGATTTTCTTTCCTTTGGGGAGCTTTACCGTTCTCACAAAGGGCGGGATTTCAAGCTCGTACATAAAGAGGTAGGCGTACCTTGCCGCCTCGTCGCCCTTTTCGTTGTGGGTATGTGTAAAGTTCCACGCAAGGGTGTCCCGCTTAATATGGGCGGTTTCGTTCAGGGCATAAAGGTCCCATTTGCCGACTCTCTCGAACATATCGGCGACTGTGAGCTTGACGCTCTGATTTCCCGCAATAAACTCGCACTCAGTGTCCCCGTCCCTTGCCGCCGCAAGGATATAGAGTTTTTCGGTGTTTTCGGGGATAGTCAGGGTTTCGCCGTCGCAAAGAAGGGCAAAGCCCGATTTGTCAATGGGGAAATTAAGACCCTTGACGGGAATTGATTCGGGGTAAATTTCTCTCGGTATAAAACTGCCGCCCTTTAAGGGGCCTTTTAGTTTCTCGCCGTTTTTAGAGGTTACCTTTATGTTAAGCGGTAGCATGACCTTCTCTGTTTCGGGCGCTGTTTCTTTGCCCGTTTGTTTGAGTTTCAGCGAGAAGGTCTTAACCTCAAATTTGCCGAGGTCGAATATGAGTTTATTGCCCTCTGTTTTGGCGGCTCTGAGATATTCCTCAGCGCCGTTTGTTTCGGCGGCGGTGAGTATATCGGAAGCGAAGGCAAGAACTATATTCTTCTTGGGTCTGCCTGAGGTTTCGTTGACCCTGACAATTATCTCGTCGCTTTCCTCAGCCTTCTTAATAGCCCTAACAGCCACAGCGGCGTCGGAAATGGAGGCGAAGGAGAAGCTGCCGCCCAAAGATCCTTCATGCGCCGTTGTCACAAAGGCGGCGGGGGGCTGATTGAACTCTGTTGCGCTTTGCTGAACGCCGTTTGTGAAATCACCCTCGCAGGAGTAAAGGGCAAATCCGAAGCGGTTTAGTCCCAAATCCATAAGGTGCTGGGCGCTTTCCTCCCTGTATCTTGCCTTGGGGGTATGCACGGCGGTAAGGCGTATTGTGCTCTCGTCCGGCTTGTCCCAGCCGGTGCGGGAGTCGCTGAACACAGCCACGGTGTATTTGCCGTCCTCGCTTGTCTGGGATGCCCACATCTGAGCGGGGAACTCGTAGAGTTTGGGCGTGGAAACGCCCCTCTCAATGCTGCCCAGCCCCAAGTCAAAGCGGCATTTTTTATTCTTTGCCGAGAGGGGGAACTGAGCCTTTAAGATGCTGCGGGTGCTGCGCCAGTCAACCTCGTTAAAGACTTCCACCCTGTCTGAGCCCTTAAAGAGGGAAATAATCTGGGTGTATATGCTCTTTGAGCTTTTGCGGCGTATTTTAATAGCCACCCTTGCGGGGCCGTTTTCTATGATTTCAATTGCGGGATTTGCGGCGTACTCCCTGGGAGGAGCCGTAACATCGTTATAGTCCAGCTCCCATGCGGGGTACTGAAGACTTCCCGTATAATTCAGCTCCGCCATTCTGACGGGGCTCGGGAGCAGCTCCCTGCCGATTTCCTTGTCATAAACGGAGCGGATGTCGCCCGCCTCGTCAATGCGGACAATGTATTTCTCGTTCTCGAGCAAATCCTTGCCGACTTTAAGCTCTGACTTAATGCCGCAAGGTTCGTCGGAGGGTCTTATGTCAAAGGCTTTGAGACCTACCGACGGGAGAGCCGCCGCGAAAGCGACCTCGGCAAAGCCCTTTTCTCTATGGTTTATCTGGGCGGGGTATTCTTTGCCCTCAATGTCAAAGACTCTGATGTGTTTTACATTGTCTGAGAGGGGAATTCTTGCGCTGACGCAATAATACCTTTCGCCGTCTGTCTGATTCGGGTTAGCGGCTATTACAGCCACGCCCTGACAGAAGGATGTGTCAATATGGCGGGCAAGAGCCTTGACGGCTCCTTCATACTCCGCCGACAGCTCATTGAGCGAGAGAATATAGTCGTTCCAGTTCCTCTGATAGCATACATTTAAAGAGGTGCCGGTAATATCGTCGTGGAAATGGTGGGCGATGAGCCTTTTCCAAGCCCTCTCCAGCTTTACAGCGGGATACTCCCTTCCCAAAAGGCTCATGGCGGCTGCGGAGAAACGCTCCGCGGCGTCGGCAAGCTGCTCGCCTCTGCGGTTCCAGCGCTTGCCTATCGCCCTTGAAGTATAGGAGCCCACGCCGTGGTCGGTGGAAACAAGCTCGCCCCGCCATGATGGCAGGCTGTATTTCTGCTTTTCGGTAAGCAGAGTATCGATGTCCCTGAAAATTTGGTCGGCGGGAGCGGAAAGGACATCTATTTTGGACTTGTGATTCTTCCTTATATCCTTGCAGACCGCCCTTACGGAGCTTTCCGGCGGGGCGCCGCCCCTGTCGCCGACTCCGTGGAATTTGTATGTAAAGGGCAGGTCGTACTTTCTTAAATTCTCGCACAGCTTGTAGCGGGCGCCGTAGCTGTTCCTTGCGCTGACAAAGGCGTTGGTGTAGCCTTGAGCGTCAAGGGAGGCGTAAATGAATTTGCCGTCGGGCCCGTACCATTTTCCGATGTCAAAGGGTATGCCGTATGCGCTGCTCCAGACCAGCTTTTGAGTGGTAAAGCCCTTCAGTCCCGCGTGATGGGCGATTGAAGGCAGGGCATAGCCGAAGCCGAAGCAGTCGGGCAGGAATATGTCCACGGACTTTTTGCCGAAGTTGTTTTTAAAGTAGTTGTTGCCGTAAAGAATGTTGCGGAAAAGCGCCTCCGGCGACGGAATGTTCACATCTCCGTTTTCATAGCATGAGCCTGTGATAAACCATCTGCCCTTGTTTATGTATTCTTTAAGCCTTTCAAAATCCTCGGGGTAGTACTCTTTTATCAGCTCGTAGCGGTAGCTGCCCTCAAAGCTGAATTTGTACTCAGGATACTTTTCAAAGAGCTTAAAGTTCTCTTTTAAAGTTTTGGGAATATACTCCTTAATGGTGGTTTCAAGCGGCCAGTTCCATGAGGTGTCAAGGTGAGCGGTGGCAACGGTGTAAATTCGAGGCTTTAATTTTTCGGCCATGTTTTCCCCTCCAACAGCTTGCTTTGTATTATAAATTATAAAGCCTTGCATTGGTAAAATCAAACATTTTTGCCTTGTTATATTCGTCAAGAATTGGTATACTTGCGGTAGAAACTGAATTGTGAGGTGCGTTATGGGACTTAAAAGCATTGACAAGGCAGCCGCTGAGAAGGGCAAAGGCACCCTTACTCTCTGGCAGTTCGTAAAGTTTATTTTTGTAAGCCTGCTTGCCTTTATCGTGCAGTTCGGAACCTTAAACCTTTTGTACCTTCTGCCCCCGATAAAAGAGCTTTTCAACACGCCGTTCCACTGGTTTGTGTTCAATTACGGGGCGGACGCCAACGGTCTCGGCTTTTTTATAGCATTCAACATCTCCAACATTCTGGCGCAGATTGTCGCCTTCTTTGTAAACCGTGAAAAAACCTTCAATTCTTCGGCTAACATAGCCGTAACATTGCCCATCTACATAGCCTTTACACTGTTCCTTGTATGCTTTTCCGCTTGGCTGTCGCCCTTCCTGCAGGAAAAGCTCCTTGCCGCGGGGCTTGACGGTCAGCTCTCGGCGAACATCTCCTCGATGGCCTGCGCCTGCATACAGTTCTTTGCCTACTTCCCCTTCAGCAAAATCCTTTTCAGAAAGCCAAAGGAAGAGAAAGAATAAGTTTTGCGACCTTGCCTTTAAAACGGGGGCGCATAAGAAAGTCTGCTCTGCGCAAATAAGCCGTTCTTCTGAAAAGGCCGCCGCAATAACGCCTTTCTTTGATATGGATAAAGCTAAAATATTAAAAGCCCTGCTTTGGCAGGGCTTTTTTATTGCTGTGAAAAATCGAGAATCAATACGGTGCTTTTGTTATCTTCCCCTTTTTGGAGTATCATAAATCCGTTTTCAGCGGGGAAAACCTCACCTTTAAAGCTGTCGGGGAGTCTTCCGAGGGAGTGAATTCTCTTTTCCTCCACTTTGTAAAAACTCTTTGTGTAGCGGGTCTCGGCGTATATAAAAGCCCCCGATGCCCGTATGCTTTCGGCGGCGCCGATATAAACCTCGTCGCTGAGATATTCGCCGCTTTCTGCGTCTATAATGCAGTCGACCGTTTTGCCGCTTTCCTCATCCGCCTCGGCGGAGAAAATGTAACCGCCCGCATAGACCGCCGCTTCGGCACAGTCGCCCTTTGCCTTGATAGAGCGGGTTTTGCGCTCCTCGATAGAGTGGAGGAAATAGGAAAGCTCTCCGTTTATGTAGCTGTCCCACAAAACATAGCCGTCGCCCAGATAAAAGCAGCTTTTTTTGCTGTTGTCACTATAAAGGCTATGCAGCTCCACCCTGGCGCCCGTTTCGCAGCCGTACTTAATAACGCTCTTTACCGACAGGTTTTCAAGAGCCTGATTCTTCTCAAGCCAGTAAATGCTGTCGCCCAGAAGGCGGGGAATCAGCTTGCCGAAGGAGTCGGACTCCTCGGGGTAAATCTCCTTGACGCCGCCGTTTTTAAGGTTTGTAAGGAAGAGCTTAGTTTTGTTGTAGGGCGGTCTTTTAACGCTGTAAACAAGATAGCTGTCGTTGACTCCTATGTAGTCTATATGTGTGTCGCTTTCAAGCTTTGCGATAATCTCGGTATCGCCCGTTTCGGCGTCCGCCTTTATGAGAAGGTTATAAGGGGAGTCGGCATTTCCGTCCTCGGCTGCGCTGAAATACACAAAGCTGCCGTACTTGGTGAGGCTGCCCACGGCTTTGTAGGGCAAATCAAGCCGCCTTGCTATATTCTCATAATCTATTCTGTTAAAGACAGGCTCGGCGTCGGTTGCCGCCTCTGTGGCGGTCTCAACGGCAGACGGCTCTTTTTTGCACGACGCGAAAGCCAAAATCATGCTTAGAATTATCAATACGCCGCACAGCCTCTTTAAAAACATGACTATACCCCTTTCCCTGAGTTTGGCGTTAGCGTGTAAAATCTTTAAAGCATTGTACGCCGCGGGAAGGGGTAAGTCAATAATTCGGCATTAAGTTAAAATTTTAACTATTTTATGCGGCTGAGGTCAAGTATAAAGACCTTTTTGTCCCGAGCCAAAAACTCCTCGGAGTAATCGGTATCGGAGTCTTGCGCCTCAAGGAAAACCATGACCTCGCCGTCGCCGCCGTATATGCGGTTAAAGCCGAACTTCGAGGGCAGCTCGCCAAGGAGCCGGAGTTTTCCGTCCTCGATTTTGTAAAGAAGGGGCATATTGCAGACGGTGGCGAGGAATCTGCCGGCAAAGCGGAAGAAGCGCTCATCGGCGGTATCCTCGTAAACCAAATCCTCACCCGATGCGGCGTGGAAAATACGGATTTTCTTGCTTTCAAGCTTTTCGTCTTCATACTCGGCGCCAACGATAAGACCCTTGCCGAAAAGGGCATAGCCGGCGTATGGGTGTTTCGCGCGGTAAGATACCGTGCCGCCCGTGCTTGTGTTGTAGACGAAATAAAAGGCGCTGTCTTTCAGCACATCGGTCCAGATAAGATAGCCCTCGTTTTCGTGGAGCTGACCGTTTATCGTGCCGGCGTAGTTTAGCTTCGCGATTTCGGACTTGGCTCCCGACGCCAAGTCAATCTTTGCGACCGCCGCGCAGAGGGTGCCGTCCTCTTTTTCACGATGCTCAATAAAGTAAAGACTTTCGCCCGCAAGGCAGGGATTAACGCTGTAAAAGGGACGGTTTCCGTCGTAAATCTTTTTGACGCCGCCGCTCTCCAAATCCATAAGATAAAAAGCGGTCTCGCCGGATTCGGCCATGGAGAGCCAGACAAGATACTTTTCGTTCGCGCAGAGTCTTTGAATGTCGAGATTTCCGCCTGTCATCTCGTAAAGAACGGCGGTTTCCTTTGTCTTTAAGTCATAGCAACCCACGATGTTTTTGAATCTGACAAAAGAGCCTTTTTCAGCGGCGCAGAAGTAGAGCTTGTCTCCGCAGAGATACGGCCAATCCACAAAGGCGTACGGGAGATTTATTTCGGTGATGTATTTTTCAAACTTTACCTTGTTCTTGACCGCCTGCCGCTCTAAGGGTATGGATTCGGTCTCGCTTTCGGTGGGAGAGTTTTCCCCCTTTTTGCATGAAGTGAAGAAAGTGAGCATAAGGCACAAAAGCAGAACAACGGATAAAGTTTTGCGAAAACGCATCTTAATCCCCCTAAAAAATGTTGTTGAAATCGTTAGCCATTGTGCATTATAGGTACAAAAAATTGGGAAGTAAAGGAAAGTAACACGAATGTAAATCAATAGTAATAATTATTAATAAATATTTTACTTTCGTAACTTTTTGTTCTTATTGCAGTAATAAAGCCATGTCTGACGGGCGATGTTCTAAGGCTCTGAATACTCGCCCGTGACATTGTCTAAAACGCAGGTTGCTGAGGGCTGTCGCCGAGACAGTAAAATTCGGCGGAGAAAAAAGCTCTTTGGCGTATCGCAGGTGACATGCGAATTTCCTTGCGGCTTTAAAAGAACGGGTCTTATCGGCTTTGCCTGCGGGTTCTGTCTGAGCAGCGGCGGTTTGCTCAGTTTCATCTGAGTTTTTTTTATAATGCAAATAGATAAGCATAAGGCGCAAAAGCGAAAGCGCATTTTAGTCCCGCTGATTATGTAAAATATTTCCGCCAATGTGCATTATAGGCTCTGAAAAATGGAAAGTAAAGGAAAGTAACATGAATGTAAACCAATGTAATAATTGTAATAAAAGCTTTTGCCTTTGTTTCTTTTGTTAAAACGCCGCAAAAAGCCCGACCGCGCGGGCGGTCGGGCGCTGTTTCGGCAGGGGGCTGCCGTAATTCTCTATATCAGCTCGGGTTCCAGCATGCCGTAGCCGCCGTCATGCCTTACATAGACTACCGAAATCTTGTCGGTTTCGGCGTTGAGGAACATATAGAACTGATGTCCGAGCATATTCATCTGAAGGATTGCCTCATCCACGGTCTGAGGCTTGAGGGGAACGGTCTTTGTGCGGACGATGTTAAAGTCTAACTCCTCCTGCACCTCGGCGCTGTCGCCTCCGTTAAGATCCTCAAGACCTGCCGCTTTGAAGCGCTTTGCCAGCTTTGTCTTGTTCTTTCGTATCTGACGAACAAGAACATCCACGCACAGGTCAAGAGCTTCGTTCATGTGTTCAGCCTTCTCCTCAGCCCTGAAAATCATGCCATCCTTGATGAGGGTAATCTCAACGGTCTGGACATTCTTTTCAACTGTGACCGTGATTTTGGCTGTTACATCCTCTCCGAAGAACCGTTCAACTTTCTTGAGCTTTTTTTCGGCCCTTTCTTTGAAGGATGCACGAGGCGTGCACTTTCGACCTATAATGGTAATGTTCATAAATACATCCCCCTTCTTGGCAATGACGGTTAAAAACACACGGAAGGCTGCCCTGAGAGTTTTTCTCCCAACACCGCCTTCCGTTATATATTTTTTATTACCGTCTTGATTAAAGTATACCATCAGTTGAGCGGATTGTAAACCGAAATGAGATAATGTTTACTTATTCTTAATAAAGAATTTTTTAACAAAGTTTTGCCCGCCGGGGAGAGGCAGAAAGCCCGAATCCGCTTGCTCGGACGGGAGCGGGCAGGAAGCGGGGGAGAGCTTATTCCTTGCGCTGTTGGCGAGCGCGGCTGCTCTTTGCGGGGGTAGTCCGCAGTCGGGGAGCGGACAAGCCCCCGCCCGATTGCCGCTGAGAAAATGAGGCGGGTATTCCCTGCCCCAGCCGTGGGCGAGCAAAATATGGAGCAGATTGCCCCCAGATTGCCGCTGAAAAATGCGGCGGTGCGCACTCCCCGCCGCCCCGCCTCCGCTGAGGGTGACAGGGTTTTTCCATGTGCGGCGGCGCCCCCTGCGTGGGGAGTCCGCTCGGTCGGGGCGGAACACGCTCGGCGCAAAGGAAGCGGAGAGTCCACCCCACGCTGCGGTGTGTGTCTGACCCGTGTGCGTCAATCGGAGATCCCGCCGCCTGCCCCCGCCCGCCGCCGGTTGGGCGGCGACCTTTAAAGTGAGCTGCTTTTCTCGGCGGCAGACCTTTAAAGGCAATAAAAGCTTAAAAACCGCCCTGTCGGACGGTTTTTAAGCGGGGTGTAGTGCTTGAGTGAGTGTGAAAGAATGGCGATTTCGCTATTGGTGTTATGGAAATTTCTGCTTGCCTTCTTATTTGTTAAGGTATGCGATAATATCCCCGATTGTGGCGATGCCTGCGATTTCCCTGTCGGAAATTACGGTGCCGTACTCGTTTTCGATGGCGACCGCAAGGTTTACAAGGTCAAGGGAGCTGAGTCCCAAATCGCTGCGAAGATTGGTTTCCTCGTTTAAATCCTTGGGGTTAACTTTTACAAATTCGCAAATTAATTCTTTAATTCTGTCAATCATATTATCCTCTCCTGCGTCTTACCTTGAGCTTACAAGCCTGTATCTTTCAATTGCCTTTTGCCTGATTATCTTCTTTGTGGAGGTCTTTTCAAAGTCCTCGGTCACAACGGTGACATCCCGAATCATCTTATAGCCGGGCAGCTTTTTGTTTACCTTGTTTATATCCGATGAAGCCATCTGCCAGATTTCCTCCATTGACTTATCGGGGAAGTCCGCCATGTCTATAAAGACTATCGCCGCTATTATGCTCTGATTGGAGCCCAAAATTTCCTTTTTGGCCTCAAGAACCACGATTTCACGGATATAGGGGATTTCGTCCTTTACAAGGTCCTCGATTTCCTCGGGGTGAACATTCTTGCCGTTGTCAAGGACTATAAGGCTCTTCTTTCTGCCGACAAGCACGAGATGACCGTTCTCATCTATCTTGCCCAAATCTCCGGTCTTGAACCAGCCGTCCATAAAGGACTCGGAGGTTGCCTTGCTGTCCTTGTAGTATCCGCAGCTTATGTTATCTCCTCTGAGTCAGACCTCGCCGATGCCGTCCGCGTCGGTGTCGTGGAGGATGTACTCGGTTTTATGGAAGGGCGTTCCCGTTGACGCGGGATATTTGCCGCCGTCGAGATTGAGCGACGCGATGGGAGCCGCCTCGGTAAGACCGTAGCCGAGATAGAACCTGAATCCGAAATCGGCAAGACCCTTTATGAATTTGGGATTGCAGGGAGCTCCGCCGCAAATCATAAGGTCAAGATTGCCGCCGAATTTCTGCCTGATAAATCCGAAAATCTCCGCGCGCTTGTCTATGCCTTTTTCTAAAAGGCTGTTGCTGTACTCCACTGCCTGCCTTAATTTCTCAGCCTGACCCGTCTTTTCGGCCTCAGCCCAAATGGCGTTATAGAAGTTCTCTACAAAGGTGGGAACAAGCATGACCATGTGGGGTTTAAATAACTGGAAATTGCTCATAAGGTTTTTAAGACTGTCGTTAATGCAGATAGTAACGCCGATGTAAATAAGGGGCAGTATGTTGCAGTTAAGCTCGTAAATATGGTTCATAGGGAGCACTGAGAATGTGGAATCCCTGAACACAACATTGTGAACCATGCCCTCGATATTGGTAACAAGGTTTTTGTGGGTCAGCATAACGCCCTTGTTGGCTCCCGTTGTGCCGGAGGTAAAGAATACCGCAGCCAAATCGTCGGGAGAAACCGCTTTGTCTATGTAGCGTCTGTCGCCCTTACTTATCAGCTCCTTGCCCCTTGCTATGAGCTCATCTACGGTAATAAAACCTTCCGCGGGGCTGTCGGAAGACATAAGGAACTGATAGCGGAGTTTATCGCTTTCCTCCTTATGCTGCTTTACGGCGCCGATGTATGTTCTGCTGGAGAATACCGCCTCAATCTCACCCTTTGCCATAAGGCGGGCAAGGTCCTTGTCGGTAAGCTCCTTGTCAAGAGGGATGGCGACGCCCACGCCGCCGATTATGGAGAGGAACGCCAGAATCCAGTGGTATGAGTTCTCGCCCAAAACGGCTATGTTCTTGCCCTCAAGTCCCATGTCTATAAGGGCGGTGCCGATTGCCTCTATGCTTTCTTTCAGCTCGTTCGCGCTGTGGCTTATTGCTTCACCGCCTTTTCTCTCTTTTACCGCCGCTCTTTCGCCGTGCATTTCGGCGGCTCTTTTTACAAGCTGCTTCATGTCTTTAAGAGGCGGCTGCGCGAAAAGCTTTGGGTTTTGCTCTTTCCAAATTTCAAATTCCTTGGTCATCTCTTTCCCCCCCCTGCTCTTATATCTCGTTCAGAAGCTGTCCCACTGTGATGGACGGGTTTTCAATGCCCTTTAAGATTGCCTTTACGGCTCCCGTGTGCAAAGCTCTTATCTGCTCGGCGGAGATGGTGTTTGTCCTGTGCATATAGTAGAAGTCTATGCCGCCGTTTTTAAGATTGGGCATTGAGAAGGTGTAAAGGGGCATGATGTATCTTCCAAGGTTGTATCCGCTGAATTCATATGACCAGTTCTTGCCGCAGTCAAACTCAAGGGGCAGCCATGTGAACATCATTGAGGAGGGGCTTGCCGTCATGCCGTAGCCGAAAAGCTCTCTGACAAGATTTCTTGAGTCCATATACGGATAGTTCATGTGCCTGTAAACCTGAAGTCTTATGCCGGAGAGCTGCTCCAGAGCCTCCATAAAGGTCTTTTCCTCCGGGATAACGGCTCTTACGGGAAGGGGCTGGGTTACGCAGCCGCCCGTCTGCTTGTCCTTGTAGCTTACTCGCCTGTTGCACAGCTCCATGAAGTATACATCGGGATTGCGCTCGTTGATTTTTGAAACATGAGAGCGAAGTCCCATCTGAATTATGCAGGCGGGAGAGATGTTGTGCTTGCCGCAGAAGTCGAAAATCTTCTTGGCGTCCTTTTTGTCAAGGGTAATCTTTATAAGGTCCGCCTTGTCGTGAATCGGGTCAAAGGCGGAGGGAACGCGGATGTTGGGATTCTTCTTCTTTTTTCTCTCTTTCAGAAGCAAATCCATGCCGTGAACTCCGGCGTAGAAGGGCTCGCCGTCTTTAAGGAAGTACTCTCTGTAGAACTCCTCATCCTTCTTGTAACGCTCCTTGTCGGCAAGGTATTTGAACTCCTTGTCGATGATGTCCTTAAAGCTGTAAAGAGGCTCGGGCATCTCGGTGCCGTCTTTTAAAGCGTTGTAAACTTTCAGCACATCGGTGAAGAAAAGGAATACGGCGGTCGCGTCCATTGAAAGGTGGCAGACATTTATGTAAATTCCTGTGCCGCCGTTATAAGAGCGGAAGAAGATTATGCGGAAAACCTCGCCTTTAAGAAATCTGATGGGCTTTTGAGCGTCGGCGGTGAGGTGCTTTTCCTGCTCTTCCTTGGTTTTGAAGGTGACTACGGGAATTTTGCCTATTTTGCAGTCGGGCGTAAAGTACTGCCGAATTTGTCCCTTTTCCTTGAAGTAGCGCAGCCGCATGCAGTCGTTTCGCCGGCACTCGATTTCAACGGCCTTCTGAAGGGTGTCGAAATCCAGCTTTTCGCTGACCGTAAGCGACATGGGTATCTGCATAACCTGTTTGTGCAGACTGTACTTGAGCATGTAGTGCATGGTTTGCTGCGATGGAATTAAATCGTACGCAGTACCTGCCATCTTGTTTTTCATTTTATTTCCCCCCAAAGTTAACTAAAGTCGGAAAGTGAATCCGAATTCTGTCAAAGGCCGCATTAAAATCCGAATTTTCCGACCTATGTGCTATAATAATATAACGAAATTATTCATAAATTGTGAACAAATTGTAAACTTCAGGGCATTTTTTACAGGGAATTTAAGTAAATTTCAAAATTTTTATAAGTATCGACAAAGATTTGGGGCTTTCCGTTAATAAGACTTTAAAGAATTGTTAAATATTTGAAAATAAGGAGGTGCATTTTGACTCAAAACAGCCGCTTTCAAAGTGTCAAATTAAGTTTTTTGCGGCTTAAAGAGAAAAATTGGGAATAAACTTGAAAAATTTGTTAACAAGGTTTTATATTAAAGAGAAAGGGGAGTGAGCAAATGATTCTTTACTTTACCGGAACGGGCAACAGCAAATTCGCCGCCGATTTTCTTGCGGAGTATCTGGGTGACGAGTGTTTAAGCCTTAACGAAAAAATAAAAAAGGGCGAGGATATAAAGGAAAACTCCGAAAAGCCCTACATAGTCGTCGCCCCGATTCACGCATGGAGATTCCCGCTGAAAGTAGAGGAGATTGTAAAGCGGGCAGAGCTTAAAGGCAGCCGCAAGATATACTTTGTCGGCACCATGGGCGAGAATTCGGGCAAAACCGATACTTGCCTTAAAAAGCTCTGCGGCGAAAAGGGTTTAGAGTTCATGGGCTTTTGCGGCGTTAAGATGCAGAACAATTATCTTATCGGCGATGTAATGCCCAATAAAGCCGTTGCCGAGGAGAATCTTCATGAAGTTATCCCCGCTCTGGAGAACATTGCCGAGAAAATTAAAAACGGCGAGAAAATAGAAAAGACCGACAAAACCCCCTTTACCTTTTTGGTTTCGGGCGTGGTAAATAAATTTTTCACAAAATTCGCTGGCAAGTACATGAAACCCACGGCAAGCGATAAATGCGGCGCCTGCGGAATTTGTGCGGAGTTCTGTCCCGTAAACAACATTGAGATTAAAGACGGCAAAGCTCAGATGGGCGAAAAGTGCATAAGCTGCTTTGGCTGCATACACCGCTGCCCGACGGAAGCTGTGAACATAGAGGGAAAGACAGAGAAAAACGGCAGATACCTCTGCCCCGAATACTCTCAGTGGAAGAAAGCCCACGAATAAAAGCAAAAAGCAGAAAGAGTTTTCTCTTTCTGCTTTATTGTTTATATCTAAAATCGACTTAGCTACAAAACAACTTCCGCGTGGCGGGTAACATGGCAGCCGATGTTCACCGCAACGGGCAGCCCCGCGATATGTGTCGGGGCGGTTTCTATATTCACCGCAAGGGCGGTAGTCTTGCCTCCAAATCCCTGGGGTCCTATGTTCAGCTCGTTTATGCGCTTTAAAAGCTCCTCCTCCATCTCTCTGTAAAACTCATCGGGGTGCCGTATGTCGACGCTCCTGCAAAGAGCCTTTTTGGAAAGGATGGCGGAATACTCAAAATCGCCGCCTATTCCTACTCCCACCACAATGGGCGGGCAGGGGTTGGAGCCTGCCTTTTTAACGGTGTCAATAACAAACTCCATAATGTCCTCTTTAGTGGAGGTGGGGAGCATCATTTTAAGCGCGCTCATATTTTCGCTGCCAAAGCCCTTGGGGGATACGGTGAGCTTCAGTTTGTCGCCCGCGACTATTCTTGTGTGAATAACGGCGGGGGTGTTGTCCTCGGTGTTAACTCGCCTTAAAGGGTCCTTTACGATGGACTTTCTCAAAAAGCCCTCGATGTAGCCCTGCCTTACGCCCTCGTTTATGGCGGTTTCAAAATCCCCGCCCACGATGCGGACATCCTGACCGACCTCGGCAAAGATTACGGCCATGCCTGTATCCTGACAAATGGGGACACTCAGCTCCTCGGCAGCTTTTAAGTTCTCCGCAAGGTCGCCCATAACGCCTTTGGGGAGCTGTTTTTCTTCGGTTTGATAGGCTTCTTCGATTCTTCTTTGAAGGCAGGCGGGGAGCTTTAAATTTGCCTCTATGCAGGCGTCCCTTACCGCCTTTGTTATTGCCCTTGCGTCAATCTCTCTCATATTCTTCCTCTCTTTCCCGAAAGGGGCTTTAAGCCTTGTGGACAATCTCGCCGTTTATAACTACCATCTTGGGCTTGGCGCTTATAGTCAGCGGGTCCTCTGAGAAAACGCTGAAGTCCGCGTCCTTGCCAACTTCAATTGAGCCGACTCTGTTTTCAATGCCCGCCATTTTCGCCGCGTCTATTGTGATTGCCCTCAGAGCGTCCTCATGCGCAAGACCCTCCCTTGCGGCAAGACCCGCGCAAAGGGGCAGGTACTGTATGGGGATGACGGGATGGTCGGTGACGATAGAGATTTCAATCCCAGCCTTTTTAAGAATAGCGGGGGCGGCGGGGGTAAGGTCTTTAAGTTCGGGCTTGCTTCTGTCGCAAAGCAGCGGCCCGCTCATAATCTTTATATTTTCCTTTATAAGCCTCTCGGCGACAAGATGACCCCTTGTGCCGTGGACGATTATGTAATCAAAGCCGAACTCCCTTGCTATCCTCGCCGCGGTCAGAATGTCGTCCTCTCTGTGGGCGTGGATGTAGGCCGGAATTTCGCCCTTGAGAAGGGGGATAAGAGCCTCAAGAGCCTGATTGTAGTCCTGGTCCTCATCCTTTTCCTTTTTAGCAAAGTATTCTTTCGCCTCATTGAGAATTCCCCTTATCGCCGCGGCGGTCGCCATGCGGGAGGAAGGGCTCTCCTTGCGCTCGTGGTAGACGGTTTTGGGGTTCTCGCCCAGAGCCATCTTGATGGAAAGGGGAGCCTTGATAATCATGTCGTCAACGCAGACTCCGTGCGTTTTTATTGCGGCGGTCTGACCGCCAATGGGGTTGGAGCTGCCGGGACAAGCGACAACGGCGGTGACGCCCGCTTGAGCCGCCTCTTTGAAAGAAAGGTCAAGGGGATTGATGGCGTCAATGGCTCTGAGATGCGGGGTAAGGGGGTTTGTCATCTCGTTTATGTCGTCGGACTCAAAGCCCAGAGCGTCGCCCACAAGACCGAGATGCGTGTGGGTGTCGATAAAGCCGGGATAGACGCTGTCGCCTCTCAAGTCAATAGCGTCCGACTTTTCGCTTTCGGAAAGCTCAGATACGCTTCCGACCCTTTTAATTGCGGAGCCTTCGGTTTCGATAAAGCCGTTTTCAATAACGGAACCTGCCATTGTATGTATCACAGCGTTTATAAAAAGCATATCTTCCTACCTCTTAATATACGGGTTTTTGTACTTAGCTTTAAATGCATTCTCAAATATTGTATAACTTAAATCTGCTCCTTGCAAGTGGGAGCAAAACGCAGAAACGGCGGAAAGGGCTGTCCGCGCCGAAACAGCGGGGAGTTATCTCACAATGTGTTTTTTTTGGGACAAAATCCGCCCATTCTTAGTCTAATACGCGAAAGGTCCCGAAAAAGAAAAAATAAAAGAGCGGCGAACCGCTCTGTAAAAGACGCAAAAAAACTCTCCTCGTTTATTCGGGGTTTTTTTGTTTATCTGCCTCGTCTTGAGTATCCGCCGCCGCGCTTTGACTCGGTGTAGCGTTTGAGGGCGGACATTTTCTCCTCGCTTGCCTGCTTGAACTTGGCCATCATCTGCTCAAAGGACTGATTCTCAGACTGCTGCTCGCCGCTGTCCGCGCTTCTTTCAGCGTTGTTTCTGAAGCCCTGATGCTGATGACCTCTGTTTCTTTCCTCAGGCGGGAGCGCCTGCTTGATGGAAAGGCTAATCTTTCCTCCTTCTCCGAAGGCAAGTATCTTAACCCTTACCTCCTGATTTTCGGAAAGGTGCTCCTTGATGTCCTTAATGTAGGATGTGGATACCTCAGAGATATGCACCATTCCCGTTTCTCCGCCGGCAAGCTTTACAAAAGCGCCGAAGTTTGTAATACCGGTGACTTTGCCTTCAACAATGTCGCCAACCTGTAATTGCATAAAAGATGTTTTCCTCCTATTAAAAGCCCGGCATCAACCGCCGGGAGTGATGTCGTAATAAACTCTCTCGTCAGGGTAAACATAGCCCCTGTTTTCACGGGCGTATTTTTCAATCAGCTCTTTTTCGTTGCCATCGGCAAGAATCCTGCGCTTTTCCTCGTTTTCAATCTGCTGCTGCTGATAAGCCTGAGATAAGGATTCCGCCTCGTTCTGCTTTGCCTTAATGTCGGAGCTGAGCCGAATCATTGAAAACACAAAATAGCAGACACCGATGAGGCCCACAAACAAGAGGATAAGACTATGCTTTCTTATGCCGTTTTTTTTCATAATCTTTACTTCCTTTTTTGCTGCCTTTTTTTCTCGGTCCCGAATTTTGTTTAGCCAGAGGCGACATTTGCGGCAATTCACCGCGCATGAACATTTCCATTTCCTGAGCGATTCTCGCCCTGCGCTCTTCAAGGCTCAGCGGTTTCGGCGGGCCTTCAGCCGCCGCGGCGGCTTTTCTTCGGCTAAAGTAAAATCCGAATACATTATACAATAGTGCTTTAATTCGTTGCAAGCGTAAAATTAATTTATTTTTGGTTTTTATCGCCGTTTTTCTAAGAGCCGCGCCAATTTTTTCGCATAATTTGCGAATAAGGCCGAAAAGCTTTATAAAGGGGTAGGATATTATCCTGAAAACTTTAATGAAAAGCCTCCTTAAAAATTCGATTATCCTACCCCCAATGCTGTAAACAAAGCTGCCGAAAGTAAGGTAGTAGATAATAAAGCCGAGAAGCTCGCCCAGAACGGCGAACATTCTGATTTCTCCCATGTTCTTGGAGAGCAGAAAAGCGAAAGAGAGGGCAAAAACAAAAAGGATGTATATAACATCCTGTATGGCAACGGCGATTTTGCCGAAATTTACTGCGAGGCGCAGTATTCTGAATATATCGAATACCGCGCCCGCAAAAAATCCTATGCCAACCGCCATGAAAAACAGTCTTGTCTGGTGCGCAAGCTCTATTCCGTACACTATCTGAACACCTTGCTGAAGAAGCCGCCGCTTCTCTTTTCGATTTCGGAATAATGAAGGGTCGAAATGCTGCCCTCTATGCACATTTCTCCCGTTTCTATGCTGAGATTATTGATATGAAGGTCCTGCCCCTGGATAGTCAGCTCGCCCATTTCCGTATTGACAATTATCGTGCTTTCGTCAAAGCTGTCCACATCCAAAACGCCGGAGATGCTGAGCTTTCTTCTGTTTTCAAGCACAAGGTTATGGGGCATTCCCGTTCTTTTCTCCTCTGCCAAGGCACTCACCTCTAAATTCGCAAATATCCTCTTTTAATTGATATGAGGACAAGGGGATTAATATGCGAATAAGCTTTGGCGGAGTGTATAAAAAGTTACAGTATTAATAAATTGTTGCATAAATGTTGCAAATATTATGTATTTAAAGTATAATTGAGTCCGACTGATTTGTATTTTGTAGATTTTTGACCGCTTGGGAGGACATTATGGTTAAGGTAAGCGTAGTCGTTCCTGTCTATAATGTGGAAAAATACCTTGCCAAATGCCTCCAAAGTCTTATCGGTCAGACGCTTAAAGACATTGAAATTGTTGTGGTAAACGACGGCTCTGCCGACGGCTCGCAGAAAATAGCCGATGAGTTTAAGGAAAGATATCCGGAAATAATAAAATGCGTCGTCAAGGAAAACGGCGGACTCGGTTCCGCGAGAAACGCGGGGCTTGAAAGGGCGTCGGGCGAATATATAGCTTTTATAGACAGCGACGACTATGTTAAAGCCGATATGCTGGAAAGGCTGTATGACAGCGCCAAAAAACACGACAGCGATGTGGCAATCGGCGGCAACATCTATGTTGACGAAAACGGCGATGTTCTCAGAGAGGAGATTTTCTCCTACGGCAAAGAGTGCTTTAACGCCGATGAAACAAGAGATGTGCTTTTAAGCTCAATCGGCGTCTGCAATAAGATATACAGAGCGGATTTTTTAAGAAAAATCGGCGCGAAATTCAGAGTTCAAAAATGGTACGAGGATTTTGATTTTATAATTAAGGTGCTTTTGTCGGCTCAGAGGATTTCGGTTGTGGAGGACGCCTTTTATTACTACCTTCAAAGACAAGGCTCCATAATGAATAACTCTAACCTTATAAGAAATCTTGAAATTCTTGAGGCTCTGAGCGAAACTCTTAAATTCTGCAAAGAGCGGAATCTGTTGGAAAAATATTATGACGAAATAGAGTTTTTGGCTCTGCTTCACGCTTACAGCGCCGCGAGCGTCAGGATAATCAACGCCGACGCGGATAAAAAGGACAAGCTCTTGGCCCTTGAGGAAATTAAATCCTACATGGATAAAGAGTTTAAAGATTTTAAGAATAACAAATATATAGGGTCTCATTTGTCAAGGAACAAAAAGATAGTGATGAGACTTCTTGATTTAAAGCTATATACGCTTATAGGCCTTATGTTCAAGGCAAAAAGGGTTTTGGCAAGATAGACGGAAAGAGGAAGAAAATGCAGCTTATCAAAGACAGAAAAAGACTTGTTACGGGCTTTATTACTGTATTTGTTTTGCTTCAGCCCTTTATAGATGTATTTACTTCATTAGCCATAAGGAATAGCATGGGCGCCTCCTTGGGCGTTTTGGTGCGCTCATTTTTTATGGCGGTAATCACCGCGTACTGTATTCTTCTCTCCAAGACCGACAAAAAGCTTAAACTGGGCGTTGCCCTTTACATGATAGCAACCGGCGGATACCTTATGTTCTACTTCGCCCATTTCTTTAAGACGGGCGGTCTTTTCTTTGCCTTTACCAACATAAAAGAGGCGGTAAAGGTATTTTATTTTGTATTTCTGCTTTTGGGCTTCTACCTTATTTACAAGGAGTATAAATTCACCGTCAGCGACACGGTTCTGTCTATTACGGCGGCTCTGTATATGAGCATCATCGTAATAGCCTTTGTTACCGGCACCAGTTACCCCTCGTACAAGCATGGAGAGGGTTTTGTGGGCTGGTTCTACTCCGCCAACGAGATCGGAGCCATAATCGGCATTTTGGCGCCGTATCTGCTTGTGAATTCCGTTAAGGGCTTAATCAAGGCTCTGAAAGAGAAAAAGTATCCTCTTTTTGCCCTTTATTCTTTCCTCTGCCTTGAAACCGTATTCTGCGCTTTGTTTATAGGCACAAAGGCGGTATTCCTCGCTTTCATGCTTTTCGTCGCCATTGCTTTGGCGCTGGCGCTTTTCAAGGCGTACAAGAAGGCAAAAACCGTGAATATAAGCCGAAAGGCCGTAAGCTCTGCGCTTATCGCGGCGGTTCTTTGCGTATCTGTTTTCAGCGGACTTTATATCGTATCCCCTATCAGAGCCAACTTAACGGGCAAGGCAGTTGTGGAATATACCTATCTTCAAAAAGGAACGCCCTTTGACCCCATCGGCGAAGACCCCGTAGAGCTGCCCGGCGGCTTTGAGCCCGGCGAGGGGAATGAACAGAAAGACGCGGTGCTTTATACCGTTTGGGATGCAGAAAAGGAGCCTCTGCCTGTCCCTGTTTCGGTTCTTAACAAGGTTTTCAATAACCGCATTGTTTTCTCAATCCCCGTATCAAGGCACTACATGAGCAGCTCTTGGGTTGAAAAGCTCTTCGGCGTGGGCTATGTGAACAGGTCAGACGCGGTCTACGATATTGAAGAGGCAATAGAAATCGACATTGTAACCATTTTCCTAAGGCACGGCGTTGTGGGCTTTGTCCTCTACTTTGTGCCGGCTTTCACCCTTGCTTTCTGGGCTATAAGCAGGATTTTCTCGAGCAAAAGAGATATAAAGAAACGGGACTGTGTTCTTGTGTCCCTTTTCGGTATTGCCGTAGCCTTTGGTATGTCCGTCCTCGCGGGTCATGTGCTCATCGCCCCCGCTGTCAGCGTCTATATCGCAATAGCCTTCATTAAACTCTGCGCCAATGCCGAGATCGCGGAGGAGCACGATATGACCGAAATCGTGGACAAAAGCCTGTCATCCTGCCAAAAGGAACCTCAGACTCTTTAACAAAAATTTTACATACCGACTCAAAGGCCCGTCAGGGTCTTTTTTGTTAGAGGGACTTTTGCCTTTTATTTGCTCCGAAAATTTCAAAAAAGCTCGCAAACCCTTGAAGTTTTAAGCTTTGCCGAATATGCACTATTGCAAATGCATATCGGGAATGATAAAATAATCTAATACAGAAAGGACTGATACATTTGCCCCGCAGAAAGTGGATTACAGCCGAAACCGACAAAGAAAAAGCCGCCCTGCTCGCCGCGGAAACGGGAGCGGACAGCCTTGCTGCTTTGATTCTGCTTTCCCGCGGGTACGACACTCCCCAGAAGATACGGGACTTTTTAAGCGGCACGGGGCTTTCAAGCCCATTCTGCCTTAAGGATATGGACAAGGCGGTAGAGAGAATACTCAGAGCCGTGGATAACTTTGAGCGCATTACCGTTTACGGCGACTATGACGCCGACGGAGTTACCGCCACAGCCATACTCTATTCCTATCTTGACCTTATGGGGGCAAATGTGGACTATGTAATCCCCTCAAGGGAGTCCGACGGATACGGGCTCAATTTCGAGCTGATTGACATGATAAAGCAGAGGGGAACAAACCTTATTATCACCGTTGACAACGGCATTAACTCCGTCAAAGAGGCTAAGTATATTAAAGAGCTGGGCATGGACCTTATAATCACCGACCACCATATTCAAAGCGGCGAATTGCCCGACGCCGCGGCGGTCGTTAACCCCCACAGAACCGACGAAACGGGTCAGCTTTCAATGCTTTCGGGAGCGGGTGTAGCGTTTAAGCTTGTCTGCGCCCTTGAGGGCGAGGACACAGAGAACATGCTCCAGGACTACGCTGACCTTCTCGCCATCGGCACCATAGCCGACATAGTTCCCCTTTGCGGCGAGAACAGAGCTTTAATTGCCGCGGGACTCAGATGCATAAACGAGGCTCCCCGCCCCGCCATAGAGGCGATTAGGGCTGCCTCCGGCTTTGGCGGCAGATATTTCAGCTCCAGAGCCGTAGCCTTTACCATAGCTCCCAGAATTAACGCCGCGGGCCGCATGGGCTCCGCTGAGAGCGCTTTGAAACTGCTTCTCAGCGAAGACTATGACGAGGCGTTCCGGCTTGCCGAGGTTTTGGAAAAAGCAAATAAAGACAGGCTCGAGGCGGAGAAAAGAATATATGATGAAATAGAGCGGATTTTCGATAAAGACCCCTCGCTCTATCAGGACAGAGTTATAGTGGTTTCGGGCAGCGGCTGGCACCCCGGGGTCATAGGCATAGTAGCCGCAAGATTATGCGAAAGATACGGCAAGCCCGCCGTTGTAATATCGGTTGACGAGGACAATATAGGCAGAGCCTCCGCCAGAAGCATTGAGGGCTTTTCGATTTTCGAGGCTTTAAAGGCTACGGGAGATTTGCTGAGCCACTACGGCGGTCACACCCTGGCGGCGGGTTTTACGATAGAAGAAGGTAAAATAAGCGAATTCAGAAAAGCCGTAAACGAGTACGCCGGAACCGTTAAAAGAGCAGTGCCGACCCTCTTTATAGACTGCAGGCTGAATCCGAAATACATAAGCAATTCGGTTCTTGAAAGCCTTGAGTTTTTAGAGCCCTACGGAGCGGGCAATCCCACTCCCGTTTTCGGGCTTTTCGGAATGGAGATTCAGTCGGTGCGCCCCGTGGGAAACGGTCACATAAGGCTCCTTTTATCAAGGGACGGCACAAGAATTGACGCCGTCAAGTTCGGCGTAAGCGTCGACGAGTTCCCATACGCCGTCGGCGACAGGGTGGACCTGGCGGTGGTCATAGAAAAGAATGAATACATGGGCACAATAAGACCCAGCATACAAATTAAAGACATACGCTTTGCTGGCACCGACGACGAGGCGCTGTTCGAGAATCTTATAAAGTATGAGGAGATATCGAGCAGAGAGGCGAGCGTCAAGGAAAAATGCTCCCCCTACTGCCCCACAAGGGAGTTCATGGGCAATCTGTTCCGCTTTTTAAGGGCAAACGGCGGCTGGAGGCACGACCTTGAAATACTCTCCTACAGAATGGGTCTTGAGCCGTCGGAAATAGTAAAACTCGGGCTCGCCCTTGACGCTTTGTGCGAGCTGCAGCTCATTTACCGCTTAAAGACAGGCGGCTACGCCATGGCGGAAAACCCCAAAAAGGTTCAGCTTTGCTCCTCAAAGATACTGACAAATCTCGGCTATACAGAATAAATAAAAACGCGCGAAAGGGAGGTGAGCGCATGACTGAAATCAGCATGGAAGAAAAAAGGGCCTATGAGAGCTTTATCTCAAAGGTACGGGAAAACTACTCAAAAGAGGACGCGGACTTAATAGATCTGGCGTACAGAAAGGCGTCCGCCGCTCATATAGGACAGACGAGGGAATCGGGAGAGCCGTATATAATCCATCCGATTGCCGTCGCGGAAATACTCATGGGCCTCGGCATGGACGCTCAGTCCCTTATCGCGGCTTTGCTTCACGATGTGGTGGAGGACACCGATGTCTGCATTGACGAGATAGGCTGCGGCTTCGGCTCCGATGTGGCCGCTCTCGTGGACGGGGTCACAAAGCTCAACAAGGTGCCCCTTGCCAGCAAAGAGGAGGCGCAGGCGGAGAATATAAGAAAGATGCTCCTTGCCATGTCGGAGGATATTAGGGTGATTATCATAAAGCTTGCCGACAGGCTGCACAATATGCGCACCCTCTCTTTTGTAAGCGAGCAGAAAAGGCGCGACAAGGCGCTGGAAACACTCGAAATCTACGCCCCCATCGCTCACCGTCTCGGTATCAGACCTATTAAAGAGGAGCTTGAGGACATAGCCATCAGCTACCTTGACCCGATTGCCTACAATGACATAAAAGAGTCCCTTGAGGCTCAGAGCAAGTCAAGGAACGAATTCCTTGAAAAAATCAAGGCGAGAATCGGCGAGAGAATCAGCGAAATAGTAAAGGGCGCGAAGATTGAAGGACGAATAAAGAGCGTTCACGGCATATACAGAAAGATGTATATGCAGAACAGGACCTTTGACGAGATTTACGACATTTACGCCGTAAGAATCATAGTAAACACGGTCATAGACTGCTACAACTGCCTGGGCGTTATTCACGATATGTTCCGCCCCATCCCCGGCAGGTTCAAGGACTATATTTCAACTCCCAAGCCCAATATGTATCAGTCCCTCCACACGACGGTCATCGGCAAAGAGGGCATCCCCTTTGAGGTTCAGATAAGAACATGGGAAATGCACCGCACCGCCGAGTACGGCATCGCCGCCCACTGGAAATATAAGCTGGGACTTAAGGGCAAGCAGCAGTTTGAGGAAAGGCTCGCCTGGATAAGACAGCTTCTCGAGCTTCAGAAGGACTCCGAGGATGTGGAGGACATTGTCCGCACCATTAAGACCGACCTTGTTCCCGAGGAGGTCTATGTGCTCACCCCCAAGGGCGATGTTATAAGCCTGCCGCAGGGAGCTACGGTCATAGACTTTGCCTACGCCATTCACTCAGCCGTCGGCAACCGCATGATCGGAGCTAAAGTGGACGGCAGAATCGTGCCCATTACCCATGTGGTCAAAACGGGCGAGATTATAGAGATTCTCACCTCAAATCAGACCAAGGGCCCCAGCCGCGACTGGCTGAAAATCGTCAAGACCAGCGAAGCCAGAAGCAAAATAAGGCAGTGGTTTAAAAAGCAGAACAGGGAAGAGAATATCGAGGTAGGCAAGTCCGAGCTTGAAAGGGAATTCAGGCGCAGCAATATAAGGCTCGAAGAAGAGGGAATGAACGAGCTTATACAAAAGATTGCCGAAAGATACAATTTTCAGGATATTCAGGACTTCTACGCCGCCATAGGCTACGGCGGAGTCAGCATCAGCCGCATCCTCCCGCAGATTAAGGAGGAGTACAACAAGCTGATTAAGGCCCAGTCGCCCACCCCCGTAAAGCTCAAAATGAAGAGCGCAGCGAGCAGCGAGGGCGTTATAGTTGAGGGCATTGAAAACTGCCTTGTCAAGCTTTCCAAATGTTGCAACCCAATCCCCGGTGATGATATAATAGGTTTCATAACAAGGGGTCACGGCGTGTCGGTCCACAAAAGGGACTGCTCCAATGTTCCCTATCCGATTGAGTCCGCTCCCGAGCCCGACAGATGGATTCCCGTTAGGTGGGATTCGGACATCAAAGAGGACTTCAACGCCACACTCCTTATCACCTGCCTTGCGTCGGTGTCAATCATGGCGGACATATCCGGCGCCCTTGCCAATATGCATGTAATGATTCACTCCCTTAACACAAGGGAGACAAAGGACGGCAGGTATTTGGTCACCGTCACGGTAACCGTTAAGAGCCTTGAGCATTTAAGGAGCGTTATGTCAAGGCTTGACAAGATAAACGGCGTATTCAATGTGGAGCGTTCCGGTCTGTAAATTTTTTCTAAGAAAGGAAATCTGCCATGCAAAAGAAGCTTTACCGTTCAAGAACCGACAGAAAAATCTTCGGAGTCTGCGGCGGAATCGCCGAATACCTCAATGTTGACTCCACAATGATAAGGCTTGTTTGGGTGCTGCTTATGATTTTCGCGGGAACGGGTCTTCTTGCCTATATAGTTGCCGCCATAGTTATGCCCGAAGCTCCCGAGAATTCCAACAACAACCCCTACAACAATCCCTATTCCAATTACTACGGTCCCTATAATAACGACCCCTACAACCAGAACGGCTGGCAGGATCAGAGCAAGGGCTCTAACCCCTATGACAATCCCCCCGAGAATATGCGTTAGCTCTAAGGGGGATATATGAAGGCTGTAATACAAAGGGTAGAGAATGCCGCCGTCACCGTTGACGGCAGAGTAGTCGGCAGCATCGGCGGCGGATATATGATTCTTCTTGGGGTTGTGGATACCGATACCGAGGCGGAGGCAAGGCTGCTTGCCGCCAAAACCGCCTCTTTGCGCGTTTTCAGGGACGAAAACGATAAAATGAACCTGTCCATTCTGCAGGTGGGCGGCGAGGCGCTTGTAATTTCCCAGTTTACCCTCTGCGCCGACACAAGAAAAGGCAACCGACCGTCCTTTACTTCGTCCGCGGAGCCCAAAAGAGCCAATGAGCTTTATGAGCTTTACATGGACGAGCTTAGGAAAAACGGCGTAAAGAAAGTAGAAAAGGGCGAGTTCGGCGCTCATATGAAGGTAAGTCTTGTAAACGACGGACCCGTAACCATTATTCTCGATACCGATACATGGAAAAGGGCTTAAAGCGGGGGTTTTTATGGAAATAATCAGCATAAAGCCTTTCGGCAATTTTGCGAACACATATATTATCAAAGACGAGTCGGGAGCGGCGGCGATAGTCGACCCCGGCTGTGTTACGGATGAGCTTAAATCCGAAATAGAAAAATGCGGCAAAGTAGAGTACATCCTTTTGACCCACGGTCATTATGACCACATCTGGTCCGCAAAGGAGATAAAAGAGCTGACGGGGGCAAAGCTCGCCGTTCACAAAAACGATATGCCCTTCCTTGCCGATGAGAGTCTCAGCCACGGCTGCAAATACTTCCCCGGCGAGCAGGATGTGCCGCAGCCCGACATTGTCTTAGAGGGCGGCGAGGTTCTGAAACTCGGCAATTCGGAAATCAAGGTCATGAGCACACCCGGGCATACTAAGGGCAGCGTGGTTTATATAGTCGGCGACACAATGTGCGCGGGCGACACCCTCTTTTATCTGACCGTCGGACGCACCGACCTTGAGGGCGGCAGCATGGAGGATATGATAAACACCCTTGAGAAACTAAAGAATCTTGAGGGCGACTTCAGAGTTCTCCCCGGTCACGGCAGGGAAACCACTCTGGAGCACGAAAGACAAAACAACCGCTACATGTCAAAACTTGATTTGCTGAAAGAGCAGTATCTCGGCTAAAGGAAAACTATGAAGCTTTATTTAAACCACCCCTTTCACTATGAGGCAGAAAACCTTACCCGCCTCTTTTTTCCTTCCGAAAAAATACAGGTAATACGAGAGCCCTTTATTGAGGGAGAAAGCAAAGCTCCGTCGGAAAATTCCGACGGCTCTGAAGGTTTTATTGTTTCTTCCCTTCAAAAGGCGGACGGCTCATACAAAATCACAGCATATGTAAAAGTCGGTGAAAGGGAAAGCTATGATGAATCTTTTGTATCCGATACTTTGGCCGAAAAGGGCTTTTTTACTGAGGAAAAGCAGGGCGAGGAAAGGGACAAAGCGGAGCTTTTGATGGCTCAGTGCTTATACAAAGCCCTTTCGGAGCTTACCTCATACACGCCCCCGTGGGGCATATTGACAGGAGTCAGGCCCTCAAAGCTTTACAGGAGCCTTTATGAAGAAAAGGGCTATGGGGCCTTTGATTTTTTTAAAAACGAGCTTTTCGTGAGCGAGAATAAAATAAAGCTCCTTCACAGTATTGTAACGCGGCAAAAAGGAATAATAGATTTATCCAAAGAAAACTCCTACTCCCTTTATGTGTCCATTCCCTTTTGCCCAACAAGATGCGAATACTGCTCATTTGTCTCCCATTCCATATCCCACTTTAAAAAAATACCCGAATATATCGGTTTGCTTATAAAAGAGCTTGAGGAAATATCGAAAATCGCAAGTGAGCTTGGGCTGAAGCTCGAAACCATATATTTCGGCGGGGGTACTCCCACAAGCCTTAATGAAGCTCAGCTAAAGAGCGTTACCGACGCGGTGGCGGCTCTGTTCCCCCTTGAGGGCGTCAGAGAATACACCATAGAGGCCGGCCGCCCCGATACCTTGAACGAGGAAAAGCTCCGTATTATGAAGGCGGCGGGGGTTACGAGAATAAGCATTAACCCCCAGACCTTCAAGGACGAGATTCTGAGAAAAATCGGCAGATGCCATACGGCGGCGGAAACAATTGACGCCTTTAATATGGCAAGACAAATGGGCTTTGACAATATTAACATGGACTTAATAACGAATCTCCCCGGGGACACTCCCGAGGGATTTATGTTCAGCCTTAATAAAACCATGGAGCTGAATCCCGAGAGCGTTACTGTCCACAGCCTTGCGGTAAAGCGCTCCTCCGCCCTTGCAAGAACCGAGGGCATTAACGCCGAGTGGGAGCCTTCGGTTTACGAAAACGCCTACAAAGCCCTTGAGGAAAAGGGCTACAACCCCTATTACCTCTACCGCCAGAGCAAGTCGGCGGGCAACAGGGAGAATACGGGCTTTTCAAAAGAGGGCTTTGAATCCCTTTACAACATCTACATGATGGAGGAGACCCACACCGTTTTGGCCGCGGGAGCGGGCGGCGTTTCAAGGCTCAAAGAGCCTAACGGAGAATTTATAGACAGAATCTTTAACTTTAAATATCCCTATGAATATGTTTCAAACTTTGAGGAGATTTTAAGGCGAAAGGACAAAATCAAGGCATTTTACGAGTTTTAAGTCACGCAATAAAGGAAAACGCGTAAAATGGTCTAAAAGCCTTTTAAACTTCGGAGGAAATATGCAGAATTTATGCAATTCTTTAAGCATAATTAATAATAATATAAGGGACAATCCCGACGCCTTTATTTTTGAGTCCGAAAAGTTTTATCACGACCAGCTTAAAAAGGTCATTGAGCTTATTAAAGACAGGAGCGGCAGGGAAATCATAATGCTTGCCGGCCCCAGCTCATCGGGCAAGACCACGACCGCCGACAAGCTGCTCTCCGCCCTTACAAACGGCGGCAGGCAGGGCTATGTTATTTCCCTTGACGACTTTTACCTCAACGCGGGGGAGGGTCCCAGAAAAGAGGACGGAAGTTTTGACTTTGAAAGCGTCCATGCCCTCGATTTGCCCCTTATTCATTCCTCAATTGAGCAGCTCCTTTCGGGCAAGGAAACAAAGCTGCCCCTTTTCGACTTTACCGTCGGCAAGCGCAGCGACAAGACAAGGAGCGTCACTTTAAGGGAGCACGACTTTGTCATTATCGAGGGACTTCACGCCCTTAACCCCCTTATAACCTCCTCCTTTTCGTCCGCGAACCTTATAAAGCTCTATATAAGCGTGAACTCTGACATATATGACGGCGATGATGTTCTTTTAAGCCGCATTGAGCTGAGATTCTTAAGGCGTCTTGTTAGGGACTACAAATACCGCAACAGCTCCGCGGACAACACTTTTATGCTGTGGACGGGCGTTGTGGAGGGAGAAACCAAGTACCTTCTGCCCCACAGAGAGAACGCCGATATACGCCTTAACTCCTTCCACCCCTATGAGGTTTGCGTATTAAAGGATATGGCGGCTCCTCTCCTTCAAAGCGCCGTAAAAGAGGAGTACAAGAAAGAGGCAGTCAGGCTGCTAAAAAGCATTTCAAAATTCGATACCTGCCCCTGCGGCAAGGTGCCGGCGGATTCTCTCCTGCGCGAATTCATAGGTCCCATGGAAGAATGCAAGTTTTAAATCACAAAGGAAACTTTGTAGAAATATACGAGAGAGGGTTTAATTTTGGCTGAAAGTGGAATGAAGCGTCAATCTCTGCTTAACGGAGCTCTTGTGCTTGTAATCGCGACCGCCCTTGTAAAGGTTATAGGGGCGCTGTTCAAAATCCCCATAACTAATCTTATAGGACCCGTGGGCAGGGGCTATTTCGGCTCCGCCTACAATATCTTCATACCCGTCTACAACATAGCTATGGCGGGTCTGCCCGTTGCCATCTCAAAACTGGTGGCGCAGAACATAGCTTTGGGACGCTATCGAGATGTAAGACTGATTTTTAAGATCGCAAAGAGATTGTTCTTCCTTACGGGCGTTGTGGGTATGCTGATTCTGATGATTCTTGCCTACCCGTACGCCAAATCGATTAACACAACTCAGGTTATACCCTCCATTCTCGTAATCGCCCCGTCGATATTCTTCTGCTGCATGATGTCGGCATACAGGGGCTATTATTCGGGACTGAGAAACATGAACCCCACCGCCGTGTCCCAGGTCATTGAGGCTTTGGGCAAGCTGATTCTCGGTACTCTGCTCGCCAAGTTCACCATGGACCACGGCATGAACAACTTCAAAGAGGGCAAAAAGGTTTTCGGCAAAGTGGTCACGACTGAGGCGGAGGCTCTCAGCGCCACATACCCGTATGCCGCCGCCGCGGCAGTGGCGGGCGTTACAATCGGCACGGTGTTTGCCCTCGGCTATCTGATACTGAGGCACAGGCTCAAAAAGGACGGCATCTCAAAGGCTATGCTCCGCTCCTCGCCAAAGCCCCTGCAGGTCAAAAACCTTACATACCAGCTCATTGGTATAGCGATTCCCGTGGTGGCAAGCACCATCATCATGAACCTTACAAACTTTATAGATTCATGGTCAATTCAGTTCAGACTCAGCCACGCTATAGCCTCCAATGAAGGGCTTATAAGGGCTATGTACGAAACCGCCCTTAACACGGCAAACATTGTGACAAGCGACCTTAAAACCTATCTCTACGGAGCTTATGAGACCGCCCTTGACTTTAAGAACCTCATCCCCGCCTTTACCATGACTCTGGGCGTCAGCGCCATTCCCGTTCTTTCAGAGGCCTGGACCTTAAAGAACAAAAGGGAGATAAAAAAGGCGGTTGAGTCGGTAATAAGGGTTATTATGCTTATCGCCATGCCCGCGGGCATCGGAATGGCGGTGCTGGCAAAGCCCATACTCAGCATACTCTACAAGGATATGTCCTCCCTGTCCATTGCCGCTCCCGTAATGGCATACTACGGCTACGCCACCTTCCTCATAGCCTTCTCTCAGCCGCTTACAAATATGCTGCAGGGCATCGGCAGAATGGATATTCCCATGAAAACACTTGCCGTAGCCGCGGTGTTCAAGATACTCATAAACTTTATATTTGTGGGCATACCTAAATACAATATATTCGGCGCCGTTATAGGCACAGTGGTTTTCTATGTGATTATCGTGGCGGGCGGAATGTTCTTCCTAATCCGCGAAACAAAGGTTAAGCTCAATTACTTCAATATCTTTATAAAACCTCTTTTCTGCTCCGTTCTCTGCGGAGCCGCCGCATGGTCCTCCCACGGACTTTTAAGCATGGTTCTTAAATTCGGCGACCCGTCATCAAGACTCAACGGAGCGAATGTCGCCACGCTTCTTGCCATAGGCATCGCAGTGGTGGTTTACGGTCTTTCACTGCTTTTCAGCAGAACAATTGCGAAAACCGACTTAAATATGCTGCCGGGCGGAGAAAAAATTAGCAAAATACTTGAAAAATATGGATTTATCGGTTAATATAAAAGCAATTACAGCGAATTGTACTAATATTTAGCCTAAAATCCAAAATATGTGAGCAATTTGCTAGTTTCCCGCCGTGAAAGGGAAGTTGAAACGCTTGAATTTTGAGTTTAAGGACAAATACAATATAAACGACCTTCTCAGAATAATGGAAATCCTGCGTTCACCCGAAGGCTGCCCCTGGGACAGGGAGCAGAACCACCGGAGCATAAAAAAGAACCTTATCGAAGAAACCTACGAGGTTGTTGAGGCCATAAACAAAGACGATAAGGAGCTTTTGCGCGAGGAACTGGGCGACCTGCTTTTGCAGATAGTTTTCCATTCTCAGATGGAAAAGGAGCAGGGCGTGTTTGACTTTGACTCTGTCTGCGACGGCATCTGCAAAAAGCTCATTGAGCGCCACCCCCATGTTTTCGGCACTCTGGAGGTAAAGGACAGCAAAGAGGTGCTGGAGAACTGGGAACAGATAAAGCGCAGAACAAAAAAGCGGGACACCGTTGCCGACGCTCTGGAGGCTATCCCCAAGGAGCTGCCCGCCCTTATGAGAAGCGACAAGATAGTATCAAAGGCTGAAGGCTCATATTTCGAGAAAAAGGGCGTAAAAGAGGCGGCGAAAGCCCTCTGTGACTTTGCGCGGGATATCGAGAACGAGGACAAGCCCGCGGAATCCGCCGAATTTGTCGGCAAACTCCTGTTTGAAGCTGTACGCCTTTCAAGGGCGCTTAAAGTCGACCCGGAGGACGCTCTGGCAAGATATTGCACAAGCCTTGTGGAAGAATTAAAGGCGGCAAAGCCCGAGAAATAAATAATCGGCATAGAATTGGCAATACTTTCTGTTGAAACACGACGACTCCAACAGCCGAAAGGCGTTTGGATAAATATTTAAGGAGGAAATTCAATGAATAAATCCGATCTTATCAATGCAGTAGCAAGCAAAGCAGAGCTTACAAAGAAGGATGCGGAGGCAGCTGTTTCTGCTGTTATCTCCTCTATCTCCGAAGCTCTCGCATCAGGCGAAAGCGTACAGCTTGTCGGCTTTGGTACCTTTGAGGTTCGTGATCGCGCTGCTAAGCAGGGTCGCAATCCCAAGACAGGCGAGCCCATCACAGTTCCCGCTGCTAAGGTTCCCGCATTCAAGGCAGGCAAGGCTCTTAAAGACAGCGTAAATAAGTAATTTTACATGTGCTGTTTTTTAAAGCGTGTTGTCTGAAGTTCGACAATGCGCCGACTGAAATACGGATTCAGCAGGATTTAACGGCGGACAAGCTATGGCTTATCTTGCCGTTTTTTCCTTATGTATAAAATTTTTAATGGAGATTTAAGCCTTTGTGTTAATATAAAAATCGGAGGATAAAATGCGACTTGACAAATACTTAAAGGTTTCCCGCCTTGTAAAAAGAAGGACAGTGGCGAACGAGCTCTGCGACGCTCAGCATGTAAGCGTCAACGGCAAAGTGGCGAGAGCCTCCTATGATGTTAAGGTGGGGGACATGATAGAAATCAGAACGGGCAATAACCTTATTAAAGCAAAGGTGCTTCAGGTTACCGAGCATGCCACAAAAGAAAACGCCTCCCAGATGTATGAGCTTATAAAATAAGTGCTTGCCGAAAGGCGGAAAGCGGGTGAGTTTATGAGAACCGATAAGGGTCAAATAAAAATAGTGGCTCTAATTTTGGCTCTGTGCCTTGTCTGCTCCGGCGTGGGCGGAGCCGCGGGAGCGCTGACCGCTTACAGGATTTTTACAAATAAGCTCCAGGCGGATTTGCCCAAAGAGCCCGACGAGGGCGAGGCTCTGACCGTACCTCCCGCTTTGACGACCGAGGCGGAGGTTACAACCGAGCCGGTTACCGAACCCCGAACCGAAAAACAGACAGAGCCGCAGACCGAAAGGCAAACCAATCCCGCGCCCATCTCCCTTTCCGCAAAGGAGATTTTCAATAAGACCGTATCGAGCGTTGTGGCCATTAAGACGGTGGTTACATTCAAAAGCTCTGGAATTCTCGGCACCGTCACAAGGGAGGGCACAGGCTCCGGCTCGGGCTTTATATACACCCAAAACGGCTACATCGTCACCAACTACCATGTAATTCAGTCAGCTAAGAGCATAAAGGTGACGCTCCACGACAACAAGGAGTTTGACGCGAAGCTCATAGGCTACGACCAGGAGAACGACATAGCGGTCATAAAGATAGACGCGGAGAACCTTAACGCTGTGACCGTGGGCAGCTCATCGGAACTCAGCGTCGGTGACAGGCTGTATATTATAGGCAATCCCTTGGGCGAACTGAGTCAGACCCTCTCCCAGGGCGTTGTCAGCGGACTTAACAGAAAGATAGATACGGGCAATTACATTATCAATATGCACCAGACCGACGCCGCCATAAACCAGGGCAACTCGGGCGGCCCCGTCTTTGACGAAAACGGCAGGGTCGTGGGCATCGTCGCCGCCAAGTACGCGTCGGAGACCATTGAATCGCTGGGATTTTTTATTCCCATTGACGATGTTAAGACGAAACTCAACGACATAATGAAGTACGGCTATGTAAGGAATAAGCCGTATCTGGGACTTTCGGTCCAGACGGTGACAAATCTTTTGTCGCTGCAGTACAGGATTCCCGTCGGCGTCTATGTGGTGGACCTTGACACCGCCGGACCGGCGGCAAAGGCCGGCGTACAGGCTAAAGATGTCATAACCAAGGTCGGCGGCAAGGCTGTCACCAGCGTGGCGGAGCTTAAAAACGAGCTTTCGAAGTTCAAAACGGGTGACAAAGTTGAGCTGACAGTTTCAAGAAGCGGCGGCGGCGGAGTGTTTACCGTCACTCTGGGCGAGCTTGTCCCCACAACAAAACCCAGAACAAATTATAGTGATGTGTATGATGTATAAATTCTCTGCCCCATGGCGCTCTGTGTGAGCGGGGCAGTAGGCGACCGCCCGTCGGGGAATCCCCCGCGCAGCCGCGCGGCGGGTGAGAGAAGTCGAGCAGCGGCTCAGCCCCCGGCCACGCACGGGTGTAATACATATCGGGCGGCAGAAACAGTGAAAAGCGATATTAAGGAGAGAATCATTTGTCTTTTGACAGTTCCTTTTTGAATACGGAAAAATCAGACGGCGGGAGAGCTTGGCGCATTGAGGCTCTTGGCGGCGGGGTGTCGGCGGTTGTGTCAAGGGAGCACAACTTCGGCACCGACGCGCTGCTTCTCGCCTATTTTGCCGAGCCCAAAAACATAGACAGAGTATGCGATTTGGGCACGGGCTGCGGCATTATCCCCCTTTACTGGCGCTCCCGCGGCGTTACCGCCTACATAGCGGCGGTGGAGATTCAGGAGTCGGCGTACGCTCAGGTCTGCGAAGCTAACAGAATTAATCCTCCCGACAAAAGCGTGGTGCCCGTTCTCGCTGATTTAAGAAATCTCAAAGGCATACTCCCCTTTGGCGAGTTCGACCTTGTGACCATGAATCCCCCGTACTTTAAGGGCGGGATTATGTCCGAGGATAAGGAGAGAATGACCGCAAGGCATGACCTTGAGTGCACCCTTGACGATGTGTGCAGGGCGGCGGCGTCGCTTCTGAGATTCGGCGGAAGGTTCTGTATGTGCCTGCCTCCCGAAAGGCTCTGCGACGCTGTGGAGCTAATGCGCAAATACTCCCTTGAGCCGAAACGCCTCAGATTCGCCAAATACAAGGAGGGCGACAAGCCCTACCTTATGCTTATTGAAGGCAGAAGGGGCGGAAAGCCCTCTCTTGCGGTTCTCCCCGACATTGTGCTCACCGAAAACGGCAAGGGGGAGTCGAAAGAGATGAAAGAGGTGCTCTCAGAGTACCTTAAAATGAAGGCATGCAACACGAGCGGGAGAAAAGAAAATGAGCGGTAAACTTTATATAGTCGGCACGCCCATAGGGAATTTGGGCGATATATCGGAAAGAGCCCTGGCGACTTTAAAAGAGTGCGACTTTATAGCCGCCGAGGACACAAGGGTGACTTTGAAGCTGCTTAACCACTTTGACATAAAAAAGCCTCTTGTCAGCTACCACGAGCACAACAAGCGCGAGCGGGGCGCAATGGTCGCGGACAGAATCTTAAAGGGCGAAACCTGCGCTTTAGTCAGCGACGCGGGTATGCCCTGCATTTCAGACCCCGGTACGGAGCTTGTAAACACCTGCATAGAGCGGGGAATTCCCGTCCTTGCGGTGCCGGGACCCAGCGCGGTCATTACCGCCCTGGCAGTCAGCGGTCTGAATGTAAGCCGCTTTACATTCGAGGGATTCTTAAGCGTCAACAAAAGCAGCCGCAAAAAGCACCTTGAGGAGATAAAGGGCGAAAAGCGGACGATGGTCTTTTACGAGGCGCCGCACAAGCTGCCGAGGACATTGAAGGATTTATACGAAACCTTGGGCGACAGGCGCATAGCTCTTGTCAAGGAGCTAACCAAAATCTACGAGCAGGTGGAGCGCACCACCCTTGCCGCCGCCGCTGAGAAATACTCTCAGCAAAAGCCAAAGGGTGAGTTCGTGCTCATAATCGAAGGAAGAGAAGAACTCAAAAGCGAAACCGAGCCATTGAGCGCAGAGGATGCCGCCGAGCTGGCAAGGCAGTATATTGAGGAGGGCTTGAGTCCCACCGAGGCGGCAAAAAAGGCGGCTAAAGAATCGGGACATAAAAAGAACGATATATACAGGCTCTTAACAAGCGATTAATCGGGGCAAGAGCCTCTATGAAAGGCGTGAAAACTTTGGGAGGAGAAATCTTTAATATTGCGATTTCGGGTCTGTCCGAGCGGCAGATATTGTATTTATTGTGGACCGCGGCGGCGGCGCTCTCGGTCGTCACCGTCTTTGTAATAATCAAGGCGGGCAAGGCATACAAAAGGCGTCAGGAGATTGTGGGAGAGCAGATGGCGCAGATGGAAAGGGACAGAGCCCTTTATGAAAAGTACAAAAACGCCGACTTTGAGACCCTTAAAAACGCCGAGCCGAGAGAGCTTATATACGGTCTTGCCTTGCAGGTGCAGGCTCAGGTTCAAAACGCTCCGAATCCCAATGAGCTGTTTATGAGCCTTCCGAGTTTTCAGCGTTATATCTACAGCCTTGACATTTTTCTTGAGGATACCGAAAAGTCTTTAAGCTCCTTTTTCAGAAACAACGGCGAGCCGCTCCTCAGCAGCGCCATCGACGCCTTAAGGGAAACCGGGCTTTTGACGACGGAAATCGAGAGGCTCTGTTTAATGTTTGACAAAGACTCTGAGGTCTCCTTTGACGAGGAGTATATAAAGAAGGCGGATGAGTCATTTGGGGATAGCTTTAACAGAGAAACCGCCCTTAAAAAAATCAAAGAGTATATTTTGAGAGAAAATTCTGAATCAGACAAAAATTGTTAAAAAATTTCAACGACGGCAAAAATGCTTGTAATAATTTACACCAAATGTTATCATTTAAAAGATGCTGACCTATCATCGTAAAACAAAGGAGAGTTACTATCCTTGCGTAGGTTTTTAAAACTGCTGAGGCCCTATGCGGGACTGCTGGCTCTGTCGCTGCTTATGGTAATTGTTTCTAACGCCATGCAGCTTGTGCTCCCGCAGCTCACCGCGGACCTTGTCAACGAAGGCATTATGAAGGGCGACCTTGAAACCATAAAGTACAAGGGCATGCTGATGCTTGCCGTTTCCGCCCTCGGCCTTGTAATCTCGGTAGTAAACAGCTACTGTTCCAGCAAGACATCATCGGGCTATGCCATGGTTTTAAGGCGGGAGGTCTTTCACAAGGTTGAAAGCCTTTCCCAGAGCGATGTGGACAAAATCGGCGTGCCGTCCCTTATCACAAGGACGACCAACGATATCAGGGGAATTCAGGACTTTATTCTTTCGGGACTTAGAATACTTGTAACCGTGCCCATTCTATTGGTGGGCGGTCTTGTCATGTCCATTAAGATGAATCCCGAGCTGACAAAGATTTTGCTGATTATTATTCCGATAATCGGCGTTATCGCTTTTATACTTTATTTGTTTCTCTCTCCCAAATTCGCCCTTATGCAGAAAAAGACCGACCAGCTTAACAAAATAGTCAGAGAAAAGATTTCCGGCATTAGAGTTATAAGGGCTTTTAACAGAACCGATTATGAGGACGAGAGATTTAAAACAGCGAACTTAGAGCTCACTGATATTAGCCTTACCATCAATCGCTTTATGGCGGGGCTTTTACCGGTGGGACTTTTCATCATTTATGGCCTTATGGCAATCCTTTTGTGGGTTTCCACCACAAACATAGCAAAAATGGACGCCGTTACTCAGGCTGACAGAATCAGCTCCACCATAGGCAATCTGCAGGCCTTCATCGTTTACATCGGACTTGTGGTCTTTGCCATCAGCATGGCTGCAACAATCTTTATAGCAATCCCCAAGGCAAGGATTTCATTAAAGAGAATCAACGAGGTTCTTAACATGGAGCCCGTTGTCGTGGAAAAGGAAAACCCCGCCCTTATCGCTCCCGAGCACAGAAAGGGCGTACTGGAGTTTAGGAATGTTAGCTACTCATACCCCGGCTCGGATGTTCCGGCCGTTAAGAATGTAAGCTTTAAATGCAGCCCCGGCGAGGTAACTGCGATTATCGGAGCCACGGGCAGCGGCAAGACGACGCTTATAAATCTTATCCCCCGCCTTTACGATGTGACCGAGGGTCAGATTCTCCTTGACGGCGTGGATATAAGAGAGCTGAGTTTCGACGAGCTGCATTCAAGGCTTGCCTTTATCCCGCAGAAAGCCTTCCTTTTCAGCGGAACGGTCGAGGATAACCTGAGATTCGGCAAAGAGGACGCCACCGACGAGGAAATCATGCGCGCTCTCGAAATAGCTCAGGCAAAGACCTTTGTGGAGGCTCTGCCCGAAAAGACTCAGAACCTTATTTCACAAAGCGGCACAAACCTTTCGGGCGGTCAAAAGCAAAGACTTGCCATCGCGAGGGCAATTATCAGAGGCGCGGATATATGCATATTTGACGACAGCTTCTCCGCCCTTGACCTTACAACGGACGCAAGGCTCAGAGCCGCCATTAAGCAGCATCTCAGCGGCGCCAACATAATCATAGTCGCCCAGAGGGTCAGCACCATTCTTGACGCTGACAGAATCATAGTCATGGACAAGGGCGAGGTTGTGGGCATCGGCACCCATGCGGAGCTGCTGGAAAGCTGTGAGATTTACAGGGACATTGTCCGCTCCCAGCACTTAGAGGAGGAGGTGTCCGAATGAGCGAGATTAAAGCAGAAGAAAGACGCCTCCAAAAATCGGAGAAGAAAGTAAAGGTCAGCCGAGAAAAGCTCTCCCACAGATACTCTGGCTATCACAGAAAAAGAATAAATCAGCAAAAGCCCCAGAACGCAAAGGGTACCTTCAGGCGTTTTGTCGGGCTGATCGCCAAATACAAGTGGCAGATGGTGCTCATAGCCATAGCTACCGTAATAATAGCCCTGCTCAATGTTTGGGGTCCCGACATTCTGGGCGAGGTCATTGACGCCATAAAGAGGCAGATTGACTTAAAACTTCAGACCAACACCAATGACTTTACCGAGATTAAGCAGCTTATTTTCAAGATAATGGCGATATACATGGGCTCCGCCGTGCTGACATTCATTCAGCAGTACACATTGGCGGGGGTCTCCCAGCAGCTTGTCTGCTCACTCAGAGAGAGAATAAACAGAAAGCTCTCAAAGCTGCCGCTTAAATTCTTTGACACCAACACAAAGGGCGATATTTTAAGCCGCATCACCAACGACATAGACAATGTAAGCAACAGCCTTCAGAGCAACATGGTGACCATTATCACCAATGTGGTGCAGCTGATTACCGTCTTTGCCATAATGCTCTACACCAACTGGCTGATGACCGCCATAATCGTTGTCTTTGTCCCGCTGAGCACCCTTATATCCTACAGGATTTCAAGGATTTCAAAGCGTCTTTTCAGAGACCTTTGGGACAGAACGGGCGAATTAAACGGTCACATCGAGGAGATGTATACCGGTCACAGCATAGTAAAGCTGTTCGGCTACGAAAAGCAGTCTATCGCCGAGTTTGACCAGATAAACGAGGACCTGATGAAAACCGCAAGCAAGGCGAATTTCATCTCGGGTACAATCAACCCCCTTCTCACCTTTGTAAACAACATAGTTTATGTTCTCCTGTGCTTTGTGGGCGGCTATCTGGTGCTGAACAACAGAATCACCCTCGGCGACATCGCCGTATTCTTCGCGTACTCAAGGATGTTCTCAGGCCCCATCAACAATATCTCGCAGGTCATCAACTCCGTACAGTCGGCTCTTGCCTCCGCGGAGCGTGTCTTTAATGTGTTCGACGAGGAGGAAGAACCCGCCGACAGCAGCAAGGCTCTTATCAAGGAGCCGAAAGGCTATGTGGAGTTCGAGAATGTAAGCTTTAGTTATGTTAAGGAAAAGCCCCTTATCGAGAACATGAACCTCAAAGTCAACCCCGGCGAGCTGATTGCCATTGTCGGACCCACCGGCTCGGGCAAGACCACATTCGTAAACCTCCTAATGCGCTTTTACGATGTGGATTCGGGCTCAATCAAGATTGACGGCGTTGACATAAGGGATATTCCCAGGGAGAACCTGCGCAGCATTTTCGGCATGGTTCTCCAGGATACATGGCTCTTTAAAGGCACATTCAGGGAGAATATCACCTACGGCAAAATGAACGCCACCGACGAGGAGGTCATCGCCGCCGCAAAATCCGCAAGGGTACACGACTTTATAATGTCTTACCCCGACGGATACGACACCATGCTTGACGAGGGCGGAGCTAACATCTCCCAGGGTCAGCAGCAGCTTATAACCATCGCCAGGGCTATACTTGCCGACCCCGCCGTGCTGATTCTTGACGAGGCGACAAGCTCCGTTGACACAAGGACGGAGATGCACATTCAGGAGGCTATGCGCACTCTGATGAAGGGCAGAACCAGCTTTGTAATAGCTCACCGCCTCTCCACCATCAGGAACGCTGACAAGATACTGGTAATGCGCCGCGGCTCCATTGTGGAGCAGGGCACCCACGAGGAGCTCATGGCGGCGAACGGTTTCTACGCTACCCTCTACAACAGCCAGTATGTGGGCGGCATACCGCCTGAGGAATCAGAATAATTCGACCCCATCCCGAAAGGATGGGGATTTTTTATGCCCGCCCCGACAGAGCATGGCGGAGAGAGCGGGACTCCGCCCCTTGCCGGCGTGGGGCGAATCGGTGTTTTTACCGCGCTCCTTGGGGCGCGGGACAGAACAATCTCCGCTGCCGCGCGGTGAGGGTGAGTGCAATATCTGCGGCGGGCTGCCGTCCCCCGCCCCATTGTGTGAGTCGGAGAGCCGCCTGCGGGGAGCGTACTATCCCCAGCCCGCCGCGGGCGGGGCAAAGTGGGTTTCCGCCAATAGCGCGGGCAATAAAAAAGCACCGCTTTCGCAGTGCTTTTATCGGCTTATTCTTATTTTGAGACTCTTGCCTCGGCGATGCGCTCTATTAAGATTTTTGCCTTGTTTGTTATATCCTCATAGTCGCCCTTCTTCGCGCCCGCTGTCAGTGAGCCGCCGACGCCGACTGCGAACGCGCCCGCTTTAATCCACTGAGCCACATTCTCAGTGTCCACGCCGCCGGTGGGCATGAAAACGCCGTGGGGCAGTGGGCCTTTGAACGCCTTTATGATTGCGGGTCCGAAAAGCTCGGCGGGGAATACTTTCAGGACATCGGCTCCCGCGGACATCGCCTGCATAGCCTCTGTAACGGTCATAACGCCTGCCATTACGGGTACCCTGTACCTGTTGCAGAGTTTAACTACTCCCTCGTCAAAGCCGGGGCTTACCACGAACGCGGCGCCCGCCATCATGGCGACCCTTGCGGTCTCGGCGTCAAGCACTGTGCCCGCTCCCACAAGAAGGGTCTCAGCGTCATACTCTTTGCAGAGCCTTTCGATAACCTTCTCCGCTCTCGGAACGGTAAAGGTAATTTCTATGGCGTCAATTCCGCCCTTTATGCAAGCCTCTGCTATTTTAAGAGCCTGCTCCTCGCTCTCGGCTCTGACCACTGCCACAATGCCCTTGTCGCTGATTCTCTGTAAAACCTTGGATTTTTCCATAATCAATCGCCCTTTCTTACTATCTTACAACCCTTGCGCCTGCGCCCGCCATAATGGCCTCAACCTCTTTAAGGCTAGCCATGGAGGTGTCGCCGGGGGTGGTCATGGCAAGCGCGCCGTGGACAACGCCGTAGTTGACTGCCTTCTGCGGGTCGCCTGTGGTCATAAGTCCGTAGATAAGTCCGGAGGCGAAGGAGTCGCCGCCGCCTACTCTGTCAAATATCTCAAGATTCTTAAACTCCATGCCCCTATAAACCTTGCCGTCGGCGTAGACTATCGCGCTCCAGTCGTTGATTGTGGCGGTCTTTACGGTGCGCAGAGTATTGCCGATAACCTTAAAGTTCGGATAAGTCTCAACCGCCTTGCCGAGCATCTTGATATAGCCCTCCAGGTTCAGCTCCTTTAAGTTCTCGTCATTTCCCTCAATCTCAAAGCCGAGGCAGGCGGTAAAGTCCTCCTCGTTGCCTATCATGACATCGATGTACTTCGCTATTTCCTTGTTGACCTCCTGAGCCTTCTCCTTGCCGCCTATGCTCTTCCAAAGGGAGGGGCGGTAGTTAAGGTCGTAGGAGACTATGGTGCCGTACTTCTTTGCGGCCTTCACAGCCTCGATAACAACCTGAGCGGTGGTTTCGGAGAGAGCGGCGAAAATTCCGCCTGTGTGCATCCAGCGAACGCCCAGGGTGCCGAAGATATAGTCCCAGTCGATGTCGCCGGGTTTCAGTTGAGAAGCGGCGGTGTTGCCCCTGTCGGAAACGCCGACCGCGCCTCTTATGCCAAAGCCTCTTTCTGTGAAGTTAAGACCGTTGCGGACGGTTCTGCCGATACCGTCATAGGGCACCCACTTGATAAGGGAGGTGTCCACGCCGCCCTGGAAAATAAGGTCCTCGATAAGGCGGCCGATTTCATTGTCCGCGAAGGCGGTGACAACGGTGGTTCTAAGGCCGAAGCAGCGTTTTAAGCCCCTTGCCACATTGTACTCGCCGCCGCCCTCCCATGCCTTGAATGAGCGGGTGGTCTTAATTCTGCCCTCGCCGGGGTCGAGCCTCAGCATAACCTCGCCGAGAGCGAGCATATCAAACTGACAGGAATCTCTGTCTTTAAGCTTAAGTTCCATTTGCAACACTCCCAAAAAGATATTAAACTCCCGAATAAGCGGAGAAGCCGCCGTCAACGGGAAGGATTACGCCCGTAATAAAGCCTGAATATGCCTCGTCGGCAAGGAAGAGGAGCGCGCCCGTAAGGTCCTCGGGAACGCCGAAACGGTTCTGGGGAGTATGGGCGAGGATTTTTGCCGAGCGGGGAGTAAGGGAGCCGTCCTCATTGAAAAGCAGCGCCCTGTTCTGATTGGTGGCGAAAAAGCCGGGAGCTATGGCGTTGACTCTGATGCCCACATCGGAGAAATGAACAGCCATGAACTGGGTAAAGTTCGAAACAGCCGCCTTGGCCGCGGAGTACGCGGGAATCTTGGTAAGGGGGCGGTATGAGTTCATGGACGAAACATTTATGATTGCGGCGTTCTCCCTGCCCGCCATGTCCTTGGCAAATGCCTGAGTTGTAAGGAGAGTGCCGAGGAAGTTGAGATTGAACACAAACTCAATGCCCTTTGGGTCAAGGTCAAAGAATGTCTTTACGCCCTCTGCCTTTTCGGCAAGGTCGGAAAGCTCCAGTTTCTCCTTTGTGGTGGTGCCGAGGGGGGAATTTCCGCCCGCGCCGTTTATAAGAAGGTCGCATACGCCGTATTTTTCGGTGACGATTTTCCTTGCGTTTTCAAGGCTCTCGGGGCTTAATACATCGCACTGAACCGCGATTGCCTCGCCGCCGTCCTTCTTAATCTCGTCGGCGACAGCCTGAGCGGCTTCTTCTTTAAGGTCGAGAACGGCGACCTTCATGCCCTGCTTCGCAAGGTCCTTGGCAAAGCCGCTGCAGAGCACTCCGCCGCCGCCCGTAATGACAGCGGTGCGGCCCTTTAGATTGGGATGATGATATGTAAACATAATTACCTCCTGAACTCGCGTTTTTAAAGTCAGAGAGCCTTATCCCAGAGGATAAGGCTTTAGTTTTAAGCTCTTGCGAGCCTTATGACTTCCTTAAGGGCGTCGGCGGCAGCGTCGAATGCCTCTCTGTTGGTGCTGTAAGTGTAGTCGTCCAGTTTTCTTGCTGTGCCGCTGTCTGCCTCAAGCTCGGCAAGACCCTTGAATACCTTGAGGTGAGGCTCAAGGGTGAGGATTCTCTCGCCGTCTTTCTTGTCAAACTCTCTGATGAGCTCCACATAATGAGAGTCGCCCTTGCCTGCGGGGACTATTTTTCCGTCGGAGAAACGGGCGTCCTTAACATGCATGTACTCAATGTAAGGCTCGAGCATTCTGTAGGCGGGCATAATTTCAACGCCGCAGAGGATGTAGTTCGCGGGGTCGAATACGCCCTTAATCTTGCCCTCAAGGGTCTTAAGTATATCAAGGCAGCGGGTGTCGTTGTCGCCGTAGATGCCTCTTTCGTTCTCGTGGCAGCACCATACGCCGTGGGCGAGAGCGTAGTCGCAGAACTTCTCGAGTCTCTCAAAGACCTCGTCCCTGTACTCCTCGTAGCTGTCGTCCTCGTCAAAATAGAAGCTGAAGATGCGGATTTTGTCTGTGCCGAGGATGTTGGCGTTTTCTATATTAACCTTAAAGAGCTCGAAATGCTCCTCAAAGTCGTCCTTAATGTTGATTTTGCCGAAGGGCGAGCCGATTGCGGAGACCTTGATGCCGTTATTGTCAAGAACCTTTTTAAGCTCCTTGCACATTTCGGGTGTGTATTTTGAAATATTGCCGTGGTCGAGTCCGCGGGGCTCAATGTGGGTAAAGCCGTTTTCCCTAAGGGCTTTTACCTGCTCAAGTATGCCGCCGCCGGCCTCATCGGCGAACGCGGAAAGAATGAACTCTGCCATAAAATTTCCCCCTAACTGATTTTAAAGGAGCCGAAAAAAGGCCCCCGAATCCTTTCTTAAATATATTACAGTGAATACGCTCCGGGGTCAAGTAAACTAAGGAAAAATTTGCTGATAGGGCAAATACCGACTCGCTGATTCCAGGGTATTTTAGCCGATAACAATGAGGAGCGTCGCCCCGCCCGAACCCGCCGCCGAGAGAGTTCGTCCGACGCAGAGGGTTGTCCGCTCCCTCTGCCCCGCCGAAGGGGAGTGCCGCCCCGATGACGAGGAGACCCGCCGCCGAGGGAATTCGTCCGACGCAGAGGATTTTCTGCTCCATCTGTCCCGCCGAGGGGGTGCGCCGCCGCCCGAACCCGCCGCCGTGGGGGCGCTGCTCCCGCCGACCCGAGGGAGGGAGTGTCCGCCGCCCCGATGACGAGGAGACCCGTCGCCCGCCGCAAGACGAAAAATCTGTTCCCGCTCCCCGGACTTCGGACGCAGAGGGGAGGATAATTCTAAGGCAAGGCTCGCTCAGCAGGGCAGCGTCGAAAAAAGAAATAAAAATTATAAATTTCTTCTTGACATTTATTCTCAGATGTATATAATTAAAGTCAACATCACTTTACCGCTTTTATGCGACAAAGCGACAAAGCGACAACGCGCTAAATTGAATGAGAGGTAGAAAATATGAAAAAGCTACATAAGATTATCGCAGTGCTCTCAATTCTTGCACTTGTGCTTTCCTCCGCCGCATGCGCAAAGAAAGACGCAGAGCCTTCCGACACGGCTCCCGCCGGCGGCAGCGCAAAGTACACCGTAGGTATTGTGCAGCTAATCCAGCATGTTGCTCTTGACGCTGCCACAAAGGGCTTCCGTGATTATCTGACCGAGGAGTTCGGCGACAACATCACCTTCCTTGAGCAGAACGCCCAGGGCGATTCCAACACCTGCGCAACCATCGCCAACGGCTTTGTTTCCTCCAAGGTTGACCTGATTCTCGCCAACGCGACTCCCGCTCTTATCGCAGCGGCCGCCGCAACATCGGAGATTCCGATTCTCGGCACCTCCATCACATCATACGCCGATGCGTTTAAGATTCAGGACTTCAACGGCGTAGTGGGCGGCAATGTATCAGGCACATCAGACCTTGCTCCGCTGGATCAGCAGGCTCAGATGATTCTCGACCTGTTCCCCGAGACCAAGAAGGTCGGCATTATCTACTGCTCCGGCGAGCCCAACTCCATCTATCAGGTAAACATCGTTAAGGAGTATCTTGAAGGCAAGGGCGTTGAGGTAACTCTCTACCCCTTCGCAGACTCCAACGATATAGCCGCTGTTACAACCACAGCCGCCAAGAACAGCGACGCTATCTATATCCCCACCGACAACGCGGCAGCCTCCAACGCTAAGATAATCGACAACATCTGCCGTCCCGCAAAAGTTCCGGTAATCGCCGGTGAGCAGGGCATCTGCAGAGGCTGCGGTGTGGCAACCCTTTCAATCGACTACTATGACCTGGGCTACACAACGGGCAAGATGGCTGCCAAGATACTCAAAGGCGAGGCCGACATTTCAACAATGCCCATTGAGTACGCGCCCAAGTTCACAAAGATGTATAACGCCGAAATCTGCGAGGACCTTGGCATCACAATCCCTGAAGGTTATGAGCCGATTCCTCCGGAGAGCGAATAATCCATAGTATGCCAGTGTCTTAAAACGGCAGAGAAGGCACAAACTTTTCTGCCGTTTTAAGTTGTTTTTTGATTTTGGGAGGAATTGTTTTGTCTTTAAATCCAATGAACCTGTTAAGCCAGCTGCCCGGAGCCGTTGCCCAAGGGCTTATATGGGGCATAATGGCCATGGGCGTTTATATTACATACAGAATACTTGACCTTGCCGATTTGACCGTAGACGGCTCCTTCTGCACGGGAGCGGCTGTCTGCGTTATGATGATTTTAAACGGTCACAGCGTCTGGGTGGCAATAATCTGCGCCTTCCTTGCCGGTATGCTGACGGGTCTTGCCACGGGACTTCTTCATACCGTATTCGGCATATCGCCGATTCTGGCGGGAATTTTAACCCAGCTGGGTCTATGGTCCGTAAACCTTGCTATTATGACAAGGCCCAATCAGTCCATAAGCACCAACAACTACAAACTTCTTGTCGCTCTGAGATTCCTTGACGATGTAAAGAAGGGTCTGAAGCCTTTCTACAATCACCCGATTTTCGTCGTGGGAATCTTCGTAATTGTCATCATAGCCGTTCTGTACTGGTTCTTCGGTACGGAGCTGGGCTGTTCCATAAGAGCGACGGGCGCAAACATTAATATGGCAAGGGCGCAGGGCATCAACACCAATGTAAACAAGATTATAGGACTTATGCTTTCAAACGGCATGGTAGCCCTTTCGGGCAGTCTTATGGCTCAGTATCAGAACTTCGCCGACATCAACATGGGACGCGGCGCAATCGTCATAGGTCTTGCCGCCGTAATTATAGGAGAAGTGCTGTTCTCAAAGATATTCAGAAACTTCGCGCTCAAACTCCTTTCAGTGGTGCTCGGCTCCATAATCTACTACATAGTCATGCAGACGGTGCTGTGGCTGAATATAGACGCGAACTACTTAAAGCTATTCTCCGCGCTCGTCGTGGCTGTCTGCCTCGGAATGCCTTATCTCAAGGCAAAGTACATCACCCCCATCCAGCAGAGAAAGAGAGGAAAGAGCAATGCTTGAGCTTATAAATATTTCAAAGACCTTCAACCCCGGCACTGTCAACGAAAAGCTCGCCCTTGACCGCCTCTCTCTCACCATTAAGGACGGGGAGTTCGTGACGGTCATAGGCGGCAACGGAGCGGGCAAGTCCACAATGCTGAACGCCGTCGCGGGCGTGTTCTTTGTGGACGACGGCAGAATAATAATTGACGGCAACGATGTTACCCGCCTTGAGGAACACCGCAGGGCGAAATATATAGGCAGGGTCTTTCAGGACCCGATGATGGGCACCGCCGCCAGCATGGGCATTGAGGAGAACCTTGCTCTGGCGAACCGCAGAGGACAGTTCAGAGGCCTTAAATGGGGCATCACCCATAAGGAAAGGCAGTTTTATAAAGAGCAGCTCGCGACACTTGGACTCGGCCTTGAAAACCGCCTTACAACAAAGGTGGGTCTCCTTTCGGGCGGTCAAAGGCAGGCCCTTACCCTGCTTATGGCAAGCCTTAAAAAGCCCAAGCTCCTGCTGCTCGATGAGCACACAGCGGCTCTTGACCCGAAAACCGCCGCCAAAGTTCTTGAGGCGACTGAGGAAATCGTCCGCCGCAACAACCTTACAACCCTTATGATTACCCACAACATGAGGGACGCCATTAACCACGGCGACAGGCTGATAATGCTTTATGAGGGCAGGATTGCGGTAGATGTTTCGGGCGAGGAAAAGAAAAAGCTGACAGTGGAGAAACTGCTCGAAATGTTCACCACCGCCAGCGGCTCCGATGAAGCGGACGACAAGCTGCTTTTATCTTAAAGTTTAGCCCGGCCTGACAAGGCTGAATATAAAAAAGACGGAAATCGAAAGATTTCCGTCTTTTTGTTTAGTACATCTTTATTACTTCTTTATATATCTTTATATACTCGTTCGCCGACTTTCCCCAGCTGTAGTCGGAGTCAAAGGCTCTCTGCCTGAGATTTCGCCAGCTCTTTTTATCCTCATAAAGTCTCAGGGCTCTGTCGATTGCCTTTAAAAGCTCCTCGGGGTTGTAGCCTTCAAATACAAAGCCGTTGCCCTCCTCGCCTTCAAAGACAGAGTCTTTAAGACCGCCCGTAGCCCTTACAATCGGCACCGTGCCGTAGCGGAGGGCGACCATCTGCGCAAGTCCGCAAGGCTCGCTTTTTGACGGCATAAGAAAGAGGTCGGAGCCGGCATAGACCCTCTTTGCGAGTGAGGGGTTAAAGCCGATGAATACGCCCACCTTTTCGGGGTGTTTTTCGTGCATCTCCTTAAAGAAGCTCTCATACTGCCATTCGCCCGAGCCGAGGACGGCAAGCTGCACATCCTCATTTTGGAGCACTCCTTCAAGAATCGCTTTAACAAGGTCAAAGCCCTTGTGACCCACAAGCCGGCTGACAATGCCGATTAAAGGAGTGTCCTCCTTTTCGGGAAGACCCATCTCCTTTTGAAGAGCCGCCTTGTTCAAAGCCTTGTTCTCGGGGCTAAGACACGAGTAGTTCGCGGGAATGTCCGGGTCGGTTTCGGGGTTGTAGTAGTCGGTGTCAATGCCGTTAAGTATGCCTTTAATCTTCCACGCTCTTTGTAGGAGTATGGAGTCAAGTCCGTGGGAGTACCATGGGTCAAGGATTTCCTTGGCGTATGTGGGGCTGACGGTGGTGACCATGTGGGCGCACTCAATGCCGCCCTTCATCAGATTAATGGCTCCGTCATATTCGAGAAGGGAATAATGCTCATCGCCGAGTCCCAGAACATCGTGGAGAATCTCCCTGCCGAAAACGCCCTGATACTGGATATTGTGAATGGTGAAAATGGTCTTTATATGGCTGTAGCCCTCTTTGTTGGCGTAGAAGCAGCTGTGATAAACGGGTGTCAAAGCTGTCTGCCAGTCGTTGCAGTGGATAATGTCGGGCACAAAACCTATGTGGGGTATGATTTCCAGCACGGCGCGGGCAAAGAACGCGAAGCGCTCCGCGTCGTCATAGTAACTGTAGTAGTTGTCCCGCTTGAAATAATACTGATTGTCAAGGAGATAGTAAATTACACCGCCGTGCCTTGCCTCAAAAATGCCGCAGTACTGGCTCCGCCAAGACACGGGTACACTGATGTGGGTGATGAATTTCATGTTCTGCCTCAGTTCCTCGGGAACGCTGGCGTAAAGGGGCATAACGACCCTGCAGCCCACAAGCCTTTTTCTAAGAGCCTGGGGCAGAGAGCCTGCTACATCCGCAAGACCCCCGCTTGCGGCAAAGGGGCGGGCCTCGCTGACCGCATAAAGTACTTTCAAAATAATCCCGCCTTTCTGAGCTATACTCTGATGCCTTTAGATATATAAATCGGGAAGCTCTCGGCACCCGAAATGTTTTTGCCCTGGGTGACCGTCACATTCTTGTCGGTTATGACGCAGTTAAGATGAGCGCCCTCTGAGACAATGGTGCCCTGCATAAGAATAGAGTTCTTGACAACGGCGTTTTTGCCCACCCTTGCGCCTCTGAAGAGTATGCAGTTTTCCACCTCTCCCTCAATGTGGCAGCCGTCGGCTATGAGGGAGTTTTTAGCCTTGCAGTTTATGCCGTAAATTGCGGGCATGTCGTCCCTAACCTTTGTGAATACGGGTCTGTCTGCGGAGAACAGCTCTTTTCTGTTCTCCCTCTTTAAAAGCTCCATGCTGATGTCGTAGTAGCTTTTAAGCGAGTCGATAGTCCTTATAAAGCCTTCCGGCTCATATGCGTAGATTTTGAATTTTTCAACATTGCTCTGCATTATGTCCCTTGTAAAGCTGCGGTAGTTAAGGCTCTTTGCCTCGGCTATAAGCCGCTCAAGAAAGGGCTTTCTCAAAAGCACGATGTTGAGGGAATACAGGCACTCCTCAGTCAGCTTGGGGGAAACGGCGATTTTCGTAACTCTGCAGTCAGAGTCGGTTTCAAAGGTCATTAGGTCGTTGAGATTGGGTCTGATTCCTCTCTTGCAGCAGACCGTGATGTCCGCTCCCGTATTCTTATGGAAGTCGATGAGCCCGCTGTAATCAAAGGAGCAGACCACATTGCAGTCGGTAAGTATCACGAACTCATCGTCCGCGCTCTCTATAAACGGGAGAAGGTCAATAAGAGCCTCAAGTCTTGAGCTGCGGCTGCGGGAGGAGTCCGCGTTAAAGGGCGGCAGAAGGAAAAGCCCGTCCCTTTTTCTTGCCAAATCCCAGGGTCTGCCGTTGCCCAGATGGTCCATAAGCGAGCGGTAATTGCCCTTTGTGACAACGCCCACCTTGTCTATGCCGCAGTTGACCATGTTGGAAAGGTGAAAGTCTATAAGGCGATACCTGCCGCCGAAGGGCACTGACGCCATGGTCCTGAGAGCCGTCAGCTCATGCAGGCAGTCATCGTACATATTGGCAAAGATTATGCCTAAGATATTCCTTGCGCGCATTTTAGTTTCCCCCCTTCATGTCTTTGTCAATCATCGCTTTGGACGGGACGGTGACGCCCTTTCCTATTGTCACGCCCGCGCCCACAACGGCAACGCCCCATGCGCTGGGGTCTTTCATGCTCTCCGGCTTTTCGCCCACAACGGCGCCGCTTTCGATAACCGCGTTCTCCGCGACTATGGAGTACTGAACCACAGCGCCCTCCTTAATGACGGCGCCGGGCATGATGATTGAGTATTTTACGCACGCGCCCTTTTCTACGGTGACATTGGAGAAAAGCACCGAATAGTCAATCTCGCCCTCAATCTCGCAGCCGGCTGAAACAAGGGAGTTTTCCACCTTTGAGTCGGCGGAGATATAGTGGGGCGGAGCGGCGGCGTTGCGGGAATATATCTTCCATGAGGCGTCGTCAAGGTCGATGTTGATTTGGGGATTTAAAAGGTCTAGGTTAGCCTCCCAAAGACTGTCGATGGTGCCGACATCCTTCCAGTAGCCGTCGAACTCGTAGGCGTACATCCTCTCGCCGGCTCTGTGCATCTTGGGGATGACATCCTTGCCGAAGTCGTTGGAGGAATTGGGGTCAGCCTCGTCGTCAATAAGATACTGCCTTAGCTTGCTCCATGTAAAAATGTAAACGCCCATGGAGGCCTTGTTGCTCCTGGGGTTTTTAGGCTTTTCCTCAAAGTCGGTGATTCTGCCCTCGGAGTCGACAAACATAAGACCGAAGCGGGACGCCTCCTCCCACGGAACCTCAATGCAGGCTATGGTGCAGTCGGCGTTTTTCTCCTTGTGGTAACTCAGCATCTTGTCATAATTCATCTTATAGATATGGTCGCCCGAGAGAATGGCCACATAGTCGGGGGAGTACCTGTCTATAAAGTGAATGTTCTGATAGATGGCGTTAGCTGTGCCCTTGTACCACTCAGAGCCTTTAATCTGCTGATAAGGCGGCAGAATGTGCACTCCGCCCTCAGCCCTGTCAAGGTCCCAGGGCTGACCGTTGCCTATATAGTCGTTAAGCTCAAGGGGCTGATACTGGGTGAGTACGCCCACCGTATATATGCCCGAATTTACGCAGTTTGAAAGGGGAAAGTCAATAATTCTGTACTTTCCGCCGTAGGGAACCGCAGGTTTTGCTATGTTTTTTGTAAGGATTCCGAGTCTGCTGCCCTGACCGCCCGCAAGCAGCATGGCAATGCATTCTTGTTTTCTCGGCATTTTAATCCTCCTTTTCACAAGCGGCAAAAGCCGCTTTTTTTAATTTGCCTTTGTTTTTTCTGACTTGTTATTTTCTTTTTTTGTTTCACGCTTTTTAAGAAACAGGGCGGAGAGCGGGGGAACGGTGATTTCTATGCTGTACCTTAAATCATGCATAGAGTATTTTTCCGCCTTGAAAGAGGTCTTTTTAAGGCAGCCCGTGCCGCCGAAACGCTCCTCGTCGGAGTTGAAAACAATATCGTAAACGCCCTTTTCGGGAACTCCGAAGCGGTAAATGTCCCTTTTTACGGGAGTGAAGTTGAGGACGGCGATAATCTCGTTGTCATCCTCGTCAATCCGTCTGAATACAAGCACGGAATTGTCTATGTCGTCGCTGACTATCCACTTAAAGCCGTCCCACGAAAAATCAATCTGCCAAAGGGGAGGATTCTCTTTGTAGAAACGATTGAGAGCGGCGACATACTCCTTGAGCTGACGGTGCCTGTCGTAGTTTAAAAGGAACCAGTCAAGCTGCTTTTTCTCATCCCACTCAATAAAATGTCCGAACTCCTGACCCATGAACATGAGTTTCTTGCCCGGGTGGGCGTATGCGTAGCCCATGAATGCCCTTACCGAGGCGAATTTCTCGTCATAGGTGCCGGGCATTTTGTCAAGCAGCGACTTTTTGCCGTGGACAACCTCGTCATGGGAGATGGGGAGAATGAAATTCTCAGAGAAGGCGTAGAAGAAGGAGAAGGTGATAAGGTCGTGATTGTATTTTCTGAAATAGGGGTCAAGGGAGAAATAGCGGAGAATGTCGTTCATCCAGCCCATGTTCCACTTAAAGTTAAAGCCCAGCCCCCCGCAGTGAACGGGCTTTGTGACCAACGGCCATGCGGTGCTCTCCTCAGCAATCATCATCACATCGGGGAAATGAGCGAAAACCGCTGTGTTGAGCTTTTGCAGGAAGGCGACGGCCTCAAGATTCTCGTTGCCGCCGTAGATATTGGGAGTCCACTGACCCTCTCCTCTGCAGTAGTCAAGGTAGAGCATGGAGGCGACCGCGTCGACCCTCAAACCGTCTATGTGATACTCCTTAAACCAGAACAGAGCGTTGGAGATAAGGAAACTCTTGACCTCGTTCCTGCCGTAGTCAAAAACGCAGGTGCCCCACTGGGGGTGCCCGCCTTTTCTGGGGTCGGCGTATTCGTAAAGCGGCCCGCCGTCAAATTCTCTTAGTCCATGCTCGTCCCGCGGGAAATGGGCGGGAACCCAGTCCAGAATAACGCCGATTCCGGCATTGTGGCACTTGTCCACAAAATACATAAAGTCTTCGGGGGTGCCGTAGCGGGAGGTGACGGAATAGTAGCCCGTAACCTGATAGCCCCATGAGCCGTCAAGGGGGTGCTCAGCCAGCGGCAAAAGCTCCACATGGGTGTAGCCCATCTCGAGAATATATGGCACCAGACTGTCGGCAAGCTCTCTGTAGGAGTAGAAGCTGCCGTCCTCGTGCCTTTTCCATGAGCCCGCGTGAAGCTCGTAAATGTTTACGGGCTTTGAGTAAATGGGCTCGGCTTTTCTCTTTTTAAGCCACTCGTCGTCCGTCCAAGTATAGCCGCCCAGCTTATACAGCTTGCTTGCGGTGGCGGGGCGGGTCTCCGAATGGAAGGCATAGGGGTCGCTTTTTAAAATCTGCCTGCCGTCACGGGTGTAAATGCAGTATTTGTAGTTGTCGTAAAGCCTCACGCCCTCCAGGATGATTTCCCAAACGCCGAATCCGATCGGGTCCAGCGGGTGGGCCTCTTTGTTCCACTCGTTGAAGTCGCCGCAGAGGCTCACGCGCTCGGCATTAGGTGCCCAGACTCTGAAAACCGCGGTGTCATCGGAAAGAAAATGAGAGCCCATAAACTCGTAAGCGTCCTCGGCGTCGCCTGAGACGAATCTGTTAAGGGCTTCATTCGGTTCAGACAAGTCCGCATATTTCATACCGTTCACCCCCTAAACTTTTCCAATGTAAGCGTACCAAATATAGGAAGCAAATGCAAGTATTTCTGACAAAACTGCAAAGTCAAAATGTGAAATTATTCGGAATTTTTGTGCAAACTGCTTTAAAAACTATAAGTTTTTGCCTGTAACAAAAAATAATAAGCCAAATTTATTCTGCCCTGGATTTCCGAAATATGTAAATTTTTTGTAAACAAATCGCAAAATGGGCGGTTTGTTTGCCTGTTTGGGCTAATTTCTGCCGCTTTTTCAGCTATGGTTGAGAAAATCTTTTACGGGAGGGAAATGATGCGCAAGGAGCTAAGCCGTAAGGAGAGGCTTTTCTGCGACTATTACTCGAAAACGAGAAACTCCAGGGAGGCGGCCTTTAAGGCGGGCTACAGGATACTTCCTGAACGGGCGGCGGAAAAGCTCATGAGCCGAAAGGATATTAGGGAGATGATTTCCCAGCTTGACGAGATGAGAAAGGCAAAGACGGCGGACATCTCGGCGGGACTCAGACGCGCCGCTTTCGGCAGCATAGCGGACGCCATTAGGCTTATGTTTGACGAGAATCTTAATCCCGAGGAGCTTGACGGGCTGGACCTTTTCTGCGTTTCCGAGATTAAGCGTCCCAAAGGCGGCGGCATGGAGATAAAGTTTATTGACAGGCTCAAGGCCCTGGAAAAGCTGCAAAGCCTTGCCGAGACAGAGCGTGAGGCGGACAAAAACCCCTTCGTGGAGGCAATCGAAAAAAGCGCAAAAGCCGTCTTTAGCGGTGAGTAGCCTGCCCGACATTCGCCCCAAAGCCGAACCATTTTGCCGACCCGCCCAGACGGGCTGAGGCCCACGACTGCGGCAGCTCCCGCCCCTGCGGGCTGTGCGGCGTTTGCCCTACAAGCGGATGGCGAAGTCCCCTCAGCGACGGGCGCGGACGATACACCCCCACTGCGGCGGGATTCTCTCGGCGGCGGGTACGGACGATACACCCCCACGGCGGCGGGGTTGCGGTCGTGGGGGCAGATCACTCCGCCCGACAGGATGCGCCCCCACGGGCGGTTCACCCCTCTGCGGCGGGGCGGGCAGGGCAAAACTTTACGAAAAGGTGGTTTGATTGGAGTTTAAGAGCTTTTCCGAAAAGCAGCTTAAAGTACTCTCGTGGTGGAGCGAGGGCAGCCCTTACAAAGACTTTGACGCCATTATCTGCGACGGGGCGGTAAGGAGCGGCAAGACAATCTGCATGGGGCTGTCCTTTGTAATCTGGGCTATGACCGGCTTCAGCGGCATATCCTTTGCCCTCTGCGGCAAAACCATCGCCTCTTTAAGGCGCAATGTCCTTGTGCCTTTGCTGCCCGTTCTTAAAGAGCTGGGCTTTGCCTGCACTGAGAAACTCTCCCAAAACCTTGTGGAGATTGAGTTTAATGGCAACAAAAACAGGTTCTATGTTTTCGGAGGCAGGGACGAGTCCTCAGCCGCTCTCATTCAGGGAATGACCCTGGGCGGCGTAATGCTGGACGAGGTTGCCTTGATGCCCCGCTCCTTTGTGGAGCAGGCTCTAGCCCGATGCTCCGTCAAGGGCTCCAAGATGTGGTTCAACTGCAATCCGGAAAACCCCCAGCATTGGTTCCACACCGAATGGATTTTGAAGGCAAAGGAGAAAAACTGCCTGTATCTCCACTTTACCATGGAGGACAACCCCTCCCTTTCACCCGCAATTATAAAAAGGTATAAGTCCCTTTACAGCGGAGCCTTTTACGAGCGGTTTGTGGAGGGCAAATGGGTGGCGGCTCAGGGGCTTGTATATCCCTTCTTCAGCGAGAGCGCATGCGTCGCTTTGCCAAAGGGGGAGTGCCGCAGCTTTTACATCTCCTGCGACTACGGCACAGTGAATCCCGCATCCTTTGGGCTCTGGGGCGAGTATCGGGGTGTGTGGTACAGAATCGACGAGTTCTACTTTGACTCAAGGGCGGAAGGCTATCAGAAAACCGACGAGGAGTACTACGCCGACCTTGAAAAGCTCGCGGGGGATAGGGATATTGAGGCGGTTATAGTCGATCCCTCCGCCGTCAGCTTTATTGAGTGCATTCGCCGCAAGGGCAAGTTCAATGTAATCCCCGCTAAAAACGATGTGCTTGACGGCATAAGGCGCGCCGCCGAGGCGATAAAAAGCGGCAAAATCAAGATTGCACCCGCCTGCAAGGACATTATCAGGGAGTTCGGGCTCTATCGCTGGGATTCCGCGTCCGCGCGGGACAGCGTCAGAAAGGAGCACGACCACGCCATGGACGATATGCGCTACTTTGTAAGCACCGTTCTGGAAGGCGGCGGGGATGAGGGCTTTTTCGCCATCGCCACCGAGCGTTCAAGGCGTCAGGATTTCGGGTTCTGACGAGCCCAAAGGGGCGGATATAAAGGTTTGCAAAACGATGGTTCGGTAATTAAAAGGCAAGAGGTGAGAATTTGGGACTCTTCAGCAAAAAAGAAAAGCCGTCGGCGTCGGCTGTGTCCTCACCCCAGACAAGACAGGCGGGTCAGAGCAGCTTTTTTGACGACTACAAGAGCATGTACAGCTTTCACGGCGACATAAGCCTTTACAAGACGCTCAGGGAGAGCGTGCCTATTATTGACGCGGGCATAAGAAAGCTGGCAAGGCTCATCGGCAGCTTTGAGGTGCGCTGCGACGACAGCTTTGCCCAGAGGGAGATTCGAGATTTCCTTCAGAATGTGGTTGTCGACGGCAGCTCAAGGGGCATAAACAGTTTTGTGTACGCCTATTTTGAGCAGCTTTTGACCTACGGCACCGCTGTGGCGGAGATTCTGCCGAGCAAAGGCTCCCCAAGAGATATGTCCCTTTACAGAGCTGACCTTAGGGATATTGTTCTGATGCGGGACAAAAACGACAGCTCCAAAACCCTTGTGTGCGTTTCAAGAGGATCGGAGCCCGTTCCCGTAAAGCATCAGGAGCTGATACTTTTATCGGTTCTCAATCCCGAAGCGGGCAGTCTTAACGGCAATTCGATACTTAAAGGTCTGCCCTTTATAAGCTCTGTGCTGATGAAGATTTACAACACAATAGGGCTTAATTTCGAGCGTGTGGGCAATGTCCGCTACGCTGTGACCTACAGACCGAAAGAAGGCTCCGCCGACAAGCTCTATGCCAAGGAAAGGGCTATGCAGATAGCCTCCGAGTGGTCGGCGGCGATGCAGAGCGGCAGCGAGATAAAGGACTTTATCGCTGTGGGCGATGTGGACATTAAGGTCATAGGCGCCGATAACCAAATCCTTGACAGCGAGGTACCCGTACGGCAGATGCTGGAGCAGATTGTCGCGAAGCTGGGTCTGCCGCCCTTCATGCTGGGGCTTAACTGGTCCACAACCGAGCGCATGGCGGCTCAGCAGACCGACATTTTGACAAGCGAACTGGAGTTCTACAGAAAGCTCCTGACCCCCGTAATCGGCAGGATTATAAGCACCTTTATGCGGTTCAACGGTCTTAAAGGCGGCTTTGAAATTCTGTGGGACGAAATCAGCATGCAGGACGAGGTAGAGCTGTCAAAGGCAAGGCTTAACAACGCAAAGGCCCTTGAGGTTGAAAGAAGGCTGGGCGCTGCCCCCGACAGTCAAAAGGAGGTTTCCGATTGAAAAAGGAAAAAAGGTTTGATGACGCCGTCTTTTCCCCGATAGAATCGGACATGGAAAAGATAAACTGCTTTTCTCTAAAGCCCCTTAAAGAGGAGGATGTCTTTGTCTTCAGCGTCATTCTCTGCGACAACGAGATTGACAGGGACTACGAGCGGTTTTCTGCCGACTGCCTTCATGGCCTTAAAGAGCTTTTTAAGGGCGTGACGGGCATATTTGACCATAACATGAGGGCGGAAAACCAGACCGCGAGAATTTTTGATACTGAGATTGTGACGGACAGCGACCGAACCACCGCGGCGGGTGAGCCCTACACCTATCTCAAGGCGCACTGCTATATGCTGCGAAGCGAAAAAAACAAGAACCTTATAGCAGAAATTGAGGCGGGTATTAAGCGTGAGGTCAGCATATCATGCAGCGTAAAAAGGGCCGTATGCTCCGTCTGCGGCAAGGAAAACGGCGCCTGCTCCCACAGACCCGGCTCTGAAATCGAGGGCAAGGTCTGCCACAGGATTCTCTGCGACGCGGCGGACGCCTATGAGTGGTCGTTTGTCGCCGTTCCCGCTCAGAAAGGGGCGAGGGTTACAAAGCAGTACACAAAAACGCAAAGAGGTGAAATCAGCTTGACCGAAGTTCTTAAAAAGCTCGACATCGATAAAGACGAGCTGCGTTTAAGCTCCGCGGAGGCCCTTCAGCTCAAAAGCTACATAGAGAATCTGAAGAGCCTTGCCGATGACGGAGAGCACTACAAAAGCGCCCTTGTTAAAAAGGCGCTGAGCCTCTCGGCTCTGAAGCTCCCCAAGATGGATACGGCGGTTTTTAAGGAGGTTCTCTTAAAGATGCCCGCAAGGGACATCGAAAAGATTGTTAAGGGCTTTTCCGAGGATGAGCCCGATTCCGTTTTCGCTCCGCAGCTAAGCTCCGATTCGTGCGCTAAATCAAGCGACAACAGCGGCTTTAGAATTTAAAGAAAGGATGGTTTAATTGTCAGTTTCACTCAAAGGCTTTAACGAAAAGGTAATCACCCTGCAGGCCGTAGACGGCTTAAAGGCGGGGGACGCGGTTTCTCTCTCCGGCAATTTGGAGGTTTCTCCCGCAAGCGAAGGCACCGATATTTTCGGCTTTGCCATAAGCGTCACGGACGGCTATGCCGCGGTTCAGGTCAGCGGCTTCATCACAGTGCCCTGCGAAGGTATAGAGGACGCTTATGTGGGCTACCGCGCAATTCAGGGCGCTGATGAGGGAAAAATCGCCCTTGCCGAAAGCGGCAGAAAGGTCTTTGTCGTCAGCGTCGACAAGGCGGCAGGAAAAATCGGAATTATTCTTTAAGAGAGGAGAAAAGGAATGTCAGGTTTTGAAAAAATAAGGCTCGAAAAAGGCATGTACGCCGCAAAGGGCGGCTTTACCGCGGCTCTTGAGGCTTTAGACCCCTCCGAAAATTACAAGGGCACCGCGCTTGAGGGTCTTGACGCTTATCAGCGCCAGCTTAAAAGGTTTGATATAAAGGTTGCGGGTCCCGCCAGCGACAGAGTTGAAAAGTTCTTCAGCACCGCCGACTCCGCGGCTCTCTTCCCCGAATATGTTTCCCGCGCGGTAAGGCAGGGCATGGAGGAGGCGAATATCCTTCCCAAAATCGTGGCGACGGTAACGGACATTGACGCCCTTGACTACAGAACCATCACCTCCGTACCCTCAGAGGACGACAAGGAGCTCAAGATGGTAGCGGAGGGCTCATTCATCCCCGAAACCACTATAAAGACAAAGGAAAACCTTGTCCGCCTCAAAAAGAGGGGCAGGATGCTGGTAGCCTCCTATGAGGCAATCCGTTTCCAGAGAATCGACCTGTTTACCGTAACCTTAAAGCAGATAGGCGCTCAGATTGCGAGAAGTCAGGTTGACGACGCCCTTGCCGCAATTGTTCTCGGCGACGGCAACGACAACCCCGCTGAGATTATCAGAAAGAGCGAAGGCAACGAGCTTACATATGAGGATTTGGTGGATTTCTGGAGCAGGTTCGACCCCTATCAGCTCAACACCCTTCTTGTTTCCGGCGAGACAATGAGACAAATACTCAGCATGAAGGAGTTTAAAGACTCCGCGGCGGGTCTTTCCTTCCACGCCACGGGCAAGATGGTAACACCTCTCGGCGCCGAGCTTATTAAGGTTCCCAATTTAGAGGAGGATTTCCTTATCGGCATTGACAGGAACTGCGCCCTTGAGATGGTCAGAGCCGGCGGCGTCGTAACCGAGTACGACAAGCTCATAGACCGTCAGCTTGAAAGGGCTGCCATCACCTGCACCACAGGCTTCTCAAAGATATTTGACGACGCCTGCAAGGTATTCGTGTTTGGCGAGTAGTAAAAAGGGGGAGCCTGCATAGAGCAGGCTCCCTTAAAAGGCAAGAGGTGATTTGATGATAAGTCAGTGGGAGGTACTTGAGAGACTGAGACAAACAGTGACCCTCGATGACGATGAGGCGGCAGCGGCTCTGCCCTTTTGCAAGGCGGCGGCTCAGAGCTTTGAGAGAAAACTCAGAAAGAAAGAGGACTGCGCAAATCAGCTTATTATCATGCTTTGCGCCATGACCGCCCTTTATAAATTCCTGCTTGCCCGCTCAGCGGCGGACACTGAGTTTACGGGCTTCAGGGCGGGAGATGTGACGGTTAAAAAGTCCTACAAGGAGGCTCTTGAGGCCGCGGAGAAACTTAAAGACGACGCCTTTGAGCAGGCCGCCCATCTTTTAAAGGACGACGAATTCGTATTCAGGCGCTTTTAGCCGCGGGGAGGTGTTTTTTTGGCGGTAAACGCTATACTTTCAAAATACGGCAGGGACATCTGCATTAAGGACACTACGGGCTGGCAGTCAAAAATTTTCAAGGCGTTCATTCAGCCGCTGAGATACAAAAACAAAATGTATCTTGAGGGCACTCCGACGGAAATCGGCGTCATGGACTCGGGCTACTATCTTTATATAGGTCCCCCCGAGCACAGCTTTGAGCACCTTGCCCCCGGCTTTTATCTTGAGTCAATGGGCAAAAGGTATGTCATAGACAGATTCGAAAAAATCTACAAGGGCGGCAGGGTTTTCTATATCTGGGCTGTCCTGAAGGACGCGGAGGAGCAGCGTGTATATTACTGATTCATTGCCCAATACTTTAAGAACATGGCTAACAATGCATCTTAGCTCTAAGGGCTATGTGTTCATGACCGAGTTTCCGAATATGTATAAACAGGTTCCGTTAAGAGTCCCCACAATCGTAATCGGCGTTAAATCGTCTGAGATAAAACAGAAAAAGGACGAAAACGGCGAGAATGTCCCCGGTGTCAAGGAAATGACCGCCGCTTTAGACATAGCAATCCACATGCCCGTTCGTCAGGGCGGAATGACCTGCCACAAAATTTTCTCCGAAATCGCCGACCTTCTGCTTTTCAACACAAATCTTGATATTGTGGAAATCGGCAGCGGAAAAATAAAGTACATGAGGATAACGGAGAGCCTCAGAATGCCCGGCTTTGTAAAAATCAAGGCGGATATTACGGCCGACCCCGAAAAAGAGTACACTTCTCCCTTACTTCTTTAATTTCCGCCCCGCAATAAAAAAATAAACCCCTTCACACATTAAAACCGCTCTTTTTAAAGGGCGGTTTTTTGTTTTTATAAACTTTAGGTATAAGTTTCGCGCCCCCTATTCAAACTATATAAAGACGGCTCGCCGCATTTTGTAAAAAAATAAAGGTTTGCAGAAAAATACAGGATATTTTGGAATATTTTTCATAAATATTCAGTAAGCCCAATAATAAAACTTCCTCGATTTTTTCTTCATTTTTGGCTCTCTCAAGAGCAATTTCGGCGTGCCTAAAAAATCGAGCCGAGCCTTAGAGTTACAAAAGTTCACGGGGGAATATATTTTAATTAAAATTATTGACATTCCGTTAAATAAACTCTATATTGTAATTTGTCAACGGCTTATGTCGTAAACGCAATTTTTTTCGAGAGGGGCTGCATAATTGGAAAAAGATATCATCATCGATCTGAAAGACATTTCCGTGTCTTTTGACGGCGAGCCGGTTCTGAACAACATCAACCTTTATATTCGCGACAATGAATTCATCACCCTGCTTGGGCCGTCGGGATGTGGAAAGACCACAACCCTTCGGATTATAGGCGGGTTTTTAAAACCTGACACCGGACGGGTGATATTTGAAGGTAAGGACATTACCGACCTGCCTCCCAACAAAAGGCAACTTAATACGGTCTTTCAGAATTATGCGTTGTTTCCGCATTTGACAATCGCCGAAAATATCGCCTTCGGCCTTAAAATCAAGAAAAAGAGCAAAGAGTATATCAAAGACAAAATAAAGTATGCCTTGAAGCTTGTAAACCTTGAGGGCTTTGAGAATCGTATGCCGCAATCGCTCAGCGGCGGTCAGCAGCAAAGAATCGCCATCGCTCGGGCAATTGTGAACGAGCCCAAGGTTTTATTGCTTGATGAGCCTCTCGGCGCCCTTGACCTTAAGATGCGCCAGAGCATGCAGTATGAGCTTATCAGGCTTAAAAACGAGCTGGGCATAACTTTTGTTTATATAACCCATGATCAGGAAGAAGCCCTTACAATGTCCGACACCATAGTCGTCATGAACAAGGGCAACATACAGCAGATAGGCACCCCTGAGGATATTTACAACGAGCCTAAGAATGCTTTTGTAGCCGACTTTATAGGCGAGAGCAACATAATAGACGGCATTATGCTGGAAGATAAGCTGGTAGAAATACTCGGCGCCAAATTCCCGTGCGTTGATACCGGCTTTGGCAGAAATAAGCCCGTCGATGTGGTCATAAGACCCGAAGATGTGGACCTTGTGGAGCCCGAAAAGGGCATCATAAAGGGCGTTGTCACCTCCCTTTTGTTTAAAGGCGTGCACTATGAAATGGATGTTTTGGCAAACGGCTACGAATGGCTTGTCCACAGCACTGATATGGTTCCCGTCGGCAGGGAGGTGGGCATATTCGTTGACCCCTACAATATCCAGATAATGCATAAGCCGATTTCAGAGGATGAGGAGGCGTCATCCGATGAAGAGTAGCAGATTAAGGCGTCTTGTGGCAGCCCCGTATCTTGTCTGGATTGTAGGCTTTACGATTCTGCCCCTTATTACAATTATCTACTACGCCTTTACAGAAAGAGGCACAAACAGCTTTACCTTTAAAAATATACTCGCTATTCGCGACCCCATACACTTTAACGCTCTGGTTCTCTCCCTCTGGGTAGCTTTCCTCAGCACCCTTATCTGCCTTTTGCTGGCTTATCCGCTTTCATATATCCTTTCTAAGCTCAAAAACGGCAGGGGCAGGTTTGTGGTTTTTCTTTTCGTGCTGCCCATGTGGATGAACCATATTCTCCGCACACTCGCTCTGCAGAACCTTCTTTCCAACACGGGCGTTATAAACGGCATTCTGGAGTTTCTGCGCCTTCCCACACTTAATATAATGAATACTCCGACCGCAATCATAATAGGTATGGTCTACACCTACCTGCCGTTTATGATACTGCCCATATACAACTCCATTGCAAAGATTGACGACGGAGTTATAGACGCCGCGTACGATTTGGGCGCCAGCGGATTTACGGTATTCAGAAGACTCATTCTGCCCTTGTCCCTGCCCGGAATAATCAGCGGCATAACAATGGTATTCGTACCCTCCATTTCAGAATTCGTTATCGCCGATATGCTGGGCGGCAGCAAGACTCTGCTCATAGGCAATGTAATCGAGCAAGAGTTTACCGTAGGCAGCAACTGGAATCTGGGCTCGGGACTTTCCGTAGTGCTCATGGTATTCATTGTTGCAAGCATGGTCATAATGCAAAGATATGACGGCGACGGAGAGGGGGCTGCATTGTGGTGAAAAAGCTTTTCTCTTTTATTCAAAAGTTCTATGTAGCGATAATTTTCCTGATTTTGTATTCCCCCGTTATCGTTCTCATGGTGCTTTCCTTTAATGACTCTAAATCAAGGGTCATTTGGGGAGGCTTTACCCTCAAATGGTATTCGAGAATGTTCAACAGCAGCATCATAGTGGAGACATTTATCGTCACCGTTACCCTCGCGCTGCTTTCCGCCGCCATCGCGGTCGTTCTCGGCACCGCGGCTTGCGTCGGCATTGAGGCAATGCGCCGCAGAAACAAGCAGATAGTTCTGGGAGCCACCAACATTCCCCTTTTGAACGCGGATATTGTTACCGGTATCTCCCTTATGCTGTTCTTCTCAAGATTTCTCAACGCGGGCTTCCCGACCCTGCTTATTGCCCACATAACCTTTGAGCTGCCATATGTTATCTTAAGCATCATGCCCCGCATGAGGCAGATTAACACAAACGCGTACAACGCCGCGCTGGATTTGGGCGCGACTCCTTTATATGCCTTCTTTAAAATCATACTGCCGGAGATTTTCCCCGGCATCATAACGGGCTTTATCATGGCGCTCACCATGTCCCTTGACGACTTTACAATTTCCTACTTTACAAAGGGTCCGGGCGTTTCCACGCTGCCCACAATGATATATTCGGAGCTTAGAAAGGGCGTAAAGCCTGAGATGTACGCGCTCTCAACGCTTATGTTCCTTGCGGTTCTGATTCTGCTTGTTATAGTGAACCTCAAGGGTTCGCCCATGCTCTCAAAGCCCTTTGCCAACGCCAAGAACGGAGGCAAAAAACACGCGCAGACAATGCGCTACAGAAGATGAGTCAGGGTATAAGGCTTATTATTCTCTATTATTAATTTACGAATGGAGTGTAGTGAAATGAAGAAAGTTATCAGCCTTGTACTTGCTCTTGCAATGGTTATCGGTGTTTTTGCCCTTTCCGGCTGCGGAAAAGAAACAAACGGCAGCATCAATGTGCTCAGCCTCGGCGACTACATTGACATGAACATTCTCAAGACCTTTGAGAAGGAAACAGGCATCAAGGTCAAATACGACGAACTTCCCACCAACGAGGATATTTATACCAAGCTCCAGACATCGTCGGTAAAATACGATGTCCTCTGCCTTTCCGACTATATGATTGAAAGGCTTATCAAAGAAAACAGACTGCTTGAGATTAACTTTGACAACCTCCCCGAAGCTAAGAAGAACATAGGCGAGACCTATTGGAAGATGTCCGAGGAGTTCGACCCCGACAGAAAGTACAATGTGCCCCACTTCTACGGAGCCATCGGAATTCTCTACAACAGCAAAAAGGTGGACGAGGAGAAGGTTCAGAGCTGGAATGTGCTTTGGGACGAGGCTTATTCCCAGAGAATCATCATGCAGAACAGCATGAGAGAGGCTTTCATAGTGCCCCTTACCATCTTGGGCTATGACATCAACACAACCAATATTGACGAGCTGAACGAAGCCAAGGAAATGCTCATAAAGCAAAAACCTCTTGTTCAGCGTTACCTTGTTGACGAGGCAAGGGACGAGGTCATAGCCGAAAACGCCGACCTTGCGGTTGTATATTCGGGCGAGGCATATATCGGCACTCAGGGCAACCCCGACCTCAGATTCGTAATCCCGAAAGAAGGCTCCAGCTTCTGGTTCGACTCATGGGTAATCCCCGACACCTGCCGGAACAAGGAGGGCGCGGAGATGTTCCTCAACTTCCTGTGCAGAAAGGATATTGCCACGCTTAATTTCGAGGCCATCTACTATTCAACCCCCAATCAGGCGGTTATAGACAGCCTTGACGACGAGCTGAGGAACAATCCCGAGCTGTTCCTTGACGATGAAGAGCTTGCCCGCTGCTATAGTCTTAAATATCTCGGACAGGAAATCGCCGACTACTACAGCCAGGCATGGAAGGAAATCAAGGCAGAGTAAAACAAAATGAAAGCAGGGCTAAACACCCTGCTTTTTTTATGCCCGCCCCGCCCCGCTGAGCCGCCCCACCCCGCCGTGGGGAGCGGCTTCTGCCTGCCAAACGGTGAGGGCAGCCCGCCCCGTCCCGTTGCTCGACTGCAGTGGGGATAGGACGCCGCACACGCCCCGCCCCCAATGCCTTGCGACGGTTTTGTGAACTCTGCGGTAATTGAAACTTTGATTTTTTTCTTGCCTAAACAAGTTTTAAAGAGTTATAATTAGCAAAACAGTTTAACGGAGGACTGTATGTCTGACTGCAAAGCAAAGCCGAAGATTAAGATTACGGACGGCGGCCCCTACATAGTTACGGGCGGGGTTAAACTCAGCGAAAAAATCATCACCCCCGTAGGCAACGGCTATGCCTGGACCGACGGAGAGCCGCTGCCGCAAAGCGAGGTTTACGCGCTCTGCCGCTGCGGAAAGAGCAAAAATCCCCCATTCTGCGACGGCTTTCATGTGAAGAGCGGCTTTAAGGGCACCGAAACCGCAGAGAAAAACACCTTTATGGAAAGAGCCAAGGTCTATGAGGGCGCCGAGCTGGACCTTTACGACGACGGTCGCTGCGCCTTTGCCCGCTTCTGCCACAGAAATACGGGCAATGTCTGGGAGCTTGTGCGCAACTCAAACAACCCCTTTTTAAAGGAGGAGGCAATCAAGGCGGCCTCCGAATGCCCCGCGGGCAGGCTCATCGCCGCCGACAAGCAGGGCAATCTCATAGAGCCCGAGCTGGAGCCTGAAATCATCATTGTTCAGGACCCTGACAGGGGCTGCAGCGGAGGAATTTATGTAAAGGGCGATATTGAAATTGAGTCCGCCGACGGTACGCTTTACGAGCACAGAGGCAGGAGCGTTCTTTGCCGCTGCGGGCAGTCGGACAATACCCCCTTCTGCGACGCCTCCCATGTTTCCTATATGTTCAGGGTTAAGAAAAAGGGCCTCCTTGATTTGCTCTAAAAACAAAAAGACCGCTTATGCGGTCTTTTTTATTGCCGAAAATAAAAGGACTGCCCTCGCAGTCCTTTATATTTATATGTCCTCTTTTGCGTTTTCGGAGAGGGCGTTTATAACCGCCTCATACACCCTTGAGGGGTTGAGGAGAAAACCTTCTCTCAACCTTTCAATCTGCATCATGTCAGAGGCAAAGAGCCTGATCCCTATAATCTCCTCGCCGTTTTCCACGCTGCTGAAGGTGATGTGATAGCCGCTTCCGCTCTTTTCAACATGGATGTTGTTTTCAAGCTCCCTGCGGGCAAGGGTGGTGAGTTTCAGCACCGCGGAAATAGCCTTCTCCCTTACTGTGCGGGGGAGCATCACATCAAGACCCTGAGCTATGGTCTCGCCGCTTTCGGATACGGCGTAGCTCTCGCTCTCCTCGTCGGTCTTAATTACATGCCCCGCCTTTTCGAGCTCGGATATGGCGTTGTTTATCTCAAAATAATTCGCAAGGGATTCAAGCGTCAAGCTGTCGCAAATCAGCTTTTTGGGTATCTCCTTGCCAAGGCTTTTGAGCATATAGCAAATTAAGAGTTTAATTTCGTCACGATTTCTCAGACCGCCCGGCTCAATGCCGTCGGAGAAAGCGTCAAATCTGTTTGAGTCACCGCCAAGCATAAAATCACCCTGTTAAAGAGTTGATAAATCGTAAGGAGTTTGCTGATATACAAAGTAGTTAAGCCAGTTGGCCATAATCTGGCTGCCCGCCTGACGCCATGTCATAAGCGGCTTTTTGGTCGGGTCGTTGTCGGGGAAGTAGTTTTGGGGCATCTCAATCGGGAGCCCGCGGCTTAAATCCCTCTCGTACTCCAGTTTAAGAGTATCCACATCATACTCCGAGTGACCCGTCACGAAGAAGTGGCGGCATGCCATGTCGGAGATTATATGTACCCCCGCGATGTCCGAGTAGGAGAGCACCTGCAAATCCTTAACAAGGGCTATGTCGGACATCTTTATTTCCGTATGCCTCGAATGGGGAGCGAGGAAAATATCGTCAATGCACCTCATGAGAGGATGATAGGGGTCAAGATTCCTGTGGGGAAAGACGCCGAACATCTTCTTCTCAAGAGGATACTTCTTTATGCCGTAGTTGTAGTAAAGAGCCGCCTGAGCGCCCCAGCAGATGTAGAAGGAGGAGTAAACATTCTTTCTGCACCACTTAAAGACCTCGCAAAGCTCCTCCCAGTAGTCAACCTCTTCAAACTCCAGTTTTTCGACGGGCGCGCCTGTTACAATCAGCCCGTCAAACTTCTGGTCCTTTACTTCTCTGAAGGTCTTGTAGAATTTGAGGAGATGCTCCTTGCTGGTGTTTTTGCTCTCATGGCTCTCCATGTGCATAAGCTCTATTTCAACCTGCAGCGGAGTGTTGCCGAGGAGCCTTAAAAGCTGAGTCTCGGTAACAATCTTTGTGGGCATGAGATTCAGTATAAGTATTCTAAGAGGGCGTATATCCTGTGTCAGCGCCCTCTCTTCAGTCATAACGAAAACATTCTCGTCCTCAAGATATTTTTTTGCGGGAAGTGTTGACGGAATTTTAATCGGCATAGCAACTCTCCTTTGCTTATCAGCTTACCCTGATGCAGTCCTGAGCGGGAACCGTAATTTCGTTTACGGTAACAGGGTAGGAATTGTAGTTTACATAGATTACCGCGCCTGTGTCGTACTGGGTACAGCGCACGCCCGGCTGCACCGTCTGGCTCATTGTAATTGCCGAGGTTCTAAGGTCGGAGAGCATCTTCTCGCTCTTTTTGTAGAACTCAACAGCTTCGGTTATATAAGGATTATAATAAAGGGTGCTGTCGCTGTCAAATACCCATTCGTAGTAGGGCAGCATGCCGTACTCAATGGATTTGAGCATGGCCTTTTGCCTGTCGCCCGAGAGGTTTACGGGTTTGCCCGAATAGTCGGCGATGCCGTGGAGGATAATCGGAGCCGCGGGCACCGGCTCATAGGCTGCGCTCTCCTTGTAGTAGGTGGAAACGGGCAGGTTAACTATGATATCAGCGTTCTTTACAAGATAGAAGTTGCCCGTATCGACCATTAGACCCCGCTGTGTCGCAAGGGCCTGAATGTGGGAGGCGACCAGCTTTTTTGCCTCCTGACGGTTTATGTAGCCGCCGCCGAAGTCGGAATAAAGGAGCTTGCCGGCGTCCTTTATGGAAAAGCCCGTAAAGGATGTATCCTTTAAATTGGTCAGGAGGTCCACTATCTTGACCTCCAGCTTTTCGAGCTTCAAGCCTTCGGTATAGAAAGTCTTAGCCCCGACATGGGGATAGAGGGGATTCTGGTTTTCGATTGTCAGCACATCTCCTGAGGAAGTGCGGGCGCAGAAGGAGGAGAGATAGCCTTTAAGTCCTCCCGAGGTGATGACATTTACATCAATGTAAAGACCCGACTTTTGTCTTTCAAGATAGGAGCTGAGTCTCTCGAGAGCGGATTTTCCGCCCAGAGTCTTGAGCACCGATGCCTTTGCGGAGTCGTGCTGAACAATGCCGCCGGACAAAAGTCCAGAATAGCGCATATTGATGCTGTCTATGCCCTTGCCCTTTAAGATTTCGGCAAGGTCCTGAGCCTGGTCTATCTTAGTAAGGCTTTGATAAAAGCCGCTTTTCTTCTTGCCTGCGCCTATAACGCTTAGGTTAAAGGGGAACTTGTCGGTGTAATTTACCTTCTTTGTGGAGAGCACGCCCTCTCTTATAAGCTGCTCCCTTGCCGCTCTTGCCATGCCGCTGTAATTCGCGCTCTTGCCAGAGATAAAGCGGTAGCAGATTTTGATATTACCGTCGTACTGCTCGGATATGTAGGACTTTTTGTCCAGCTTGTTCTGGGAGCGAAGCACGAAGGATGCGGATACCCTTGCGGGGGAGAGAGCGGAAGCTCTGCGAGCCTGAATTTCCGCCAAGGCGTCGCCGTCCTCAATTATAGCGGCAAAGGCGTTATCCGAGTCCTTAACGCCGAAAACGGGCATTATGACCGTTGGTGAGGTGTCTGCCGACACGCTGTAAAGGGAGGCCGGGTCGGGCCCGTAGACGGGGAGATTTACAAAATTTGTGCTGTCGTCCACCTTGCCGGTAAACATAAGCGCTCCGGGGCCGTCGGGCAAGAGGAAATAATCCTCACCCGCGCCGCCGAAGGTGCTGCCGAGGTACGGCAGGGGATTTAATCGCTCAATATACAGCCCGTCGGAAGCGGTAACCTTAGAGCAGTCCGCGGTGAAATAAAAGTTGCCGTCGGAAAGGGTAAACTCAACCTCAGCCTTAATTACGGCGTCCTTGTTTCCTTTAAGGAAGATTTTGGCCGTATTTTCGTCAAGGCTGAAAACATAATTTATCTTAACTCCGTTTTCCGTCTGCTCAAAGCCGGCTCCCCCCATGGCGACGCTGTTGTCCTGGGAGTTTAAATACAAAATGCCGTTCTTGGTAAGCACATTAAGGCTTAAGACGGAGGCGTATGTATTGTTCTCTACGGGCATAGAAAGCCACATCTTGCCGCCCGTCGTCTCCTTAACGGCAACCGCCAGAGAGACCTCGTCAATATAAAGCTCCAAAAGACCCGATGAGGCAACCTTTTTAAGTGAACCCAAGTCAATGGTGTGGTACCTCGGGTCCGCGGCTTTGGGGCTGAGCACAGTGCCCGTATCCGCCTTAATGGCGGTGGCGCCCCCGCCGACGGAGCATGCGGGCAGCAGAGTCATCAATATTAAAATTATCGAAAGCAAAACGCATTTGATTTTCATTTCATTCTGTCCTTTCGGGGTGGAGGAAAGGCTAAAATTATTCACTATTATGATAGCACATTGATTTTTCCCTATCAAGCAAAGCGGCAATATAATGCCAAGGATAGTTCTGGTATGGAAAATCTGCCTGTAAACCTCCAACCCTATGGGGTTACGGCGAGGATATGTATTCTCTGAGTTTCTCGAAATCCTCGGGAACGGGTACGCAGAAGGTAAGGCTCGCCCTTGTTACCGGATGTATAAACGAGGCTTTGGAACAGTGCAGGGCGGGGCGGGAGATAAGCTCTGTGCTGCCGCCGTACATATCGTCGCCCGCAAGGGGCGCGCCCATGGAGGCAAAATGCACCCTTATCTGATGCGTCCTGCCCGTTTCCAGCCTGATTCTTAAAAGGGAATGGCCCTTGCCCGTCAAAACAGACTCCCAGTGAGTTACAGCGGGAACGGCGTCCTTTCTTTCTCCAGCGGCTCTAAGGGTTTTCATCGGGTCGGGTATGTATATGGGTTTGTCTATGGTGCCGCTGCCCTCAAAAATGCCCTCGGCAATGCAAAGGTACTCCTTTTCCACATTTCCCGAAAGGGCGGCGGCCGCAAAGCGGTTAAGAGCGCATATAACCAGCCCCGAAGTGCCTCTGTCTAGTCTGCCTACAGCCCTGAACGCGGCGGCCTTTCCCTTGCTTAAAAGATACGCCGTCACAGAGTTTGCCAGCGTACCCTCCAGGTGATTGTGACTCGGGTGAATGGGCATTAAAGCGGGCTTATTTATAACCAGTATGTCTGAGTCCTCATATATAATCTCGGGCATCTCGCCTGAGGGGATAACGGTTGGTTCTTCGTCGGGAATGGACAAAGTCAGTACATCTCCCTTTTTCATTATGTCGATGGTGCGGGCATGGCAGCCGTTTAAGAGGATGCCGTTTTCTATCCGCTTTAAAGAAGTAACAAGACGGGCGGACATCTTAAGATGTCCCCTGAGAAAGCTTTGAATCTTTTTACCGTCAAATTCGTCGCCGATCAGGAACTCTAACTGTCTTGACATTTCACGCCTCGCAGTGTTTATTAAATTATTTTAACCGCATAGAGATAATAGTACAAGCCAAAAAATATTATTTTTTTGAATTACTATGTTAGCATTCGGAAATTATTGCAGATATGTGCAAACTTTATATCCAAATTTTTCAGATAATTAGAATTTTGTTCATACAATTTAAATATGAGGGTACTACAATGTCAAAATGTAGTTGAATTTGTCTTTCAGGAGTTCCTTTGAGGTTTTCAAGGAGGTTCTTATGTCTAATGTAATAATTCCGCGAGCCGAGAGCCCGGAAGCGGTTGGAGTTTCCTCCAAGTGCATATTGGATTTGATTGAGGATTTCAAAAACAGCGATATTGAAATGCACTCCCTTATGGTTATAAGGCACGGCAAGGTTGCCGCCGAGTGCTACAATTACCCCTTCTCCGCGGAAAGACCCCACGCATGCTACTCAATATCAAAGAGCATTACCTCAACCGCAATCGGCTTTGCGGTAAGCGAAGGCATTTTAAGCCTTGACACCCGCCTTATCGACATCTTCCCCGAGTACAAGGAAAAGGCGGACGAGAATTTAAAGCAGCTCACCATTGAGCACCTTGTTTCAATGCGTTCGGGCAAGAATACGGATATTCTTAAAAACAAGGCAAAGATTGACTGGATAGACGACTATATGAAATCCCCGTGGTACGCAAAGCCCGGCACCGATTTCAGATATGTAAACGAGAACATTTATATGCTCAGCGCGTCTTTGCACAGGCTCACGGGCATGAACATGAGGGACTTTTTAAGACCCCGCCTCTTTGAGCCCCTGGGCATTGACTATCCCTTCTGGGAGACCGACCAAAACGGCATAGAGGCAGGCGGCTGGGGCATCTACCTAAAGACAGAGGACATAGCAAAGATTATGCTCTGCTACGCTCAGGGCGGAAAATTCGAGGGCAAGCAGATTATTCCCGAGGAGTGGACGAAAGTCGCCACCATGAAGCACGCCGACAACAGCCTTGGCACCAGCAAGGACGCCAGCTCCGGCTACGGCTACTGCTTCTGGATTTGCGGCACCGACACTCCCGCATACCGCTGCGAGGGCATGTTCTCCCAGTTCGGCATTGTATTTAAGGATTACGACGCCGTTCTTGTATTCACGGGCGCGGAGCCCATGACCCAAAAGACCCTTGACTGCATCTGGCGCCACTTCCCCGCTGCCTTTGACAACGCCGGCAAAGAGGGCTTTGTCGCTGAGAACTTCAGTGAGGCTATATCAAATCTGGTTCTCGACAGACCCTCCGCGGGCGACAGAAGCGGCATGGAAAAGAGGCTCGAAGGCAAGGTCATAAAGATGCGCAAAAAGCTCCTTCTGAATTTAGTCGGCTACCCGATGAGCGTTCTGCCCCTTGCCGTTACATACATGACAACCGACAAAGCGGGCAATATTGATAATATTATATTTAACTTCGGCGACGATGTATGCCAGTTCTCATGGTCAGAGGGCGACGAAAGGAACAAAATCCCCTGCGGAATGGACGGCAAATACAGGGAAGGTCTTATGTGCCTCGGCGGTATCAAATACAAGGTACTCGCCGCCGCCAAATGGAAGAGCGACAACGAGCTCATTTTGGACATAAGACCCGTTGAAACCATAGCAAAGAGAAGGCTGTTCTTTACCTTTAAAGATAAGAACAAGGTCGTAATGACACCCGCCAGCACCCCCGATGTAAAGAACATCACAAACTTTATAAAAGACGGGGCGAAGGATATTTTCTCAAACAAGTTCGTTGTAATGCTGGCTCAAAAGATTATAGATTACCTGCCCGCCATAGTCGAACCCGTTCATAAGGGCAAGGTTACAAATAAAACAGTTGAGGACCTGCACCGCGAAGCGCACTCTTAGCTGAAAAAGAGTAAAAATTAAAATGGCAACGATAGCTCGTTGCCATTTTAATTATGCGCGCACACTAAACTCAAAAATTAATCAGCTGCTGTGGTATCTTCCTCAGCATCGCCGCCAGCGGGGCCAAAGTAAGAAATAAGGAACTGGAAGAAAGGAATGTTGGAGAGTTTCCAGAATATCTTTGCTATTTTAGCCGCCATTTTTGCAACCCATGCTATTCGACTCATCAAAAAGCCTCCTTTCAGCCACAATTGCAAATCCGCACTATGGTATGTACCAATTATAAACAAAAAAAATGTATTAATCAAGACTTTTTTTGTCACCTCAGTCTTTAATTCACAAAAAGTTGAACAAACTTTAAGTGGAAATATGAGCCATATGTTAACATTCTTTGGCATTTTCTTTTTTTCGACCGAGGGAAGGTTTATATTCTTATTAAAAGTCATATTTGTTGAATTATTCTGTCCGCTGTGGTACTATCTCTAAAGGAAACCGCCTTTAAAATTTTAAGGGGAGGAAAAAAATTGAAATACGAGATTAACAAAACAAATCATTGTACTTTTCCGCTTTTTGAAAAGAACAAGCTGTCACCCAGAGCCTACTTTATTCCCTTTAAGGACAGAAAGCTTCTTGAGAAAACGGATATAAGAAAAGAAAGATATTCCGGCGATATGGTAAAGGTGCTCTCAGGCGAGTGGGATTTTAAGTTCTATCCCAAAAAGTCAAAGATGCCGAGCAGCATCAATACCTCAAAAATAAAGTTTGACAAGGTTCAGGTCCCCTCCACATGGCAGAGGACGGGCTATATGGACCCCGTTTACCTCAATGTAGCCTACGAGTTCACCGCAGTCCCGCCCGCAATCCCCGAGGATATGCCCGTTGGACTTTACAGAAAGCTCATTGACATTGAGGATTTGTCAAAGAATTATATAATCACCTTCCTTGGCGTCGCCTCAAGCCTTGACCTTTATGTAAACGGAAGCTTTGTGGGCTACTCCGAGGGCTCCCACAACTCCGCGGAATTCGATATTACAAAGTTCCTCAAAAAGGGCGAGAACGAGATTGTAGCCGTTGTTTTCAAGTGGAGCACCGGCACCTATCTTGAGTGCCAGGATATGTTCAGAGAGAACGGCATATTCCGTGATGTGCTTCTTACCGAGTACGAGCCCGTTTTCATTTACGACTACTGCCTCAAAACCGCAAAGCAGGGCGAGCTTTATAATCTCACCGCCGAGATTGATATTAAGGGTCAGCCCGAAGGCTATGATGTGGAGATTGAAATAGTAAAAGACGGCGCCGTTATAGCCTCCGCCGCAGCGGACGCCAAGGAGCAGACGGTAATAAAGTTCCAGAACCTTGATGTTAAGGAATGGAACCCCGAAATTCCCGAGCTTTATGATGTATTCATCACCTTAAAGCAGAGCGGCAGAGAGGTAATGAGCATCAGGAATAAGACGGGTTTCAGAACCATAGAGATTGACGGCGAGGTATTCCTCTTTAACGGCAGAAAGATAAAGATGAAGGGCGTCAACCACCACGACACCCACCCCGTCAAGGGCTACGCCATGAGTCTTGAGGATATCGAAAAGGATATAAGGCTCATGAAGGAGTTCAATGTGAACGCGGTAAGAACCTCCCACTATCCGCCCGACCCCTTCTTCCTCACCCTTGCCGATGTCTACGGACTTTATGTAATTGACGAGGCCGATATTGAAACCCACGGTGTGGGCAGGCTCACAGGCTCAAGGGATACCATAAGCCACGACCTTAAATGGGCTAAGCACTATGTGGACAGAGTCAAGAGAATGTACTACCGAGACAGAAACCACCCCTCGGTCACCCTTTGGTCACTGGGCAACGAGGCGGGCGGCTACAAGTGCCACGACAAGTGCTACAGCTATCTTAAATCCGTAAGCGACATTCCCGTTCACTACGAGGGAGTAATCGATACAAGGCGTCATTCCTATGATGTCATCTCCGAGATGTACCCCCGCCACGACTGGCTCAGAAAGATGGTCAGCAAAAAGAGGGGCAAGGCGTTTACAGGCAAGCCCGAAGTCCTTTGCGAATATGTCCATGCCATGGGCGTAGGTCCCGGCGGCATGGAGGAGTATTGGGACATCTTCTACTCCAGTGACCAGTTCATGGGCGGCTGCATCTGGGAGTGGGCTGACCACGCGGTCTATCACGCCCCCGACGACCCCAAATACCCTTACAGATACACCTACGGCGGCGACCACGGGGAGAAGCATCACGACGGCAACTTCTGCGTTGACGGTCTTTTCTATCCCGACAGAAGACCCCATACAGGCGCCTATGAGATGAAAACCATCTACAGACCCCTCATGGCAAAGGCAGTCTCCGACGATGAGTTCATCTTCACAAACACCAACAGCTTTAAGTCCTCCGCTTATCTTGACATCAAGTGGGAGCTTTACCGCGACGGCGAGCTGAAAGCCGACGGCGCTCTGGACCTCGACATTCCCGCCCTTGAGTCCCGGAAGGTCAAAATCGACCTGCCGCCGCTTACCGACGAGAACAGCTGGCATATTAACTTTGTTTACCACGACGGCGACAGACATGTTGCCACCGAGCAGCTGACGCTCAGGGATGTGCCGATTGAGTATGAGTTCGAAATCACCGACTCCATCTCAGCCTCAAGGGAAAACGAATTCCTTACAGTCAACTTTGAGGGCGGCAAGGCCGTATTCAACGCCGAGACTGGCGAGCTTACTTCCTATGTAAAGGACGGCACCGAGTATATAAACAAGACACCCGCCGAGGGACTGACCGGACTTCTGCCCCTTGTATTCAGGGCTCTCCTTGACAACGACAGAAAGATAAGCGGCGAGTGGCTGGCAGCGGGTCTTGACAAGGCAAAGCCCGTCCTCACAAATTTCGAAACCCGCCTTCTTGAGCGCGAGGTTGAGGTAGTCGCCGAGTTCGATATAGTCGCCAAGAGAAGAATTCTCTACAAAGTAAAGACAAAGTACATTGTTAGCGGTTTTGGCGCAATCGAGGTAAGCTCGGAGCTTGTAAGACCCAAGAACAGCAAGGCTCCCGACGATATACCCAGATTCGGACTTGTCCTCCAGCTGGGCAGGGAGTTTAACAAGGTTAAATACTACGGCAGAGGAGATAAAGAGAACCTGCCCGACTTTAAGGTTCACGCTCCCGTCGGCATTTACGAAACCACCGTCGAGGATATGCACGAGCCTTATATCTACCCGCAGGACAACGGCGAGAGAACCGAGGTCAAGTGGCTCAGCATTACAAATGATAAGGGCAAGGGCTTAAAGATTTACGCAGACGACAAGCTGGCTTTCAACGCCCATAACTACACCGTCGACGCCCTCTATAAAGCCCATCATCAGGAGGACCTTGAGGACATGAACACAACGGTCCTGACAATCGACGGAGCTATTAGAGGCACAGGCACAGGCAGCTGCGGCCCCGACACCCTGCCCGAGTATTTAATCAACGCCTCAAAGGGAGTCAAATTCAGCTTCACCATCCTCCCCCTCTAAAATATAATGGACTAAAGGGACGCACTGCGTCCCTTTTTTTATGCCCTATTGTGTAAGGTATGCCCCCGCTGAGGACGACTACCGCCCCCGCCCACCGCCGAGTGCAATCACCGCTCAGCAAAAACCGCACACCACCCCGCCGACCTGCCGAGGGATACCCGCCGAAAATTAAGCCGCAAGCCACCCGCCCGCCGAGGGGGAGCGGAACGCCCGTCTTGAAAACTGCATCCACGCCCCGCCGCCGCCCGTGGAAAACTCTGCGCTGGACGGGAGCGGCACTACGCCGAATATGATTTCCTTTCCCCTATATTGGTCAGGTAGATGCGCCCGACGGGGGAACCCCGGGACAAAATTATGTCGGGCACAGCGAGCAAAAGAAAAAGGCACGCTTTTTGAGCGTGCCTTCTTCTTTATCTTTAAAGAACAGTCTCTGAAACCAAAGAGCTGTACTTGAGGTAGCTTTTATTACTCGGCCTTGGGCTCGTAGAAGTCCTTCAGCCTTACGAGGCTCTCATACTTGTCTCTTGCGCTCTCTTCGGCAGCCTTGAAGAGCTCATCTGCTCTTTCGGGCATAGCCTTTGCAAGCGAAGCGAAACGAACCTCGTTAAGCAGGAACTCGCGATAATCGCCTGTGGGAGCCTTGCTGTCGAGTGTGAACGGGTTCTTGCCTTCCTTCCTGAGTTCGGGGTTGAAGCGGAAGATATGCCAGTAGCCTGCCTCAACAGCCTTCTTCTCCTCGTGGATACCTGCGGTTAGGCCGCCCTTAATGCCGTGGTTGATGCAGGGGGCGTATGCGATGATGATTGACGGACCGTGATAGCTTTCAGCCTCTGTGATAGCCTTGATTGTCTGGTTGTAGTCGGCGCCGATGGCAACCTGTGCTACATAGACATGGCCGTAGCTCATAGCTATCTGAGCAAGGTCCTTCTTCTTGCCGCCCTTGCCTGCCGCGGCAAACTTGGCGATTGCGCCTGTCGGTGTAGCCTTGGACTGCTGACCGCCTGTGTTGGAGTAAACCTCTGTATCGAATACAAGGATGTTTACATCCTCGCCCATTGCGATTACATGGTCAAGACCGCCGAAGCCGATGTCGTATGCCCAGCCGTCGCCGCCGAAAATCCATACGGACTTCTTAGCGAGGAAGTCGGCGTCTGTGAGGATTTCCTCAGCTGCTGCCTTAGCCTTCTCGTCGCCCTTCTGAGCGTCGGAGAGAACCGCAAGGAGAGCCTTGGAAGCGGCGGTGTTCTCGTTTCCGTTTTCCTTGGTCTCGAGCCATCTGTTGGCAGCATCGGTCAGAGCCTCGGTGATGTTGGCCTCGGCAAGGATTCTTACGCACTCCTCAAGCCTGTTCCTGATCTGAGTGTTTGCAAGCAGCATGCCGTAGCCGTACTCAGCGTTGTCCTCAAACAGGGAGTTTGCCCATGCGGGGCCCTTGCCCTCTTTGTTGACGGTGTAGGGTGTGCTGGGCGCGCTGCCGCCCCAGATGGATGAGCAGCCTGTTGCGTTGGCGATATACATTCTGTCGCCGAAGAGCTGAGTTACAAGCTTTGCGTACGGAGTCTCGCCGCAGCCTGCGCATGCGCCGGAGAACTCAAGGAGCGGCTGCTTGAACTGGCTGCCCTTAACGGTTGTGGGCTTGAACTTCTCGAATACCTCGGGCTTTGCGGGCAGCTCAATGCCGTAGTCGAAGTACTTCTGCTTGGGCATCTGCTGCTCAATGGGCTTCATCTCAAGAGCCTTTGCGCCCTTCTTGCCGGGGCAGATGCTTGCGCATGAGCCGCAGCCTGTGCAGTCGAGCGTGGATACTGTGATAGCGAAGTTAAGTCCGGGAACGCCTGTCATCGGGAGTGTCTCCATTCCCTCGGGAGCGTTCTTCAGTTCGTTCTCGTCAAGAACCGCGGGACGGATAACCGCGTGCGGGCATACATAGGAGCAGAAGTTGCACTGTATGCAGTTTTCGGGTATCCAGTTGGGAACATCGACGGCAATGCCTCTCTTCTCGAATGCGGCGCTGCCCTGCGGGAATGTTCCGTCGGGTGCATCCTTGAATGTTGAAACGGGGAGGGTGTCGCCCTTCTGAGCGTTAACGGGGATAAGAACCTCCTCAACGAACTTCTTGAGCTCGGGACGGTCTGTCTTAACCTCGTGCTTGACTTCTTCAACTTCAGCGTTTGCCCAGTCGGCGGGAACCTTAACCTCTACAACGCACTCAATACCCTTTTCGATAGCGGCGTGGTTCATGGCGACAATCTTCTCGCCCTTCTTGCCGTAGGAGCGGGTTGCCGCTTCCTTCATAAGGTCAACAGCCTTGTCAACGGGGATAATGCCCGTCAGTTTAAAGAATGCTGCCTGAAGGATTGTGTTGACTCTGCCGCCGAGACCCAAGTCTTTTGCTATTGAGGTAGCGTCGATGGTGTAGAACTTAATGTCGTTCTCGGCAATATACTTCTTCATCTTTGCGGGGAGGTGAGTGTTGAGCTCGTCCAGTGTCCAGCCGCAGTTCAGAAGGAATACGCCGCCCTTCTTGAGATCCTGTACCATGTCGTACTTGTCGACATAGGACGGGTTGTGGCATGCCACGAAGTCAGCCTTGTTGATGTAGTAGGTTGACTTGATGGGCTTTTTGCCGAATCTGAGGTGGGATATTGTAATGCCGCCGGACTTCTTGGAGTCGTATGCGAAGTAGCCCTGAGCGTACATATCTGTGTTGTCGCCGATAATCTTGATGGAGTTCTGGTTTGCGCTGACGGTACCGTCGGAGCCGAGACCCCAGAACTTGCAGGAAACTGTGCCCTCGGGAGTGGTGTCAACATGGTTTGTGATGGGCAGTGAGAGATTTGTTACATCGTCGTTGATGCCTACGGTAAATCTCTTCTTCGGCTCAGCAGCGTTCATGTTGTCATAAACGGCGAATACGCAGGAGGGGTTGGTGTCCTTTGAGCCGAGACCGTAGCGGCCTGCGAAGATTTCAACATCCTTGAACTTGGAATCTCTGAGAGCCGCAACAACATCAAGATACAGAGGCTCGCCAAGGGAGCCGGGCTCCTTTGTTCTGTCAAGAACGGAAATCTTCTTAACAGTGTCGGGAAGAGCCTCGATAAGATGCTTTGCGGAGAAGGGACGATAGAGACGAACCTTTACAAGGCCGACCTTCTCGCCGTTTGCGTTGAGATAATCGATGGTTTCTTCTATTGTATCGCAAACAGAGCCCATTGCGATGATGACTCTGTCAGCGTCGGGCGCGCCGTAGTAGTTAAAGAGCTTGTAGTTTGTGCCTGCTCTCTTGTTAACCTCTTCAAGGTATTTCTCTGTTGCGGCTACAACATCGTCATAGAAGGGGTTAACAGCTTCTCTGGCCTGGAAGAAGATGTCCGGGTTCTGAGCGGAGCCGCGGAGAACGGGGTGCTCGGGGTTAAGAGCGCGGCGGCGGAATGCGTTAACGCAGTCCATGTCAACCATTTCTCTCAGCTCATTGTAGTCCCAAACATGAATCTTCTGAATCTCGTGGGAGGTGCGGAAGCCGTCAAAGAAGTGCAGGAACGGAACGCGGCTCTTGATTGTTGCGAGGTGAGCTACTGCGCCCAGGTCCATAACTTCCTGAACATTGCCGGAGCAGAGCATTGCGTAGCCTGTCTGACGGCAAGCGTAAACATCCGAGTGGTCGCCGAAGATGCTCAGCGCGTGGCTGGCGACTGCGCGTGCCGAAACATGTATAACATTGGGCAGAAGCTCGCCTGCGATTTTATACATGTTCGGAATCATAAGAAGCAGACCCTGGGATGCGGTGTAGGTGGTGGTGAGAGCGCCTGCCGCAAGGGAGCCGTGAACGGCGCCTGCTGCGCCTGCCTCGGACTGCATTTCAGCAACCCTGACAGTTTGTCCAAAAATGTTTTTCACTCCGTCAGCGGACATTTTGTCGGTTTCTTCCGCCATGTCCGAAGAAGGAGTGATAGGATAAATTGCCGCGACCTCAGTAAACGCGTATGATACATACGCGGCCGCAGAATTACCCTTCATTGTCTTCATTTTTCTGGCCATTTTATATTGTTTCCTCCTGTTTTGATTTGCTGACTGATCTATTTCCTGCGCCGCCCCTCGGTTTCACAGAGAGGCCAAAACGGGAATTGAACACACAAAGATGTCGGAACTGAGAACAGCCTCCCATATGGGGAAAAACGATTTCGTTCCGACCGTTATTTTTATAACAAAGATAGTTTAACACCTTTTTGAGCCGTTGTAAATACTGAGACTTATACTTTTACATTATTCCAGAAAATCCTGTTAAAAAACATAAAAACTTGGCAAAATAAGCGGAAATTTAAGCTAATTATATCATATTTTCATTTATATATAGATTATCTGAATTAAGGAAATTTTTCAATATGAAAATTAAAATTTCCCGGCGATTTATCAGGAAAAAGCGTCATCCGAAAGTCAAAGAGAAGAAAATGTGTGGAATTGCATTTAATTCCGCCGCAAATGTTAAATCTTTTTGTGAAAAGTATAAAATTTTTTTCAAATCAACCCCATGGTTTGTAGCTTTATACGAATTGTATACAATCTTTGGTTTTTCATTGTATTTTAAGAAAAATAAAGGTACAATACAGATTGCCGAAATCTGCGTATTTTGCGGAATTTTGTTTTATGGTTGGTTTATTGTTGGTATTATTTCATTCAGCGAATTTGAAGGGGCTAATTTCAAAATGAATCAGTACATTGCGAAAGTTATCAGCGACACAAGAAAAAAATACGCCGGCGAACCTGAGTTTCTGCAGGCTGTGGAGGAGGTTTTAACTTCCCTCGAGCCTGTAATCGCGCGCCATCCCGAATATGAAAAGTACAATATTCTGGGACGCATGGTGGAGCCTGAGCGCTTTATATCTTTCAGGGTTTGCTGGACGGACGACAGCGGAAACATAAGGGTAAACACAGGCTACAGAGTACAGTTCAACAGCGCCATAGGACCTTATAAGGGCGGACTGCGCTTTCATCCTTCGGTTTATCCGGGCATTATCAAATTCCTCGGTTTTGAGCAGGTCTTTAAAAACAGCCTTACAGGCCTGCCCATAGGCGGCGGCAAGGGCGGCGCGGACTTTGACCCCATCGGCAAGAGCGAGGGCGAGGTTATGCGCTTCTGTCAGGCGTTTATGACCGAGCTTTACCGCCACATCGGACCCGACACCGATGTTCCCGCCGGCGACATCGGCGTGGGCGGCAGAGAAATAGGCTATCTTTTCGGACAGTACAAGAGAATCAAGGGCAATTTCGAAAACGGCGTATTCACAGGCAAGGGTCTTGAGTACGGCGGCTCTCTTCTCAGACCCGAGGCAACGGGCTACGGCGCCATGTACTTCGCCAACGAAGTTCTCAGGCACTTCGGCGACAGCGTAGAGGGCAAGACCATTGCGATTTCCGGCTATGGCAATGTGGCATGGGGCGTCGCTAAAAAGGCTGCAGAGCTTGGCGCGAAGGTTGTCACCATCTCCGACCCGACAGGCTATGTCCTTGACAAAGACGGCATTTGCACCGAGGAGAAGTTCGAGTACATGAACAGGCTCCGCTATGTGGGCGATGTAACGCTTGCCGACTACGCAAAACAGTTCGGAGCTACCTTCTATCCGGGTCAGAAACCCTGGGGCGAAAAGGTTGACATCATCATGCCCTGCGCGACACAGAACGAAGTCGGCATTGAAGAGGCAAAAAGAATTGTTGAGAACGGCGTAAAGTACTATGTCGAGGTCTCCAATATGCCCACCTCCAATGAGGCTCTCGCTTATCTCTCAAAGCACCTTATGGCGGTCGCTCCCGCAAAGGCGGCAAACGCGGGCGGCGTAGCGGTTTCCGCTCTTGAGATGAGCCAGAACGCCGAGCGCAGGAGCTGGGACAGCCACACAGTCGACGAGCTGCTCAAGGATATTATGAAGAATATCCACGACAACAGCATGCACGCCGCCGAGGAGTACGGTTTCGGCTACAACCTTATTGCCGGCGCCAACATCGCGGGCTTTAAAAAGGTCGCCGACGCCATGATAGCTCAGGGCGTAATCTAAGGCGAGCGAGATTCGCAGCCTTAATCGGCTGCGGGCGATAAAAGCAAAATAAAAGACCGAGTAAAACTCGGTCTTTTTTATCTAAAAGTTATGTTTATAATAACTGTATAAATACAAACTGCAAACAATTTATGAATTCCCGCTGTTATGTTTACTTTATTTTCTTTTCATGGTATTATTTGGCCTGCACTATCTTTAGAAAAGAGGATACTTGATGCATAGGGACACTTTGGAAAGGCTGAAGGTATTCCTCATAGTCCTTGCCGTTTTCTTTGTCTTTTTCGTCGCGAGCTATGTCTCGAAAACACTGGACAAATCGGGCAAAGCGGAAGGCATGGGTATTATGCTTACGCGGAGCTGAATATAGGGCAGGACGGGAATGTTTGACGCCTTTATATCCAAAGAAGAAAGAATCGGCATTTATGCCGATTTTTCTTTTTCGACATATAGATACATTTTGTCGCTGAATGTTACCAAATCTTAATAATTTTACGCCCTCTTTCTTAGAAATCATATTGGATAATAATTACGAAGATAAATCAGTGCACTTTGAGATAAATTCATGTATAATTGTTATAACCGAAAACTTTGTGATTTCGGGAATCTGTTGGGCGGAGGAATTACATGTATACTGTTCTTGTTTGCGACGACGACAAGGCAATACTTGACGCATTGGAGATATATCTGAAGCTGGAGGGCTACAATGTCCTGAAGGCTGAGAACGGCGAGGAGGCGTTAAAGCTTGCCTCGGAGAACGAAATCCACTGCATGATTCTCGACATCATGATGCCGGGCATGGACGGACTCAGAGCTACGCTGAAACTCAGGGAAACCAAAAATATTCCCATCATCCTGCTTTCGGCAAAGAGCGAGGACAGCGACAAGATTACGGGACTGTCCTTCGGAGCCGACGACTATGTGACAAAGCCCTTTAACCCCCTTGAGCTGATGGCGAGGGTCAAATCCCAAATCAGAAGGTTCACCACTCTGGGCAGCATAGAGGTCAAGGAGGATGTGCTCGTCAACGGCGGTCTTGTGGTTGACCTTAAAGCCCATGAGGTTACCGTGGACGGCGAGCCTGTGAAGCTGACCGCCACCGAGTACGGAATCGTTGAGTTCCTTATGAGGAATGTGGGCAGGGTATTCTCCACCGCCCAGATTTACGAGGCGGTCTGGAACGAGCCCTTTGTGGCGGGCGAAAAAACCGTTACCGTGCACATAAGACGCATCAGAGAAAAGATTGAAATAGACCCCAAGGAACCTCGCTACATAAAGGTCGTATGGGGTGTGGGATATAAAATAGAGAAGCAGTAGAAAGTAAAACCGACTTTTTCGCGCACTCCCGTAAATTCACACTCCTTTGGCAAATCTCATCCTGCAGCCCCCGCACCCCTGCGCCATTATGAAAGGTTTCAACGCTTGCCCGTCGGCAGGGCGAAAACCCAATCGACGGGAGCGGCAAACCGCTCCAAACCAAAACCTATTTTCAGAACACGCTCCGCCCTTTTTCGGGCGGTACTTTAAATTTCACCCCGCCCGAAAAAGAGGGCGCGCCGCAAACCCTATTAATAAAAACAGAACCCAACGGCATTAAGCCCCCAATCGCCCGCGGCAAATCGGCCGCCTGCTCACTGCATTTAATGATATTTCGGAGGCTATTATGGAAAAGGGCAATCAAAAGAGCTTTGATATAAAAAGGGCTGTATTTTTAGGCGTGATACTCATCGTCTATTTTGTCACATCCCTCGGCTTTGCGCCCCTTGTGAAGTCTATATTCGTCTACAATCTTCCCATTCCCGAAGGCTCAGCCTACACCGACACATGGAAGTTTTACGACCAGCTCGGCGACTACGCCTACAGCCTTACCACATATTTAAAATTTAAAGGCGATGAAATAAACACCGAGTCCGAGGATTTTATAGATTACTTTATAAACGAAGGCAAAGGCAGCCAGATTGCCGACACCTACTATGAATACGCCTCCATGCGGCGCCTTGCGGAGATTCTGGCGGAGATTGAGAAAAAAGCCGGCAAGTCAAAAGACGGCAAGGCCGTGCCCTATGAGGACTTTGCATTCAGGCTTTTCGGCATCAAAAGCGGCGATGAGGAAACGGAGCCGCAAAGCGAAGACCATGACGACGGTTTCCGCGCCACATCCCCCGCCGGCGGTAATGCTGAGCTTCACTCCGCCCCCGCCCTCGAGTATAAAGTCGAATACCATACCTCTCCCAACGAAAATCTCACCGAAGGCATAACATACCGCTCCGCTCAAAACGCGCACTCAATTGACCTCTGGGGCGATTTGAGCAGATTCAACGCCGAGGAAATAGACTATTACCTTAAAAAATACAATGTGGTCATATCGGGCAAGGAAGTGGGACCCATTAATATCGGCTGGGCTCAGGATTTGCTGGAACGCTTTGACGAGTTTTACTCCGACGACCATGAGTCTAACGAGGAATACGCGGAGTCCCTTTATGAGCTGTATTCCGAAACCGTAAGGCTTTTCGCCCGCAGAGATTTTGCGGAGGATTATTCCCCCGAGAAAATTATCGCTTACTACGCGGAGCAAATGAAAACGACGGAGAACAAAGTCGCCGCGGAGCTGAATGCCGACTTCTACCTCGCTCAGCAGCTTCTCGGCAGCTACTCCAACTTTAAATACATCTTCTATGACACCAAGACGGGAAACTTTGAGAGCAATTTCTATGAGGGCGCTGTAAATCCCGAAAACCCCCTGAATACTAGCCTCAACGCCGACGAGCTTTCGTGGCTCATGGTTTACAGCGAAAAAAGCGGGCTTAAAATAGGAAAGCCCGAGAACAAAACCGCCTCCGAGCTTTCAATAACCCCCTCCCCGTACAGCAAGTTCGACCTTACAAGGCAGGCGGAGAACAGGCTGAAGGGCTACTGCTCAAACAGGTATATTCTGTATCTCGCCCTGCCAAAGACTCTCGTAAATTCTGACTTAATCAGCGACTATTCCTCGGACTTTGAGGTTCTCTCAAAGAGTTTCAATAAAAATCTCACCACATTTATAGTGGGTATGCTCCTCTCCATTGTTTTCACAATCGCGTTCAGTTTAACATCGGGAGAGAGCGAGGACGGCGGAAGACTGTACTTTATAGACCGAATATTCAACGATGTGCATTTTGCCGCGTCATCGGCGGTCATAGTGTCCCTTGCGATAACTACGGTTGTCCTGTTAAAAGCGCTTATGACCAACGGCGCTTTGGTGCTTACCAGCGACGGTTCCCCCGTTTACCGCTTTGCGGAGCTGAACAGAGCATACGACATAATCGTGCCCGCCGCCATGATGATTTCCGCGGCAGCCTCCCTTGAGCTTTTAAGCTCCATTTCAAGGAATACAAGGCTTAAAAGGTATTTCTCCCACACTCTGGCGGCAAAGATACTCGGCTTTATTCTGGGGATATTCAGAAGGTTCTGGAAGTTTATAAAGAGGATAATAAACTTCGTGCTGAAGCCTTTCAGAGGTCTTATGCAAATGGCGTCGATGTTTACAACCAATAAACTAAAGACGCTTACAAAGAGCCTTCTTTTCTACTCCCTTCTTTACTTCGGCATTAACGCGGTTCTTGTCTTGTTCTTCATCGCGTCTGCTGTCAATGTCTCAAAGGGCGGCACATTCGGGTCAGTGTTCTTTACTATGTTAATCGGCGTCGCCTTTAATACCGTGGTGCTTTACAAGGTCTTTATGTTCCTTGAAAGCCTCGACAGCATAATTTTCGCCGCCTCCCAAATAGCTCAGGGCAGATACAATATCGCCCTTAACATTCCGAGAATGCCCCGCCTTTTAAAAAGCCTTGCTTCGGATTTGCTCAACATCAACGCCGGCACAAAGGCCGCGGTAGAAACCGCCGTTAAAGGCGAAAGGCTAAAGGCTGAGCTTATCACGAATGTCTCCCACGACCTTAAAACGCCGCTGACATCTATAGTGAACTATGTGGATTTGCTCCAGCGCAGCGGCGAGTACGGCGAGCCCGCCAACGAGTATATTAAGATACTCAAGGAAAAATCCAATCGTCTCAAAGCTCTCATCGATGACCTTATGGAGGCATCAAAGGTATCAACGGGCAATATAAAGATAAATCTCTCCCCCGTAAACCTCTATGAGCTGGCGATGCAGATAAGCGGCGAGCACAGCGATGTGCTTGAGGAAAAGGGCATAGACATAATAATCGCGAAGCCCGAAGTCGAGCCCATAGTCTGGGCCGACAGCCAGCAGACATGGAGAATAATTGAGAACCTTTTCTCCAATATCAAAAAGTACACCATGCCCGGCACAAGGGTTTATGTGGACACCACCATAGAGAACGGCTACGGCTGTTTCAGCATCAAAAACATCTCGGCCGACGCCCTTAATATCCCCGCCGAGGAGCTGACGCAGAGATTTGTCAGAAACGACGAGGCAAGAAGCGGCGAGGGCAGCGGTCTGGGTCTGTCGATAGCCGAGAGCCTTTGCAAGCTCCAGAAGGGAGAGTTCTCCATCACCATTGACGGCGACCTCTTTAAAGTTAAGGTATGCCTCCCGATATACAGGGGCAATCAAGAGTCCTGACAAAACTATCAAAAGGCGTCCTTTAAAGGGCGCCTTTTTTGTTCTCTACAAAAAAGTACTGGTTTTTTCGATTTAGGTATTATAATAGGGATGGGTAATTTTTAGCATTTTAAACCAACTTAACGCTTAAATGTAAATATTTCGTAAATTCGTGTCGATTGCCGATTTGACAGATTTAAGTGTTGTGGTACAATAGCCTTGAATTCACAGCTCTTAAAGCTCACTTACTCTTTAAGGGAAGAGATGATGGGAATGCGCAGACTGCTGGACATTTCATCGCAAAGGCTTATTAAAATTCTTGAGCTTTTTGCTCTCGGCGAGCAGAATCTCTCTTTCAAGGATATAGCAAGGCATGTAAAGGCGAGCGTAAGAACGGTTCACGACGACATCGCCCGCATAAAGGAAAGATGGGGCGACAAGCTCAGTATTGAGGTTTCGCCCAAAAGCGGTATTTCCGTTAAAGGCTGCAGTATTTTCACCTTTGAGAAAATCTGCAAGGAAATCTTTAACGAATCCCAATCTCTCCTTTTATTCCAGGGCATATTCTTCAACCCGTACAGGAATAACGAGTTCCATGAGGCAATTGTATTTGCCAGCCACTCCACCCTTTCAAGGATGATAAAGAAGTTCAACGGCAAAAGGGTGGACGATACGGGCATCAGGATACTCAAAAACAAGGCGGGTTACTACCTTTATGCCCCGGACGAGCAGCAGTTCAGGAGACTTAGCACCTGCTTTACCCTTGAGATAGAGGGGCTTGACAAGAGCCTTTTCGAGCAGTGGCTTAAAGAGTATCAGATTAGCTTTGCCGACGACTACATAAACGAGATTATAAGGCGCATTAATCCCAACATAGACGAGTTTTACGACGACAGGGCGTTTAAGTACGACGCCACCTTCTTCCTTGTGTCCCTTATAAGGGAGCTGCAGGGTTTCCACGCCGAGCCCTATCCCATTGACTACGAGCCGGAGATTACCGAGGAGCTTTTAAGGCTTGTTAGAAAAAAATTCCCCGCAGTCACCAAAAACGCCCTGAACGCAATCTGCATTGGTCTAAAGCTCCACCATACGGATATAAGAAAAGACAGGGACTGGCATAAAATCCGCCCCTGCTTTGACACATTCTTAAACAACGCCCTTAAAATTATTGGCGTGCCCGCCGAGGAAAATTGGCTGGAGGAAGCCTACACCGTTCTGGGCAAGCTGTATAATCTGGGGCTTTGGTTCAATATTAAGGCGTCCACCCTCTTTGACAGAGTGGAGTATTTCGCTCAGCTCTTTAAGAGAAAGAACAGAGCGGTTTATGATTACCTCTACCGCGAAACCGAGATAATGTCCGCAAAGCTGGGGGTAAACCTTACCTTTAATTTCCACAAGATTCTTTTCTGGCTCTGCGTCAGAATCCCCGACTTTTCGGGCGTGACCATTAAGAAAAAGCTCCTGGTGATAGGCGATTACAGCGAGCTGCACACCGAGTTCTTGGCAAACTTTATTGAGGAGAACATAAACGGCGCGAAGAGCCGCAAGGTTGAGACAATACCCTTCTATCTCGGCAAGGGCGAGCCGCTGCCGCCGCCCGAAAGTTTCGACATTATAGCCTCCACAATGCCGAATATCGCCTCCGTTTATCCGGAGCTGAGCAGTAAGGGCATGGCCGTTGTAAACGACTACCCGACGGAGGAGAACATAGCGGATTTAAAAAACTTGCTAAGCGGTCTTAAAATGCAGTTAGACTAAAAAGGAATAGGGCGGGGAAAACCCCGCCCTTATTTTTATTCTTCCTTCTTTTTAAGCTGTTTTACAATCTGGTTGCCGAAAACCGCCGCTCCGGTTACCAGAATTCCTTGAATTACAGTGTCGGCGCAGAATGTGTTAAGGCCGACGGAGCCCAAAATGCCGAAGGGCAGAAGAATCAAAGGAATGTATTTGTCGGGTATCCATTCTATTCCCTTGATGATTTGTCCCAATATCAAAAGTGCCGGAATCAGCACAAGGGATTTTTCCGTAAGGTATTGAAGTATATCCATAGGAACCTCCTAAAAAGTAAAGTTAGCTCTATTTCAGTATCAGAGATATCAATGCTGCCGTCAAAGAACCTGTAAGGGCGCCGATAATGCCGCTGATGAATTTATCGAAGTATTTCACGGGCCTGCTTTCAAGATTGTCAAGGCGCTTTCCGTGCTTCTCCTGAGTCTTTTCGTGGTGCTTGAGCATTTCTCCAATCTGAATCGAGAGCTTTTCAATCTCGCACTGACGGGAATAGAGCTCGTCTATATCTCTTTCAGCTCTTGCAAAGCGGGCGTCTATGCTCCGCATGCTTTCTTCCCAAAGTCGTTCCGAAATTTCCATCTGTCCACCTCGTTTATGCGGTTAACCAAGGCCGGCAGATTGTCTAAGTATCTCTCTTGCGTCTTTAGAGTCAACCTTGCCGTCATTGTTAACATCTGCCGAATATTGCTCCGCGGCGCTGAGAGTCTCCAGCTTCGCGCTGTGCCGTAAAACGGCTCTCGCGTCCGCGGCAGTAACTTTGCCGTCGCCGTCAACATCAAACTTTTCCGCATAAAAGATAAAGGGACATTTTCCCCAGGCGGTAAAGCCGCTGCCTTTAAGGTTTGATATTACCACGCCGTAGTTAAAGCCTTTGGCCTCCACTACCTTGCCTGAGCCTATATACACTCCCACATGGCCCTTTTTGAACACTAGCAGGCCCTTTATTTCGGGAATGTCCTTTATATCCCCCTTTTCCTTGCAGAGCTTATACATTGTGTCGGCGCTTACATCCTGAGCGGCGTTGTAAACTATTCTGCCGCCGCTTTCCCACATATACCCCTTAATGAGTCCCACGCAGTCAAAGACCTGCTTGCCGAAATGGCTGCGCATTTTGGCGAGTCTCGCGTCTGTGTAGTGGGAGGGGTACTGCTTTCGCTTCTGTTTAAGCAGCGATTCGGACGCAATCTGTCCGAAGGTGCCGTACCAATAGGGGCAGCCCACCTTTGAGATGCTCCACGCTGCTAATTCTATATTATTCTTAAACATCGTGCTTGCTCCTTTAAAAAAATAAATCGCAAAAAGAGCTAAAAGTCAGTTCAGAGGGTGTAATGTAACCTCTATCTTTGTAATCTGATTATTCCCGTCACGGATATAGTCCGCTGTGTACGAATAGAGCTTGGAACTTGATTTGTCCAGAAAGATAAGATTCTCATTCTTCTCCACAAAGTCCGCGATAAGATAGGGCTCAAGACCGCCGGTGTAAATGTCGTATCTCAGCACCTCCCAGCCCCATATGCCGTAAAGGTACATAAGTTTAGTCTGCGGGTCGTATGCGGCGTCGCCCACCTTGCCGTCACTTGTCGGCATGCCGCTTACCATCCTCACGCTTGTAATGTCCTTGTACTCCCAAAAGTCCCTGTACTTTTGCATCATTGGGTCACCCGCTATGGCGAGACCAAAGGGGTCATCCGAGGTTTCCAGCATCAGCAGGGTCTCAAGGTTGGGGAACTGGAAAATAAGAGGCATGAGCCCTACGCCCTGAACCGCGTAGTACATCTGCCTGCCCTGAGGCCAGAGATACAGCTTTGAAGGGCTCGGCTCAAATGGTCCCGTCCATGCCCCGTCCTTGCGGAGATACAGCTTGTTGTTAGCCGTTCTGTAGCCCCATGTGCCGTCGGGAGCGGAGGCGGGCAGCTCAAAGGAGAAAGAGTCAAGGTAAATTACGCTGCTGTCCTCTATGGGGATAAGGTCGATTAGGGGGAGCTGATTTCTGTTCAGCTTTCCGCTTTCGTCAAGCGTGGCGACTCCTCCCGGCTGACCGGGCTTCAGATTATTTATGCTGCTGCTCAGCTCGCTGAAATTCGAGTTGATATTTTCAATATTCTCCAAAGGCTCTTTTCCGAGCTTTACTTCTTTTATCATAAGCCGCCTCCTTTCATATTAACTTCTGTTCCGACAGGGACAAGATGAGCCTGCCTTTGAAGGGCACATGGGAGAGCACCGTTACATTTCCGCCTTCGTCCCTGTAATATGTGCAGGTCACGGGTTTGTATCTTTCTCCGTCAAAGGCTTCCGAAAGGACAAGGGATGCCCCTGTTCCCAGTTTATGTTCGTTTTCGGGAACGACGGTTTTAAAAATACCGCTTTGGAAAGTCCAGTCGGGAGCGTCAACCTGCCTTTCGTACCTGAAAATGCCCGTTCCCGCGTTTCTCAAAAACTCCAAAAGCTCCTCGAAATTCACACTGGCGGATTCCTCATAGATTACCGCGCAGTCGGGGGAGGGGGTAAACTTTAAAAGCAGCTTTACGGGTTTTATTTTCTGAACGAGTTTTCCCTCCTCAAAAGCCGCCGCGTTGAAGGTGCATTCCGCTCTTATCTGAGAGCTTAATTCCGCGGTTATGGGGAAAATGACTTTTCCGGAGGCATCCTTTTCGAGATAACGGCTCCTTACCGTTCTGCCCGTTCTGCTTTGATATTCCGCATAGAACTTTAAATCCTGATTTCTCAAAGCGGCGGGCAGGGTAAAGACTAAACACGCCGCATTGTGCTCACCCGCCATTCCCGCGTCTTCGCATACTATGGTTTCGCCGGTTTCACCTTTGATTTCAATGTTTATCTCTCTCATCGCCATATCAAAACCTCTTTTCAGCTTCGGTCATAGTAGCCGCGAAGGAGTTCGGCTGTGTCCAAAAGGTCTCGCCTTGCGGAATACAGTACGCTCAGCGCCCTTGAGCAGATAAGCAGCTCATCCCTGTTGCGGCTCTTTATGGCCTTTAGCTTTCTTTCGTTGTATTTCCTTATAATCTCCGTTTGCAGCCTTGCGCTTTCGAGATATTCGTCCGCCAAGGCAGTAAGGCTTTTCGCGCTCAAATTGATTCGCCCCTTTGCTTAAATGTCCTTGAGTTTGCGCTTTAAAAAAACTTCAGCGTTCTTTGCTATCTCCGAGGCGTTTTCGGTGATTTCAGGGCAGTCGGAAAGGTCAAGATTATACAGAACCGCGTATTTAAGGGCGTTGAAGAGCCTGAGCTTTGCCCTGTCAAGAGTCTTTGTGATAGTCGCGCTGCTGACTCCCAGATACCTTGCCGCCTCGCTGACCTTCATACCCTTAAACCAGAAAAGCTCCACCGCCTTTCTTTCCGCCTCGGTAAGCTCGTCGCGTATGGCTATGTTTATAAGCTCCGTCAGACTGAGCCTGCGTTTGCCTATTGATTCGCAGTCGGAGCAGTCCTCCTCGATTTTTCTCAGAGCCTCCAGCTGCGAATCGTCTGCTATCAGCTCGAAATTAATGTGAATGTCTTTGCGCTTCATTTCTTCATCCTCTCTTTTTGAAGGTCGCCCAATGGGGCAAAGGGCAAAAAAGGATAAAATAAAAAGACCTACAATTGCATAGCGCAGTTGCAGATTATTCTCCCGACATACGGGGCAATATCGGGTTTTGTTTCGGCGGCGCCCGCCGCCTCAAATGACGGGAGGCGGTCCTCCCATTTTCGGTTTGCAAAACGAACATTTGTTCGGTTCAATTTTATTGTATCGGCGAAAGGGGTAGTTGTCAATAGTGAGGCTTCTGCAAATTCTCAATTTTCCTGTAATTTTCCGTAATTGTCCCTTGATTGGTACTATAACGGCATTTTCTTTATTTCCTTTTTCTTCTTGCTTTTGATATGCCGCTCATGTATACTCAGTTTAGATTTTTAAAAACGGAGGAAAATTATGGACTTCCCGACTGTTTTCATAGGCGCGTCAAAAGAGTACGGCGGCTTTGAAAATCATATACCCGCCCCGTATATAAGAAAAAATTTCAACCTCGATTATGAGCCGGCCGAGCCAAGGCTCTTAATCTGCGGACTCGGCTATTACAGAGTCTTTATTAACGGCAAGGAAATCACCAAGGGTCCCCTTGCGCCCTATACCTCTAATCCCGACGACTACACCTATTTTGATAAGTACGATTTGAAAGGGCTTATAAAAAAGGGCGAGAACGCCATAGGAATTATCCTCGGCAACGGCATGACAAACGGCTTTGACGGCTATGTCTGGGACTTTGATACCGCAAAGCACAGGGGAGCGCCGAGAGTCGCCCTCTCAATCTTTGACGAGGCAAAAGAGGAGGATAACTGCCTTCTCACTGCCGATACCGCATTTAAAACCCACCCGTCGCCGATTCTCTTTGATTCTCTGCGCTGCGGCGTGATTTACGACGCAAGGCTGGAGATTGAAGGCTGGTGCGAGCCGGGCTTTGACGATTCCGAGTGGGCAAACTGCGTTATAGCCGAAATGCCCCGCGGCAAGGCAAAAATCTGCGAGTGCGAGCCAATTGTGGTAAGCAAGGAACTAAAGCCCGTTTCCGTCACAAAGCATATGGACGGCTACCTTTATGACTTTGGCGTCAACTACGCGGGCGTGACAAGGATAAAAATCAAGGGCGAGAGGGGTCAAACCATCACCGTCGACCACGGCGACTGGCTACACAGAGGCCTGTTCAGCACGGAGAATTACAACAGGTTCTACCCCGAAGGCTATTCACAAAAGACCGTCTATACCTTAAAGGGCGGCGGCGAGGAAGTCTTTGTTCCTTCGTTCACATACTACGGCTTCAGATACGCCTATGTAACGGGCATTACCGAGGAGCAGGCCACCGAGGACCTCTTGACCTACCTTGTTATGCACTCGGATTTAAAGGAGGTCGGCGGTTTTAAGTGCTCCGACGAGAGCTTAAACAGGCTTCAGAGCATGGTCAGGGTCTCCGACCTTGCTAACTTCTTCTACTTCCCCACAGACTGCCCCCACAGGGAAAAGAACGGCTGGACCGGCGACGCCGCCGTTTCCGCCGAGCATATGCTCATTAACCTTACCCCCGAAAACCTTTACAGAGAGTGGCTGTATAACATCAGAGCCGCCCAGAACGAGGAGGGAGCGCTGCCGGGCATTGTGCCCACAGGCGGCTGGGGCTTTAAGTGGGGCAACGGCCCCTGCTGGGACCAGGTGCTCGTAGTCCTTCCCTACTTTGTCTACAAGTACAGGGGCGATAAGAAGATTCTTAAAGAGAACGCCCACGCAATACTGAGGTACTTGGATTATCTTGACAGGAACCTTAACGAAAAGGGTCTTATAGACTTTGGTCTGGGCGACTGGGTACACGCAAACCGCGACGCGGGCAAGCCCGTATGCCCCATCGAGGTATCCAACACCATAATTTCAATGAACATAGCCGCTATGTCCGAGCGGGTTTTCGAGGTTCTGGGACTTGAGCTTCAAAGGCAGTTCGCAAAGGGCTTTAAGGAAAAGCTGAGGAACAATATCAGAAAACACCTTGTAAACTTCTCCACCATGACCGTTTTGGGCAGATGCCAGACCGCTCAAGCCCTGGCAATCGCCTACGGCGTCTTTGACGAGTCCGAAAGACCGAAGGCCATCGAGGTCCTCTTAAAGCTGATTGAAGAAAAGGATTATTATATCGATGTGGGCATGCACGGTCTCAGAGTGATTTTCCATGTCCTCTCCGACGCGGGATATGCGGATATAGCCTACAAGATGATAGCAAGGAAAGACCCGCCGTCATACGGTCACTGGGTTGAGCAGGGCTTTACATCTCTCCCCGAGGAGTTCCGCCCCGACTACACCGACTTTGCCACATCATACAATCATCACTTCCTTGGCGACATCAGCAACTGGTTCATTCAGGGCATCTGCGGCATAAAGCTCAATCCCCATGCGGAGGATGTAAACTTTGTGAGAATCGCCCCCGAGTTTATTGCAGAGCTTGACTGGGCGGAGGGCTGGCACAAGGCTCCCGCCGGCGAAATCAAGGTCAAGTGGGCAAGAGATGGAGAAAAAGTGCTGCTCTCCGTCACAGTACCCGAGGGCATTAAGGGAGAAATCATCCTCCCCGCAGGCTACACCGACGAAAACGGTTACAGCGTATTAAAACTCCAATCCTATGAAAACCTTATTTGCATTAAATAGCGAATTCTTTTTGTGGAAAACCTAATTTATCTATTAATTTCTGAATGCCCATAGAAAGACAAAAAGACTGATTCCGTTTGTTTGCGGAGTCGGTCTTTCTTTTTTAATGATTGAATTTGTTAACAGAACACTTTAATTATGAATGAGATTAATCAAATTGAAACCCGTACAAAAATTATCGATAAAATTAACAGATTAATCGAATTCGGTTGTGAGTTGAAGCCCGCTGAGCACCTTGAGTCCGCAAGGTTTGAGGAAAACCTTCAATTTATAGACACCATGATGCCCCGTTTGTTGTCTTTGGCAGTTTTGTATTTTTATATATACAAACTCAGGACATCAAAGCAAATAATCGATAAGATGAAAGAATTAAACCCCCTCGGATACTCAAATGTTCAAATGTACGAGTATAAATATAAAAAAATGTTATGTGCATGCGCTCTCGGCATGACACCCGAAAAGGATTGGGAAGGTGATGAGGACGCAAACGGCGGATACATAGTCGTTAAAAGAGACGGAACGGTTGTATGCTACCATATATACAACAGAACGGATTTTGAGCAGTACCTGTTTGATTACACATGTTTCGAAAAAGCAAGTACGAGCCGACACAAATATATGGACATATATAAAGATAACGAAGGGTACAAAATTAAATTAAATTTACAGGTAAGATTCACATAAAACGCTTTAAGCTGTTATAAAAACCCCCTCCGTAAACGGGAGGGGGTTAAGCTTTCAGTTTTCAATAAAATACTTCTGATACCACAGAATAAACGAGTATATCGTCCAGATTTTTTTCATGTTCTTGGCTCTGCCGGCTTTGTGGTCGTCAAGGAGTTTCATTATATACTTTGTATCGAAAAACTCTCTTGCTATGTCGCTTTCAAAGCTCTCCTTGACGCGATTATAGAACCTGTCTTGTCTGAGCCAGTCGTTGAGGGGAGTCGCAAAGCCCTTCTTTCGCATATTAGCGGTTTTTTCGGGCAGAACTCTTGCGGCGGCGCGCCTTAAAACTATCTTTGTGTTGGTCCTCGATACCCTGTATTTTGAGGGAATGGCGAGGGCTACTTTCAGCATCTCCCTGTCAAGGAAGGGCACCCTTACCTCAAGGGAGTTCGCCATGCTCATGCGGTCCGCCTTTACGAGAATATCGTGAACCATCCAGACATTTATGTCGGCGTACTGCATTTTTGTTATGTCGTCAAGGTGCTTTACCTTGTCAAAATAGGGCTTTGTGTAGTGCGCGGGATTCTGAGCCTTCTGCTTAAAATTCAGCACCTTGTTGCGCTCAATATAGTCAAAGACATAGTTGTTTCTGATGTATCTTTCCTCTATGTCCTGAGCGCCCCTTATAAGGAATCTCCTGCCGTGAATGTTCCTCGGCAGAGCCCTCGCGGCGACGGCGGCCAGCTGCCTTACAGGCTTTGGAATTCTCCTGTAGCTTTCAAAATCCAGAGGGTCCTTGTAGTAATGATAGCCGCCGAAAAGCTCGTCAGCGCCCTCTCCCGAGAGGACAACCTTTACATACTTGGAGGCGTTCTGGGAAAGGAAGAACAGCGGCAGAGCCGACGGGTTGGGGAGCGGCTCGTCCATATAGTACTGAACGGTGGGGGCGATATCGAAATATTCCTCAGCGGTGATTTTCTTCGCGAAGTTGGGAACGCCGATGGTCTTTGCGAACTCCTGAGCATAGGGCAGCTCGCTGTACTGCTCCTCCGCAAAGCCTACCGAGAAGGTTTTCACCTTGCCCCTCTTTGCCACCTCGGCGGTGACATAGCTGGAATCAATGCCGCCCGAGAGGAAACAGCCCACCTCAACATCGCTGATAGTATGGATATCAACGGACTTTGATAGGGTCTCGGAAATAAGCTCCTCAAAGTACTCGATTGACTTTTCGTCGTCGATGCGATACTCCATCTCGAAGTATTTTTGTATCGTGAGATTGCCGTCCTTCAGAATATAGTAAGATGACGGCGGCAGTTTAAATACATTCTTAAAGAAGGTCTGCTCGGAAGGGATGTACTCAAAGCAAAGGTACTCGGGCAGCCTTTCTTTGTTAAACACCTTTTTAAAGCCGGGGTGGGGCAGAAAAGCCTTAATTTCGGAGGCGAAAAAGAAAGCGTCTCCGTTTTTGTAGTAGAAATAGGGCTTAATGCCGAAAATGTCCCTTGCTCCGAAAAGGGTCTTTTCCTTCTTGTCCCAAATAGCGAAGGCAAACATACCGCGAAGCTTCTCGCAGACCTTCTCGCCGTACTCCTCATAGCCGTGAAGAATAACCTCGGAGTCGGAGTTGGTGGCAAAGACATGCCCCTTTTCTATCAGCTCTTTTCTTATATCCTTAAAGTTATAAATCTCGCCGTTATAGACCAGCACCTTTGTGCCGTCCTCGTTTAAAATAGGCTGTTTGCCGCCCTCAAGGTCAATAATGCTAAGGCGCCTAAAGCCCATTGAAATTTTGTCGTCTATATAATAATCCTCATCGTCCGGGCCTCTGTGAGCGATTTTGTCCGCCATGGAGCGGACTATGCTCATATTAAGCTCAGCGTCATCTGTGTCGTTAAGAAAGCCCACAAAACCGCACATATTATTCTCCTTAAACCAAAATCACATTTCCACAGCCAATTCCTTGCCGCAAAGCTCAATGCTCCGCTTTGCCAAAACCTCAAGTGAATCTATAACATCGGGCCGCTTTATATTAAACTCGTGCTTTATTACCGAAAGCTCGGTGCAGCCCAGAACCACAGCGTCGCAGCCGTCGTTTTTCATGGTTTCGATAATGTTTAAAAAGAGCTGTAAATCAACTCTTTTGCCCGCCTTTACCTGATTGTAGATTATATGCATAAGGGACTGCTCGTCCTGTATGGACGGGACGGCGGGCTCAATGTCCCTTTTTTCGCAAGCCCTTTGATAAGATTTTGCCGTAATGGTGCCTTTGGTGGCGAGAATTCCGAGTTTTCTGAGATTCTTCACCGTCTTTTGGGCGTAGTCTACGGTTTCCTCAATAATATTGACTAAAGGGATACTTACATTGCTCTGTATCTGCTCATAAAAATAATGGGCGGTATTGCAGGGGATGACTATAAAGTCAACGCCCATCTTTTCAAGCTTTTTCGCGTCCTCAATCATAACGGGCAGGGGGTTGGGCTTTGAGTTGTCAAGTATATACTCCGTCCTGTCCGGTATGGAGGCGTGATTTAATATTACTGAAGAAATATGGCTCTGGTCGCAGTCCGCCTTTGTCATCTCCACAAGGAGCTTCGCGAAATAAACGGTGGCAAGGGGGCCGACGCCGCCCAATACGCCCAAAGTTTTTTCTTTCATATTTGTCTCCTTTGCCGCGAACCAAATTTATAAGGGCTTAGATATAGGAGTACTTGCTGAATTTCCTGTACTGATTGTAGAGAGCGGCATAGACATAGAAATCTCTTGCGGGGCTCCTGTCCGCTTCGTACAAAAGGGGATAGGTGACCTTGTTTTCGTCAAAGAGCCTCAGCGCCCTTTCCTTCTGCTCCTCATCAGGAACATACCTCTTGATTACGCCCTTCGGGACAACGGTGTAAAGGTGCTCATTGTCGGCAACGGTGTAGGGCAGCTCTTTGTTATACACAAGGTCGTCCACAATCCACTTGACGGTATTGAAGCCGCTGCCGGTTACATAGAAGTTGCTCCTGCCTAGGCGCACATTAATCTCAAAGAATTTATAGGTATTGTCTCTGGGGTCGTACTTTATGTCAAAGTTGGAAAAGCCCGTATAGCCCACATGCTCAAGGAATTTGGTCGCCTGACGGACAATCTCGTCGTTCCTCTCGTTGATAATCACAACGGGGTTGCCGATAGCCGTGGGGGTATGGTCCTCAAGCAGAACATGACCCAGCGCCGCAAAGCGAACCTTTGCGTTTTGGTCGGAGTAGCAGGTCAGAACTCTCATGTTGGCGTCGGCGCCGGGGATATAGTCTTGAATCAGGAATTTGTAGTTATATCCCGCATCCTCAGCCTTTTTAAGCATTTCCCTAAGGCTCTTTTCGTCCTGGAAGCGGAAAACCTTCTTCTTGCCTTCGAATTTAGCGTAGTGATAAAGAGCCGAATTGGCGGGCTTTGCTATGACGGGGTAATCAAAATCAAATTTCAGGTTGTTCTCCTCACCGCAGTTGTAGACATAGGTCTTGGGGTGGGGGATGTCCAATTCGTCGCAGATAGCGTAGAACTTGTCCTTTAAAACAATGCGGTTCAAAAGCTCCTCATCGATGTAAGGAATGATATAGTAGGGCTTTAAAACCTCCTTGTTTTCGATAAGGATTCTGACATACCAGTCGCCGCAGCCGAGGACAATCAGCTTTTTCCTGCCCTTGAACTCCTCGCCCACTTTGAGGAGAGTGTCAATAAGGACCTCTTCTTTCTCAAGACCGGGTATAACCCTGTTCTCTATTATCTTGCTGCGGGCTATGAATTCGGATTTGAGCATGCTGAGCACAAGGGACTTGATGCCGTACTCCTCGTGAAAGCTTCTCGCGTGGCTGTATGCTGTTATATCGGCGCCCAGAATAACCGGGAGAAATTCGGTTTCGTTAAACTTCATATCAAAGCCTCTTTCAACTTCAAATTGCCTTCGGCAATAAAATTATTTACATAAATTTACCGTGTGATACAAAAAAAACATACTTTGTAAATTATATTGCCATACATTCTCAAAGTCAACAAAAGGGAATCAAAAATGCGATAAAAAAGCGGGCTTTAAGGGCCCGCTCGTTTACCATGCAAACTCGCTGAAAATCAGGATATATTTTATCGTTCCAGTGCCGCCGTAAAGGTTCGTGGTGATTCCGAAAAGGCTAATCTGCGCCTTGACCGAAATGTTTATGGTCATGTTCTGCTCAAGGCTCAGCATCCTGTTGGTTTCGATGTCCACAGCGCACTTTAGATAGCTGTTAGTGTAGTTGGTTTCAAAGGTGAGTATGTCCCTGCCAGGGGTGGCGGCGTGGGATGCCGCAGCGTCCTGAATAGCGGTCTTTCTTACTGGGGACATTATCCTGCCGAACTCGCCCGAACCGGGCTCGGGATTGTTTATGTCGTTAAAGTAAAGGGTCAGCTCGTATGTATTTCCGACTTTCACGCACTGGGCGGCGCTGATAATATCCGTGCCCGAAATTCCGCAGCCGTAGCTCTCGCCGAAAATGGGGAAATAGGTTTTGACGCCAAGGCTGTTGCCCTTTGGAATAATAGCCATGGGACTTTCAAACACGCTGCTGCCGTCGGAGAGAATATCGTTCATAATGCCCCGCATTATGTTCTCTATAATGGCGTTGTATCCCGTGTCCGCCCTGACCTCAAGGAGAGTTTTCTCGGCGGTCCGTTTAAAGCCGGGGTGCTCGGTCTTTACTTTGTTTGCCGCCTGGGTGTAGATTCTCAAAATCTCGCTTTTGGACATTTCTATCTGCACTGGCGAGGTGTCGGGTACGGTGGTTATTTCAGTCGGATTCTCCGACGGGTTTTGCGTGGCCGGGTCGGTGTGCCTCTTGAATGAGTCAAAGCTCCCGCCGCCGCAGGAGGTGAAAAGCAGCAAAACCGCAAGGGTCAGCGCGCCGATTTTAATTTTTTTCATTATCATCACCACAAAGCATTTATTTGCCCTATAAAAATTAATTTTAGCCCGTACCGAGTGAGATTTTTGTTGAATTAACCCTTTGTTTTGATTTCTTTCTCCTGTTTTCTTTTGTCCAATACAAAGCTCTTGAAAAGCGTCCAAGCCGCAAAGACGGGGATAAGGCAGATTACAGCCAGAATGATTATATGCATCGGGATTTTTTCAAACAGCGCGTCGCCCAGAATAGTAAAGGCGATGACTCTGGGAGCGAGCCCCAGAACAGACAGCGCGAGATACTTTATAAAATTCGCCTTTGAGGCTCCGTAGAAAAGGCTTACAAAATCAATGGGGAAGACGGGGAAAAACCTGATTCCCATGAGCAGCCACGGCTTGTTCTGAAGCTCCATCTCAAGGAGTTTCTTAGTCTTTTTGCGTTTGCTCAGGAGCTTTTCAACATAGGCTCCGCCCAGAAACAGTCCCAAAAGATAGGTGACCGTAACCTCCAGAACAATGCCTATTAGGTTTATTGTGACCGCGGGAACGGTTTCAAGTGCCGCACCAACCGCCACATAGACAAGCGACGCGGGGAGAATGAACAAAACAGATTTTACAAAGAAGATGATGAGAACTACGAGGAATGCCCAGTATATATTGCCCGCCCTTGCCACCAAGCCTTCAACATCCACATTTCTAAGGTCGTTGTAGTTAAAAACGGCTATAAAAAACAGCGTCATGGCAACGGCGGATTTTATTATCGCCGCTGCGGCGTCTTTTTTGCTTTGCGTCACCGATTCACTTCCTATTTTTCAGCTTTATAACATTATAACATAAGCAAGGTCTATATTAAAGTTTTTTATATTTTTCATCTAAGGCTGTGATTATTGCAAAAAAGGAAAAAGAAAGTGTCACAAATGGGCAGATTGTTAAAATTTCACAGTCCTATTTGGGCAAAATGACCAAACCCCAAATGCCGTAAGATATGTTAATGGACAAATTGCCCCGTATTGTCGCTTGAAATATTATAACTATCCTATATAATTAAATTGAATAAAAGTCTAAAGATATAGAATTTTTGAATTCTATCTGTTTCTGCGCAGAGTTTGACTTAGGGTACCTAAAAGGAGTGAATGTTAAATGAAGCGTTCAACAAAGGTTTTGAGCGCCCTTTTGGCAGCTGTGCTGATTATAACATCTGCCTATGTGGGAATAGTAGCGGCGGCTCAGGATATTGACCTTGAGCAAAAGTACGACGAGCTTGCCGATCTGCTCGCAAGCGAGTATGTAAAGGATTTGTCCAACTATTCCACAAAGAGCGAAACGGATGAAGACGACCTTGTCCCCTATGGCGGATATAAGGTCTATGTCACCGTTACCGCGAGGGACAACCTTAACGGCGACATCGCAAGGGCGGCTGAAAAATTCTACGAGATCGCGAACATCATAAAGAGCACCGAATACGGTGTGGGCTATTACAACGCCCTTATGATTATAAACGCGGTCAAAGAAGAGCTTGCCAAGAGAATGGGCGACAAAATTACGGTTATGGAGCCTTACAGGGCTGAAATCCCCGTCCAGAAGGAAGTAACCGTATTTGTGGAGGACCCCAATAATCCCGGTACATATATAGAGACCACCGAAATCAGAACGGTTATGGAGACCGTCACCCTCTACAAGCCGGTGGAATATGAAAGGTACCGGTACTACAATGTACCCGAAGTCCTCTCCTATTTTATAGGCGAACAGACAGGCGTCAGCGTCGTCAACTGGTTCTATGACTACAGCTTTGAAGTAAAGACCGACATTGACGAGGCTCTGATGGCTTTTGATTCTGTTGAGGACCTGCCCTACAGAATCAATGTGAAGTATGTAAAGTTCACCTGGAAGTACGCAAGAATCGCCGCTGAAAACAACACCAGCGTTTACTATGTTCTCTCCGATATTATAAGAGAAGCTCCCGAAGGTGCCCCCTACAACTATGCGGAAACAAGTATTCAGATAGCTCTGCAGCAGGCTCACATGAGACTGTTCGGCGCCACATCAAATCTTCTCACAACCGACTATACAGGCTATACCGCAGACCAGCTTCTCGCGGTTCGCAACAGCGTAAAGGACTATGTTGTTGACCTTCTCCGTCACTCCGACAGGCTGCTTGTTCACTTCTTCGGGGACAAGCTGTCGAACCTCATGAACTGGTACTATTCAACCGAAATTCCGATTCAGTACCCCATCACAAGAGAGGTTAAAGAGGGCGTTACATATTCAGCTAATCTCCAGCGGCTCAACCAGGCCGTTGACAAGATTGACGCTCTGTTTTTGTCTCCCGATGTGGGAACAATCCTTAAATCCTTTATAGACACCACAGACGACAAGTACAAGGGCAGCCCCATGTACGGCGTAAAGTACAACAACGCCAAGGATCTTGTGGAAGTTCTGCTTAAAGACTTCATCTTCCGCGACAACATCGTAACCTCAATTTTCCTGATGCTTTACCCGATGGTTTACGAGATGCTTGCGGACATGAACTCGGATGTGCCGATTCTCGACCTCTTCAACGAGCTCAGAGGCGAAGGCATTTACCTGCAGTTCCAGTATGTAAGGGACCATCTGCCCGCAAAGTATCAGAACATAAAGAATCACATGAACGCAGCCATTTCCCAGGGCTATGTAAAGGATGCCAACAGCTGGGCAGGCTTTGAGGAGTATGTGGACTCTCTGCCCAAGGGCAACAAGCTCAACTGGGGTGTTGACGAGGCATACGACCAGAAAACCGCCTTCATCAACGCGGTAGCCGCCATCTTTGCTCCCGTTGAACCCCTTTTGTGGACCCTTTTCGGCGATGTAAAGTTCTACATTGAAGTAGCAGGCAAAGCCGCATATGCGTCCATTCAGAGAATGGAGCTTTATCAAAAGCTCATTATCCCGCTTTTCGAGACCCTGGGCATTAAGAACTTCATTACATACGACCAGTTCAAACCCCTGCGTTCGCATACCGACATAATGAACGCGATACTGGGCCCGATTATTGACTGGGTTCTCAATGATGTGGCATCAAAGCCCATCACCGCTTTGACTTCGGCAATTCCCAACCTTTCGATGTTCCTTACCTCTCAGAACGGCAAGAGCCCCGTTCAGAGCATTATTGACTCCGTAGAGGTTTATCTTGAGGCAAAGGTTGCGGGCATTACGGTTTATACCATGGAAAAGCCCTTCCGTGACCTGCTTTCAGACTACTATCCCTATCTGGGCGGAGGCTTGAACGGCGTTCTGAATCTCGTGTCCGAGATGTCAGGCTACGATGAGGAGGAAGAAGACGAAGGCTTCAATATTGACTACCTGCCTCCCATTCTTGACGCCGCTATTCAGGCAAGAGGCCAGATAGTAAGAAACAAGACCTTCCCCTCCGGCTCCATGACAAGAGACTTTGTTGTGGTCTATGACCCGAGCGCCGGCATCGACTACAGAGGTCAGGTTCTCTTTGCCCTTCTCAGATGGGTATTCACAGGCATTAACAGCCGCAACTACAATTACAGCACAGGCAAGTGGGCAGACAAGACTCTGCTTGAGAGCTTCGGTCTCACCATAGATGACCTTGACGCGGAGCTTGCCGATATGCTCGGAATGCCCGCGGGCAGCAGGATTCTTTCCGAAACAATCGGCGGAATCGCAATCCATCCCAACGATGTAATCCTTGCCATCCTGGAGCTTATGTTCCCGAAAGAGACAGGCAAGTTCCCGACAGACGGCACATATTCTCCGAATCCTTATGTCTATCCCATGCAGGAGCTTACCTATTCGCCCGAAATAGTTGCTCAGAAATCCTTCGGCAACAGGGTACAGTACAACGAAAGCTGGACAAAGGAAAAGGCTGAATACCTTGCCGCCGCGACTCCCATAATGGTTGAGAGACTTCTGAAGGCTCTCAAGATTGAGGGCATAAACAGCGTCACGGATATTCTTGAGGATATGCTCGTAAAAGAGGTATTTACTCAGGAGATGCTCACAAAGATTGCCCTGATGATTTACCCGATGATTACGGAGCTTAACATAGACTCCATACTCTCCGTTGCGTTGGATCTTGACTATTCGCCCAAGACAATAGCCCAGAGAATGGCTTACCTCAATAACAGAGCTGGCAGACCCGCCTCAGAGGTTCAGCTCGCCCTTGAGAATGTGGCAAGAGAAGATTGGCATAACAACGCCGCATACTCCAATGTCTACAACAAGTGGAACGAGGCTCTGCTTTTCGAGCACGAGTTCGTGCCCTATATCGAAACCATAGTTGAGGTCAACCCCGAAACAGGCGAGGCAACAACCAAGACTCAGTACAACCACATAGTCGTTCCCACCGGCGACAGACCCCTTGACTGGGGCTTTGAGGACGGCGACAGAGCCGCATGGCTTGACAATCTGGTAGCTCTCCTTTCACCCTTTGCCGACATTCTGCAGGTAATCCTTGCAGACAGAAATCTCAACCTCATAAACCTCATTGACATCCCCGGCTATGCGGGCTATCAGTACTCCATTATCCCGCTCCTTGAGGCTCTGGGCTGCGACAATATCAAGACCTACGCCCAGTACAAGGCAGCGCTCAGCAACCCGATAACAGGTCCTATCGATACCTTCTACCTTATCCTCAACCCGCTTATCGGTCTCTTTGACAGGATAATGGCCGACCCGATGCGCACAATCCTCAACATACTGCCTAACCTTATGTACTTCATCTCCATAGGCGGACTCAATGTTGTGATAAACAACCTGCTGCACTTTGTCTATGTGTTTGCGGATGTTGTCAAGCCCATCGTTAACGCCTATCCGATAGTCAACGCCCTGCTTGACTCTCTGCGCCTTAACGGAATGTCCCTCGGACTTACCATCCCCGTCGACATCAATGTCAACTACCTTATGGACAGAATTCTGTTCCGCTTGGTAGGCGACGGAATACCGATTGGCGACAGCAATATGAAGCTTAACATCAAGCTGCCCAGCGCCGACATCACAATGCTTGTCGCCGGCGAGCCCATCTACTACGAAGACAGACCCGGCAAGCAGATGTCAAAGACTCAGCGCCCCGGAGTAATCCTCATTCAGGGCAACAACGGCGCTGACCTGCTGACGGTTCTCCTGAAATACGCCTTCAGCGTCCTGTTCTACTCGGACAACGCTGATGAAATAGGCAGATTCGTGAGCGAGTACTTCAGCCTCAATGAGGAAGACACTGCAACGCTCTTTGAGGTACTGCGGTTCTTTAACAGTAAGCTCAATGAGATGGGCGGCGAGTACATGGCAATGTCCATGCTCTACACGCTGGTATCCACTCTCTTCCCGTACACTGAGGATTTGGTAAAGCTGTTTGAGAACTCCCAGTACGGACTTATGGATGTCATCGGAGAACTGCCGAATGTCTTTGAGGGCGACACCTCCGGCCTTATGCTGATAATCAACGACATAAGAGAGGGACAGCCCCAAGACCCGAACTCCACGCTGACCCTTTTCGGAAGGATTATTCAGATTCTCAAGGACTTCTTTGCCAAGGTTCAGCTTTTCTTCAGCGTGGTCTTCAATAGGTAACACAAATCCCCCGATTTTCGGGGGATTTTTAATTCCGAACAACAGTCCCCCGTAATGGGGGATTTTTGTTTTCCCGCTGTCTTTTCTGCGGTTTGGGTGCATAGACAGCAGCCCCTGCGCGCCGCGCGCTGTTGGGGGAGCCGCACAGTACTGCTTGCCGTACCGATTCCCCGCCCCGCCGCAGTGTGAGCGCAAACCGCATCGCCGCAGTCTTGCCGAAAGGAACACCCGCCCGCCGCAAAAAAAAGGCTTTTCCGCCATGCGCCGAAAGGAGCACCCGCCCCGCCGCTGCGCCTTCCCCGCCGCCAAGGCACACGGGTTTCCCCGCTCCATCCATAGCCGCCAAAAAGGGCTTTTCGCCCCGCCTTCTCTGACCCGCATTAAAGCCCAACAGCTTTAGGACTGCATACGGTCAAAAAAACCCCGCTCATTGAGCGGGGTTTTTATATTAGCCTAAAATCTCGTTAAGGTAATATGCCCTTGTGGCGGCTCTTCTGCCGCGCTCGTCAATTACCTCAAAGCGGAAATACTCCTCGTACTCAAGGTCGTTCAGCTCAAATACCGCCTCGGTAACATGCTCTCCCTCAAAAGCGGAGACGCAGTTGTAATTCCTGCCTTTGGGAATCATGATAATGCGCTTTGCGGGGGAGGTTTTGACATATATCTTTCCGTCCTCGGCATAAAGCTCATGAATTTCGGGACCCATGGAGGCGTAGAAATCACCCTTCTCAAGGGCGTTTATGACCGCCTCGTATTTAAGCTCGGGTGCTTTGATATATGTAAAGCCGCCGAATGAGTCGTGATGAGGGTGATTTACCGCAAAGCGGTCGTGGTTGTCGTCGCTGGCGCAGACAAAGAGTTTTTTGCCCATTCTCAGCATATTGTCATAGTCTTTCGCCGCATAGGCATAGGAGCCGTCAATGTCGCTGGAGTAATTGTATATCTCCATCATCGTAAAGCCGTCATAATCCCTGTAGTCGTCAAGATTCTGAAGGGACCAGTCGGGATGGTTAAGGCAGGAGAGGAAGCCGTTTTCCTTCGCGAGCCTTAAAATATCGTTGACTCCCTCAGCGGAGTAAACCCTTTCGTAGTCGTCGGGACCCGTATGCTTTAATGTCTTTGCCTTTTCACGGTTGCCGCTCCAGAAGTACTTGGGGTTAAAGGCAAATAGGGTGGTGTTTTTCTGCTCTTTGGCAAAGAAGTTTATGTGGCAGACCTTCTTCTGCTTGTTGGGCAGGTGAGTGGGCTCCAGAACCTCCAGCTCAAAGCCGGTAATGGTGAGAAAATCCTCGTCGTCAAGATATGAATGCTCATTGAGCCACTCGTGGTCGGTTATGGCGAGGATGCTGTAGCCTCTCGACTTGTAGTGCTCTTTAAGCTGCTCGGGGGTGTAGTCGCCGTCGGACAGGGTGCTGTGACAATGGAGATTTGCCTTGTAGAACCTGCCCTCCTTGGGCAGTAGATATTTTCTCATACATTTCCTCTTTTCTAAATGTAATGCGGTTGGCAATCAAGGGTATTTTATTCCCATAAATTCGGGGTGTCAACCTCCCCGGTAAAAATCTCGATTGAGTACTTTCCTCCCGAGCAAAGAGGTCGACAAAATACGCCGGACTTTCCGTAAATCGGCTATGTTCAAAGTGACGAAAATTTACATTAAGGCTTCAAATAGCTTGACAGGCAGTAGGGCGGAATATATAATCATTATGTATAATTGTCTAGCTGTGTTCCTATGTGTTTTTATACAGCTTTACAGAATCTGTTTGATAATTGCCTTTCATCCCGCAACTTTAAGGAGGAAGAAAAATGACTAAAAAGCCCAGGAGCTTTGCTGCCGCATTTAAAAGAACGGTAGTCTATGTTTTGACGCTTTGCATGGCATTAGGCGTTATGGCGGCTATTATTGCGGAGACCGCACCGACTGCAGAGGCTACCGAATTTAATGTCGGCGATGCCAACGCGTTCCGCAATGCGGTAAACAACAGCGCAAACGGCGATATTATCAGGCTTACCGCAAATATTTCAATGGGCTCCGCAGGAGTTACATTCTCCGGCAACAAGTCGGTAGTCCTTGACCTTAACGGCAAGGAGCTTAACTGGACGGTTAACAATGCCAATGACAACATTACCGCTATCACGGTTAACTCCGGCGTGACTCTGACAATTCGCTCCGCCAGCACAAGCGGCAAGATTATTTGCTACAAAAGGCGCGACGATTACTACAATGTATCGACAAATGTTGTTTTCGCGGTCAACCACGGTACCATTATTCTTGAAAGCGGCGAAATATCTGTTGAATCACTGGCAGACGGCAAATCCAGCTCAACAGGTAATAGCGGATATGACTGTACCGGTGAGGCTATAGGTATTGACAACAGGTCAGGCGGTCAATTCTATATGAACGGCGGCTCCTTTACGGTTTACGCCTTCAGTAGGAGCTTGCCCAAAGGCTCAACGGGCTGGGGCGGAAACGGTACATCAAAGACAGTATCCAGAGGTATTGTCAACGCTTCCGGCGCGACAGCAGAGATTAACGCAGGTAAATTCCTCGTTAAGGGCTGGGCTGAGGTTCACGGAAAAGGCAAAAGCGGCGCTCAGTACACCGATAACACTGTTTACGGCGTTGAAAACAGCGGTACCTTCAGAATGAACGGCGGTACCTTTGATGTCGAGTCTTATTCTCCCGACACCCAGAAGCCTAAGCTCACACTCAAACAGTATTTTGTTAACGGAAATTCTCCGATTTACACGGGCGGCAATGTTACCTCCTATGTATCAAGGGGCAGCAACTACGAATCCACCAACCTTACCAACAAGCTGTTATCAACAGATGCTTACATAGATGCTTACAATAACACAATAAGCCTTAGCGGAACCGATTCCGCGGGCAGCAAAACAGGCAACGGCGAAAGCCTAAAGCTTTACAACGGTACTCCTTACGCAGGCAGCACGGTTGTCAGGGTTGAATATGACTATATGGGAACTATCACATCCGTTCCCAACCCCAATATCGGCACCGTTTCCGTATCCAGCAATGTGGGCTTTAAGAGACAGGTAACCAACCCCTCCAACAGCAGCCACCTGTTCCATGTTGCAAGCGGCGCAAATATAACAATCAATCCCACGGTATCAGCGGGCTATACCTACTATTACCATGTTGAAAACTCGGTTTACATAGCAAGAGCGGCATCAAACGCAAACTCATCTTCCACCTCCAGCATCCCCGCCAACAATACATTTACCATTAACGCGGACAACAACTATGTAATCAGAGTAGTATTCAGACCTACCACGCCCTCGACCCCGACCATTGCCATAAACAACCTTGAGCCTGTTTATACGGGCGCGCCGAGAGGCTACAATATCTTATTCAACATCTCCATTTTTGCGGGCACCGAAAACATTACATCCTATTACAATGTTGACGGCAGCACCCCGAACAAAATCGCAGTAACCTACGAATTTAAGATTCATGGAATCTCAACATGGTCCACAGGATTCCCCACCGACGCGGGAACCTATGATATAAGAGTCACCCTGGCGTCTGACACCGTAATAAGAGACGGCGGACGAAATGTCAACGCAACCAGCGCTCAGGGCACCGTCACAATACAAAAGGCAACCCCCAACCCGGGCAACCCGACGGTAACGCTGACCTACGGTCAGAGTCTTAGCCAGGCAACCATTCAGAACGCTCCCGGCGTTGAGGGCACATGGGTATTCGATACTCCCGATGTAATTCCCAATGTATCCAACAGCAACACTACCCTTTACGGAGCAACCTTCGTTCCCGCAAGCTCCAACTATGTTTCGATTCACAGGACATTCACCGTTACCGTTAACAAAAAGACCGTTGAGGTAACGGCAAGACCCATTACTCAAAACTACGGAACGAATCCCAGAACATACGAGATAGTATATGACGGCTTCGTTCTCGGCGAGAATGAAAACACCCCCGGTGTATTCTCCACAGCCTCAAGGCCCACCGCAAGCTGCGCTTACTATCAGTATGCCGATGTGGGACAGTATCCGATTACGATTTCCTTAGCGGGAGTCAGCAGCACCAACTATAACTTCGTTTTAGGCCCCACCGCTTATGTAACCGTAACTCCCGCGCCCCTTACCGTAACCGCGACCGCGGTCAACAGGGAGTATGACGGCACCGTTAATGTAACCGTCAACTTCGGTTCGCTTGTCGGCATTCTCAATAACGACAATGTATATCTCTCCAGCAATACAACAGTCGGTACAGTTGCCGATAAGAATGTTGGCTCAGGCAAGGAAGTCACATTCACCATTCCCGCCCTCGCGGGCGCAAAGGCAGGCAACTATTCAGTATCGGTCAGCAACCTGCCCGTAAGAGTCAACATCACAAAGGCAACCCCCACTCCTCCGGCTGTATCCTTCCCGTCCATGGTCTACGACCCCACAAGGCAGCTCTCTTCACTGGAACTGCCCCAGGGCGTAACATGGGATAACCCCTCAACCGTTCCGACGGTTAATGTAACAAGCTATCCCGCAACCTACACACCCGCGGATACGGTTAACTACAATACCGTAAGCTTTAATATACCGCTTACAATCACAAAGGCACCCGTTGTCATCAAGGCGGATAACAAGAGCACAACCTACGGACAGGCAGAGCCGGCGTTCACCTATACCTTCATAGGCTACCTCGGTCCCGACGCTCAGAATCCTCCGCCGAGAACAGGCAATATCACAGCCTCCACAGACTATAACAGGGATGACCCCGCAAAGAGAGGCGTAGGCACCTACACCATCACCCTTTCGGGCAACCCGCAGAGCGACAACTACTACTACACCTTTGAGAACGGCACACTCACCGTAAACAAGGCAACGGTAAATGTCACAGTTGAAGACAAGACCGTAGTTTACGGCTCCGCCGCTCCTCAGTTCACCTTTGTATATAACCTCTCAGATTTCTTCTACAACGATACACCCGCCAACAGCGTTGACGCTTCGGGAGCGGTATTCAGCTGCGATTACACCGTAGGTTCACCTGTTGCGAACTATCAGATAAACCTCAGCGGACTTTCATCCGCGAACTACACCTTTAACTACATACCCGGCACACTCACAGTCACAAAGGCAACCCTTAAGGTAAGGGCTAATGAGATTACCATACCTTACGGCTCGCCCGTTCCCGCCTTCACTGTTTCTTACATCGGCTGGGTAGGCGGCGACAGTGACAGCAATAACGACCTTACAGGCTCACCCGCATTCACCTGCGACTATGTTGTAGGCTCACCCGTTACACCTGAAGGCTATATCATTCAGGTTGCAAGGGGCACCTTAAACAGCAACAACTACAACTTCGAGTTTGAGCGCGGCGTTCTCAGAGTCGTAAAGGCAGACCCCGTTATCACCCAGTGGCCCACCGCCACGGTAACATACCTTGACAACCTCTCCGACCCTGAGTGGGGCGAGGCTGTAACCTCCGTACCCGGCACCTTCATATTCGACGATATGACCACAGTGCCTACATTTGAGGAGGGCAGGACCTATCCCGCAACCTTCCGCCCGCAGGATTCGGTAAACTACAATGAAGTCAAGGGCGAGATTCTTGTAATAGTCAACAGGCGCAGCATCAGCGGCTCCGTAACCATCAGCGGCGTCGCGATGGTATCAAGCTCGCTGACCGCCGATGTAACAGGCATTACCCCCGTTGAGGCTCAGCAGTATCTAAATTACTCCTGGGTAGTAAACGGAACGGAAATCTCCACAAGCAACACCACGGGCGAGTTAATAGAGGACTACATCGACCATGTGGCAGTCCTGACGGTAACCGCATACGGACCCTTCAAGGGCACCATTACCATAAACAGCCCGGTTATCACCAAGTTCAAGCTCACACCCACACTGGCTGACCTTATCTTCGCTCCGCCCGTCAATATTGACTACGACGGTCAGAATCATCCGCTGGATGTAAGACCCAGAAACGATGTGGGTCAGTTCACCGTTCTCTACAACGGTTCACCCACACCGCCCAGAAGGGCCGGCCAGTATGTCATCACCGTTGACTTTGCGGGCAACGAGGACTATGCCGCAACCGTAGGCGTATACCTCGGTACCTTTGAAATCAGAAAGGTTGACCTGTACGCAACCTACACCGTAAACACCAAGGTTTACGACAGGACCGCAACCGCTTCCATTTCCAACCTCAAGGTCACCCCGCTGGGCAACGATGTTGTGACACTTAACACCACAGGCGCAGTGGCAACCTTCAATAACGCGAACGCAGGCGAGAACAAGCCCGTAACCCTTACAGGCGTTCTCCTTACAGGTCCCGACGCAGGCAACTACAACCTGAAAATACAGAATACAACGGGAACCATTCTGCCGCGTGAGGTTTCAATCACCGCAACACCCGTTTCAAGGGTATACAACGGCACAACAGAGATAACCCTCCAGTTCACCAACGGACTTATAGGCGTTATCCCGCCCGATGATGTAACCTGCTCCCAGTACTATGCAACCGCCTATGTCGAGACACCCGATGTAGGCACCGACAAGCCCCTTGTCGACCCCGAGTATTGGACTCTGCCGCCGCTGATCGGCGCGGACGCAAGCAACTACAAGCTTAAAGTAGTTGTTGAAAGACCGATGGTTACAATCACAAAGGCAAATCCCACATATGTACTGCCGGAACTTCCGGTAATTGTTTACGATCCCGAAACAACCCTTGCCGACATTCCGCTTACAGGCGGCTGGAGCTGGGTAAATCCCAACACGGTACCGACGGCTGACAGAACCTCCTACCTTGCAACATTCACACCCAGCGATACCCACAACTACAACAGCATCAATGTTCAGGTACCGCTCACCACTCAGAAGGCAACGGTTTATGTCAGACCCAACAATGTGGAGAATCTGGTTTACGGCTCGCCCGTTCCCAGCTTCACACTCAGCTTCTCGGGATTCAAGGGCAACGACAACGCTCTTAACTCAATCACAGGCGGCAATGTCAACTTCAACACAACCTATACCCAGTACTCCGATGTGGGCGAGTACCTCATCAGCCTCACAGGCGGCTACACAAGCACCAACTATCAGTTCGTGCTGCAGACGGGTACAATCACGGTTGTTAAGAAGGATGTAACCGCGGTCGCAACCGCAGTTTCAAGACCCTATGCGCCCGCCAATACAAATGTAACCGTAAACTTCGGCTCCATCTCAGGCATTGTAAACAACGACGATGTATCCCTCTCCTACACAAGCACAACGGGCACAATCGACTCGCCCAATGTAGGTCTCAGGAATGTAACCTTCACACCGCCCACACTCGTAGGCAGCAAGGCTAAGAACTACAACCTGATTATCAACACCAACATCGTTGTTGAAATCGTAAAGGCCAACCCGACAGGCGTAGTATTCCCGTCACAGGCAACCGTTGAGTACGGTCTGCCGCTGTCAGCCGCTCAGTTCAAGAACGACTTTGAGATTCCCGTAGCTGTTCCCGGCCACTTCGTATTTGAGGACTACACAATAGTTCCCGACGAAATCGGCTCAGGCAGAAGCTACATGGTTCTCTTCGTTCCCGACGATTCTGGCAACTACAACTCCATCTCCCAGCTTGTGCCTCTGGTTGTAAAGATAAGAATACTTAATCCTGAGGTTTCAATCGTCGGCAAGTTTGAACAGGAGCAGATAATCTACGCCTCCGTAAAGGGTATTCCCGATGACGCGAAGCGCTACATCAAGTACACATGGTTCAGAGGCGACCCGGACGGTCCGAACGGAACATTTACGGTCGTCGGCACCGACGCAACCTACCAGCTCACTCAGCAGGATGTAGGACAGCAGATTTACCTGAGAGTTTCAATCGGCGACAATGTAATTCAGCCCTACTTCGCGCCCGATCAGACCGTAGTGTCCGAAACAATCAAGGAAATAACCCTTTCATTCTGGGAGAAGCTGGCAAGATGGTTCTACAACATCATCGCCTCGTTCCAGAAGCTCTTCGACATCGCTGGCAGATCCTTAGGCTAAAATTAAAAATCCCCCGACAGTCACCCTGTCGGGGTTTTTTTTTGCCGCATTTCTCATTTAATGTTTACCCCAAGAACACAGTCGGGATTGCTTTATGCGCAGCATGATGCCTTTATGCTTTCCCGCAAAAAAATTGACCTGTTTGGTTTCCAAACAGGTCTTTTTGGTGCCGGAAGCGGGACTTGAACCCGCACCCTGTTGCCAGGACTGGATTTTGAGTCCAGCACGTCTGCCAATTCCATCATTCCGGCGTTTTCGTCTGCAAAACATTGTACATTAAAGCCCCAAAAAAATCAATAGATATTTAAAGGGAAAATCATCTTGCTGAAACCTTATGCCTTCCCCTAAATCTTCAATAAAAAAACACAAAAAGCTGTAGAGAAATTGGAGAAATTTACCATATGTTGATTCATTTAGCCAATATTTCGGCAGAATTACCATAATTTTACAGCGCACAGTGACAAAAGCTGTGAGATTAATCAAATATAATGTAATAAAAACATAAGAGCTTTTGCGCCCTTTTTTACTCGTTTAACGGATATTCTTTTTGAGAAATTCGTCTAAGCGGCTTAGAGTTATCTTTTCAGAAAACGGCTTTTCTTAACTGCAATAGGCAAAACAATTAGGGAACAAATAACGCAAATATTAGGACAAGCCCGATGCCCGGAAATGTCCCAAAGAGTCCTCAATATTTCTTTTAGAATTAGTATTTCCACCTTTTGAACCTTCGCTTAGCATTGCCTTAAAGGCTTTAAATACAGTCAGGTAATATAAAAGCAGAGTGGTGAAATACTTGAAAAATAAAAGCAGAGGCAAACTGAAGCTTTCTGAAGAAACGCTGTCGGTAATAAAAACAGTATTAAAGCAGAGCCTAATGGCGGCGGGCGCCTTTACTCTGGCGCAGGCAAGCATATTCGGCAGGCTGTCGCCCTTTGCGGTGGCGCTGGTGTCGGGCGTGCATATATCCTACCTGCCCGCAGCTTTGCTTGGCAGCGCCGCTGGCTATGTGATGTCGGGCGAAATCTCCGCCGCGATAAGATACATAGCCGCCCTTGTCATCGCCGCCTTACTATACAATACATTTATAAAGATTTGGGGCTACCGAAAAAGCAGACTTTTCTCCGTCATAGCGTCATTTGCCGCTATTTTTTCAACGGGGCTGGTATTGTCCTTCGCGGAGACCCTAACCGCCTCGCTGCTGTTGCTATTTTTGTCCGAGGCGATAGTCGCCGGCGGCAGCTCTTACTTTATAAAGCGCAGTCTTTCAATAAGACTTAACCGCAAAGCCCTGTCGAGCATGAGCTCGCAGGATATGATAAGCCTTCTTTTCTCATTCGGAATCCTCCTTCTTTCCCTTCAGTGGCTGACCGTCGGGGGCATATCCCTTGCCAGAATGGCGGCGTCCTTCGCCATTATCGCCGCCGCAAGATACGGCAGAGAGGCGGCGGGCTCCATTACGGGCATATCAGCGGGAGCCACTCTCAGCATAGCCGACGGTATGAGCTATCTTGCCGGAGGCTACTCCCTCGGCGGACTTTTGGCTGGAGTATTCGGCATTTTCGGCAGAGTCCCCGCGGCATTAAGCTTTGTCGCCGCTAACATCATAGCCGCCCTTGTTTCCGGCAGCGGTGAGCTGGCACTTACAGCATTTATAGAAACAGGCTTTGCCGCCATTGTTTTCTGCCTTTTGCCCTCGAGTGCCGCTGAGAGCATTGAGCTTTTGTTCTCCCAAAAGAGTGCCGTTCCCGTAACCGACGGCATCAAAAATGTCCTCAACTCAAAAATCAACATGGTGGCGAATGTGGTGGCCGAGCTCTCCACCAATATTAAAGCGGTGGGAAATGTGGCGGCAAAAATGGCAATGCCCGATATAAATAAGGTTTATATCAGGGTTCAGGACAAGGTCTGCCGAGGCTGCGAGCGAAAAAGCTACTGCTGGGAGAGCGGCTACAACGACACCATGAACGCCTTTAACGATATGACCCTTATACTCAAAAAAGGGGATTCGGTATCCCGCGACAATATGCCGAGGCACTTTGCCGAAAGCTGCCTCAAAAGAGATATGATTGCAAAGAGTTTCAATGCCACATTCTACGAATACGCCGCAAGGTCGGGAGCGGAAAGCAGGGTTCTGGCGGTTCGTGACGCGGCGGCTCAGCAGTATTCGGTCCTTTCAATGGTGCTGAACGATATTTCAAGGGAGCTTTCAAGCGATTTTTCCCTTGACAACGAGAGCGCGGAGATAGTCAGGGGAGCCCTTGAAAACTTCGGCATAACCGTTACGAATATACTCAGCATTATAGATAAATCGGGGCATCTGCAAATCTCCTTTAACAGCCTGCCCCCAAAAGCGCCCATAAACAAGCGTGAAATGGCGGAGTATCTTGGCGAGGAGCTGGGCATACCCTTTGAGCTGCCCATAACAGAGGTTCTGCCGTCGGGAGAAGTTAGGGTCAGGCTCTATGAGCGCCCGCCCTACAAGGCGCTGCTGTCGGCGAGCCAGTACACCAGCAGCGGCAATACTTACAGCGGCGACGCTTATCAGAGTTTTTACGACGGCACGGGCAATTTCATTGTCGTCCTCAGCGACGGCATGGGCACGGGCAAGCGGGCGGCTCTTGACGGCAATATGTCCGCGGGTCTTGCCGCTAAGCTCATGGCTGCAGGCTTTGAGGCGGACTGCACCCTCAAAATCGTCAACGCGGCTATGCTTTTAAAGTCAAGGGACGAGTCAATATCCACCCTTGATATTGCGAAAATAAACCTCTATACTGGCGAGACCACAATATTTAAGGCGGGCGCGGCGCCCTCCTACGCAAGGCGCAAGGGCAAGACCGTTAAGCTGGAAAAATCCTCCCTGCCTCTTGGCATAATTCAGGATATGGAATTCGAAAAACTCAGCATAAAACTCTATGAAGGGGACATACTGACACTGATGTCCGACGGAGCGGCCGACTGCCCGCAGGAGATAATAAAGGAAGAGCTTATGAAGGCTGTGGGAGCGGGCATTGCCGACTTTTCGGAGAGCCTTGCGAAAAGGGCGTATAAGTGCGCCGAAAATAAACACAAGGACGATATTACTGTGATTGGAATAGCCCTTGTAAGGAATAAGGGCTTTGAAACAGCTTTAGACAATAACAGCGTGGCAGTTTGATTTCTCCCAAAGTACGCAGGAGCACCGGCATTTCGCCGGTGCTTCTGCGTGTGGGGGGGAAGTATATATTTAAGATGGGGAATTTCGTTTTTTCAGTTAGTGTCCTCTGTCTTATCTTTTTTCTTTTCGGCGCTTTCCTGAGCTTTCTTTGTCTCCTTTTCCGTCGTTTCCGCAGATTCCTTCTTCTTGGACTTTTCCTCCTTCTTCTTTTCGGTCTCGGCTTCGGTAGCCTTTTCGGTTACCGACTCAGTGACCTTCTCCTTTGCTCTGTCCTCAATTTTTACATCCTTCTCGGTCTTCTTAAAGCAGCCGAAGAGTTTCAGGATTGCGTCCCAAAGGTTCATCTTCTTAATATCCTCGGGAGCGGTGAGTTTGTATTCGCCCAGCTTTTCTTTGCCGAGGAAGAACTCAATGGTTCCCACAACCTGACCCTTTTCAACGGGAGCCTCAATGTCGGTGGCGAGGGTTACCTTCTGGGTAATATCCTTGCTCTTTCCTTTAGCGACGAGTACGGGGCTGATTTCCGGAATGTGGGGATAGAGCTCCTGCTCAACGCCATGCAGAACCTTTACCTTTGTGATTTGGGTTTTGTCAACCTCGGGAATTACCGACTCGTAATTTGCAAAGCCCCAGTCAAGCATTGCCCTTGCTCCGTTGAAACGGTCGTTGCTGTTGTTGCTGCCCATGACTACGGCGATAAGATGCAGACCGTCCCTCTTTGCTGTGGCGGATACGCAGTGACCTGCCTTTGCGGTGGTGCCTGTTTTAAGACCGGTAATGCCTTTATATGTCCTTACAAGCCTGTTGGTGTTGACAAGCTCCGTTTTGCCGCCCCTTAATGAATCCATCCATGTTGTGGTGTACTTAATGAAAATATCCTCGTATTTTAAAAGCTCCCTTGACATAATTGCCACATCCCTTGCTGAGGTCTGATGAGAGGTTGTCGTATCGTCAAGACCGGTGCAGTTTTCAAAATGAGTCCTTGTCATGCCGAGCATTCCGGCTTTTTGATTCATGAGATTGACAAAAGCGGCCTCGCTGCCTGCTATAAGCTCAGCCAAAGCGGTGCAGGCGTCGTTCGCGCTGTAAATGGCCATAGCCTTAAATAGCTCCTCTACGGTCATGACCTCGCCCGGCTCAAGCCAAATCTGAGAGCCGCCCTTTTTGGCAGCCTCCTCGCTGCAGGTGACCTTGTCGGAGAGGGAGATTTTACCCTCTGACAAAGCCTCGCACACAAGCAGCATGGACATTATTTTTGTGACCGATGCGGGATAGAGCTGCTGGTCGGGATTCATGGCCATAAGGATTTTGCCCGTACCCGCGTCCATCAGCACCGCGGCTTTCGCGTTGACATTTACCTTCATTGAGGTGTCCGCGGGAATCGGATCATAAACCGGCGCTGCCTCAGCGCTTATCCTTCCAAAGTTTATGTCAAAAACGCCCTCTGAGTTTGGTATGTTCCCCGATGCGGGGATGATATAGGCAGCAATTAGAAGTACCGCAATCAGAACAAGTACTTTTTTCATAAGGACCCTCCCTGATTTTGCATATGCGGACTTGACCGACACAAAGCCTCAAAAAAAGACAAGTTTCGCATATTCTTGCGCCGTCAAGCCGTCCACGGTCAATAATAAGTATGCGATGTCCATCAAAAAAAGACATACATTCTTGCATTTATACAAAATTGTCCACGCTCGGACAAGATGTCCCCGATAAAGTCGTTAAGCCGCAAATAAAAGTTTGTCCGACGGGCGGTTTTACACCCCGCGGAGATTGGCAGAAAAAGACTTCGAATCTGCCGACACACTGCCGATTCCGGACAGGGGAGCGGAAAACATCCGCCCCGGAAACAAGGGCGTCAAAAATCAAAATTGTACATCTCAGATGCAATTAATTGTGGCTTTTTTGTAAATTTTTACCCGTTGTCAATGGACAGCGACAATGCTTTGTGCTACACTTATCGGGGTAAGAAATTAGATTTTTTATATATTTCGGAGGATTATTATGGAACGCTATGTAATTATTAACGCTGACGATTTCGGTATGTGCCGTTCGGCAAACCTTGCGGTTTTTGACCTTTTCAAAAAGGGCGGCATCACATCGGCAACAATAATGACCCCCTGCTCATGGGCACCAGAGGCAGCCGCATTCGCGAGAGATAACCCGGAGTTCGCTATTGGTATTCACCTTACATTCACAAGCGAGTGGAGCAAGTATCGCTGGGCTCCCGTAAATTCGGAGAACACCGCATCCCTTCGTGACGCTGACGGCTATATGTACAGCGACAGCAAGGACTTTGAAAAGAACTGCGTCCTTGAAGAGGTTGAGGCAGAGGCAAGAGCTCAGATTGAAAGAATCAAAAAGCTTGGTCTTACCAATCCCTCTCATCTTGACAACCACATGGGTTCAATTTACGGCATTGAGACAGGCCGCTTAGAGCTTTTAACCCTTGCGTTTGACCTTGCCAGCGAGTACAATCTTCCCTTCCGCTTCCCCGCAACCTTTACGGACGAGCAGTTTGAGAACACAATGCTCGGCATCAACATCCCCAAGGAGCTTGTTCTCAATATGTTCAAGCACTATGCCGAGTACGCAAAGGAGAAGAAGGTCGCTATTCCCGACTATCTCCTGCCCAACGAGTGGAACGGCCCGCAGGCAGAGAGCTTTGAGAACTTCAGAGAGTACATCTATGCACACTTTGAGAAATTCCCCGAGGGCGTAACCGAGACATACATCCACCCCGCAGTTGAGTCCGACGAGCTCAAGGGCACATCCAGCGTATGGAAGAGGAGAGTCTGGGAGTATCAGCTTTTCGCCGACCCCAAGACAAGGCAGCACTTCGAAGCTATCGGTATAAAGCTCATTAACTACAGAGATTTAAAGAAAATGAGAGGCTATTAATTTAAATTAATCAAATTAAATCCGAAAGAGCCGTTTTAAAAGGCGGCTCTTTCGGAAAACGAATTTGGGAAATATTTTAAAGTATAAACAAAAAATTCTCTGGTAACATAGCAATAATGAATAGGACGAGAATAAACTGAATATAAGTTGTTCTGAAATTTAATTTCCCCTGCCGAGCTTTTACTTCTTGACAGCAAAAAAGTTTTTGTCTATAATATGGTATCAATAGACAGGCAGGTTAAAAACCTGCACATTATGTTTAAATAGTTGAAAAGTCGTCCCTGCCTTTTTCGGTGCGGGCGGAATTTTTTACTTAAAAACCTTGGCTCATAGACCTGTTTTCGGTCAAGCTAAGTTCAAATCAGGAAAATAACACCATTAATATAGAAAATAAAAATATCACCTTGAGGGGATGAACGACATGTCTGAAACCTTTATTTTGACCAAAGAATGGGTTGAAGAACTTAAACAAGAGCTTAAAATGCTCAGAGCGAAAGGACGCAACGAGATTGCGGAGAAAATAAAAGAGGCCAAATCCTTTGGTGACCTGTCCGAAAACAGCGAATATGATGAGGCTAAGTCAGAGCAGGGCAAGCTGGAGGCAAGAATCGCCGAAATCGAGTATACTCTCCAGCACGCCAAGGTTCTTGACGAGAGCACCCTTGGCACCGACACCGTTCATATCGGCTCAAAGGTGAAGGTACTTGACAAGAACAGAAATCAGGAAATCACATATCATATTGTCGGCTCACCTCAGGTAGACCCCATAAACCGCAAGATTTCCGATGATTCACCGATAGGCAGAGCCTTAATCGGCAAATCCGTCGGGGATGTTGTGGAGGTTGATGTTCCCGCAGGTGTATTGCGCTTTGAAATTCTTGAAATTTCAAAATAATTCGGCGGGCGAATCCATCGCCCGTTTTTTTATAAATCTCAGATGTTTAAAGCAGGAGAGGGTATAATGGCAGAAGAAAAGAATTTGAACAGGGAAGTCACTGCGAACACCGAAGAAAACACGAACGAATTAAGGGAAATCCGCCTGAAGAAGCTCCAGGAGCTTAAAGAGAAAGGCATGGACCCCTTTCAGATAACAACAGCGGAGCATAATATCTCCGCCAAGGAAATTGTTGAAAGATTTGAAGAACTGGAAAACAAGGATGTCGCAATCTGCGGCAGAATTATGACCTGGCGCGATATGGGCAAGGCAAACTTTATCGACATTCACGACCGCACGGGCAGAATGCAGATATATGTAAGGCGTGACGATATCGGCGACGAGGCTTTTGCCGAGTTTAAGCGCTGGGACATCGGCGATATTGTTGAGGTCAAGGGCTTTGTATTCAGAACAAAGAGAGGAGAAATCTCCGTTCACTGCAAGAGCATAAGGCTCCTTACAAAATCCCTTCTCCCCCTGCCCGAGAAGTTCCACGGTCTTAAAGACCAGGATACCCGCTATCGCCAGAGATATCTTGACCTTATCGTAAACCCCGAGGTCAGGGAAGTATTCTTCAAGCGCAGCAAGATTATAGCAAAAATCCGCGAGTTCCTTGACAGCAGAGGCTTCCTTGAGGTTGACACCCCCGTGCTTCACACCCTTGAGATAGGCGCCGCAGCAAGGCCCTTCATTACCCACCATAACACCCTTGACATTGAAATGTACCTCAGAATAGAAACCGAGCTTTATCTTAAAAGGCTCATTGTCGGCGGCTTTGAAAAGGTATATGAGCTTGGCAGAATTTTCAGAAACGAGGGCATGAGCGTAAAGCACAATCCCGAGTTTACCACCGTCGAGCTTTATCAGGCATACGCCGATTATAAGGATATGATGAACCTTGCCGAGGACCTTTGCGTGTTCCTCACAAAAGAGGTCTGCGGCACCGAGACCATCACCTATCAGGGCGTGGAAATCAACATGGCAAAGCCCTGGACAAGAATGACCATGGCGGAGTCCGTAAAGAAGTACGCGGGCGTGGACTACTATGAGTGGAAGTCCGACGACGACGCGAGAGCAGCAGCGAAGGCGAAAGGCTTAGAGCCGGAAAGACCCGACATGACAAAGGGCGAAATTTTGGCTCTCTTCTTTGAGGAGTTCGTGGAAGAAAATCTTATCCAGCCCACCTTTATATACGACTACCCCGTTGACATCTCGCCCCTTGCAAAGAGAAAGCCGAACGAGCCCGACATGACCGAGCGCTTCGAGTTCTTTATATATGCAAGAGAGATGGGCAACGCCTTCTCAGAGCTTAACGACCCCATCGACCAGAAGGAGAGGTTCGTAAAGCAGGTTGAGCAAAGGCGCAAGGAGGGCGCGAACGCTCAGGTCGACGAGGACTATATCACCGCCCTTGAGTACGGTCTGCCGCCCACGGGAGGTCTCGGCATTGGTCTGGACAGGCTTGTAATGCTGCTGACCGACAGCGCTTCAATCAGAGATGTTCTCCTCTTCCCCACAATGAAACCTTTGAATTAGCTGTAAGCCCGCGCGGCTGAGAGCTGAAAGGAGCAATAATGCCTAAGCTGTCAGTTATTATTGCCTCAGACTCCCATTGGGAGCATATTGAAGACACAATAGAGAGTCTTGAAAATCAAACCTCGGATGATTTTGAGGTAATATTCATCCGCCCCCAAAAGGAAAGCGAAGCGGAAAAGCCAATAGCTGACTTTTGCTCAAGAGCTGAGGGCCGCTTTGATGTTATCGAGGAGTGCGGAATAACCCCCAAGCTCTTTAACCGCGGGCTTATCGCCGCGTCGGGGGAATATATAATGTTTTTGACCCCGGGGGACTTTCTCCCTCCCGACAGCATTGAGAACTTCCTTTACGCTGCGGAGAGCAGGGCGGACATAATAACGGGCAGGTTCTGGCTCAACCGCGAAAACTCTGAGCCGGGCTACAACAAATTTGCCGACGCGGTGGTTTTAAGACCCGAGATTGACCGCTTTTCGGCATATCTGCCCCGATGCCACGAGCTGGGATGCAGGATATTCAGAATCCGCAGCTTGCAAAAGCACAATATCGAGTTCCCCCTTGTGCCCGTAATGTACGACTACCTGTTCTTTATGCGGGCAGTGCTTTCGGGCATGAAGATAAGCGGCACACCCTACGGAATTCTTTACAGGAAAATTAGGACAATCTCCGATTTTGACATAAGAGAGGGTCTGCCCACTAAGGAGAATCTTCAGATTACCCTTGACGCCTTTAAGGAGATTGAGAAACTGGCAATCCTCAGAATAACCGAGGAAACCGGCATTTTTGAGGGCGACGAGTATTATATTCAGGAGCTTCTGGAGAGTCAGATAAGTTACCTTATTGACTGTTTTTACAGAAGAATCTGGCTTATGGATGACGAAACTCTGGGGCTTCTTAAAAGCGCAATTGGCGAAATGATGGAAAAGCTCACAGACTCAAGAAAAGAGCGTCTGAAAGAGGAGCACAAGGACATTTCCTTCCCCTTTATGTATGACAGTATTCAGGACGCCGCAAACGAGCCCACCTTCAGCTTCATATTGGATGTCCCCAAGGGCTCTGCAAAGGAGCTTATCGATTCCTTCTATCTTCAGACCTTCCCATTCTTTGAGCTTTTCGTGTCTGAGTCCGTAGCCGACAGCGGCAGAGCGGGGGACAGATGGCTGGACAGCCCCAACTTCTATATAGCCCCCGACAGGAATTTCCACGCGGTGGCAAGGGCTCACGCCAAGTCCAAGACAATAATACTTATAAAGGACAATACGCCCCTTGACTCAGAGGTCTTAAAGGCAACCCACAGCGCCGAGGTTCCCAACGCCCTTAAGAGCGCAATCTTTACAAAGAACCGTATCCAAAAGCGCATGAGGACAAGCCTTAAAAACAAGGGCGCGAGCCTTAAAGATTAAACCAAAAAAACAAACAGGGCAATGCCCTGTTTTATTTTCGAGAGGATATTATGCTTAAATACATCTGGCCGATAGTTATAATAGTCACAGCAAACACCGTCTATCACATTACCTCCAAATCAACTCCCGCCGATGTCCAGCCCTTCGCGTCGCTGACAATCACATACACGGTCGCGGCTGCGCTGTCCCTCTTAATGTTCTATATTACAGGCTCGGGCAAGGGCTTTATGGGGGAGATGCAAAAAATCAACTGGACCTCAATAGTTTTCGGCTTTGCCGTTGTCGCTCTGGAATTCGGCAGCATAAGCCTTTACAGAGCCGGATGGAAAATAAGTCTCGGCTCCCTTGTGGCAAATATCTGCCTTGCCTGCGTTCTTGTGATTGTGGGAGTGCTGCTGTTTAAAGAGCATATAAGCGCGCGGCAGCTAATCGGCATCGGACTTTGCATAGCGGGAATCATATTAATCAGCAATAACAAATAAAAAACACCCGGCAAAAAAGCCGGGTGCGTTTTTTTGTTTTTATCTGAACTCCCTTACAAGGGTCAGGAATTCGGTTATGAAGGTGGAGGCTGCGGTGGAGCCGAAGGAGAGAACGCCGTCGGCGTTGTATGTCAGCTCACCGTCTATGTATCTGAGTGTCGCGATGCCGTAGTCGTTGTCGGGAACGATGTAGCCTACCGAGTCGTTCATAACATTGAATGTCAGCAGGTCGCAGTCGTCAATCATCCTTACAAGCGCAGGATATACGAAATCCTTGCCTCTTGCGGAGCCTTCAGCGGTCAGGGTGCTGCCGCCGATAATCAGCTCGGGAGCGGTCTCACCAGGCATTACGACGACCTTAACATCGGTGCCGAACTCAATAAAGCCAAGCTCTGTCACTGTGCAGATGTTGTTGTCCTTGTCAAGAAGCATGATGTTGTTTGCCATGCCGAGTTTTCCGACTGTGACGATAAGCGGGTTGTCAAGGATGTATGTAAACTCCTTGAAAGCCACATTGAATACGGGCGGGAGCTTCCTTTCGCTTACGGGTACCCAGCCCTCATACCAAAGGGTGTAGCTGTCGGACTGTGACATGCCCTCAGACTCTCTACGGGCGTCGGCGACTTGAGTTCTGCACTCCTCCTCAGTAAGGGTCATGCCGAGGATGAAGTAGCCTATCTCCTCACCGTATCTGACCGTCTGCTCATAGCGGTTGAGTCTCAGACCGTCGTTTGAAAGAAATCTGTTGGCGGAAATCAGCGAGCCGATGGCTCCCTGGAAGTACATGAAGTTGTAGCCCGCCTTGTTGATAACCTGCTCGGTGTAGTAAACAAAGTCGGCGGAGAGTACATCGCCCGGGTTGTCGTCGGTTTTAAGACCAACGGTTTCGGGGTGAGCGCCGAAGTTGGCTATAATGGTCTGCTTGCCGCCGCTGAAGGGCGCAAAGCGGAAGCGGTAAATATCCTCAATAAAGATGCTGGGGTCGGACTTGTCGGAGAAGTAGCCCGCGGCATTCTTCTTGGCAAAGTACATTTCGCCTTCTTCCATGTTGTAGAAAGCTTCTCTTATGGAAGCGGCGGTTCTTGTGTAAATGACCTCTAAAAGATGCTTGTCCACGCTGGTATCAAGCTTTTCGCCCTTGAGGTTTGCGGAAACAGCCTTTACAATCTGCTCCGGCTGAGCCGCCCAGATGCCCTGGGTGTCAAAGCCGCTGTGGGTGTGTGTAACGCCTATGTTGATTGAAACGATGTTGTTCTCGCGGGCAAAATCCTTTAAAAGCTCTCTTATTTTGCGCACATCGGTGTTTGCAAAGCCGACGGTGTCGATAACCGCGAAGGCGGAAACGCCTCTGCCGCTGCCGTCGTCAATGCATATTGTGCGGACCTTAATATCGTCATAGGTTGAATATGTAACCTTGCCGATGTCGTAGCCGCCCATTATGTAGGGTCTTTTGCCGAAATCATCGGGGATAAGGCTCTTCTGCGAATAGCCAAGACGCCATACCGAGCCTTCAATCGGAGCGTCAAGGAATTCACTGTGTCCCGCGTAGAAGTTCTCGCTGACATAATCGTCTATGTCAACCCAGTTGTTGTTTTTTGGGATGATTCCGTATATCGAGGCGACGATATAGTTCAAAAAGGCCTCAAGGTACTGCCAAAGGGCGGAAATCAGCTTTGTGAGAGCGTTGCCCGTATGGTCGCTTAAAACATCGTCAATTTTGGGGAAAACGGGCTTCGGTTTGTTAATGCCGAGATTAATGGTGTCCTTGATTTCTTCCTTTTCGGCAAGAGCCTTTTCGATGTATCTGTCAAGACCGTAGGTGTCAACAGGGGCTTTTGCCGCTGCCGTGCTCATTACGCCAAGAGTAAGGCAGACGCAAAGCAAAACAGCAATCAAGGCCCTGAGTTTCTTTGCCATTTTGAATCCTCCTTAAATTAAGCCGTCCCAAAAAAGGACAGGGGTATGCCTTTACATAGTAACATAAAATTCAGCCTTGTGTAAACACTTCTTTGTATCTTTTAACAGATTGTTTTATTATGTCGATTGCCTCATCCTTGCCCCTTGCGTCGCTCAGCGCCGTGGTTTTGCCCTCAAGGGTTTTGTAGACGGAGAAGAAGTGTATCATCTCATCAAAAATGTGGCTGGGGAGCTGGTCAATGGTGGAGTAGCAGTTATACATCGGGTCTCCGAAGGGTATGGCTATAATCTTGTCGTCAATATAGCCTTCATCCTGCATGGAGATTACGCCGATAGGGTAGCAGCGCACAAGGGAGGCGGGGTAAATCGGCTCAGAGCAGAGAACCAGCACATCAAGGGGGTCGTTGTCCTCCGCGAAGGTTTTGGGAATAAAGCCGTAGTTTGCGGGGTAGTGGGTGGAGGTGTAAAGAACCCTGTCAAGAATCATAAGCCCCGTTTCTTTGTCCAGCTCATACTTGTTTTTGCTGCCCTTTGAAATCTCGATTACCGCGATAAAATCATCAGGTGTGATTCTGTCCATGGATATGTCATGCCAAATGTTCAAAATATCACCCTCCCTTTTAGTCTGCCTTTTGGTTTACTTTACATCAACCGAGAAAACTCTGAATATCTCGCTGCCATAAGTTTTAAGAGGCTCTATTGATATTTTGCTCAGCCTTTCGTTTATCTTATGCAGAATAAACCTTTTTCTGTTGTTGTCGACCGAGATTATTTCCCTTTCCTCGCCGTCAATCTCGGCAAGGACTCTGTAAGACTTAATGAGAGTCTTTGGAATCTTGTACTTTTCCTCTTTAAGAGGATATATGCAGGGCATGTTAAGGTAGTTTCTGTTAAGGTCGCTGTCGAAGATAAGCCTTAATTCCTCAACAAAAACAGGGGAGTCAAAGCTGTACTCAATTCTCTCGCCCTTTTTTCCTTCCCATGCGTTGTTCCGGCCGTCATAGTCCCTGTCAAAGCCGTTTCTTACTGTCTCGCTGTTTGTCTTAGCCGACTTTGTAAGCATAGATAGCTCTCTTTTAACTCCGGGAATAAAGCAGTCATCGTACAAAAGCGTCTGCTGGAGAAGGGGAATGTCAATATTCCTGACATTCTTTCCGCTCTTAACGGCTATCGCGACGCCAGTTCCAACAGCCTGACCCATTAGTGAGCAGGTGCCCATGACCCTGCTTGAGCTCATGGCGATGTGGGTCGCGCTGATATTCCTGCCCGCGAACAAGAGGTTTTCTATATTGACCGAATACAGCGCTCTCCAAGGAATTCCCCATGGGGAGGGGCAGGGGTGGTTTACATTGCCGCCGCTTTCCCTGTGATTAAAGCCCAGAGGGTTATGGTCGTCCATTGGCCAGCCGCCGTAAGCGACTGTGTCGCTGAACTTGCCGCCCGCCTCCACATCGTTTTGGGTGATAATATGCTCGCCCACATAGCGGCGGCTCTCCCTCTTGCCGGGAAGAAAGCCTATCCAGTCAAGAACCCAGTTGTCAAAGCCGTGGTCACCCTGGTTTTTAAGATGGTCCCATACTCCGAAGGCTATGCTAAGCAGCTCATGCCTTAAATCGTCTGTGTCGTGAATGCTGTCCCTGTCGCCGCCAAGCTCTATCCACCAGAAGTTAGTGCCCATTCTGTGGTTTCTGAAGTTAAGCTCCTCGTCGGTCTTAAAGGTCCTTGCCCATTCCGGCTTTATAAACTTTTTAGGCGAGTCGGTTTCCCTAATCTGAAGAAGGCAGCTAAGACCCATCGTTTTATTGTCACGCTCCGCTGGGGCTAAAGACTCTCCAAAATCGTCCCTGCTCTCCCTGCCCAGCATGTATTTGGCGTTTGTAAGGGGAGCGAGAATGGAGTCGCCCGAGCAGTCGGCGAAATACTCCGCCTCTACAATATGATAGGTTTCCGAGGTCATCTGCCAGCCCTTTACGCTTAATATGCGGTTTTCCTCGCGCTTTGCGTCAATGCAGGTGCAGTTTAAAAGCAGGGTTATGTTCTTTTCGAGATACGCCTTTTCATACACAACGCTGTCCCAGACGGTATAGACCCTGTCCTCGTTTCGGTAATGGTTTTCGAGGATAATCTCCTCCAGAATTCCCGTCTCCCTGTTGTCCTTGCCCCTTGCGCCGCAGACCCACATTCTGATTTCGCTGGAGGCGTTGCCGCCGAGAACGGGTCTGTCCTGCATGAGCACAACTTTAAGCCCGTGACGGGCAGCGGCTATCGCGGCTATTGTGCCCGCCATTCCGCCGCCTACTACGCAAAAATCCGCTTTATGATGAACGGTTTTCAATAAATCACCTTCTTAGCTTCTTTCTAATATCAATATACCACCTGAACAGCTTCAAGTAAATGTTTATGGGGCGATAATGGTACAGAATTTAGGCTTTTGTCAGGGTACTATTTCCATTTGCCTTAAATTTCTGTATAATGAATTTTGCAGGTTTTACTTAAAGGAAGTGTTTATATATGCTGTATCTGGTCCTCGGCAGAGCAAGGAGCGGAAAAACGGAGTTTATAAGAAATCTCATCGCCGACTTTATAAGGGTCGGCAGGGAAAACCTTATTCTCCTTGTGCCCGAGCAGTTTTCATATGAGAGCGAAAAGGCAATGCTGAGCCGTCTGGGAGCCGACAAAATGCAGAGCCTTGACATACTCAGCTTTTCAAGGCTGGGGCAGAAACTAAGAGAGAAATACGAGCCCTCATCCCCCTCCGAGCCGGACAAGGGTCTTGCCGCCGCCACAATGTGCATGGTGCTGTCCTCTTTGTCCGAGAGCTTAAAGTTCTACAAGGATTCATGCGCAAATGAGCAAATAATCTCCGAGCTTTTGTCACTGTATAACGAGCTGAGAGCTTTAGGCGTTTCGCCCGAAAATCTCAGAAGCACGGGGGAGTCTCTTTCCTCCGACTCTTTAAGGGAGAAAACCGCTGAGGTTTCATTTATCTTCTCAACCTTTGAGGCGATTTTAAAGCAAACCGTCCCCGACGGCGACGCCATGAGCCAGCTTATAAGGCTCTCAAGAGAGCACAAACCCTTTGAGAAAAAGCTTATTTTCCTTGACGCCTTCGCCGGCTTTACAAAGCAGGAGCTTTACGTCATAGAGCTGATGGTGCGTCAGGCGGACGCTGTGTATGTAAGTCTGACTTCAGAGTTCCTTTACGACGAGGCGCCGGGAATTGGCCCCTTCGGTCATACCGTCAGAACAATAAATCAGCTCAGGGAAATAGCTAAAAGGGCGGGGGTACCCTTCGGCAAGCCGGCGTATCTTTCGGGCCCCTCAAAGTACAATAACTTCCCGCCGATTCTAAAACGCTACAATTCCCCTGAGCTCAGAGCCCTTGAGAAGAATATTTACAGCGTCAACCCCCATGTCTACAGCCTGCCCGCTGACAATATCACCATCGCCTGCGCGGCGAACTACATGGAGGAGAGCGAGTACATAGCCCTGACCGCAAAGAAGCTCATAAGGGAGCGGGGAATCAGGGCAAGGGACATTGTGGTTATTGAGCGCATGCCCAATCAAATGCGCACCGCCGTCTCCGCCGCCTTTAAAAAGTACGGCATACCGGTTTTTGAGGACAATCTCCGACCCCTTGACACCGACCCGCTGATGCAGTTTGTCCTCTCAGCCGCCCGAATCGCCGCCGAGGGTTTCGGCACAGAGCTTATAATGCGCTTTTTAAAGACGGGACTGACGCCTCTCAGCGTTGAGGACATTTCCCTTCTTGAGTCCTATGTGCTTATCTGGCAGATAGACAAATCGGAGTGGCTGACCGAATGGACAAAGCACCCTGATGGCTACGGCTTTGAGTTTACCGACAAGGATAAAACTACGCTCAACAAGATAAACGAGCTAAGACTCGCGGTTGTTGAGCCGCTTTTGGGGCTTAAAGCCGCTTTGGAGAAAGGCAGCGGCAAGGAGTGCGCAAAGGCTCTTTATGAGTTCATCGAGGAAATGGACGCAAGGGAGGCTCTGAAAGAATACGCAATACTCCTCAATGACAGCGGCAATATGCCCTATGCCCTTGAGTGCGAGCGGGTATGGGATATTCTCATGCAGAGCCTTGACGACATAGCAAATCTCTTAGGCGACGAATACTACTCCCCCAGGGAGTTTTACGCAATACTAAACACCCTGATTTCAAGCCGCGAGATAGGCAGTATCCCCAAGGGTCTTGACGCTGTTACCATAGGCAGCGCGGACAGGATAAGAACATCCTCCCCCAAGGTGGTATTTATTGCGGGCGCCAACGAGGGCGAGTTCCCCGCGCCCCTTGAAAGCAGCGCCATTTTCACCGACAGGGAAAGGCGCGCCCTCTTAAACGCGGGCATCGAGCTTGCCTGCGCCGACGAATACAAGGCGGCTCAGGAGAGATTCATCGTCTACTCAGCCCTCACCGCCGCCACCGACAGCCTTTATATAACCTACTCCCTTGCGACCTTCACAGGCGCCGAAAAGCTCCCCTCGGAAATCGTCACCATGGTGGAGAGTCTTTTCCCCAAATGCCGCAAGGTGGACTTTTCCATGATGGAGCCTATGGAAAAAATAGAGAGCGCCGAGTCGGCCTTTGAGCAGGCGGCGATAATGTGGAACGAAAACACCGACACAGCGGCGACCCTCAAAGCGTTCGCCCAAAGCCGCGAGGAGTTTAAGGGCAGGGTGGAGGCTATTAACAGACTTATAACAAGGGGCAGCATCTCCTTTGCCGACAAGGAGAGCGCGAAAAAGCTCTACGGCGAAAAGATGTTTATAAGCCCTTCAAAGGTAGAGACCTTCTACCGCTGCCCTTTTATGTTCTTCTGCCGCTACGGCGTCAGGGCAAAGCCCTTAAAGGCCGCCGTTTTTGACTTTTCAAAAAGCGGCACCGCCGTGCACTATTCTCTTGAAAAGCTTATCTCCGAGCAGGGCATAGAAAAGCTGAGCGCCCTGCCCGCTGAGGAGCTTAAAGCCCTTATACACTCCGCCGTGACCGAGTATTCCGACAGATACCTCGGCTCAATGCACGAAAGCTCCGCCCGCAACCGATATGTTCTGGAAAAACAGGCGGAAACCGTATACGAGGTGCTCATCCGCCTTATCGAGGAGTTTAAGCTGAGCAGATTCAGGATTAAAGATGTGGAGCTTAAAATGTCCTACGACGGAGAGGTAAGACCCTATGAGCTGATTCTCCCCGACGGCTCCGCCGTTGCCATCACCGGCACCGTTGACAGGGTGGACATTATGCAGGAGTCGGGCAGGTCATATATCAGAGTCATGGACTACAAGACAGGCGGCGTGGCAAAGGGCAGATTTAAGATAAAAGACATTCTTAACGGACTTAGCATGCAGATGCTCATATACCTTATAGGTCTTTGCGAAAACGGGGGAGCGAGGTACGGCGATGAGCTTCTCCCCGCGGGCGTGCTCTATGTCCCCGCAAGGGCTGAGGTAATTAAAGAAGGCAGACATCTTTCCGAGGACGAGGAAAGGGAGAAAAAACTCAAACTCGGCAAGATGAAGGGTCTAATCCTTGATTTGCCCGAGGTAATAATGGGCATGGACTCAAGCGGCACGGGAATTTTCATCCCCGCCTTTATTGACGCCTCAGGCTTTGTCAAAGGCTCGGTATATTCCCTCCAGCAGTTTAAGGCTCTGAAGGAGTACATAGACAAGAAAATCAAGGACATGGCGACAGCTCTCAGGGAGGGAAATGTTTCGGCTCTGCCCACGGAAAACAAAGTCTGCGAGAGCTGCGACTACAACGCGGTTTGCGGCAGGGAAAAGGACGGCCCCGTAAGACAGCTTTATGACCTTGACGACGACGCTGCATGGCAGGAAATCTTTAATGCGGCGGGCATGAATGAGGAATAAAAATTAGCGGCGCAGTTTAGGAGGAAACTATGTCTAAGGTGAACTGGACAGACCAGCAGAAAAGAGCCATTGAGCTCAGAGGCGGCTCCATAGCCCTTTCCGCGGCGGCGGGCTCAGGCAAAACCGCCGTTCTGGTAGAAAGGGTTATTGAGATTCTTTTAGACGACGCGGAGCCGGTCGACCCCTCCGAGCTTTTGGTGGTCACCTTTACAAACGCCGCCGCCAACGAAATGCGGCAGAAAATAAAAAGGGCGATAAACGAGAAAATAGCCGAAAACCCCTTCAGCTCCCGCTTAAATCGCCTCAAAATCGGCATCGAAAGCGCGAACATCTGCACCATGGACTCCTTTTGCATAAAGCTTCTCAGAGAAAACTTCCACCTTGCGGGCGTCTCCCCCGACTTCAGACCCCTTGACGGTTCTGAGGAGGAGAGCTTAAAAAAGGACATCCTCGACATGGTGCTGGAGGAGCTGTATGTGGAAAGGGGCGAGCCTTTCAGACGCATGGCGGACATCCTCAGCGACGGCAGGGACGACAGCAGTCTGGGCGAGTTTGTTTCAAGGCTCTATGAGCAGGCCATGGTTTTCCCCTTCCCCGAAAAGTGGCTGGACAGCGTAATAGAGCTTTACGAAAACAGCGGCGAGGGAATCTGGCACGCTGTTATCAGAAAAACCGTAGTCGAGGCTGTAAACTTCTGCGTTTCTCTCCTTAATGACGCCATTGAGATTTCATCTAATGACGAAAAGCTCTCGGAGCTTTACATAGATTTTCTTGAGGACGAAATCCGCCGGTACAAAAAAGTGCTTGACGCCGCGGAAAACGGTCAGTGGGACGAGCTTTATGAAAAAGTGAACACCTTCAGCTTCGGCAGAATCCCCACAGTCAGGGGCGACAGTATTTTCAAGTCCGCCGCCAAGGGCAAAAGGGATAAGGCAAAGGAAGTATTTAAACAGCTCACCGAATACCTTTGCGCCACTTCCGATGAGCATAAAGAGGACATGGAGCTGCTGCTGCCCGTTGCAAAGGAGCTTATTTTCGCCGCCAAAACCTATGCTGCAAAGCTTTTTGAGGAGATGAAGGCCAAAAACGCCTACTCCTTCTCGGTTTTAAATCAGCTCACTTTGTCCCTTCTCGTAAAAGAAGAAAACGGAGCGCTGGTCAAAACAGAGCTGGCAAAGGAGCTTGCCTCCGGAATAAAGCATGTTCTGATTGACGAGTTCCAGGACACCAACGAGCTTCAGAACACCGTATTCAGGGCATTGTCAAGCGACGGCGAAAAGCTGTTTGTGGTGGGCGATGTAAAGCAGAGCATTTACAGGTTCAGGCTCGCCATGCCCACAATATTTACAAATCTTCTCGAAACCTCGTCAGACTACGAGGAAAGGAGATTCCCCGCAAGGCTCTTCCTTGACAGGAACTTCAGAAGCAGGCGGGGCATAGTCTCCGCTGTAAACTTTATATTTAGCCAGCTTATGTCCAAAGAGGCGGGCGAGGTTGAGTACACGGACGGTCACGCCATGACAGCGGGCGCCGACTACGACAAGGAGGAAAAGCGTCAGAACCCCGCAGTCGCCCTTCATATTCTCGAATATAACAAAAAGGAAAATTCGGATACCAAAATAGAGTCTGAGGCGGCCTACATAGCCTCATTTATAAAAAAGACCATAGAAAGCGGCGTTTTGGTCGGTCAGAAGGATAAGAAACGCCCCGTAAGAGCTTCCGACTTCGCGATACTTTTAAGGTCGGCGAAAAACAACGCGGCAATTTACCGCAACGCCCTTATAAATCAGGGCATTGACGCCTACGCGGAGGAAAAGACGGGCTTTTTCGGAGCGAGTGAAATCTCCGTTATGCTTTCATTCCTGAGGGCAATCGACAACCCCTCAAGGGATGTGGACCTGCTTGCCCTTATGTTCTCGCCCATTTACGGCTTTACCCCCGATGAAATAGCGGAGCTGAGAAGCCTTGACATGAAAGGCTCCCTTTACTCCTGCCTGAAACTCTACGCCGCCAAGGGCAATATTAAGGCAATATCTCTCTATAACGATATTCATCTGCTCAGAAACCTTTCAGGGATAATGCCCACCGCAAAGTTTATCAGGGCTCTTTATGAAAAGACGGGCTTTATGTCCATAGTGGGAGCCATGAGCCGCAGCGACAAAAGAAAGGCGAATCTTTCTCTCCTTTGCGAATACGCCGAGGAGTACGAGAAAAACAAGGGTACGGGTCTTTCGGGCTTTATAAGAAAGATGGACGCCCTTCAAAGAATCAGCGCCGTTTTGCCCTCCGCCTCGGCGGTTTCGGAGGGCGCCGATGTGGTGCGCATTATGACGATTCACAAGTCAAAGGGTCTTGAGTTCCCCTTTGTGATAATCGCAAACTGCGCCGAATCGCTTACCAATCCCAATCAAAAGCACCTTGTCACCCCCGAAACGGGAGCGGGCATCAAGATAAAGAATCCCGAAAGAATGAATGTCTATAAAACAATCCCCTCCGTCGCCACCGAGCTGCTTGCCAAAAAGAACGGCGCCGCAGAGGATTTAAGGCTTTTGTATGTCGCCATGACCAGAGCCAGAGAGGCTCTGATTATGGTTGGCACCGTCGAATCGGCCGAAAGAAAACTCAGCAAAACCCTTGCCGTCACGCCCGTTAAAGGAAAGCTCAGCCCCTATGCGGTAAACACCGCCCAGAGCTTTTTGGACCTTCTGCTCTGCGGACTTTTAAGGCACCCCGAAGCCGCTGCTTTAAGGGAGATTGCCGGCGCCGACGCCATAATCGATACTCTGCCCGCTGACTTCAAGCTAAGTCTTGTAATAAACCGGCAGGGTTCAGAGTCTGCGGAAGAAGTAACAGAAGAATGCGGTGTCAATGAGGAGATGCTGAGAGAAATTGAAAAGAGGGCGGACTTTGTCTACCCCTACATTCCCCTTTCGGCCGTTCCCGCAAAGATGTCCGCCTCCGAGCTTTTCGCCGTGCGTTTTAACTCCGATTTCTTTGCTCAGACAAAGCCCTCATTTGCCTATGGCGAGGAAATGAGCGCCGCCGATATGGGTACGGCAAACCACAAATTCCTCCAGCTTTGCGACTTTAAGGCGGCTATGAAGGATATAGACTCAGAAATTCAAAGGCTTGTTGTCTCGGGTCAGCTGACCGAAAGGGAGGCAAGCGCCGTATCGAAAGAGGATATTTCGATTTTCCTTGAGAGCGAAACGGCGAGAAATATCGTTACAGCCGACTCGGTGCTCAGGGAGCGGAATTTCACGATTCAAATTCCCGCCTCCTCGGTTTTCCCCGAGCTGCGGGACGCGGAGTCCGATGAGAAAATCCTCGTGCAAGGCAGAATTGACCTTGTTTACATAAAGGACGGCAGGGCAGTGGTGGTGGATTATAAGACCGACAGACTGAATTCAACCGCTCTCCTTGTCAGCCGCTATGCGGGTCAGCTCAAAGTTTACCTCAGAGCCGCGGCGGAAATTCTGAATATGCCTTACGAAAAAGTCTCAGCCGAAATCTACTCTCTGCACCTTCACAAAAGCATTCCCGTGGAATATGCAAGTCTTTTTTACCAATACTAAAATTGGCAATAGCTCTAAATCAAGGAAAACGCCGCCGATTTTGGGGCAGCGCATACCCGCCTTGAGTGAGGTGTTTCCCCGCGTGCCTATGTCAAGCGAGCCCCGCCCGGCGGGGAAGTTTCCTTGCGGCGTGTTTTCCCGCCCGCCCCGAGCGGCGAGAGCCGAATCCGCCCGAGCGGAGATTGCCCGAGTTAGCGGCACTCCCGCTTTGCGGTTTCCGCGCGGACAAAATAAACCCCGTCCCGAGCGGCGCTTGCGTTCCCACGGCAAAGGCCCATTCCCGCCCCTGCGCCCAACAACAGAGGGAGCGGAGACCCCTGACAGAGCGCCGTTCCCGCCTCTGACGCGGCGTGGGCGGAATTGGCGATTTGAGAAGGTATAAACATGCGAAAAACGGCTTAAATTGTAAAGAAAATCTAAATTTTATGCGTATGCGAAATAAAACATTTGACATTAATACGATAAAGAGTTAAAATATTTTCAAAGTGCGGCTTTGCGCTTTTATTTGACTTATGTTTTTCGTCAGTAGTTCGCTGCTGTGAAATAACGGTTAAATATATTTGGCATTATTGTGTCATCAGCACTTATTCAAGCATTTTTCCGGATTGCCGATTAATCGATGATAACAGCTTGGGCTGATTTAATATAAGCAGGGCTGTTTTGACGCTATATTTTTTGTGTATAGGCCCATTATACGCAGTGGGCAGATGTCAAAAATGTGAATATTATTGATTTTCGGCACTTCCGTAGATTTGGGCGCAAAGAGCGTCCGACTTACAAAAAACAAGGAGGTGCATTGCTTGGACCCGATTCTGATAGCCGCAATAGTCGCTGGCGGGGTCATACTCTTTGGAGTAGGATTTGCCCTCGGCAGCGTTTACAGAAGAAAAGTAGCAGAAAGAACAATAGGCTCGGCTACTGACGAAGCAAACAGAATAGTCAGTCAAGCTATTGCTCAGGCAGAAACGAAGAAAAAAGAAGCAATTATCGAAGCAAAGGACGAAATTCATAAGCTGCGCACAGAGGCGGACCGTGAAATTCGTGAGCGCAGAACGGAAATTCAGCGTCAGGAGCGCCGCTTGATTCAAAAAGAGGAGAGCCTTGACAAAAAGCTGGACGCCCTTGAGAAAAAGGACGAAACCCTAAACAAAAAGCTCAAAACCGTTGACGAAAGACTTGAAGAGCTGGAAACCCTGAAGAAAAGCCAGTACGAAATGCTGGAGAGAATTTCGGGATTCAGCCAGGAGCAGGCAAAGGAATACCTGCTTAAAAACCTTGAGGATTCCCTTGAGCACGAAAAGGCAGTCATGCTCATGGAGCATAAGCAAAAGACCCTTGAAGAAGCGGAAGCGATGGCAAGGGAGATTATATCCACCGCTATTCAAAGGTGCGCTGCCGACCACGCCGCAGAGGCTACCGTTTCCGTTGTCGCTCTGCCCAATGACGAAATGAAGGGCAGAATCATCGGACGCGAGGGCAGGAACATCAGAGCCCTTGAGACCACTACAGGCGTTGACCTAATCATTGACGACACGCCCGAGGCAATCACCCTCTCCAGCTTTGACCCGGTAAGGAGAGAGATTGCAAGGCTGACATTAGAAAAACTCATTGCCGACGGCAGAATCCATCCCGCCCGCATTGAGGAAATGTACGACAAAGCCCGCCGCGAGGTTGAGGCAACAATTAAGCAGACAGGCGAAAGAGCGGTTATCGAGGCCGGCATAAACGGCGTACATCCGGAAGTCGTAAAGCTCCTGGGCCGTTTAAAGTACCGCACCAGCTACGGTCAGAATGTGCTTGACCACTCCCTTGAGGTTTCACATATCGCAGGTCTTATGGCTGCGGAGCTGGGCGCGGATGTTAAACTCGCGAAGAGAGCAGGTCTCCTGCATGATATAGGCAAGGCGATAGACCATGAGTTTGACGGCTCCCATGTGCAGTTGGGCGCAGAGTTCGCCAAGAAGTATAAGGAGAACGATCAGGTAATCCACGCTATAGAGGCTCACCACGGAGATACCGAGCCCAAGACCGTTGTGGCATGTCTTGTTCAGGCGGCGGACGCTATTTCAGCCGCGCGACCCGGCGCAAGGCGTGAAAACCTTGAAAGCTACATCAAGCGCCTTGAAAAGCTGGAGGAAATCGCGACATCCTTTGAGGGTGTTGAAAAGTCCTTTGCAATTCAGGCAGGCAGAGAGGTTCGCATCATAGTCAATCCCGAAGCAGTTTCGGATGACAAGATGATACTTGTTGCCCGTGATATTGTTAAGAAGATTGAAGATGAGCTTGAATATCCCGGACAGATTAAGGTTCATATTATCAGAGAGAGCCGTGCCGTTGAATATGCAAAATAACGGCACAGAACTTAAAAGTGCTTTTATTTGCAAAGAGTGAATTTACGGCAGGCGGCTATCCGCTTGCCGTTTTCGTTTATAAGAGGGTTTGAAAGGGGCAAATCATGAATATTTTGGCAATCGGCGATGTGGTAGGTACACAGGGATGCGAGTTTCTTCGCGCCCACTTGCCGGCCATAAAAAAACTTAATCAAATAGACATATGCATTGCCAACGGAGAAAACTCCGCTCAGGGCAACGGCATTACCCCCTCATCGGCGAATTATCTTTTGGAGAGCGGCGTTGACCTTATCACAACGGGCAACCATGTTTTCAGAAGGCATGAGGTTTACGAGTATCTGAATTCATCGGTTCCCGTAATCCGCCCCGCCAACTTCCACCACACCACCCCCGGCAAGGGCTTCTGGATTATAGACAGAGGCAGATTCTCAGTCGCCGTAATAAACCTTGCGGGCACCGTTTACATGGAGTCGGCAAGCAACCCCTTTGACAAGGTGGACGAAATTCTGAATGAACTTAAAGACATAAAAAACATTATAGTGGACTTCCACGCTGAGGCCACGGCGGAGAAAAAGGCTCTGGGCTTCTATCTTGACGGCAGAGTCTCGGCGGTTTTCGGCACTCATACCCATGTGCAGACCTCCGACGCCTGCATTTTGCCTAAAGGCACAGCGTACATCACCGACCTTGGCATGACGGGTCCCGTACACTCGGTTCTGGGCGTTGAGCCTTCTCTCGCAATCGAAAAGCTCAGAACAGGCATGCCCGTAAGGTTCGAAAACCCCGCCGGAAAGGTCAGCATGAACGCCTGCATTTTCTCCATAGACGAAAAAACGGGCAAAGCCCTATCCGTCGAAGCAATTACCATAGAATAAAGGAAAAGGAATATGAAAAAGTCCTTAAAAATAATCGCGCTGATTTTATCCTTTGTAATTCTTTTCTCCTCCTGCTTCAGAAAGGAGCCGGGTACGGAGGACGCAAGCTCCGAAACAAAAATCGGCGGCGAAACGAAAAGACCCGCTCAGCAAGTTGACAGGGTGCGCCTGCCCTTTTCTTTGGAGGACAGCCTTAACCCCTTCTTTTTAAAGGGCGTGAGAAATATCAGCCTCGTGCCCCTGATGTTCGACTCCCTCTATGTGATTGACGAAAAATATATGCCCGTCCCTTCCGTTGCCCTTGAGGCTGTGGAGGAGGGCCTTAATATAAAGGTCATTTTAAAAGAGGGCATAACCTTCAGCGACTCAAGCCTGCTTACAAGCGCGGATGTGGTTTACTCCTTCCATCAGGCAAGGCTCTCGCCCTCGTACAAAACTCAGCTTTCGGCCTTCAGCTCCTGCGAGGCTGCGGGAAGGTACGAAGTGCGTTTTGCGCTTAAACAGCCCACGCTCTCACCGCTTAGCCTGCTTGATTTCCCGATAGTAAAACAAAACACCGCCGACCAAAGCGAACAGGTGCCTAAAGGCAGCGGAAGATACATATACAGAGCCGAAAACGGCGAGTACCTTTTGGAGCCGAACCCCTCCTACAGGGAGAACAACGACATCGCAAGGACTATAAGGCTCATACCCATAGGAGAGAGCGTGTCCCCCGTATTCATACTCGAAACGGGAGAGCTGGACGCCTGCTTTGACGATTTGTCCTCAGGAGCCGTCCGCAGAGCCGACGCCGCTCAGACGGGCGCGGTTCTCAATAACCTTGTGTATATGGGCGTAAACAGCAAAAACTATGTGCTCTCCGACAAGGCGGTCAGGAACGCCCTTTCCCGCACCATTCTCCGCTCGGACATCAGCACAAGAGTGTATTCGGGCAACGCCCTGCCCGCTCAGGCTCCCGTCAACCCCGCAAAGCAAAGCTACTCCTACTTTGCCGACAACATTAAGGAGGGCATCGAGGTTTGGGAGGAGCTGGGCTACAATCAGTTCACCTCCGGCGGCGTAAGAAGGGGCGGCAGGGGAGTTTTAAGTTTCACTTTAATCTGTCCGTCGGAGAATCAGTTTAAAGTTCAGCTTGCAAAGTCTGTTGCGGGCAGCCTTAAAGAGGCGGGAATCAAAATCACCGTCAGAGAACTGACCACACAGCAGTACAAAGAGGCTTTAAACGCCGGCAATTACGATTTGTATATCGGTGAAACAAGGCTTTTAAACAATATGGACTTGTCCGAGTTCTTTAAAGCCGACGGAGCTTTGTCCTTTGGCATTGACCCCGAATCCCCCATAGCCAAGGCGTATTTCGACTATGTGGGCGGCACAATCTCCGAGTCGGTGTTCTGCCGTCAGTTCGTGGAAGAAAGCCCCTTTATACCCCTTGTTTTCAGAATGGGCGTCCTCTACTACTCCCGCGGCATTGACAAGGAAGTAAAGCCCGTGGGCGCAAGTCTCAATGTTTACGCCAATATCCACGAGTGGAACGCGGACTAGCGCGGAAATAATAAAAAAGCCTTGTAATCAGAGCCGACAAGTGATATAATTACTGAGATATTAATGCACTGGGATATCCCTCAGATACCCCGGTGCTGTTTTGTGCATTTTTTGTGGGTGTGAAATTGTATAAATCGCCTAAAAATAAACTTACAGCGCATATGGATTTAGAGTTTATATATAAATGAAAATCCAAATTTTTGCGCTTTTTGGGCTTTAAAACACACTCTCCCCGAATTGCCCATAAAATTCTTGAATAAAGGCGACAAATAAAAATATATTTTCAATTAACAAGACTTTTCTCGCTCCGCGGAAAATCACTTATGCCGCTGGTGGCAAATCAGCGTCAGGGGGGGTACGGCGGCAAGAAAAAAACCGCCCTTGGCGGTCAGGTGCCGCAGCGCCCCGACCCCGCAAGGGAACGGCGGCAAAGCATCCCCTTATTCGGCGGCAAGCGAAATGCCCGCCCGCGGCGGTTCAAGCGGCGGCGAAATACTCAGCAGCGAATCCGCCAAGCCCCGCAGGCGGCGGAAAAAGGCAAAAATCAACCCGACAAATTTATTGTATTTTAGCGAATTATAATGTAAAATATCAGAAAATTTTTTAATTCGATTGAATTCGGTGAATTTTGATACTATAATGTAAGTTATTGCAACCTTTATTACTTTAGCGTTACAACGCTTTAAGGCAAAACCAAAGTAAACAAATTCTGGAAATCGGCAGACTCATTCAAAGTTTTTGCTTTTTAATAAAAAGACTGTTTGTCTGCGCTCGAAACTTAGGAGTGATAATCTTTATGCAGGTTTTTTTCAACTTCGTAATGGACGGACTGAACCTGGGCAGTGTGTACGCGCTGGTCGCGCTGGGCTACTCAATGGTTTACGGCATCGCCAAAATGCTTAACTTCGCCCACGGCGACATAATCATGGTGGGCGGCTACGCAATTTATGTAATGTTCCTGCAAAAGGATTTGGGCATCGCCGCGGCGGTTGTCGCTTCGGTAATCGTCTGCTCTTTGCTGGGCATTATCATTGAGTTTTTGGCTTATCGCCCCCTTAGAAACGCATCTCCTCTTTCCGTCCTTATTACAGCTATCGGCGTCAGCTACCTGCTCCAGAATATTGCGCTTTTAACCTTTACATCAGAGCTTAAGCTCATCTCCAGCTTTATTAAGCTCCCCACCTTTTATGTGGGTCCTGTGAGGATTGATGGCGTATCGATACTTATTTGGATTACAACTCTTGCAATAATGGTTGCGCTTAACTACTTCATACAGAACACCAAGACAGGAAAGGCTATGCTCGCGGTGTCTGAGGACAGGGGAGCGGCTCAGCTCATGGGCATTGATGTAAACAAAACAATTACCATCACCTTCTTTATAGGCTCCGCTCTCGCGGGACTCGCCAGCGTACTTTACATAGCAAAGTATCAAAAGATTGAGCCTTATACAGGCTCGGTATTCGGCATAAAGGCATTCTCCGCGGCCGTATTCGGCGGCATCGGCAGCATTCCCGGCGTAGCCCTCGGCGGAATACTTATCGGACTTATCGAGGCGCTGGCTATCGGCTATCTTCCCGATACCCTTCGTCCCGCGTCGGACGGCGTCGCGTTCGCAATACTCATCATCATGCTTGTGTTAAAGCCCTCCGGCATTTTGGGCAAGACCAAGATTGAAAAGGTTTAAGGGGGGCTTTGGGATGAAAAAACTGCTTAAATCAAAGTCACTCATCTTCACTTCGGTATTAATCGTACTTTACATATTAATTTCCGTTCTGATGTTTGAAGGCAAGTTAACAAGGAGCCAGCAGGCAATCCTTCTCAAAATGTGCTCCAGCATCATACTTGCCATGTCGCTGAATCTCGTAGTAGGTTCCCTCGGCGAGCTGTCGCTGGGTCACGCGGGCTTCTTCTGCGTGGGAGCATACGCCGGCGGATACTTCGCCGTAAACGCGAATCTGCCGCTGCCCTTGGTATTCGTAATCGCCCTTATTATAGGCGGCATTACCGGAGCCCTTTTCGGATTCTTCATAAGCTCCACCATTTTAAGGCTCAGAGGCGACTATCTGGCGATAGTAACCCTTGCCTACGGTGAGCTGATCCGTTCATTTGTAAAGATAATTCCCGCTCTCGGCGGAACAAGGGGACTTATCGGCGTCCCCAGCCTGGGAGCAAGAGGCAAGCAGTTCCTATACATGTTTGCGGTTGTTATAGTAAGCTTTATACTGATTTCGAACTTTACCAGATCCCGTCACGGCAGAGCAATAAACTCCATCAGAGACAACGCAATAGCCGCTCAGTCAATAGGCATAAACATAAACCGCTATAAGGTAATGACCTTCACAATCTCCGCATTCTTTGCGGGAATGGCAGGCGTGGTGTTCGCTTTCTTCAAGAGCAATTTGGAGCCCTCGGACTTTACCTACAACCTTTCGATTGAGGCGCTTTTGATGGTGGTCTTCGGTGGCATGGGCAATCTCTTCGGCTCGGTAGTCGCGGCGGCTGTAATTACGGCTCTGCCCGAGATACTGAGAGACGCCGAGGAGTACAGACTCCTGATTTACGCAATATCCCTGATACTTCTCATGATATTCACATCCAACCCGAAGCTCGTGGAATTGCGCAAGAGAATTATGCCAAAAACACTGTTCGCCGGTCGTCGTAAGGAGGGAGCAACAGATGATAATGCTTAAAACGGTTGATTTGGGTATCTCCTTCGGAGGCCTTAATGCGGTTAACGCATTTAACATAGAAGTAGAAGAAGGCGAGCTTTACGGTCTTATCGGACCCAACGGAGCCGGCAAAACCACGGTGTTCAACCTTCTCACAGGCGTTTACAAGCCCACAACGGGCAGTTTCAGCCTTGCGGGCGTTGACCTTACGGGCAAATCGCCTACCGAAATCTGCAACCACGGCATAGCAAGAACCTTCCAGAACATAAGGCTCTTTAAAAATATGACCGTTCTTGACAATGTTAAGGTCGCCCTTCATCAGAGAATGAAGTACAGCCTTGCCTCCAGCTTTTTAAGGCTGCCCAATTACTTCTCCATGGAGAAGAAGATGAACGAGGAGGCTTTAAGGCTTCTCAAGGTTTTCGACCTTGACAATGTAAAGGACCACAATGCGGCAAGCCTTCCCTACGGCAAGCAGAGAAAGCTTGAAATCGCAAGGGCAATGGCTACAAATCCCAAACTCCTTCTTCTTGACGAGCCCGCCGCAGGCATGAATCCCAACGAAACCGCGGAGCTTATGGAAACAATCAGATTCGTCCGCGGCGAATTCAATATGACAATCCTGCTTATAGAGCACGATATGCGCCTTGTCGCGGGCATCTGCGAAAGGATTACCGTTCTCAACTTCGGCACCGAGCTTGCCAGCGGCGAAACATCGAAAGTGCTAAAGGACCCGCAGGTCATCACAGCCTATCTCGGCGAGTAAGGGGGAAGCTCAGTGGCATTATTAAAGGTAAGCAATTTAGAGGTAAGCTACGGCGTCATCAGAGCCATCAAGGGCATATCCTTTGAGGTAAACGAGGGCGAGATTATAGCCCTCATAGGCGCAAACGGCGCCGGCAAGACAACCATTCTCAATACAATAACGGGACTCGTCCCGGCAAAGAGCGGCACCGTCGAGTTTGACGGAAAGAACATAACCAAGACCGCCGCCCACAAAATCGTGCGGATGGGCATGGCTCATGTCCCGGAGGGCAGGCGCATTTTCCAGAACCTGACCGTCTACGACAATCTGAAACTCGGCGCCTTCACAAGGGACGACAAAAAGGAGTTTAAGGAAAATCTCGAAAGAGTTTACGCCAGCTTCCCTCGACTTGAGGAAAGAAAGAATCAGATAGCGGGAACTCTCAGCGGCGGCGAGCAGCAGATGCTTGCCATCGGCAGGGGACTTATGTCCAATCCCAAGCTGATGCTCCTTGATGAGCCCTCAATGGGACTTTCTCCGATTTTCGTCGCCGAGATTTTCGAGATTATTCAGACAATAAACAAAAACGGCACAACCGTCCTGTTGGTTGAGCAGAACGCTAAAAAGTCCCTTTCCATTTCAAACAGAGCCTATGTTCTCGAAACCGGCAAGATTACCATTGCCGATACTTCCGAGAACCTTATGAACAACGAGGCTGTCAAAAAAGCCTATTTGGGCGAGGACTAATAAAAAGACGCGGAATTTTCCCGCGTCTTTTTTTGCGTCGTTAAATTTTTTTTCACATTTTGCTGGTAAAATTTAACTAAATTTTGAAGGAGAGGACAGTCTGCATGAAAACATCAACCGAATTGCGCAAGGATACCCTAAGCTACATTAAAGACGGAATTGCCTATGTCTGCAAGAATTTCAAAAACCGTTCCCCCGGCTCCGAGTCGGAGAAAAAAGCACAGGAGTATTTCGCGAAGGAACTGGCAAACTATGCGGACGAAGTAAAATCAGAAACCTTTACCCTTCATCCCAAGGGATTTATGGGTTTTATCCCCATAGTATCGGTTCTTATGATAATCAGCGTAGTATTGTTCTTTGTGCAAAAATATGTCCGGAACCCCGTATTCCCCTACATATCAGCGGTTTTAACCCTTATCTCAATCGCCATGTTCTTGTTTGAGTTCCTTTTCTACCGCGAGTTTATAGACTTCCTTTTCCCAAAGGCAGAATCGGTAAATGTCTATGCCGTAAGAAAGGCTAAGAACGAGCCCAAGAGAAGGATAATCTTCGGCGGACACGCCGACGCGGCCCATGAGTGGACCTATTCTCTCCACGGTCAAATCAAGACCCTTTTACCCGTAATGGGCGGCGGCATCCTCAGCACCTTTGGCCTTATGTTTGTTTTCCTTATCTATATAATCAAAGGCACTCCCGACCTGAACGCGGGCGCATGGAATGTGATTTCATGGCTCTCCCTCGTTACAATCGTTTTCTATATTGCCCTTATGTTCTTCATTAACTGGAGGGTAATAGTAGACGGCGCGAACGACAACCTTTCCGCCTGCTTTGTATCCATCGGCATTTTAAGAGAGATGGCAAAGAACGATTTCCGCTATGACGACACAGAGGTGGGCGTAATCATCACAGGCTCCGAGGAGGCAGGTCTCAGAGGCGCTCTGGCATTCGGCAAAAAACACGCCAAGGAGCTTAACGAAATCGAAACAATCATTATCCCCCTTGAAACTCTGAGAGAGACAAAGCACCTTGCCATCTACGCCCTTGACCAGACGGGCACCGTGCGCAACGACAAAAAGGTTGGAGAGCTTTTAAGGAGAGCGGGCAAGAATGTAGGCATCGACCTTCCCTATGCCGATATTTACCCCGGCTCAACCGACGCAGCGGGCTTTACCCGCACGGGAATCAAGTCCTGCGGTCTGGGCGGCGTTGACCACAATCCCAGAACCTACTACCACACCCGCCACGACACATATATCAACATCGGTCTTGACTGCATGGAAAAGACTCTTGAAATCTGCATAGAGGCGGCAAACATCTTTGACAAAGAGGGTCTCGGATAATAACTTAAACTCAGGACGGCAGCTTCGGCTGCCGTTTTTTTCACATTTTGTGCAAACAAATGTTTGCTTTTTTGAAAAACTTGTGTTATACTTATCGCAAACAGAGTATTTTTCCTAAAACTTTACAGTTTTTTCAGATTTAGAACGCCCTTCTGCAGAAAGGACGGGGATAGGGTGAAACCCCTTAACGACACTCAAAAAAGGATATATGAATATCTTGCCGAACGCTCCCAGGACGGGGTACCCCCTTCAATAAGGGAAATCTGCAAGGCGGTGGGACTGCGCTCCACATCGTCGGTGCAGGCAAACCTTGACGCCCTTGAGGAGGCGGGATATATCTCCCGCGACCCGCTGCTCAAAAGGTCGATAAGGGTCCTCGGTCAGCCGGACAATGTGACGAATGTGCCACTGGTGGGTACCGTTACCGCAGGTATGCCCATTTTGGCGGTTGAACATATAGAGGGCTATATACCCTATTCGGGCAAGGTCTCCCGCGACAAACCCCTGTTTGCTCTCAGAGTCCGCGGCGACAGTATGATTAACGCGGGCATTCTTGACGGGGACATTGTCATCTCCGAAAAAACCCCCGACGCCGAAAACGGCGATATCGTCGTTGCCATGCTGGAGGATGAGGCGACCGTAAAACGCTTTTATAAGGACGCAGACTGCTTCAGGCTCCAGCCCGAAAACGACGCCTACGAGCCGATTTTGTCCACAGAGGTCACAATCCTCGGCAAAGTCGTGGCGGTATTAAGGTATTATTGATACTTATTAAACTCAAAATCCATTTAGGCGGCATGAAAATTGCCGCCTTTTATTTTGCTATTCTTTGCAAATTATTTTGGAAAACAATACTTTACGGGAAAAATGCAGAAATCTGTTGAAAAAAAACTTTTTTCAGTCCATAATTAAATCGTGCCCCGACCCAAGGATGGGGGGGGAGGGGCCAAAGGAAGAAACCAAACCGTGCCCCATTTGGGGCTGTAAGAAGCGGAACAAACAGCGATGCAGATAAAAGTGAGGGAAAATATGGAGAAAAGAAGGAATGTTTTTAGATACATAAGCTTTATAATGAGCTTTATAATGATATTTTCAATTTTTTCGGCAGGAGAACTCACCGCAAAGGCTGACGAGTTTACCTTCCAGCCGGGTATGTATGCGGTAAATGTAAACACAAGTCTGAGACTTCGCTCAGAGCCCGGCACAAACGGGGCAATTTTGGACTCTCTGCCGAACGGCACCGTTGTGTATGTCACGGAGGTTAACGGCTCCTGGGGCAAGATAACCTACAACGAAAAAACAGGCTGGATAAGCCTTGAATACACGATTTTCAGGGGAGATACCCTTCCCCACACCTTAAAGCGCAAGGTTATAGATGTGTCCTATTATCAGGGCAACATCAACTGGAACGCAGTAAAAGCCGACGGCGTTGAGGCCGCGATTCTCAGAATCGGCGTCAGATACACCGACAGCAGAAAAAAAGGCATGGACACAAAGTTCCTTGAGTACTACGAAGGAGCCACCAAGGCGGGCATCCCCGTCGGCGTGTACTTCTACAGCGACTCCTTTAATGTTAAGGAAGCTCGTGACGAGGCAGACTTTGTAATCACTGCTCTAAAGAATAACAATATAGTCCTCGAATACCCCGTTTTCTACGACATAGAGGACAAGAACATCTACTACCTCGGCAAAGAAATGTGGACCGCGATGTCAAACGCCTTTATGACAAAAATTGAAGAAGCGGGCTACTACGCCGGAATCTACACCAGCAAATGGCACTTTGAAACATACATTGACCCGTCAATACTGGTTGGACGAGCCGTATGGGTCGCCGAGTATACAACAAAAGAGAACACTACATACAAAGGCGACTACGGAATGTGGCAGTACTCCAACACAGGCAGGGTAAACGGCATTAACGGAAATGTGGACATGAACTGGTGCTATGTGGACTGGCCGAGTTTCATTAAGAAAAACGGCTACAACGGCTTTGAAAAGCAGGATGAGAACACCTATTGGGACATCATCTCCGCCCCGACTCACGAAAAAGACGGCGAGAGAATCTTAATAGACAAGAAAACCGGAAAAGCAATTAAAGGCGAGCTTATCCCAAGGCTTAAATACAGAGCCAGCGAGCCGACTGTTGTAAAGCAGCCCACTGACGCTCAGGACGGTCTTATGCAGACAGTCTGCCTTGATACCGGCGTAATTCTCGGTCAGACTCCCGTACCGTCGCTTAATTCAGGTCTTGCATCCTACAACTTCGGCACCGATGAGGACTGGATAGTGCAGATTGCCCCCACCTGCGAAACCGCGGGCAGGAGAATCAGGTACGCAAAGAACTCAGGCGGCAAAGAGGTAATCCAGTGGGAGTTTATTGCCCCGATTCCCCACGAAGCCGCATCTGAGAAGACAGTAGGCAAAAACGGCAATACCGAGGCAAGAAACCAGACAGTCTGCAAGCACTGCGGCGCTGTGATTGAGTACACACCCCATCTGCTTTACGACTTTGATTTAAACTCCAAGGTTGACGCAGCGGACGCGAGGATTGGCCTCAGAATAGCCGCAAAGCTTGACAAGGCTACAGAATCCCACCTTATTGCATCCGGCGGCGACAAGATAAATCCGAATCTTTCGAGAACAATTCTGAGAAGAGCCGCAAAGCTCGACTAAAGGTAAAAATTTAAGGGCCTCTTAAAGAGGCCCTGTTTTTTTGTTTACAGCGTATCCAGTTTTGCCGCGGCTCTTAGGATTGCCCTCGCGTCTGCGGCGCTTATGCCCTTGCCGTTTACATCGGCTGAGAGCTTTTGATATTCTGTGGGACTGTCCAGTTTTGCCACAAACCGCAGCACCAGTCTTGCGTCGGCTGCCGCCGCCTGCCCGTCGCCGTTTACATCCCCCAAAACGGACAGAAGGAGAGTGTCCGAAACTCCGTCATTGCCGATTAGACTGATTTTCGAACCCGTCGGCACAATTTCGCTGCCCGACAGCAGCTTGCCTTTGGAATTTTTAACCTCAATTTTGCCTGCTTCAAAGCTCTTTAATAAATCCGATACTTTGGTGTTTGGCCTAATATTGTAAACAATCCCTAATTTGCTGTCCAGTTTATAGCCCGAATCCGCCTTTAGTTTAAGTTTGGCATTTTCCTCAACAACCACAGTGCAGGAGGCGGTGTAGCCGCCATCCTCCGTAATTGCTTTTATTGTTGCGGTGCCGGACTTTAAAGCGGTCACAACGCCGTTTTGACTTACCGTCGCAACCGAATTATTGCTCGATGTCCAGATAATTTTCTTATTGTCAGCATTTTGGGGCTTTACGGTCGCAAACAAAGTTTCGGTTTTGCCCGTTTTGAGTATAACAGCGTTTTTGTTAAGGCTGACACCCGTAACTTTAATAGGCTTTGGCTTTACGGTAACCGTGCATGAGGCTGTATAGCCGCCGTCCATGGTAACAACCGTAATCACCGCCGTACCAGCAGTCTTGCCCGTCACAAGCCCGCTTTGGCTGACTGTGGCAACCAGTGCGTTGCTGCTTTCAAACCGCACAGACTTATTGTCGGCATTGTGGGGGAGAACCTCATAATAAAGCTGAAAATTCTCGTCTATCATCAGCTCAAGGCTGTTTTTGCTCAAAGTCACGCCGCTAACAGGCACGGGAGCGGCTTTTACGGTAATAACAGCGCTGCCCGTTATCCCGCCGTCCTCCGCAACCGCTGTGACAACAGCAGTTCCGATTGAGAGCGCCTTAATCTCGCCTTTTTGATTAACGGAAACAACGGCACTGTTGCCGGAAATCCAGTAAACATTTTTATTCCCCGCTTCTTCGGGAAGTATCTTTACCGTCAAAGTCCTTTCCTCGCCCACGCTCAAATAAAGCTCCGAGGGCTCGACAATAACATCGGTAACATTCTGAAAAAAGGACTTTACCTTTACCTTGCAGCTTGCTATAAAGCCGCCCTCATCGGTGACGGCGAAAATGTCCGCCTCTCCGGGCGCTACGCCAATAACCCTTCCGTCAGGCTCCGCAACGGCGACGCTTTGATTGCTGCTGACCCATGTAAACGCCTTGTTATTGGCGTTTGTCGGGAGAACAGTTGCGGAGAGATAATCCCATTCCCACTGCTCCAGCTCCATATATGTTTTGTTAAGCTCAATGCCCGTAACCGGCACATATGGCTCGGTTACGGTAACAAGACAGCTGTCGCTGAGCGTCCCGTCCTCCGTTCTGACCCATATTACAGCGCTGCCCGCAGATATGGCTTTAACAAGCCCGCTTTCGTTGACCGACGCAATATCGGAGTCATCGCTTGTCCAAATGAGATTTAGTTCTCTTTTGGAGACAATCTCGCAGAAAAGCTGCTCGGTATCTCCTATTTGGAGATTCAGCTCATTTTTGTTGAGCCTTATTATTTCGATAGTGTCTTTCGGCGGCAAAACCCGAACGGCGCAAAAAACGCTAAAGCCGCCGTCAGCGCTCTCGGCAAAAATCCTCGTTTCGCCCGCATTTACGGCGTTCACCGTCCCGTCTTGCGTGACTGACGCAATTTCTGGATTTTCAGAGTAAAACCTGATATATTTTGCGGTGCTGTTTTCGGGGAGCGCATTGGCGTTTAAAACAAAACTCTCGCCCAAAAACAGTTCCGCTTCGCCTTTATTTATTGCAACGGAGCTGACCCTTACAGCGTCGGGGGTATTCGCGAGGGTGGGATATTTGTATTCTCCCGAGGTATTGAGCCTCCAAGCTCCTAAAAAGTTAAAGCCTGTAAAACTGGTTCTGTTCTGCATTTGAGCGTGGCTTAAAGGAGTTCCCTGAGCGTTCCCGCCCAAGCAGCTTATGTCAAGATAGTAGCAATTGCTGAAACCAAAGAGTTTGTATACGGCGGAAATCGCTCCCCTTTGCCCTTCGCCCCTGATTTCTCCCGCATTGTAGCAGTTGGTTGTGGAGCTTGTTTCCCCGTGCAAAGCGGCTATGCCGGCGGAATACTCACCGCCCCACACTGACCCTGCGTTGTAGCAGTCGCTTATTGAAAGGCTGCTCACCGCGCTAATGCCGCCGGCTCTGACATTTCCGCTCACGCTGCCGTGATTGGCAGAAGCGGAAATCTCCCACAAATTGTTCGCGGCTATACCTCCCGCGTTAGTGTCAGAAGAAACCGCGCCTGCGTTTTTGCAGTTTGTAACTTTGCCCTTATTGTCCGAGACAATGCCGCCCGCGTTGTTTGGGGAGTAAACCGCGCCGAGATTCAGGCACTTGTCCGCTTTCGACTCCAAAGAAACGCTGCCGACGATGCCCCCCGCGTTCTCAGCGCCGCTGACACCGCCGTAGTTTACCGAGGAAGAAATCTCAGTGTTTTCGGCAATGCCCACGATGCCGCCCGAGTTTATGCCGCTGACGCTCGCAAAGCTCTTGCAGTTTGTGATTTTTCCGCGAACAGCGACTGCGGCAATACCCCCCGCGGCGCCCTCGGAGGACATAAAGGAGTCAAGGAGAATAAGATTTTTCACTTCCCCGCCGTTTATAAAGCCGAAAAGCCCGCCGCCCTCGGAACTGTCGCAGAACAGCCCCCGTATACTAAAACCCTTGCCGTCAAAAACGCCTTTAAAAGGAGTGTCGGAGCAAGAGCCTATCGGAACAAAAGATTCCGCATAAAGCTGCCAGTTTTCAGTTCCCACATCATTCAGTTCAATATCCGCCCCGAGATTTATATGCTCACCCTCAAAGCCGCGGCCCGAGTTTACAGCCTCGGCAAAGCTTAAAAACTGCCTGCGGGTTTTTATTATATAAGGGTCAGAGGCTGAGCCGCTGCCCGAGTCGAAGACAAAGTCCGGCTCAAACGCGGCGGCGGGCAGGATTGCGGAGCTTAATATTAAGGAGATGCATGCCAAAAAAGCCGTGAGCTTTATGCAAAATCTCTTCATTTCTTTACCCCCAATAATTCTTTTCGGGAAAATATAGCAAAATTTTATCTAATTATACAATTTTTTACAAAAACCGTCAACGAAACAAGTGTTCGGTAAATGGGCATAAAAAAAGCCGCCCTCGGCGGCTCATTGCTTTTCGGTTTATATCAGGCTCTCAAAGCCCGCTATAATGAGAAGGATTTTGGCTAAATCGTCCTCTTGAAGGCTGTCCAGCTCTCTGTAATCCTCAACGGCGGTATCGTCGGCATTGTCGGAGATTTTCCTTACGCTGAGGAAAGGCACTCCCGCTGAGGCGCATACACAGGCAATCGCTCCGCTTTCCATATCAAAGGCGTTGATGCCGAATGTTTTAAGGTAAAGCTCTTTTTTCTCCTTGTCGGTAAGGAACATATCCCCGCTGCCCAGTTTTCCTTTCCGAATGCCTTTAATCTTCAAAGCAGCGTTTAAAAGCTCCTCGTCGGCGGGGAGGGCGGTATATCCTTCGATTTTTTCGCCGAGCTTTCTGCCCGTTGCTCTGAGGTCAAAATCGCACTCCGCGCAGCTTTCTCCGGCGATAATCTCGCCTCTGAACACATGGCTGACGGCGCCCGAAAGCCCGCCGTTTAAAATTCTGTCGGCTCCCATGGATATTAGGTAAGCCGCGCCCGCGGCGGCGTTCGACTTGCCAACGCCGCTTTTTACGCCTATCAAAGTGTCGCCGCCCTTTTCGAGCTTTACAAAGCGCTTGCCGTATTGCTCAAAGGCTTCTCCGCCGTTTTTCAGTATGATTTGCTCAAAAGGAGGAAACTCGTTCTCGTCCGCAAAAATAAAACCCGTTGTAATGTTTATCAGTCCTTTTTCTAAAGTAAGCCGCTTTGGCTAATTCTCGTTGCTGATTGCCTCAAACAAAGCCTTTGAGAGCTGGTCGGGGCAGGAGGTGTTTTTAAAGCCGCAGGTTATGCCTGACAGCACATTTATAACCTCCTCCGCCTTTCTGCCCACCACAAGGGCGGCTATGCCCTTTAAATTGCCGCTGCAGCCGTTTTTAAATTCAATTGATTTTATTATATGTTCGTCGTCAAGCTCCATAACGATTTCGCTTGTGCATGTGCCTTTAGTTTTGTACCTGAAAACCATTGCTGTTGACCTTCCTTGTTATGCGTTATAAACCTCTAAAATCTGCTGAGCCCTCTCTTTTACCATTTCCGTAAGAACAGCGGGGGAGACGACCTTTATCTTGCCGCCGAATTTCACTATCCAGTTGACAAGTCCCGGAGTGACCGCCGCGTCAAACCTTGCGGTAAAGCGGTTTTCGCCGGACTTTATTATGGTCGTGTTCTGACCGAAGCGGTCGGTCACAGCCTCCACAAGCTCGTTGTCGCAAAGCAGGCTGACGCTCTCGGTGGGACCCGAAAACATATTGAAATGCTTTGAGGCATAGTCGGCGGAGTCAAAGGCGATTTTGTACTCGCTGACCTCGGAGAAATGCCTTGCCGGCTGGTCGGTTATAGCAACCTTTTTCATGCGGTCTATTCTCATGTGCATGAGATTGTCGTATTTTTCGTAATTGCCCACAAGGTAATAGCAGTCGTCGTTCCAAATCATTGCGTAGGGAGAAACGACAAACTCCCTTTCCGCGTACTCGTTCTCCTTGGAATCCGAAACAACCCGCCTTGTGTATATAAGTTTTATCTTTTTGTTCTGCTCAATCGCCTTGCCTATAAGGTCGATATTGTAAAAGACCTGGTTGTTTTCGCATTTTGACCTGTTTTCGATATATACCTGCTTTTTTATGCTGCCGAACTGATGGTCGCTGGTGAGAGAGCCGATTTTAGAAAGCAGCTCCTGCTTTTTGTTGTTCGGAATAAAGGCTGCGGCCTGAACGGCGTCGCACAAAAGCCTTATTTCAGGCTCCTCAAATTCCCGCTGCCCCAAAAAGTAGCCCTTTTTCGGGGAGTCGGTATAAATGATGTCAAGCCCGAACTCCTTTAAAACCTCTATATCCTTGTAGATGGACTTGCGCTCCGCTGTGATGCCGTACTTTAACAGCTCCTCGCAAAAATTGGCGGCGGACATCACATGGTCGTCGTCCGTCTTTTCTCTGAAAATCTTTAAAAGATACAGGAGCTTAAGTTTCTGCTTTTCGTTGCCTGCCATTACAGACGCATCCTTTCGTTAAGCTCTCTTATTGTCTGCTCTTCAATCTTTATGATTTTCCTGTCATAAGTGAAAATGCCGTTGACCTCGAACTCAACATCGGAAACCTGTGTGTAAACCGCTGCGGAAAGACCCTTTTCTATAAGGGGGATAATCTGCTTTTCATAGAGCTTTTTGTAAGCTGCGGTAAGCCCTGCGCGGGTTTTATACATCTTGTAGCCGAAACTCTTTTTCTCATCCCAGACATGGCCTTTAATTACCTGAGAATAGCCGCCGAACTCGCTTAAAACAAAGGGTCTGTCGGTGATTTTCGGGAGCGTTACGGGAAGAATATAGCGGTGAACGCTTATAAGCTCGGGACCGCCCATGTCGTACCAGCCGCTTGCGTGGTCGACTATCCTTGTCGGGTCGTACTTTTTAACAAATTCGCCGATTTCCTTTGCCTCAAACTGACCCCAGCCCTCGTTAAAGGGAACCCACAGGCAGATGGAGGTATGATTATACAGGCGGTCAATCATTTCTATAAGCTCGCGTCTGAATTCTTCGCGGTTTTGCGGGTCCTCTCTTTTAAAGATTGAGTAATTGTGGTCGTCAACCTTAATTCCGAGGTTCGGCAGAACGCCCGCGTAAAGAGTGCTCAGCCGACCGCCGCCGCTGACCATATCCTGCCAGACAAGCACGCCCAGCCTGTCGCAGTGGTAGTACCAGCGCTCCAATTCAACTTTGATATGCTTTCTGAGCATATTAAAGCCCAAATCCTTCATCGTCTTAATATCGCAAATCATAGCCTCGTCGGACGGGGGAGTAAGTCCCGACTCTGGCCAGTAGCCTTGGTCAAGCAGACCGTTGTGGAAATAGGGCTTGTTATTCAGCATTAGCCTCGGCAGACCCTTGTCGTCCCTGCCGACTGAGAATTTACGCATTCCGAAATAACTGCGGACAAAATCTTTTTCGGTGCCACCGCTGAAAAGCCTTAACTCAACGCCGTAAAGATGCGGATTTTCGGGGCTCCATGCTATGAAGTTCGGGATTTCTATTCTCTCGTCAAAGGAAATATCCCCGCTGAAAACGACCTCGCCGCCGTCAATGCTCTCGAATACTTTCAATTCCAAGCGGAGCTTGTCCTTTTCGGCTTTTCCTTTTACTGTGCTTTCTATTCTGATTTTTCCGCCGTCAAAATCGGGGGTGAGGCGGATATTTTCTATGCGAATATCCTCCACAGCCTCAAGCCAAACCGGCTGCCAGATACCCGATGTGGCGGTGTACCAGATACCCACCGACTTTAGTCTCTGCTTGCCCCTTTGCTGAAGTCCCGTGTCGGATGGGTCGTAAACCCTGACAATAAGCTCGTTTTCGCCGTCTTTCAAAAGCTCGGTTATGTCAATGCTGAAATGGCTGTAGCCGCCCTTGTGAATCGTGGCGGGGCGTCTGTTCACATAAACATGGCACTGCCAGTCGACGGCGTCAAAATGCAAAATTATCCTTTTGCCTTTAAAATTTTCGGGAACGGTGAAATAACGCCTGTACCAAAGTCTTTCGTCGGGCAAAAGCTTCCTGCCGACTCCCGAAAGCTCGCTCTCAATCGCGAAGGGCACGATAATCTCCCCGTCAAAGCTCTTGGGGAAGGTGTTTATGTTCCTTGTGACGGCATATTCGTATTTGCCGTTAAGGCAGAGCCAGTTCTCGCGCATGAATTGGGGCCTTGGATGCTCATTTAAAGGACAATTCAAATCAATTTTTTCAGAAAAACGAGTTCTGAGGGACATCTGACAACCTCCGCTTCCGATTCGTTTTTTTTATGATTATACAGCTTTAGGAAAAAATAATCAAAAATATTTGTTACAAAATTTGAAACAATATCTATGCGGCCTTAAGTCTTAAATATGAAAATTATTTTGCGGCGGGCTTGAAATTTTTTTGAAAATAGTGTAAATTTACTGTCGGAAAGAGAAATTTTCCTTTATATGCAATTTTATCCTTATTTTGCAAAAATGTCAAAACCGCAAGGCTGGGACAATCTGCGGAATCGGGCGATGCTCTCTGGGATTTGGGGGAAAACACTCTTTCCGGTATTGCACTGCAGGAATATTTTTTGAAAATCAAAAGGGAAAAATGTCCGGTTTTATTTGACTTTTTATGCGTTATTTGGTACACGGGCAAAGAAATTTTTGCTAAAATGTATTGACGCTACGGATATAATCGGATATAATACTTCTTGTATAACGGCATAAGCTGTGCCAAGGTATAAAGGAACCGATGCGGGTTCTTTATATAAAAAAATCTTTAAAGGATGGTTGAAATGAAACTTACAAAGAAAGTACTTGTTGGTTTAGTCGTACTTGCACTTATGGCAAGCATGGCTCTTTCAGCATTTGCTGCAGCTCCGGCACTTGCAATCAAGGTTGGCGAGCCCAATGACAAGGGCGAGGTTAAGGTTGATGTTATCCTCAAGAACGCAGCAGGCCTTGAGTCCGGCGGTTTTTATCTTGAGTTTGACGCTGACGCTTACACCTTCGTTAAGTCAGCAGCTGGCGTAGACGCCAGGAATTCCGCAACCAATGTTGTTACAGACCTTGTTCCCGGAACAAGCACAGTAACAGCGGCTGTCGCAAACGCTGACAAGGTTGTTGCATCCGATGACGAGGACGAACCTGTTAATGTTGACAATTTCGTAATCTTCACCGTAACCTTTAAGGTTAAGGACGCTGCTAAGGCTAAGACTGCTGCTTTCAAGGCCGGCACAATCGACGGTGAGCCTGTTCAGATCAACGGCGCTGATGTAAATCTTGCAGCTGTAACCTATCAGCCCAAGGTTGAAGAGACCACAAAGGCTCCTGCAACAACAAAGGCTCCCGCAACCACAACAACAAAGCCCGCAGGCAGCATCCCGAAGACCGGTCTTTCTTCCGGTGACGCATTCGCATCAGCCGCTATAGCTACACTCGCTGTTGCCGCTGCAGCATTCGTAGTTACCAAGAAGAAGAAATAAGAATTAACCCATAAAAAATAAGAGGAAACCATTAAGTTGGTTTCCTCTGTTTTTTTCTGCGTTATAAATTCAAAACGGGGAAAACCTCAAAACAAATACGCGCAAAGGATTTTCTAAATAAGAAAAAGCGAGGGGCAAGAAAAGGTCGCTGAGTCGCGTCAATTTTTTACAATTAATGAAAAATATTGGCGCAGCAAAGCGCGAAAAAAGCTCAAAAAATAGTCCAATTTTCGGAAGACTTTAGTCAGCTTGACTGTTTTTGCTATTGACTTTTGTCACCAATATGTTTATTATTGTATCAGAATAGTATGCCTAAAAATATCACCATTTTTATATATTTACTGCAAATGGGTTTTGGAGCAAATACGGTTGCCTTTTAAGCGGAGGAATCGAATGAAATCGACGAGAAAAAGCGCATTGACCCTCCTTTCTGTTTTAATACTCACAGCCATGCTGGCAAGCAATCTGCTTGCGTCGGCAGCCATTATGTTTGTCGAAACCCAGTTTACATACGACCAGCCCGACACCGCTTGGCTAAAGGACCTTATCATTAAAGAAGATGTCCTCACGGTTCAGGGTCTTTCCGAAAGGGTAAAGCTCATCGCCCAGCCCGATTATCCATATTCCGAAACTCCCGAGAGCTTTGCTCAGGTTGTGGGCTATTATCTCAAGTTCTATGAGCTTGACCCCGGCTCCCAGGAAGCGGCTTACCTCTACATAATGGAGCAGCTCAATAAATTTTCCGCCGCCACCGAGCTTAATGTCAGCGACGAATACATAAAGTTCTGGCTCCAGAGCAGCGGAATCAAATATCCCGAAAACGGACTTAAAGACAATACAACCCTCATCCTTGCCAGAACCCTCTATGCCGCGATGAGCAGGTCGAATTTGGGCGTTTCCTCCTTCCCGAAGGGGACAAGCCTTGAGTCCGCCGCCATTCAGATTATAGCAAAGGTTTTCGGCATGGATATTTCTCTGCTTTCCCAGTGGCTTGACGATGTTTCGGTGGACAACCTTGAAAGCTACATAATCGCCACAAGCAAGATTGCCCTCTACACCATGGGCTACGATGTAAGCAAATCCACTCCCAAAGAAGAAGTTTACAGGCTCATGGCTGTCATGACCATCGAAAAGCAGGGCATTTCGATAGACGCCAAGAACGCCAGCTTCGAGGAAATAAAAATAAAATACCTTGCCGCCATGCTCGGCAGGCAGTTCGGCGTTGCCCTTGACTCCGCGGAGCTTCAGAAGGCAATCGCCAACGACAGAGTGCCTCTTTATATCCTTCAGGTAATGGGCAAGACCGCGAACCTTACAATCCGCTCAGACAGCAACTACGCCGACGCATTCATTGCTGTCGCTCAGAATACCCATTTCTTTGACCTTGATGAAAATGAGTTCTACTGCGATATATATAATTACAAGGGTCAGCTGAAGTACAAGCGCAGCTCCGTTTGGATTAATCCCGCCGCTCTTTATAAAGACGGACAGGGCACAAAGGTAGTCATTACCGCAAACGGCGCGCCGATTAAGGATAATTACTATTCCGAAGTGCCCATCGACCCGAACCAAAAAGAGCAGGTTATTCAGATTAAAGTAACCTACACCAAGGACGGACAAACCAATTCAAAAACATATAATATTACAATAATTAACGGAACACAGCTCCCGCCCACACCGGGCTCCGGCAAAGGGGATAATCAAACCATTGACGACATTATCGAGAATCTTATCCCCAAAACTGAGGATGTTACCGAGGCTCTCGACTCATTGCTCGGCAATCTCCCCGGCAGAATTAAGGATATTTCGTCACTTCTCGTTCCGGACTTCTCCTTCTCCGACATATCCTTTGATTCAATCTCAGGCTTCTTCTCAGACTTCTTCAACGCCGGCTCACAGGTGCTTAAGGGCTCCGTACTCGGCGGCATCGGCGGACTTGACTTGCTCAGAGCCGAAAAGCTGCCAGGCTTCGGCGCGCTCAAGGACAGCAAGCTGTTCTCCACCGTATCTCAAGAGGCCGCAAATCTCCTTGAGCTTTCCTTCCTTCCCGATTCGGAAGACTCCAAGAGCGGCTCGCCCGTACTCCACAATGCTCCCGATATAGTCGACGTGGGTTATTATGAGTACAAAGAGCCCGAGGAGATAACTCAGCCTGCGGTGGCAGTCAATGTTGTGCCCTACCAGCCTGTGGAATCTCTTGCCTCACCGCCCAAAGGCTATGAATATGTAACCGACGCAAACGGCTACGCAGTCGGTCTTGCCGTTTCAAACGGCGGCAGAATCGTATTTGAAAACGACGGTTCCGCATCCTTTATAAAAAAGAATATGGTTTACATACTGCTGCCGATTACTGCCGCAGCGGCGGTTGTGGTGACGGTACTTGCCAAGAAAAAGCAGAAGGTTGAAATAATTCCCGAAGAGATACTAAACTTTGAGGAATAGCTTCTTTCGCAGCTCTAAAAAAGTATAAACGGCGTCTTTTGACTGCCGTTTATTTAGCTTATACCCCTTTTTGCTAATTGGGAAGATAGCGTAAATATTTTTAGTATTACGGCAGATTTATGTTACAATAAACATAGATTACATCACAGTCAAAGGAGTAAGGAAATGGCTAACGAGAAAATAATGATTGTCGATGATGATGTCAATATATGCGAGCTTCTCCGTCTGTACCTTGAAAAGGAAGGCTTTACAACCGTTATACTGAATAACGGCCAGGACGCAGTGGAGAGCTTCAATTCCGTAAAGCCTGACCTTGTGCTGCTTGACATAATGCTGCCCGGTCTTGACGGCTGGCAGGTTTGCCGCAAAATCCGCTCCGTATCCTCAACGCCCGTCATAATGCTCACCGCAAAGGGCGAGACCTTTGACAAGGTTCTGGGTCTTGAGTTGGGCGCCGACGACTATATTGTCAAGCCCTTTGACACAAAAGAGGTGCTGGCAAGAATCAAGGCGGTATTAAGGCGCGTTTCAACCCAGACACCCGAGCAGATTAAAGAGGTACGCTACGACAAGCTGGTCATTAATCTTACAAACTACGAGCTTAGAGTAAACGGCGTTCAGATAGATACCCCGCCCAAAGAGCTGGAGCTCATCTACCATCTGGCAAGCAATCCGAACAGGGTCTTTACAAGAGACCAGCTGCTTGATGAGGTTTGGGGCTTTGACTACTACGGCGATTCCAGAACGGTTGATGTTCATGTCAAGCGTCTGCGCGAAAAGCTGGAGGGCGTTTCTGACCAGTGGGAGCTTAAAACCGTCTGGAGCGTGGGCTACAAGTTCGAGACCAAGGAACCGCCTATCACCGGCTAAATGACTTTACGCGGCAATCCTGAGCAGAGGTTGCCGCTTTTTTTCTATCCGCCATCTAAGAGGTGAAATGTTTTGAAAACCGGCCTCAAGCCTATAAGTCTTATGCAAAATTTCATGCAAAAGGGCTCCTTCTTTAAAAGGCTCTTTTTTGTGCTTGCGTTTGTAATTCTCTCAAGCCTCGTTTTTCTGGGGCTTTTGATGATGATATTCGTATCCGGCTTTTGGAGCAGGGAGTGCATTGAGTCCCTGCAAAGCGACGCCATCAGCATGGCAAGCTTTGTAGGCAGCTTCTATGAGTCGGGCAAGCTGGACGATTTAAACAGCCCCGAGGGCGAAAACTCCGCTATCCTTATTTGTTCCGCCCTTTCAAGGCTTTCCGAAAGCTCCAATTCCACAATTTTTATCTGCGACTTGGAGGGCAAGCCCATTTTAAGCAAGGAAATGCTCTCCGATGACATGACGGAAATTGTGTCGGAGCCTTCAACCAACGGCATAATAGTAACTCGGGAGCTTATCGAAAGCATAGGTCCCGAGGGTTTTGGCGGCGCGGGCAGATATTCCAGCTCCATAGAAAAATATTTCGTCGGAGCCATGCCCGTATATTCGGGCAATTCACTTAAAGCCATTGTCATCGCCGCGCAGCCTGTCGGAATTGCTTTCAGGCCCTACTTTCTGTCGGTGCTTTATATCTTCCTTATAGCCGCGTTCTGCGCCCTTATCGTGGGTCTTGTCAGCGTTTACATCATCTCAGACAGCGTTACAAAGCCCTTGAATCTTATGTCCCAGGCCATCAAGCAGTACGCTGAGGGCAATTTCGCATACCGCCTGCCCGTTAGAGGCGACGACGAAATTTCCACACTCTGCGCCTCAATAAACTACATGGCGGGCGCACTGGCTGCGCTTGAGGAATCCAGAAGGAGCTTTGTGGCTAATGTCTCCCACGAGCTAAAAACCCCCATGACCTCAATCGCGGGCTTTATAGACGGCATACTTGACGGCACCATTGACGAGAAAAATCAAAAGCATTACCTCAGAATCGTGTCCGCCGAGGTTAACCGCCTTTCAAGGCTTGTAACTTCCATGCTGAATCTCTCCAAAATCGAAACCGGCGAGGTTCAATTAAAGCCCAAAACCTTTAATATCGGCGAGCAGGTCTTAAAGGCCATGCTTACCTTTGAAAAGCCCATTTCCGATAAAAGAATCAATGTCACGGGGCTTGACAAAATCGGCAGCGTTTATGTAAACGCCGACGAGGACATGATTTATCAGGTAATATTTAACCTTATAGACAACGCGGTCAAGTTCACCAACGAGGGCGGCACAATCAGCGTTTCGATTTTTGAAAGAAATGACGGAATTGAGCTTTCCGTACGCAATACGGGCAGCTATATTCCGAAAGAGGAAATCGGAAACATTTTTGACAGGTTCTATAAGGTGGACAAGTCCCGAAGCCTTGACGCGAAAAGCGCGGGACTCGGTCTATACATCGTCAAAAGCATTGTTGAAATGCACGGCGGCAATATAAAGGTCACAAGCATTAAAGACCAATATACGGAATTTCTTGTCTTTATTCCAAGCAATAATACTGAGCCTTTAGGCTATAATTAAACTATGCACTTTAATGTTCTTTTAATTTACCCCTGTTTTAATTAAGTCGAAAAAAGGGCTTGCACAAAAAAACTATAAAATTTTTAGCGATTTCACTCATTTCTTTGTCTTTAGATTTATATAGTTTAACACGGTCCTTTTTCAGTTGGGAAGAAATTTGTTTGGAGGCTTATCTATGAATTCGGATGAACTCAGAAACAATGAAAACGAGAACAGCCAAAGAGCTGACGAGAATAATACCGAAAACAACACAAACCCCATAAATCCCTCCAGCGGCTTTATCTACAGCTCGGGAGGAAATTCCGAGCCTCAGCCGCAGAACAATACTCAGAATCAAAGCGGCGGCTATCAGAATAGCAGTGCCCCCAATCAGGGCGGCTATCAAAGGCCCGCGGGCTATCAGGGACATCCCTTCGGTTCTCCCTACTATCAGGGTCAGCCTCAGGGTCAGGGCTCGTCCCAGTACCCATACGGTCAGGGCAGAGGCTATTACGCGCCCCCGACCAAACCGCCCAAGAAATCCAAGGGCAAAACTGTCTTTGGCGTCATTATCGGCATAGTGGTGCTCGCTATCGTTATCTACGGTTTTTATCCCATTTTCACCTCTGTAAGGTCGGAGAATACCACCGCGCCCTCTGAGCAGGCTTCCACAATTGAAGGCGCAAACAGCGCGCCCACCCTTAATTTAAACGACTCTCAAATCCCCAAGACCGATAACCCCGTGGGAGCCAAAGAGCTTTCCGCCACGGAGGTTTACAAGAAGATTAAGGAATCCGCCGTTGGTATCCTTGTCTATGCTTCCGACGGCAGCATCTACACCGAAGGTTCGGGCGTTATAATGGGCGAGGACAGCGAGGGCAAGTATACCTACATTCTCACCTGCGCCCATGTAATAAGCAGCAGGAACAGCATATCTGTCCAGCTCTATGACGGCACCGACTATGTGGCTGAGATTGTGGGCTATGACAAGAGAACTGACATAGGCGTTCTGAGAATCAAGGCTAAGGGTCTTAAAGCCGCTGAATTCGGCAATTCCGAACAGCTTGAGGTTGGTCAAAAAGTTTACGCAATCGGCAACCCCGGCGGCACAGAGTTTGCCGGCTCCTTTACCGACGGCATAATCTCCGCGATTGACCGCCCGATTAACTCCTCCAGCACGGGCTACACAATGATATGCATTCAGCATACAGCCGCAATCAATCCCGGCAACTCCGGCGGTGCCCTTGTAAACTCTCTCGGTCAGGTAATCGGCATCAATTCAATGAAGATTGTTTCCACCGACTATGAGGGTATGGGCTTTGCGGTTCCCAGCAAGATATTCCAGGAGATATTCAACCAGATTGTAAAGAACGGCTATGTTCCCAACAGACCGAAACTGGGCATAAAGTACCTGCCCGCCAGCTCTTATCAGAATCTCAGCATAGTCGTTCAGCTCAAAGAGCTGCCCGCAGGAACGATAGTCATTGAGGAAATCAGCCCCGACAGCAGCCTTTACAACTCAAAGGTTCAGGTCAAAGACCTGATTATCGCCGTCAACGGCAAGCCCCTCAATAAAACCGATGTGCTGCAGAATCTCATTGAACAGTCAAAGGTAGGGGATAAGCTGACTCTCACAATCGTCAGGGTGAACAGGAACTACAGCCTTGAAAAATTCGATGTGACCGTCACCCTTGTGGAGGATAAGGGAGACGCTCAGGCCACCGAAGAAACAACCACATCCTTCTTCTTCCCCTTCGACTAAAAAACAATATCCGCCCTTAGGGGCGGATTTTTTCTGCAAATTTTCCCAATGCCTTGTTGAAACTTATGGGTTTTGTGATATAATTTTTATCAAAGTAAAGACACTTTGTAAACTGCTTTGGGGGAGAAAATGAACAGGTATAACGAATCTTTTCTTGAAGAGATTGCGCCTAATGTTTACAAAATAAACGAGTTTGACTTTGATTTGGTTTTCCTCATTGTCGGCACCGAAAAGGCGATGCTGATAGACTGCGGAACCGGCCTTGCGGATTTAAAGAGCTTTGTCAGAACTATTACGGACAAGCCCCTTCTGGTTGTGGCAACCCACGGTCATACAGACCACATAGGCGGACTTTTGCAGTTTGAGGAGATTTATGTGCATAAGGACGATATGCTCCTCACATGGCTTTCAAAATGGCTCAGAAAGCAGTCCGCGGGCAGGTATCCCCATGTGCTCAAAAGACATAACCTGTCCTTTAAAAACATTCCGAAAAAAGAGTGCAGAACGAAATTCCTGCCCCTTCACGACGGAGATGTTTTCGACCTGGGCGGCAAGACGGTCAGTGTGTTCCACACCCCCGGTCACAGCAAGGGTCATGTGGTGTTAAGACTTGAGGAGGACAAGCTCATTTTCGTGGGCGACAATATTGCCGACGACCTCTGGATGCACATTCCCTTTACCGCCTCTTTGGAGGAGTGGCTTCAGAGCGCGAAGCGCACACTGGAGCTTTCCGACGGCTATGAGGTCTGGTGGAGCCACAAGAGCGGCAGGCTAACAAGACACCATATAGAAAAGAACATAGAGCTGGGCGAAAAAATCCTAAAACAGCACAAAAAGAACGATTTCTTTAAATCGGAAAAAGTATATAAGGATGAGGAATCAGGCTTTAAAATCCGCTACAGAACCGATATGATATTCAGATAATAAATAACAAAACCTCCCGGTTTATTGCCGGGAGGTTTTTAAGTACAATTTCGCAATGAGGTAACTAAGTTTTTAGCCCAAACCTGAACTTTAGCGTTAACTTGCGATCTTATTCGGTCTCTGCTTCTGTTTCCTCAGCAGTCTCTTCAGCGGTGTCAGCTTCTGTAGCTGCCTCTGTGGTATGCTCTTTTGCGCTTGCTGTTGTTGTAGCGTCGTCTGTCTTCTTCTTGCATGCTGCGAAGGAGAAGAGGAATGTAGCTACAAGAGCAAGAACTGTGAGCTTAAGGGCATATTTCTTCATAATATGTACTCCTTTCATCAGTGATAAGTTGAGGAAAAATTTGCCTCAACTCGTACAGAATGATAGCACAGTGACATAGAATTGTCAATAAAATCTTGCGATTGTTACAGATTGTTACCAAAAATTTGGCATTTGTTATATAAATTTTATTAGCGCAGGTCCAAGAATATTCGCAGATTTAAAGGCCTGCCCTTTCGGACAGGCCTTTTTGCTTACTGGGTGATTGCTACATATGTACCGTTTTCTATCTTTGCGTACTTGAAGCTCTTGTTGGGCTCGCCATTTTCGTCAAACTTCATCTTGCCGGTGAGACCGTCATACTCAAGGCCAATCATTGCCTGTACGAGTTTTTCATTGTCGATTTCCTCGGAGTCAAGGCCCATCTTCTCAAGAGCCGCCTTGATTACATAGATGCCGTCGTAGCCGTCTGCGGCGAACTGGTCGGGCTCTGCGTCGTAAGCTTCCTTATACTTCTTTACGAAGTTCTGAATTCTCTCGTCGGGGTCTGTTGCGAGGAAGGGAGTGAGGTAAATAGCGCCTTCAACAAGCTTCTTCTCCTCATCGGTCTTGAGGTACTTGCCGAGAACGCCGTCCCAGCCGTCGCAGCCCAGCATCGGGAGCTTAATGCCCTTTTCATTAGCGCCGAGAGCTATCTGAGCAACCTTGTCGTTGTAGATGGGCATGAAGATGAACTCAGCGTCGGAAGCGGCTATTCTTGTAAGCTGTGAGCTGAAGTCCTGAGCGTCTTCAACGAAGGATGTGGCAACGGAAATCTTGCCGCCCAGCTCCTTGAATCTTGCCTCGAAAGCCTCTTTAATGCCTGTGCTGTAGGAGTCGTCCTGGTTAAAGAGGATAGCGGCCTTTGTCAGCTTAAGTGTGTTGTAAGCATACTCAGCCATTGCCTGGCCCTGTATGGGGTCTGTGAAGCAGAGGCGGAATGCGTTCTTGTTGACGGAAACTGCCTCAAGCTGAGAAGCGGAGGGTGTAAGCTGGAGAATGCCGTCTTCCTTAATAGCGTCGTTAAGGGAGATTGACGCGCCGGATGTAACAGCGCCGAGGAATATCTGCATACCCTTATCCATCAGCTTGTCGTAAGCGGTCTTAGCCTTGTCTCCCGAAGCCTCGTCGTCCTCAAAGAGATAAACCAGCTTGTAGCCGTTTACGCCGCCGGCAGCGTTGATTTCGTCAACAGCTATCTGAGCGCCGTTCTTTACGGAGTTGCCGTAAGAAGCTGCGGAGCCGGTAAGGGGGCCTGTTGTGCCTATAACTATTTCGCCCTTGAATGTGGGAGTATTGGCATTGGTTTCACCGGTTGTGTCAGTATTGGGTTTCTTGTTGCATCCTGCAAAAACAGTTACGAGCATAACTGCCGCGAGAAGGAGTGCAACGATTCTCTTGGTTTTTGTTGTCATAAATTCACACCTCCTGGAATTATGTACTGAATATAATCAAAAAAACACGATTTGTCAAGCATAATTTTTCCATTCCGCTATCACTTTAAAGTCCTGTCGCTTTAAATCGACAAGCTTAAAGTGCTGTTTTCGCCTGAAAAGCCGTATTATTTTGGCTTAAATTTTGACTTTTTCGCGCCGCAGACAGGGCATACCCAGTCCTCCGGCAAATCTTCAAACTTTGTGCCCGCGGGAATGCCTTTTGCGGGGAGACCCTTCTCCTCATCATAAGTAAATCCGCAAACCGTACATACATACTTTTTCATTGTTTGCACCCTTTCCTTTTTTTCAATTAATATAGCACATTTTTGGTAAAAGAGAAAGACTTAATGAAAAATTATGGAAAAAGGGCGTGTCTTTGCGGCAAAAGGGGAGAGGGTGTTCCCTTGTAGTTTTGACAACCCGCAAAAACGATATATTTACGAAACTCTCTCCATCTCCTTTTTAAGCTGGTCTATAATTCTTTTTTCGAGCCTTGAGATATAGCTTTGGGAAATACCCAGAATATCCGCCACCTCCTTTTGGGTATGCTCCCTGCCTCCGTCAATGCCGAAGCGCATATTTATAATGAGCCGTTCTCTTTCGCCCAGCTTTTCGACGCTTTCTATAAGAAGGCTCTTTTCCGCCTCAAGCTCAATGTCCGCGCTTATGCTGTCCCCCTCGTTCTTAAGAACATCCGAGAGAAGCAGCTCATTTCCGTCCCAGTCCACATTTAAGGGCTCGTCAAGGGAGATTTCGGCCTTTAAAGTTCCCATTTTTCTAAGGTACATCAGAATCTCGTTCTCAATGCACCTTGAAGCGTAGGTAGCGAGCTTAATGTTCTTGTCGGGGCAGAAGGTATTGACAGCTTTAATAAGGCCGATGGTGCCTATTGAAATCAAATCCTCCACCCCGGCGCCGGAGTTCTCGAACTTTTTTGCTATGTAGACCACAAGTCGCAGATTGTGCACAATGAGCGGCTCGCGCGCCGATTCGTCGCCGTTTCTGATTCTGTCAATGCATTTCTGCTCCTCCTCACGGCAAAGCGGCGGGGGGAGTGTCTGCGGGCCGTTGATGTAGAAGGTATTGTCACCGAGGAAAAGAAGAATCATCTTTTCCTTAAACGCTCTGAGCCTCAGCAATAACTTTACGGGTATCTTCATGTCTTTACCTCCTGCTGCGCTTTGAAACTGAGTTTCAACCGACGGCGGCTTTCTTCGCCCATAAATACTTCAGGGTTTAAAAGGACAGCGTATTCCCCGTTAGAAAACTTCTCTCTGCTTACCGCGACCTTGATGTTTGTAATGGTATGCGCTTTCTCACCCGATGTAATGGTGACAGAGTCGGGGCTGAATGCGGCAAGCAGCCCGCTGCCGTTTACGGAAATGGCGGGAATGAGCCTGACTCTCTTTTTCCAGTCGGGGAAAAGCTCAAGATAGGCGGTGTCGTAATCACCGTCAAAGAATTTGTGAAGTGCCTTTGGAATAAGGGGTTTTATAAAATCGGGGTCGGAGATGATAACGGGGGAGCCCGAAAAACTGTCATAAAGGTTGTTTCCGCTGTCCATAAATCCTTTTGCGGACACCGTTTTTCCGTCCATTTTTATTTCCACATCGTACAAATCGCCGTCGGCGCTTTTGCGCTTTAGGTAAAGTCCGAAAAGGCTTACAAGCACATAGGCCGCGGCGGCGCAGGCAAGAAGGCTGGTAAAGCTGAAATTAAAATAAACCGCGCCGTTGTTGAAAGCCATGCCTCGGGGTTTAAACAGGAAGTAAATCGCCATCATAATACCCGCAAAGGTAAAGTTGACAAGAAAAAACGCGGCGATGTATCTTATCAGCTCCCTGACCGTCGTGGGCTTGAAGGCAACCGCGACTATGCTGACGGACAAGATAAGCTTTATTAAGAGCGAAATTATAAACATCATTTCGGGAGCAAGAATTAAAAGAGAGTAAACCCCCGAAAGAAAAGAGGCAAAGAGGAGTCTGAACGGAGTAGGGGTTACTCTCAGTATCTTAGAGGCCGCCAGAATCAGCAGCCAGCCTATAATTATATTCAGAGCTATCAGCACATCTATGTAAATTACCTGCTTCATATTAGCCTCCATGCGGCTTTGTTGCAGCCCTTTTTACAGTTTCGCGCGTCTTTCCTTCCTTTGTTTTGAACATACAAGCCACAGCTTGTTTATAAACTTGGTTACTAATAATTATATGTTTGCGGAAATTAATAATATGTCACAATGCGGTGACTAAAAAGAGAACAGCGGATAAAAACATAGACAAAAAGATAAAAATATGGGCAATAAAAAAAGAAGCCTTAAAAAAGGCTTCAATTTTTTTGTATGAATATTACTCTGCCAAGGTTTTAAACTCGGTCTTTAAGGAGTTGTCGCTTTCGGTAAGCCAGAAGCTCTCTGCCGTAATTTCCACCTCATACTCGGTGTCGGGCTTTAAGCCGTCGATTTTCTGGCTGAGGGTTTTGGGCATATCGAAGAAGTAATACTCGGACCAAATGCTGACCTGCTTTTCGACCGCGCCGGTGGCTTTGTTTCTGACGGTGATGTCATAGCCGTCAACATAGTCCTTATCAATCTTAGCCTGGTCAAAGGTGATTACAAAGGAGTCTTTGCCGATTTCCTCAGCCCAGGCTCTCGCGTCCTCAGTAAAGTAGGGCTTAATGTCGGTCTTATACCTTTCATCTGTATAAATGAAGGTGGAGGGGTCGGAGGGGGTATCTATCTTCCAAACAAAGGGGAAGTAATTGTCGGTGAGGACATCATAAGGATAAACTCTTACTCTGTTGTCCTTGTCAGCTTCGACTATCAGCATCTGAGCGCAGTTTTCGGCTTTGGGCGGAACCGTGCCGTAAACCTTGCCGAACTCGTCAAGCTCAAAATAGCTGAGCGAGCCTGTGCCAAGAGCTGTAAAATACCTTTGATGAATGGAGCGGGGGTCGTTAATCGGAGCGTGGGAGTGACCGGAGAAGTTGATTACCTGCGGGTAATTTGCCAAAATAGGAATTAAATCGTCCTCGCCCCAGCAGATGCTGCCGTAAACGGTGTCGGTGCAGTGGGGGTGCTGGAAGAAGAAAATCGGCTTTTTCGGGTCGTCGTCGGCAGCCTCTCTAAGAGCCTTTGCGGCGAACTCCTTCTTATTGTCGTCAAAGCGGCAGCCCTTTGTGGTGGTAAGGGAAATGCAGTGGAAGCCGTTTATAACCTTGTGCTGGTCGTAGGGCATATTGAAGATTTTTGAGAACCTCTCGAGAGCAGCCTCCTCGCCGCCGTTTTTCTGGGAGAACTCATGGCTGGCAAGGGTGATGACAACATCTGTTTCATCCTTGTTTACGCATCTGTCAATGGAGTCCTTGAAAGCTCTCATCTGAATTTCGGAGCCGTTGTCCGCAAAGTCGCCCACAACAAAAAGCGCGTCCAGCTTTTTGTAGGTTTCGTGATTCCTTGCTATTCTGTAGGCAATCTCAATAGCCTTCTCAAAGCGGTCACGCTCAACGGTGTGCGCATCCTTATAGTGGACATCGCTGACTACCATGAAACGAAAAGCGGGCACAAAGTTTTTATCGCACATAATATATCTCCTTTGGCTAAATACTTCTTTTGGGCATTGTAGCACATTGGCGGGCGCAAAACAATAAACAAGATGTAAAACTTATTCTCGGCTATACATTTAATAAAATTTGGTTTACACTATATACGGGTTATGGTATTTTAAAAATAGCAACTTTAGCTTGGAGGCAGCAATGCGCGAAAAAACTAAAAAGGCGGCAAGGCTCATTGGTCTTTTACTGCTAGCATCAATGCTGATGACGGCGCTTTCCGCCTGCCGAATAGGAAAAGAACCGGCTGTCGTTTCCGTAAACGGCGCCGAGATAGATAATGAAATATTTAAGTATTTCCTCAGTCACGCCTATTTAAAGGCTGACAGCAGGGCGAACAGCAGGGCTATTTTCACCAACGCCGCCGAGGAATGCGTTAAATATGTGGCGGTAAACACCGAGTTTAAAAAAAGAGGGCTGGTTCTGACCTCCGTCGGCAAAGCGATTATGAACAGCGAGGTCGCGCCCCTTTGGAGCGTTTACAGCGATTTTTATAAGGAAATCGGCGTGTCTAAGCCCACCTTTGTAAAGATAAAGCAGAGTCAGGCTTATTCAGACGCCCTCAGAACAGAAATTTTCGATATTGGCGGAGAAAAGCAGGTCTCCGAGGACCTTATAAAGTCCTATTTCGCTCAAAACTATGTGGGATTTAGAGCTCTTGCGGGGTATTTCACCACCGTTGACGAAAACGGCAACACCGTAAGGCTCCCCGCAGATAAAATCGAGCAGATAAAGAAGAACTTTGAAAACGCCGCGAACCGCATTAACAGCGGCTCCGATATAGACGAGGAGGCGGTGCTTATGTACCCAGGCGTCAGCGATGAGGAGCTTGGCACCGACTTTGTGTTTTTAAGCCGCAGCGATGACGGCAATTACCCCGAGGGCTTTTTCGACAAGGTTCTGGAGCTTCCTTACGAAACCGCCAGGGTGCTGACCTTTGAGGATTACATATATATTGTAATCCGCTCAGACATTACAAAGGACAGCCTTTCATATTATAAAGAGAACCGCAGCGACTGCTTTAAGGCTGTGACCGACAGCATGATGGAAAGCGAAATCATCTCCTGGGCTCAGGATTACAAGGCGGTTCTGAACTATGAGGCGGCTGAAAAGACTCTGGAGAAAATAGCAAAGAAAATAGACGCGTACAAAGAAAAGAGCGCTGAAAAAGCAAAGGCGTTAAAGGCTTAAACCAAGGTGAAAGGAGCAGGTGTATGGATAAGGACATTATCAGAAACGAAGTAATTGACACCATAATCAAAAGACGCACCATCAGGGAGTACGAGCCGAGGCAGATTACCGAGAAGGAGCTTAACACCCTTCTGAACTGCGCCATGTGGGCTCCCAGCGGCAGGAACTCTCAGCCCGTTCATGTTAGGGTGCTTCAGGACATGGACGCATTAAAGCTCATAAATGAGGACTTTAAAAACCTTGTGGGCTGGGACACTCCCGCATACACCAGATACGAAACCAACCCCGTTTACCACAACGCCCCCACAGTGTTCTTCCTGTTCTCCGACCGTGAATGTCACATGGACGCGGGAATTATGACCGAGAACATCTGCATCGCAGCGGAGAGTCTGGGACTCGGAACCTGCATTATAGGCAGCATCGGAGCTCTTATGAACGCCCCCGAGGGCAGAGTCTGGAAAAAGAGAATGAACATCCCCGAGGATTGGCACTTCCTCATTGCCATAGCGGTAGGCTACAAAGCCGAAAACCCTCCGCCGAAGCCGAGGGATGAAAGCCACTACCAGGTAATAAAGAAGATATAAAATACATAAAAGGCAGGAAAAACTCCTGCCTTTTTCATATCTTTATTCGGTTTTGTTTAGAAGAACTTTAGCAGAGCCTCAAGATTCTCAGCATAGACGGTGGGAGCGAAGGGATAGGTCTTCATGCTCTCCTCACTTGTCACTCCCGAGAGCACAAGGGCTGTCTTTACCCCGTTTTTAACGCCAATGTAAATATCCGTTTCCATCCTGTCGCCTATAAAGACTATCTCGTCTTTAGAGCAGCCCGTGGCGGAGCACACATAGTCCACCGTATGGGAATAGGGCTTGCCCATTATAAGGTCCGGCTCCCTGCCCGTGGAAGTTTTGAAAAGGGAGATAAACGAGCCGTTGTCGGGCATAAAGCCGTAGTCGGTGGGGCAGTTCACATCGGGGTGGGTGGATATGTACTCCTTGCCCCTTGCTATAATGTAAGCGGCGTCCTCAATCTTTTTGTAGGTAATGGAGGTGTCAAAGCCGAGAACCACAATGTCCGCCTCATCCCTGTCGGTCGTGAGCGGAATACCGGCCTTTGCAAAATCCCCCGTGAGATTGTCGTTGCCGAGGAGATACACCTTTTTCCCCGCTCTGTTCTTCTTTATAAAGTCAATGGTGACATAAGAGGAGATTATAATCTTGCTTTCGTCATAGTCAAAGCCGAGCCTTCTCAGCTTATTCACGCACGACGCCGCGTTGTGGGAGGAGTTGTTTGTAAAGAACTTAAAGTCAATGCCCTTTTTTGAAATCTCCTTTAAGAATCTGTCGGAGCCTTCAATAAGAGTGTTGCCAAGGTACACTGTACCGTCCATATCGAGTATAAGGCATTTTGCGTTTTCAAATACTTTATCCATGCGTTCCTCCCGTTAATTGTCTAAGTCAGCGGCTATTCTCAGTATTTTCCTTGCGTCAGCGGCGGTGACGGTGTAGTTTCCGTCCGCGTCCGCTGCCTTTATCTGGGCTTTGTTAAGGTTCTGCAGCTTTGCCACATACCTTAAAACCACGCGGGCGTCGGCGGCGTTCACTTTGCCGTTGCCGTCAAGGTCGCCCCGCACCACAATCGTAAAGCTTAAAAGTCCCAGATGGGTTTTAAGGGTATGCCTCGTCTTTAATATATCATTAGAACCGAGTTTCTTTGAGCCTTCATAAACTCCCGAATAAAGGAAGCTCTCAATCATTCCGTCAAGGAGCTGTTTTACCGTAGTGCCCTCTTTTGCGGGGGTTACGGTCATGGTGGTCAAATCCACATTATACTTGCCCGGCAGAATATCCGAAGCTGCGGGGAGGGGGTAGACGGGATAGCTTTCAATCGAGCCGTAGTATTTGCTGTCCGCGGCGGTTACAACCACCGTAATCGCCTTGCCCACATCCGCGTTGGTGGGGGTGTATGTGGACTTTGTGGCTCCGGGGATATTCTCGCCGTTTCTCTTCCACTGGTAGCTGAGCTTTACGCCCTCCGGGGTAATATCGGAGGTGTCAGCCTTCATCTCCCTGCCCGCCATTCTGATAAGGCCCGAGATGTAGACGCTGCCGTCAATGGCGGTTTTGCTGGAGATTGTTACGGCCTGATTTATAACCGTCTTGCCGCTGCTTGAGGAATTATCCCACGCCACAACTCTGAAGGTGTATTTGCCTTCGGGAAGCGACGCGAATTTAAACCTTGAAATAAGGGAGTCAAGATAGAATCTGTCGCTGTTTGGGTTTGCCGTATGCTCATAAACCGCCTTGCCCGAAGAATTTATAAGGCTTGCGGTGAACCTATTTATATTGTAATTTGAAGCCACTATTCCCGAAAGGGCGAACTCCTCGCCGGGAGAGAGAGCTGTTGGCACCGTAAAGCCCGGCACCGCTGAGAGGGTGGAGCTGTTTGATACTGTGAAAACATGCTGGAACAGTATCCTCATTTCCTCTCCCGATGAATCCTGAGCCTTCAGCTCATAGATATATGTGCCCGTTCCCAGCTTGTTGAACTTGAGGTCGGCGTCCACGCCCGAAAGATTGTATGTCTTCGCGTTCGGCTTTACGGTCTTTGTAAAGTATGCGTTGCCGTTCGTGTCGTAAATGCCCGCCGTAAGACTTGTGATGTTGTAGTTTGAGCGTACGGCGCCCGCTATCTTAAATGAAACTCCGGGGCGCAGGGAAATCGGATATGTATAGCCCTCGGCTCGGAGCACCGATTTGGAGCTATGGTTTATCCTGTTTCTGAGGGACTGAACATAGGGGCCGCCCACGCTCCAGTCGCTGCCTCCATAGTAGACATCGGGGGGGATGGTAAGGTACTGACCGGGGTCAACCTCTCTGCCGTCAAAATAGAGCTTAAAGTCAAGGTGATTGCCCGTGGAGTAGCCCGTGGAGCCCACATAGCCTATTACTTGTCCCGCCTTGACAAAGTCGCCCTTCTTTATTTTGCTGTCTATAGATGAAAGGTGGGAATATCTCGAAACAACCGTTTTTCCGTTTATCTTGGCGCTGTGCTGAATCTTTATGTATTTGCCCATGGCTATGCAGCAGTTGTATGTCTTGCCCTCGTCGTGGGTGCAGGAATTGTCCGCCAGAGTTACAACGCCGTCCGCAACCGCTATGACGGGCGTTCCGCGGGGAGCGGCGATGTCGATTGCCTTGTGATTTCTGCCGTCGCCCCAGCCTGCCGTAACCCTTGAGGAGGCGGGCACAGGCCATAAAAGGGCAGGGGAGGCCGCCAGGACAGAAAACTGTCCCGCCAAAGCGCAAAATAAAATAGAGCTTATCAGAAAGATTGCCGCCATACGGCAAAGCAGCCTCGGATAATCTCTCTTTGCTATGTATTTTACTTCTTTAGCAGAGGGGCAGGAAACAAGGTTTTTCAACTTAAATCTCCTATCTAATCTTCGCTGCTTTAAAGGTAAATAAATCGACAATTAAATCATACCATCCGAGCGGAATTCAGTCAACAATATAGGGAATAAACCTTTTATTAACAAGGAAATTTAAAGTGAAAATATTGAATTTTCGGATTATACTATACTTAAAGAATTCATCGTTTTTAAATGCTGTAATTTCCCGTCAGTGCCGTTTAAAGAAAGCGCTGGCAAATAAAAAAAGGTTGACACGAAATTGAGTATTGTTATATAATGTTCTCTGCTATACTTGCCGGAATAGCCTGCAATCGGCTTTGCTGACTGCGGGATTGAAATATGAAAACGGTCCGGTTTTTCCGCCGAAGGCTTTAAGCCTCGGCTTTAATAATGAGCCTTATGGGCTAAAAAGGAGGGTTATTCGTGAAAAGGACATATCAGCCCAAGAAGAGACAGCGCAAAAAGGAGCACGGCTTCCGCAAGAGGATGTCTGACAGGAACGGCCGCAAGGTTCTCGCCCGCCGCAGAGCAAAGGGTAGGAAGAGACTCTGCGCTTAGTGCGAACCTGATTTGGTGAGTGTTTTGCAAAATTTTGAAACTCTTAAACGAAACAGTGACTTCCGAAGAATCTATGCAAGAGGCAAAAGCTACGGCAGTTCTTCGCTTGTCACTTATGTTTTAAAAAACACTACTAAGAATGTAAGAATCGGCATTACAACCAGCAAGAAAATCGGCAATGCAGTAAAGCGCAACAGGTCAAGGCGTGTGATTTTAGCTGCGTTCAGGGAGCTTTCGGCTAAGGTTAAGGTCGGTTATGATTTTGTATTTGTTGCAAGACCACTTACACCAAACCTAAAGAGCACAGAGATTAAAGCAGTTATGGAAAAGCAGCTCAAAGCTGCAGGCGTATTGCTGAACGAGCCGAACGACGGTCAGTAATTTAAGGGGATTCGCTAACTACGGCAAGCGCCGCGGGAGACCAATGAAAAAAGCAGCCATTTCTCTCATTGAGTTTTATCAAAAGTGGATATCGCCCAAACTCCCACCCAGATGCAGGTACTATCCCTCCTGCTCACAGTACGCGAAAGAGGCGATAGAGCGCTTTGGTCTTTTAAAGGGCGGGGCACTTGCCCTTTTAAGGCTTTTAAGGTGCAATCCGCTTTTCCCCGGCGGCTATGACCCTGTTCCCCAAAAGAAACGATAAAATCACGGAGGATTGCAATGAACAACTTTCTGGTCGGCATAGGCAATATTTTTGCCGCCCCCTTTGGCTGGATCCTCGCCTTTCTGTATTCATTTACTGACAACTATATACTCTCGCTGTTTATCCTTACGGTCATCTTTAAGCTGATTTTGCTGCCCACAGCCATTAAGCAGCAAAAGGGAGCGGCCAAGCAGCTGCGCCTGCAAGGCAAGGTCAACAAGATTAGGGAAAAATACGCAGGGGACAACAGAAAAATTCAGGAAGAAACCGCGGCCCTTTATCAAAGGGAGGGCTACTCCGCCATGACCGCCGGCTGCGCCCCCGCGCTGATTTCCCTCCCCATCATGATGGGTCTTTACGGAGTTGTCTACACACCCATTTCCAGCGTTCTGAGAGTATCGGAAACAATCATCAATAAGCTGGCTGAAATAGCCTACTCCATCAGCTCCTTGAATCTCGACCCCAATACAGTGGGCAGGCAGATTGAAATTAAGATTCTCGAAAACTTCAATTTGCTTTTGCAAAACGGTGCCGACAAGGTTTTAACACCCGACCTTATCTCAAGCATCCAAAAATTTAACGACAGTTTCCGCTTTATGGGCATCTATCTTGCCGATAGCCCGCAGGGCGGCAGCTTTAACAAGCTGTGGCTCATACCGATTCTTGCGGGCGTTACATCTGTTGCGTCAACACTGTTCATGCTCATAAAGCAGAAAAAGACCAACCCTGCCATGGCGGCAAACCCCGCCTCCACAGGCTGCATGGCTCTTCTCCCCGTTGCCATGTCGGTTTACTTTACTTTCCTCTTCCCCGCAGGCGTTGGCGTGTACTGGATTATTTCCAACATCCTTCAGTTCATTCAGCAGGTAATTTTGAGCTACACACACAATCCCTACAAGCTGGTTTCGGCAATTATGGTTGACGAAACGGTAGAGCGTCGCTCAAGAGAAAACAATATCAAGCGCTTATTGTCCCTAAAAGAAAAACAGAGCGAATAATTTATTCCAAAATCAGAGAATAATAAAATCAAATAAGTTTGAATATTTTTACAGGCGGTGAAATTATTGATTAAGGAAGCAATCGGGACAGGTCCGACCATACAGGCCGCCATTGAGGAAGCGCACAAGCTTCTTGCAGCTCCCGAAGGAACTGACATACAGCATGAAGTTCTGGAAATGCCCCAGAAGAAAACATTCGGCATTTTTGGCGGTTCTCCCGCAAAGGTTAGGGCTTATTACGAAATCCCTGACGAAATCGAAAGTAAAGCTACGGTAGAAAAAGCGGAAGAAAAAGAAGAAGTTAAAGAGCAAAAGGAAAAAGAAGAAACAGAAGTAAAAGGCATCAAGGCATTGTTCTCGCTTGGCAAAAAGAAAGCTGCCGATGCCGAGAAGGAAGAAGCAGCAAAAGAAGAAGCCGAAGCTCAGAGCGAAGACAAGGTAGAGAAATACCTCAGCGATATAATCAAAGGAATGGGCATAGGCGAGTTTAAAATCTCCAAGAGCTTTAACGGCGTTGAGTATGTCTACGACATCGAGTGCGAAGACTCCGGCGCCCTTATAGGCAGAAGGGGAGAGACCATAGACGCCATCCAGTATCTTTTAAGGCTCTACGCCAACAAGAACGGCGGCGACAACAAGAGAGTCTCCGTCAATGTGGGCGACTACAGAAAGAGAAGGGCGGACAGCCTTACGGCTCTTGCTCAGCGCACCGCGAGAAAGGTTTTAAGAAACGGCAGGAGCATAACTTTAGAGCCCATGAACCCCTATGAGAGAAGAATCGTCCACACCGCCGTTCAGACGGTTGAAGGCGTAAAATCCCACTCAATCGGTCAGGACGACAACCGCAGGGTTGTTATCTCCCTTGCCGACGGAGTAAAGCCCACAGGCGGCGGCAAGCCGAGGATGAAGGGCAAAAAGGGCGGCAAGCGCCCGTCGGGCAAAAGACCCGCTCCGCCGAGGCAGAACCGTACCGAGAACGCTTCAGCGGCAGAGGAGCACAGAGCTCCGATTGTGGACCTTTCCACAGCCGCAAGATACGAGCGCATTGAGATTAAAAAAGAAGCTGAAATGTAATAAAAAACCGCAGCCTAAGAGCTGCGGTTTTTTTTCGGCCGGATTGATTTTGCGGCAAAACACTTTGGCGGAAGGGCGCGCTCTTTGCTCTTGCTCTTTTTTTACGGCGAGCTGCGTTCCCCTCCGCCCCGAACCCCGTTTGCGTCAAGGGAGCGGTGTTTTGCCCAGAGCCCCGTTTGCGTCAAGGGAGCGGCGTCTTGCCCAAAGCCCCGTCTTCTGATGGAAAGCGGCTTGCCGCCTTTCTTTGCTTTCCCGCTGCGGGGCAACTCCCGCAATTTTTTGCGTCGGGCAGTCGTTCTTAGGAGCTTGCTTTAATCTGATGTTTTTATTCACCACATTTAGGTTGAAATTGTCACGCTCAAAAGCTATAATGAATTAAATGCAAAATTTACTAAAATAAGGTGAAGATGTGGAAATAATAAATCATAATTTTACCGAAGACGGACGAGTAAATCTAAAGGTTTATATCCCCGACAAAAGCAGGGAACTGCACGATTTCCCCCGCCCCATGGTGCTTATTTTCCCCGGCGGCGGCTACGGCTTCTGCTCCGACAGAGAGGCTGAGCCCATCGCTCTCTCATACAACGCCGCGGGCTTTAACGCCGCTGTGCTCAGGTACTCCATAGCGGAGCATTCAGGCTATCCCGCCCCCCTTGCGGACGCTTCTAAGGCTGTCAAGTTTATAAGGGACAACGCGGAGAGATTCCACACCGACAAGGACAAAATCGCCGTTTGCGGCTTCTCAGCGGGCGGTCACCTTGCCGCGTGGCTGGGCACCAAGTGGAACGACAAAGAGATTCAAAAGGCCGCGGGCGTTGAAAACGACGAGAACAAACCCAACGCGCTGATTCTGGGCTACCCCGTAATCAGCGGCAGGGAGCCTACCCACAATGGCTCAATCAACAATCTTTTAAAGTCCGTTCCAGATGAAGAAAAAGAGTCTGTCCGAAATCTCATCTGCTGCGAAGAAAATGTAGGCGAGCACACCCCGCCCGCGTTTATCTTCCACACCGCGGACGACGCCGCTGTTCCCGTAATCGGAGCTCTCAACTTCGCGAGAGCGCTCAGCCGGAACAAAATCCCCTTTGAAATCCATGTTTACAGAAGCGGCTCACATGGTCTGTCTCTGGCTAACTATGTAACCGCAAAATCCAAAAACAGCATCAATGCCGATGTTGAAGGCTGGTTTGATTTATCGGTTAAGTGGATACTGAGGACATTCAATTTTCCACCGGAATTTTAGATAAAAGAAAGGACGGGATTTGATGAGCATTAAACGCAAGCTGAAAGTCGCTCTGCCCGTAGCGGGTCTTACCGTAGCGGCAGGCGCGATTATGAAACAGCAGAACATCTGCCCACTCTGCGTTGCCAAGCGAGTACTCAACGCCACCCGCATAACCTACAAGAACGAGGGCAGGTTTGAAAACGGCGTGGCACTCACTCCGCCCATGGGCTGGTCAAGCTGGAACCTTTTCAGACACAGGATTAACGAGGACCTGATTTACGAAATCGCCGAGGCTATGGCAAAATCGGGACTTAAAGACGCGGGCTATACCTATGTAAATATCGACGACTGCTGGCAGTCCTCCTCAAGGGACAAGAACGGCAGACTTCAGGCCGACCTTGCCACCTTCCCGTCGGGCATCAAAAACCTTGCCGAAAGGGTAAACGCTCTGGGCCTGAAACTCGGCATTTACTCCTCCAACGGCACTCTCACCTGCGAGGACCTGCCCGCAAGCCTTTACAACGAGGCTATAGACGCGGACACCTTTGCCGAGTGGGGCATTGAGTACTTCAAATACGACTTCTGCCACAACAAGCCCATCCCCACCAGCGCCCCCGACATTGACAAAATCATCATTACAAAGCCCAATGAAAAAGAGGGCATTGTAATAGAGGCGGAGACAGGCAGGCTCACAGGCAAAGCAAGGGTCGCCGAGGACTCCAAGCTGGAAACTGGCAAGTATGTAACGGGACTTTCCGCAAACGGCGGCGCACTTATCTTTGACGAGGTGGAAGTTGACGAGGACGGCGAGTATATCCTCACAATAGGTCTCAGAAAAGCGGGACTTTATCAGAAGTACGCCGAAATCGTGGTCAACGAAAAAGACTGCTACGACGCATACTTCCCGTCAACCAAGGGCTTTACCCATGAGGGAAGACACCAGATTACAATTAAGCTCAATAAAGGCGTAAACAGCATTAAGATACACAATCCCGTAGCCTCAAGAATGGACAGCGCCATTATCCAGTACACCAAGATGGGCAAGGAGCTCAAGAGGGCAACAAAAGAGTACGCCGAGAGAACGGGACAGCCCGAAAAGCCGATTGTATATTCAATCTGCGAGTGGGGCGTAAACCGTCCGTGGAAGTGGGGAGCTGGCGCTGGCAACCTGTGGCGCACCACAATGGACATCAAGGCATTCTGGGCATCAATCCTCGCAATTTACGAGTTCAATGTAAGGCTTTACAAGTATGCCGGTCCCGGCAACTGGAACGACCCCGATATGCTTGAGGTGGGCAACGGCAACCTGACAGACGATGAGAACAAGGCTCACTTCAGCCTCTGGTGCATGATGGCAGCTCCCCTTATTCTGGGCAACGATATCAGAACTTTCTTAAAGCCCGACGGCACCCCCGACACCGAGAACAAGATTTACAAGATAGTCACGAATAAAGACATGATTGCCATCGACCAGGACAGAAGGGGCATACAGTGCCGCAGAATCAGGACCACCCTGTCCCTTGTGGATGTGCTTGTAAAGCCCCTTGAGAATAAGGAGCTGGCGGTCTGCCTCTTTAACAAGGGCGAGATGGCCGCAAAGGGCGAGTTCTCCATTCGGGAGCTGACCTCCTTAGGCTTTATCGACCTGCCCAAGGCTGCCGTATATGAAGTCAAGGACATTTGGGAGAACGAAATCTTCACAAGTCAGGATAAAGTCTCCGCGGAGCTGCCCAAGCACAGCGTAAAGGTCTACAGAATCAAGGCAATCACCGATTAATAAAAAAAGCCGTACCAAAAGGTACGGCTTTTTTTATTGAAGATTTAATAATCTACCGTTACAAACACGCCTTCGCCGGGGGCAAGGGAGAGGCTGTAGAAGCCGTCGGCGTCGGGAGTAAGCTCTGAGGGAACTCCCGCCCTGTAAACGGTTACGGAGCTTGCGCCGTTCAGCTTGAACTTAGCGTCGGCTCTGTCGTTCTTGCTGATTTCGTTCATGTTGACCATTGTAAATGCCTTAGAGTCGCCCTCTTTAGCCTCAAAGCAGCCCACAAGCAAGGTGTCCTCACTCTGAAGGTCTGATATAGCTTTAAACTCTACCTTAGAAAGGGCTATGCGTGTATGGCTCTCTTTATATGCGTTAAGCACAAACGCGCCGATGTTCTTATAGTCGGAATATGCATCGGATAGTGCCTTTATCTCTCGGTTCACAGCCTGAACATAGAAGTAGACGGGATTTCTCTGACCGTCACGGGTGATGAGGTGAGAGCTCTCATCCCACCATCCCTCCTGATAGCAGGCGTGAATTATGGCCTTTGCGCCGAAAGAGAGCGCGGTGTATGCCTGCCAGCGGATGTCAGCCTCGTCGGCTATTCTTGTAACGCTGTCGCCTTCAAAGGGCATACCCGTTACCTGAGTGATTACCCAAAGGTCCCTGTTTGTATCTCTGCATGCCTTGGCGAGAATGTCAAGGTTCTTAAGCCAAGTGGGCTCGCAGTATTTGTAGGGCTTGCCCGTTGCCTTGTCGGTGCGCTGCTTTAAGGGGTAGATGTCAACGCTTATGTAGTCGGTTCCGACGGTTTCGATATACGCGTTAACATGCTTTTGATAGGAGCTGATTCTCTGATAATCCTTTGAGAAAGCGAACCAGTCGGCTTTGGTGCCCAGCTGCTCCTCATTTGCGTAGGAGGGATAAAGGTTTATGTATGCTATCTTGCCGTTTGTCTTTGAATAGTAGCTGTCAACCATCCTTGCCAGGTAGGGGAAGGAATCAGCGGCGGGCTCGTCCATCAAATCGTTGCCCCAGAGAGCGGGATGGTCCACAAAATCCTCAAGGGTAAAGGTCAGCCACGGGCACTGGTCCGTCCTGTCAATATAAGTCCAGCCGTAGGTGGGCAGACCGCCGAAGTTCTTTGCTATAACGCCTATGCCGAATCTCGCGCAGGCGTCAAGGAACTCTTTATTCGCGGCGCTGACAAGAAAGTCTATCCCCGCGTCGACAACATACTGCATATGCTCGTCGTCGGTCTGGCTTATGTTGCAGCCGTAGCCGCCTATAAGAATGCGGTCGGTGTCAAAGACATAGTTTGTTTTCTCAGCCACAATGGGGTTTTTAGCCCGGGGGATGTCGCCTAAAAGGGATGTGGCGAAAAGCATCAGCATGCTTACGAGAAAAGCGGTAATCTTTTTATAATAGACGCTTATAATCTCAAGCATATTTTCCCCTCCATTAGTTTCTTGGACGAGCATATTGTAGCATAGTGAAACATCGAATTCCACAAAAAATTGCGGTTATGTAAAAAATTTAAACTTTTCCGAAAAGCGGATACGGAAAAAGCGCAAAAAAAAAGCGGCTGACTTTCAGCCGCCGCAGCCCCGAAAACTCGGTGCGGGTTACAACTCAGGGCTAACTTTAATCATTTACGGGAGACTTGTCTTTCCCCAGAACCGAAAGGGGATCCTTTATTTCGCCGTTTACCGCAATTTCAAGGTGAATGTGGGGTCCCAGAGCCTCTTCGCAAGGGACGGTGCCCAGATTGCCTATTGTGTCGTTGAGCTTTACCTTGTCGCCTTTCTTGACGGTGCTGCCTTTGCCGAAGCCGCAGTATTTTGCCATTACTCCGCCGCCGTGGTCAATCACAACAACGGTGCCCCAAAGCTCATCGTCAAAGACAGCTTCAACAACGCCGTCGGCAATTGCCTTTACGGAGTCGCCGACCTTGCCGCTGAAGTCCACGCCGTTGTGTACTCTCCAGTCGTTCATGGTCTTGGAATAGACCAGCTCACCGTGGCTGTAGTCAAAGGCTATTGCGGTGCCAAGGGGGAGAGAGAAGTAGGTGGGCTTTGTCTCAGGCTCTGTTTTGGGCTCTGTTTTAGCCTCGGTGGTAGGTACTGCAGTAGTCTGCTTTCTTTCGTCGGGCATGCCTGTTACATCGCCGCGGACCTCATCGGTCGGTACCTCGGTTCTTGCCTCGGTGGTGGGAGTAAGTGGAGTTACGCCCTCATTCTCGGCGGGCAGACCCTTGTTCGAGGCATAAGCCGCGACGCCGATCGCTATAAGGCAAAGGGCCAAAACCGGATATATAGGCTTTGTTTTAAGGATTTCAAGCACCCTGCTTTTTTTGTTGTCCTCCATAATCAAGAATAACACCTCCAAAAGAATTTTTGCCCAGGATATGCAAATTATTCAAGGAAGTGAAATTTTTGAAATCGGAGGACAAAAAAACAAACAAAAGCAGACCTTTCAGTCTGCTTTTGTTTAGCTGTTGTTTAACAAAAGAGGGGTTACTAATAGGAGGGATATCTTCCATCGAAGAATGTGTAGATACTGCGGGTGCTGGTGCGGCTCCGCTCCTCGCTCGCTACACCTTTATGATATCCTCAACATATTAAGCGGCTATGAACATCCTATTAATAATCGGAAATTTAATTATTAATACATATTGTCGAATTTTGTTATTCCTCTTTGTCGATAAGGTTTAGTTTCTGGTACAGTCCGTGGTTTTGCATCAGCTCTTCATGGGTGCCGCACTCGGTGATTTTGCCGTTTTCAAGAACCAGAATCAAATCAGCGTTTCTGATTGTGGAAAGCCTGTGGGCTATGGCAATAATGGTGCGCTTGCCGAGAAGGGATGAGATAGCCTTTTGAATCTCCCTTTCGGTGCGGGAATCCACCGACGCCGTAGCCTCGTCAAGAATGATAATCGGCGCGTCTCGGAGTATTGCCCTCGCTATGGCGATTCTCTGCTTTTGACCTCCCGAGAGTCTCAGACCTCTTTCGCCCACCTTAGTGTCAAAGCCGTCGGGCATCTCCATGATGTCGTCATATATAAAGGCTGCCTTGGCGGCGGCGACTATTTCCTCCATGGTGGCGTCGGGCTTTGCGTAGCTTATGTTCTCGGCTACCGTGGCATTGAAAAGGAAGGTGTCCTGTAAAACGGGAGCGATGTTGCGCCTTAAAGACTCCAGCTTTGCATCCCTTATGTCGACGCCGTCAATAAGTATGCTGCCCGATATTACATCATAGAAGCGGGGAATAAGCTGCGTCAGAGTCGTCTTGCCGGCTCCCGTGGGGCCTACAAGAGCCACCATCTGACCCGGCTTTACCTTAAAGCTGATATCGTCAAGGACCGTAATGCCCTCCTGATAGTGGAAGCTGACATTCTTAAACTCAATCTCGCCCTTGACTTTGCCGATGTCTACTGCGTTCTCCTTGTCGCAGATTTCCTGGGGCTTTTCAAGGATTGCCATAACTCTCTCGGCGCCCGCGTACGCCTGCTGAGAGTCCTCTAAGAGCCTTGCGAACTTTGAAATAGGTGCATAGAAAAGGGAGAGGTACAAAAGGAAGGCGACTATATCCGAAACGGAAAGGATATTTTTAAAAGCCAGAAGTCCGCCCGCTCCAACAACTATGACCGTACCCATTGAGGAAATAAACTCAATGCCGGGATGGAAAAGCGCGCTTTTTTTAAGAGCAAAGAGAATAGCCTTTGTATAAGAATGAGCCTGCTCAAGGACAGATTCCTGCTCATCCTTTTCCCTGCCGAACGCCTGAATTTCGTGAATTCCCGAAAAATTGTCCTGCAGCTTAGAGTTCAGAGCCGCAAGCTGCTTTTGGGAGAGTCTGAAATTCGGCCTTATCTTAAAGGCAAAGGTCATGCCCGCCCAGAAAAGGAAGGGTATCGGTATGCATGTTAAAAGCGCCAGTTTTACATTTATGCTAAGGAGGATTGCAAAGACGCCCACCACTGTAATAACGCTGGTCATCATGTCGGGTATTACATGGGCGTACAAGAGCTCAAAAGTGGCGGTGTCGTTTACAACTCGGCTCATAAGGTCGCCCGTCTGCTTGTCGTGGAAAAAGCTTATGGAGGAGGTCTGAATCTTGTCATAGACCCTGACTCTCATTTCCTCAACAAGGCTCCACGCGGCTTTGTGGGCAAAGTAGTTGCTCATGAATCTAAAGAGCACCATAAGAAGATACAGCCCGAAAAGACCGCCTGTCAAAAACGCCAGCGCTTTAAGGTTCTTGCCCGCCTCTCCGTTCTTAACAAGCTCGGTAAGGCTTGAGAGCAGCTTCGGGGCGATAAGATTTACCGCTGTCAGCAAAAATGTGGAGCTGATGGCGATAAAGTAGAGTCTGCGGTATTTCACCGCCTCGCGGCTAAGTTTAAGAAGTAATTTCATCGCGTTTCTCCAATCCGAATTCAAAAGTGAATTCAAAGCGGCGAACCTTCGGTTCGCCGCCTATAAGCTGTATTTAACTTGATTATGTACTCTCTGTTTGAATTTAAGCGGCAGTAGACAGCTCCTCAGTGGTTTCTTCCTCTGTGGGCTCCTCTGTCGGTTCTTCTGTAAGCTCCTCTGTAGGCTCCTCTGTAGGCTCCTCTGTAGGCTCCTCAGTGGGCTCTACGGTTGTGGGTTCCTCTGCTGCGGGAGGCATAATCTTCTCAAAGAGGTCCTTGAAGATTTTCTCAAGCCACATGAAAACCTTCTCTAAGAGCTTGAAAGCTACTGCGAATTTAAGCTCCTTCCATGAGCCGACGACGATTGTGTTCTTTGTGGTTTCCTCAACTTCTGTTGTTTCTTCTGTGGGGTCAACATCTTCAGCCATTGCTATTACGCCGAAAGCTGAAAAAGCCATCAGCAAAGCAAGAAGCAGAGCAAGTACTTTGTTAAACTTTTTCATACTGATCCTCCTAATTAAATTTTCATTTTCCAATTTATGAAACCGTTACTGCCACAATTATATATAAATCTTTACATCAAGTCAACCAAATTTGGTCTAAAACAAGATAAAAAACAGTGAAAAGTGTTGACAATTTTCTATGAATTTCGTTTTTGAAATTTGTCCGTAACGGGCTTTACTCTAAAGGCTATGAATGACGCCGCCAAAGCTTTTAAGACATCCCCGGGTATGAATATAAGGAAGTAATCCACGATGAGTGTGGTGGCGGCAACATTCTTTTGAAGATACAAAGTCATAATCAAGTACAAATATGTTACGCCGATTATGTATATTATGAGGGAGTTAAGCGTCAAAGCGGCAAAATAGCCCTTGACAGATTTTATGCGGAGCTTGTCTATAAAAAGCCCCGATAGGAAATTGCCCGCCGCGAAGCCTAAGATGTATCCGAATGACGGCTTTAAAAAGCTCGTCAGACCACCGCCGAAAGAGAAAACGGGCAGACCCAAAAGTCCGATGAGAATATAAATTAACACCGATACGGTTCCGCCCCATTTGCCCAGAAGCAGAACGGCAAGGAAGGTGAACAGCATCTGCATGGTTATGGGAACCGGGTACATGGGAACTTTTATAAACGCGCCCACGGCGATAAGAGCCGCAAAAATCGCCGCGGCGGCTATTTTGTATATGCTTGCCGCTTTATTTTTTGAAACTGCTTTCTCCTTCATAAACGCCCCCTTTAAATTATCCGAACCCCTTAAATTAAGGGGTTCGGGAATTTCTCTTACTGCTCGTACGCTTCGTCCGCTTTGTTTTTCTTTGGCTTTAAAATACTTCGCCTTTTCAAGTGCAGGGCGATGATAAATCCCGCCCAAAGAATAGCCACAGCGTTTGTAAAGAGTTTGGGCAGCGGCTGGGCGGATGTCCGGTTGAAGTATGTTAAAAATTCAATAAATATGTTGTAGACTTCCACTACATAACATAAAAAGGACAGAACTGCCGCCATGAACGCCAGTTTCGCCACAGCCTCACCGCCTCTTTTCTCGGCGGTTTCATATTTGTAAATCCCGAATGAGTACAGCGCAAAAAGAATTTGAAGGTCGAAGATTCCCGCAAGCACCAACGAAAACTTCGCGAGGAAGATGGTCTTATCGCTGAATCCCGAGTCAACCCCTTGCTCTGACGCTAAGTCTACGGCTTTGGTAATAAAAAGTCCTATCAGCGCGAGCACGGCAAATACAATCATGATAATTAAGAAAGGATTAAGAATGCTGAATATGCCGCCCTTGCCTTTTTCTTCAATATTAGCTTTCTTTTCTTTGCTGAAGGCATCGAACAAAAAGATAGGCGTAGAGATATAGGCAATACCGCCTAAGAAACCTACAGCGCCGACAATTATGGATAACAATTGGTTTTCGGAGTCAGCGATGCCCGTTGCTTTTTTGATAAGGAACCATACTTCGGCCAAAAACCATACGGTTATGCAGAATATGACATATGCTGACGCGGTGGCTCTGCGGGAGGCTGCGTTTTGTCTTTTTTCCATACCCTCACCTTTTCAATAATTTAGCTTGTGACTTTCTTATACTCCTCCTGCGTGATTTTTTGCATCTCGTCCATTTTTCTTTCCATGTCGGCAACAAGGGCAAACTGAGTCCTGCATCTGACCAAATTGTGCTCGGGGTACTTTGTCTTAAAATATGTATCGCCGTTTAAGAAGTCTGTTAAAAAGCGCATTCCGCACTCATAGGTCATAAGTTTAGCGGAGAAGGGCAGATATTCAACTTCAGCGGGGGTGAGGATATTGCCCGCCTCCGAAAGGTAGCCTTTTACATACTCCGTATAAAGGGGGAGGCTGAGGGATACCTTAGAGACATCCTTTTCATCCTCTGCGGCTGTGTTAGCGCCGAATCTTATGCTGTCGCCGAAATCGTATAGGGAAAGTCCGGGCATAACCGTGTCAAGGTCAACAACGCAAATGCTCTTGTGAGATTCCGAATCGAACATTACATTGTTGAGCTTTGTGTCATTGTGGGTAACTCTAAGCGGTAGCTTACCCTCCGCAATCATGTCAACAAGTACGGATGCGTCAGCTTTTCTTGCCCTAACGAATTCAATTTCGGGGAGGGCGTTTTCGAGCCTGCCCGAGAGGTTTTCCTCCACCGCCTTCTCAAAAGCCTCATATCTCTTTTTTGTGTTATGAAAATCGGGTATGGTCTCATGAAGTGTGTCAATGGGGAAAGAGTCAAGCATCTTCTGGAACTTGCCGAATGCTTTGCCCAGTTCGTAAAAGAGTTTGGGATCTTCCGGAATGTCAACGGAATAGGCGTTTTCAATATAGTTATAAAGCCTCCAGTAATGACCTGCTTTGTCCACAAAAAGGAAATCCCCGTCTTTTGTGCGTATTACATTCAGTGTCTCCCTTTCGGGGTCGCCGCCCTCCTCGATAATCTTCTCTCTTAAAAACGAGGTTACCGCGACTATATTCTGCATAAGCTCAACGGGCTTTTTGAATACATTGGTGTTAATACGCTGCAAAAGAAGGGAATGTTTTGAGCCTTCGTCTGTTTGGAATTCGAGTACATATGTATCGTTTATATGTCCGCTGCACAGAGGGTGATAGCCCAGGTATTTGTGCCTTATATCATAGATTTCAATAATTTCCGCAGGGTTAAAGGGTGTGGTATTCATAGGAATTCAGCCTTTCGATTATTCTTGCGGTGATGCCGCCTGTAACTAAGATTGCTAAAGAAGGAAAATTGTTGAAATTTTTTTAAAACAATAAACAATCAAGAAGCCTTCCCGCCCCAAGTGGGGGAGATGCGGCATCTTGACTTTCCACTGCCTAAGATTTCATGATTCATTTGGCAAAAATGACAAAAATATTTAATTGTTTACAGTGAGCATTATATACAATATTGGCAAATTAGTCAATAATATTGTTGTTATCCCCTTTACACAATTGATTAAATGAAGTAAAATAAGTCCGTACTGATTCAGCCGCCAAAAATTTACTTTGTGAATTCATGAATATTCACTAATTAAAGATTTATGCGTTAAAAAAGCGGAAACCGAAAGCGGCGGAAAGGAAAACTTTGGAGGGGATAGTGTGGAACCATTTTACGATAGAGTTATCCTGAAACTTAGCGGAGAGGTTTTGGCAGGGGAAAACGGCTTCGGCTATGACTTTGAAATGCTCGACAGAATCAGCCTTGCCATCGGAGAGTGCAAGGAGCTCGGCACTCAGATCGGCATAGTCGTCGGCGGAGGAAACTTCTGGAGAGGACGCTCCTGCGGAGAAATGCACAGGGCAAGCGCCGACAATGTCGGTATGCTGGCAACGGCAATGAACGCAATCGTGCTGTCCGACGCCTTATATCAGAACGGCATTAACAACAGGGTCATGTCGGCAATCTTTATGCCCAAAATCTGCGAGCACTATGTTGTTGAAAAGGCAAGGGACTATATGAAGAATGTGGGCGTTGTAATATTCGCCTGCGGAACCGGCAATCCCTTCTTCAGCACCGACTCCGCGGCAGCCCTCAGAGCAGCGGAACTTGACGCAAAGGTTGTCTTAAAGGGCACAAATGTTGACGGCGTCTATGACAAGGACCCGAGAAAGCACCCCGACGCGGTAAGGTTCGACTGCATTACCCATGACGAGGTATTGGCAAGGGGTCTCGGCGTAATGGACGCTGCGGCAACGGCCATCTGCAAGGAAAACGACATAAACACCATAGTCTTTGACTTGACAAAACCCGAGAATATTGTTTCAGCCGTAAAAGGCATTTGCATTGGCACCATTGTCACAAAATAAAACAATATTAATTTCGTCAAAGGAGGATATACCGTGGAGACCGTATTTAATACTGCGAAAGAGAAAATGACAAAGACTCTCAGTGTACTTAAATCTGATTTCGACGCAATTCGTGCCGGCAGAGCAAATGCCGCAGTGCTTGACAAAATATATGTTGACTATTACGGTTCCCCCATGCCTATAAATCAGCTTGCGACCATCACGGTTGCGGAGGCAAGGGTACTTACCATTCAGCCCTGGGATTCCAGCGTGCTGTCTTTAATAGAAAAGGCTATTCAGTCCTCTGACCTTGGCATCAACCCCCAGAACGACGGCAGAATCATTCGCCTTGTATTCCCCCAGCCCACAGAGGAGCGCAGAAAGCAGCTTGTCAAGGATGTCAGCAAAATGGGCGAGGACGCAAAGATAGCCATTAGACAGGTAAGGCGCGACGCCATTGATAAGCTGAAATCCATGAAGAAGAATTCCGAAATCACCGAGGACGACCTGAAATACGGTGAGAGCGAGGTACAGAAAATCACCGACGAGTTCGTAAAGAAGGTTGACGACGCGGTTGCGGCAAAAGAAAAGGAAATAATGGAAATATAAACCCTCTAATGCCTGCCTTTTTAAAAGTCAGGCATTACAGCTTTTATGGGAAAAAACGGAGGCTATAAATGGCGAACAGCGAAAAGTTTAAAGATATTGTTCTTCCCCGCCATGTGGGCGTAATCATGGACGGCAACGGCCGCTGGGCAAAGAAAAGAGGCCTTCCAAGATACGAGGGGCACAGGGAGGGCGCAAAGACTTTCAGAAGGATTGCCGAGTACGCCTCAGAAATCGGTATAAAGAACATCACCTTCTACGCCTTCTCCAGCGAAAACTGGAAAAGACCCCCTCAAGAGGTAAACGCCATAATGCAGCTTTTGAGAGAATACCTTGACGAGGCGGAGAGAAGGCAGAAGGAGAATGAAGAGAAGGGCATCAGAATACGCTTTATAGGTGACCTTTCCCGCCTGCCTGAGGATATAAGGAAGAAAATCGAAGAAGCCCAGAAGCTCAGCGAGGAAAAAACAAAATGCACCGTTTCAATAGCCGTAAACTACGGCGGCAGGCAGGAGATAGTGAAGGCTGTGCGGGACATAGCCGAGAAAGCGCGGAAAGGCGAAATTAAGCCTGAGGACATCACCGAAGCCGATATTGAAAACTGCCTTTATACCGCAGGCATTCCCGACGCGGATTTGATTATCCGCCCCAGCGGTGAAAAGAGGCTCTCCAATTTCCTTACATGGCAGTCTGTTTACGCAGAGTTTTACTACACCGATGTGCTCTGGCCGGATTTCACCACAGACGACTTTGACAAGGCGATTCTAGACTTTGCCAACCGTGACAGGCGTTTCGGCGGGGTATAAAACTTTCTGCGGCTTAGCTATTAAGTTACTGAAATATACAACTTCAAGACTTAAGATAAAAAACATGGGAGCGCCCAAGGGCATTCTCTCACACTGAAAGGAAGATATTTATGAAACAACGGATTATCACAGGTCTAATAGCGGGAGCCTTCTTTATCAGCATGATGCTCGCCCTCTATACTCCTATTTTCCCGCTCTTTGTATGCCTTTTGTCGGGCGTGGCCGTGTTTGAAATAAACAAGGTTATGGGCCTTAAGTATAAACCCTTAAAATTTTTAAGCATCCTCACCGCCTCTTTACTGCCTTTGGCAATTACTTATTCTCAGTTCAACAGTTTCTTCCCGTTTTTAATCATATATACGGTACTGATGCTTTCATGGATGCTGGGCGACTATGAGCACACAAAGTTCGTCACCGTCGCATCATCCGTATTCGTATCGATAGCCTTACCCTTTGCCCTTTCCACCATGGTGCTTTTCAGGGATATTTATTTAAGATACCCCAAGCATTTTTCAAAGCATGACGGACTTTTCCTTTTGATAATGGCGCTGTTCTGCGCGTGGATGACCGATATTTTCGCCTACTTCGTGGGCGTAAAGTTCGGAAAGCACAAAATGTCCCCCAACATCAGCCCCAAAAAGAGCATTGAGGGAGCTGTCGGCGGCGTTATCGGAGCGATTATCTTAAACCTTATCCTTTGCGCCGTATTTAAAAACTGCTTCCCTGGCAAGTCCACTATGATGAGCTATTTTGTCGTCGCCCCCTTGTCGGCTGTGCTTTCCCTCACGAGTATGCTGGGCGACCTTTCCGCTTCGGTTATCAAGAGGAATTTCGGCGTTAAAGACTACGGCAACATACTCCCCGGTCACGGCGGAGTCATGGACAGGTTCGACAGCGTAATATTCGTAATGCCCGTGCTTTACGCCTTTGTAATGCTTTGGGTATAAATTCGGAGGTCAAAATGAACTCACTCATTATCCTCGGCAGCACCGGCTCAATAGGAGCGCAGGCCCTTGATGTCGCCGAAAAGCTGAGTTTGAAGGTAGAGGCTCTGACTGCCAATTCGGATGCAAAAAAACTTGAGGAACAGGCAAGGAAATTCAAACCCCGCCTTGCCGCCCTCGCGGACGAAAAAGCGGCAGCGGAGCTTAAAATAAAATTGGCTGACACAAACACCAAGGTTCTTTCAGGTATTGAAGGCGTGACCGAGTGCGCCGCCTTTGGAGAAAACCCCACGGTTTTAAACTCCATAGTGGGCATGGCGGGTCTCAGACCCACCCTTGCCGCCGCGAAAGCCGGCAGGAGAATCGCCCTTGCCAATAAAGAGAGCCTTGTGGCGGGCGGAAAACTCGTAAAAACCGCGGTTAAGGAAAACAACGCCGAGCTTTTGCCCGTTGACAGCGAACATTCCGCCATTTTTCAGTCAATTCAGGGCTGCAAAGATAAAAAGGAAATAAAGAAAATCATCCTCACCGCGTCCGGCGGACCCTTTTTCGGAAAGAAAAGACATGAGCTTAAAAGCGTTACTTTGCAGGACGCTTTAAAGCATCCCAACTGGAGCATGGGCGCGAAGATTACCGTTGACAGCGCCACCATGTTCAATAAGGGTCTGGAGCTTATCGAAGCGGTTTGGCTTTTTGATGTTGCTCCCGAAAACATAGAAATCGTCGTCCACAGGGAGAGCATTGTCCACTCCCTTGTTGAGTTCGCGGACAACTCGGTCATAGCCCAGCTGGGGCTCCCCGATATGCGCATCCCCATTCAATACGCCATTACCTATCCCAATAGATTCGAGTCCCCCGTGGGCAGCTTAAATCTTGCCCAAATAGGTAAACTCACATTCTTTGAGCCCGATTACGAAACCTTTAAGTGCATAAATATCTGCCGCGACGCCATTAACAGAGGAGGGCTATACCCCGCCGCGGCGAACGCCGCCAATGAAGAGGCAAACGAGCTTTTCAGAAAGGGCAAAATCCCCTTTTTAGCAATCGGCGACATAATTGAGGAAGCTCTCTTAGACATTGAGAATAAAGAGGAATATCGCCTTGAGGATGTGGAAGAAATCTCAGATGCCGCAAGGGAAAGGGTCAGAAGGCTCAGCGAAAAATATACTCTTTAACCGTAGTTTAATGTTAAGAGTTTATAAATTTTTTCTAAACGGGCATTAAATCATTAAGACCCGTGATATACTAAAATACCAACTAAAATTTCCCTAAAGTAGTTCTTCCATCTTCCACGAGGCTTTAGCGGATGTGAAAGAGGTGCTGTAACCTTGATTTTTCCCCTTAGTATAGCTGAGCTTTGGTCCAAAGCATGGCCCATACTTTTTGCCATCTTCTTTTTCGGTCTTGTAATCACCGTCCATGAAGTAGGACATTTCATTTTCGCGAAGCTTTTTAATGTTAAGGTCAACCAGTTTGCCATAGGCATGGGTCCCGCCATTTTCAAAAAGAAAAAAGGCGACACCCTCTACGCTGTTCGACTCCTTCCTATGGGCGGCTATGTTAATATGGAGGGCGAGGACGAGGAGTCCCAGCACGAAAGGAGCTTTGGCAAAAAGCCCATTTGGCAGCGCTTTATAATCGTCTCCGCCGGCGCGATTTTCAATCTCATCACGGGTCTTGTAATCGTCGCCATAATGCTGGGTCAGCAAAACCTTATCGGCACTACTCAGATTCGCCACTTTGCCAATAACGCAAAGAGCCACGAAACGGGTCTTGAACCCGGCGACAGGATTGTGAGAATCGACGGAATGAAGATTTATTCCGACAGCGATATAAGCTACGCCTTGCTGCGCAGCACAGGCCCCACCTATACCTTTGTCGTTGACAGAAACGGCGAGGAGATAAAGATAGAGGGCGTTGAGTTCGACCGTCAGCCCAGCCCCGCCGGCAAGGGGGATATTGTCAGAATCGACTTTGTCCTTGTGGGCGAAAAGGTCACCTTTGGCAGAGTATTTAAAAACGCCATAATCGAAACCGCATCCATGGCAAGGATTGTGCGCCTTACCATTGTGGACTTGATTAGGGGCAGATACGGCATAAATGACCTTGCGGGTCCCATCGGCACCATCAATATAATCGCGGGCGCCGCCTCAGAGGCAGCGGCATCCAAAGGTCAGGACCTTACGGGCATACTCTCAATCCTCGCGTTTATCTCAATAAACCTCGGCATTTTCAACCTTATGCCCATACCCGCCCTTGACGGCGGCAGGCTGTTCTTCTTCATTGTGGAGGCAATAAGAAGAAAGCCCATACCGCAGAAGTACGAGGCTCTTGTTCACGCTGTGGGCTTTGGTCTGCTTATCGGGCTTATGGTTGTGGTATCTATAAACGATATTTTCGGAGTATTCAAATAAGGCAGGAGTAAGATGATAGAAAGGCGAAAGACAAGGCAGGTAGCAGCGGGCAGCGTCCCAATCGGCGGCGGTGCCCCGATTGCCGTTCAGTCGATGCTGAATAAGCCCGCCCATGATATTGAAGGAAATGTGGAGCAGGCAAAGACTCTCGAGAAAGCGGGCTGCGAGATAATAAGGCTCTCCGTCCCCGACAAGGAGGCGGTGAAAACCCTTTATGCCGTAAAGCAGAGCGTGTCCGTACCCGTTGTGGCGGACATACATTTCGACTACCGTCTCGCCCTTGAGAGCGCCGCCGCGGGAGCGGACAAGATTAGAATAAACCCCGGCAATATCGGCTCCGACGAAAATGTCGCCGCCGTAGCAAGGGAGTGCAAAACAAGGGGAATCCCCATAAGAATCGGTGTAAACTCCGGCTCCGTTGAAAAGCATATCCTTAAAAAGCATGGCGGGCCCACTCCTGAGGCGCTTGTGGAAAGCGCTTTGTATCATGTCTCCCTGCTTGAAAAGTGTGACTTTTACGACATAGTTTTATCCATGAAATCCTCCGATGTGGTCAGCACCGTAAGAGCCTATGAGCTGGCGTCCGAGCGGTGCGACTACCCCTTACATATAGGCGTTACCGAGGCCGGAACGGAACGCACGGGAATTATAAAATCCTCAGCCGCCCTTGGCGCCCTTCTGTTAGAGGGTGTAGGCGACACAATCAGAATCTCCCTTACCGCGGACCCCGTAAACGAGGTCGCCGCGGGCATTGCTCTGCTTAAAAGCCTGGGACTTAGAAAACAAGGCGTGAATATTATCTCCTGCCCCACATGCGGCAGGACTAAAATAGATTTGATAAAGCTCGCAAATGAGATTGAGAACAGGCTCTCAAACCTCGATAAAAATATCAGCGTCGCCGTTATGGGCTGCGTCGTCAACGGCCCCGGGGAGGCGTCCCACGCGGACATCGGCATAGCCGGCGGCGACGGCTGCGCCGTTATCTTTAAAGGCGGCAAGGTCCTTAAAAAGGTTAGCGAAGATAATATCATAGAAGAACTTATGGCTGAAATAGAAAAACTGTAATTTGGTGCGGAACATGGCTGAAAAGGAACAAAAGGAAAATCACGGCGGAAAGTTCTGGCTTAAACTCGACAACGCGGGCAAGGTTTTCCCCGGTCAGAATACTCAGACTTGGTCAAATATCTTCAGGGGCGCAATCACCTTAAAAGAAAAGGTTGACCCTGCCGTCCTTGAGGAAGCCCTTGCGCGCGTTCTGCCTCGTTTTCCCTGCTTTGATGTCAATATCAAAAGGGGCTTTTTCTGGTACTATTTCGAAAAGGCAAAGTACCCCGCCCCGCCCGTCATGCCCGATGTGGGCAACCCCTGCCACAGAATAAAGTTTAGGGAAAACAAAGGCTTTTTGTTCAGGGTCTATTATCACGAGCGCAGAATTGCGGTGGAGTTCTTCCACGCCCTGACCGACGGCTACGGCGGCAGCCTGTTTTTGTGTACCCTGACCGCCGAGTATTTAAGAATTAAGTACGGGGCCAACATCCCCCCTGGCGGAGCGGTTCTTTCACTCCAAGAAACTGCTGACGAGTTCGAGCTTGAGGACTCCTTTGAGCGTTTTGCCTCCTCAAAGGTAAAGGCAAAAAGAAGGGACAGATTCGTCTATCACAAAAAGGGCGAAAGACTTCCCGCCCACATGGTCAATGTCACTACTGGCTATATGCCGGTGGACAAGCTTTTGGAGCTCGCCCGCGCGAATAATGCGTCCATAACCGAGTACCTTGCGGCAATACTGATGTATATTCACTACAATATCCAAAAGGAAGAGGAAAGAAAACAGAAGGATGTAAGCGTCCAAATACCGGTAAACCTAAGGCGCACTTTCCCATCCAAAACCCTCAGAAACTTTTCACTTTGCTACTCGGTCAGAATCAATCCCAACATGGGGGAATACACATTTGAGGAAATCTTAAAGCATATCTCCCTGTACCTTCGCTTTATCAATAATGAAAAGACCCTCAATTCAATGATGACCGCCAACATGGCGCTTGAGCGCAACCCCTTCATGCGCGCCCTGCCCCTTCCCGTAAAGTGGCTTGCCATCGCGATATCCTTCGGTCTAACCGCCGAAAAGACCACGACAGCGATGATAACGAATTTGGGTCCCGTCAAAGTGCCCGACGAAATGCTTGAATATGTGGAGAGCTATGTTATGATGCCCTCCCCCGGCAAGCTGAACGGAGCGAGAGTGGGAGCGGCGTCCATCGGCAACACCTTTGCCGCCACCTTCGCCAATATCTACACAGACAGCAGAATTGAGCGGGAGTTCTTTACCTTCCTTGTAAAGAAGGGCATTCCCGTTAAGATAGAGAGCAACAGGGAGTCAATTCCCGAAAACTTCAAAAACAACCCCTATGCGTTTAATCCTCAAATCACAAAATAGCAATCGGTCGGAAGTGGTCATATGTCCTATTGTGTAAACTGCGGCGTTGAGCTTGACAGCAGCGCGAAAATATGCGCCCTTTGCTCCACGCCTGTAATAAACCCCAATATTAAAACAACAGAGCCCGCCCCCGTTCCCTATCCCGACAAATACATGATACCCCCCAAGGTTCGCCGCAGGTACGCTGCGTTCCTCGCCACAATGATAATGCTCATACCAAACATCGTCTGCGTTCTTGTAAATCTCCTTGTTCCAAGGGGCGGCAAATGGTCAATCTTTGTAGTGGCAAGCTCAGCTCTTTTATGGATGATGGTTTTCCTCCCCATGCTGATGAAAAAGACACGCCCCTTTATATTGCTGACCGTGGACGCGGTCGCCCTTTGTTTATACATCTATGTCTTTTACGCCATATACAGGCAGGAGGGCTGGTTTACGGGGCTTGTCTTTCCTCTTATAGCGGGGCTCTATGTGATAATCGCGGGCATGATAAAATGGCTGCGGAAAAAAAGAGACTGGGTCAAAATCGCAATCAATGTCTTTTTAAGCATAGCCGTTTACAGCCTTTATGCCGATTTCTTCATCAGCCGCTTTTATGAGGCTGAGCGGCCTCTCGGAGTATCCCTCGTCATAGCCGCCTCATGCATAGCCCTTATCATTTTCTTTAAGTTTGTTGAAAGGAATAAACGCTTCAGAGCCTGGCTTACCAGAAAATTCTTTGTATAATAAAAAGAGCCTGCGGAATAACCGCAGGCTTTAGTTTTTTAAAAGGGGACTGTGCGCGCTTTAAGAACGATGGGACATATCCGTTCGGATATGTCCCAAAAAAGGAGTTCATCGAAGCGATCTCTTTTTAGCCTTAAGACTGTGAATCAGAAAGCAAATCTCCACTCTACCACCCAATAAACAGTCCTTTGGCTTACCTTAATGGTATCATCCCGGAGTACTTAAGTCAACAATTTGCACTATTTTTATGGGTCTTTTTTGTAAAATATTTATAAAGATTCTGTGAATTATGCATCCGTTCAAAGAAAGATAACAGTTTAATAACATAATAGACAAAATTGAGCTTCGAAACTTTGGCTATCTCCAAAAAAAGAGCCTTGCGACTCGCAAGGCTCTGTGTGTTTAGTTTTTAAGACTGTGCATCGGGGCAGGGATTCTGCCGCCTCTTGCGGCGAATCTCTCGCTCGAATATGAGTTTACCGGCATAATCGGCGCGCTGCCGAGAAGTCCGCCGAGCTCAATTATGTCGCCGACCTTCTTGCCCACAGCGGGGATAATCCTAACGGCGGTGGTCTTGTTGTTGATAACGCCTATCGCCGCCTCGTCGGCTATTATAGCCGCCAGAGTGCTTGCGGGGGTGTCGCCGGGAACGGCTATCATGTCAAGGCCCACTGAGCATACGCAGGTCATTGCCTCCAGCTTGTCAATTGTGAGGGCGCCCGCCTTTGCGGCTCTTATCATGCCCTCATCCTCGCTGACGGGAATAAAGGCTCCCGAAAGTCCGCCCACATGGCTGCTTGCCATAACTCCGCCCTTTTTGACAGCGTCGTTGAGCATGGCAAGTGCGGCTGTTGTGCCGTGGGCTCCGGCGTATTCAACGCCGATTTCCTCAAGGATTTCCGCTACGCTGTCGCCCCTTGCGGGTGTGGGGGCAAGGGAGAGGTCCACAACGCCGAAGGGAACATTAAGCCTTTGGGAAGCCTCCATAGCCACAAGCTGACCCATGCGGGTTATTCTGAACGCGGTTTTCTTAATAGTTTCGGCGACCACATCAAAGCTCTTGCCCTTGCACTCCTGCAGAGCCGCCTTTACGACTCCGGGGCCGCTGACGCCAACATTTATAACGCATTCGGGCTCGCCGACTCCGTGGAAGGCGCCCGCCATAAAGGGGTTATCCTCAACGGCGTTGGCGAAAACAACCAGCTTTGCGCAGCCCAGGCTGTCACGGTCGGCGGTCAGCTCCGCCGTCTTTTTTATAACGGAGCCCATGAGAGCTACCGCGTCCATATTAATGCCCGCCTTTGTGGTGGCGACATTAACGCTGGAGCAAACGAGATTCGTCTGGGACAGAACCTGCGGGATGGACTCGATTAGCCTTTTGTCGGCTTCGGTCATTCCTTTATGAACAAGCGCCGAATAGCCGCCGATGAAGTTTACCCCGCACTCTTTTGCGGCGTTGTCAAGGGCAAAGGCATAGTCCGTTATGTCCCCGTCCTTGCATGACGCGGCAACGATAGCCATGGGAGTTACGGCGATTCTCTTGTTTACAATCGGAATGCCGTATTCCCTTTCTATTGCCTCGCCCGTGCTTACAAGGTTTTCGGCGCAGCGGGTGATTTTATCGTAAATCTTCTTAGCCGCCTTCTTTGATGACTCGTCGGCGCAGTCGCACAGGGAGATTCCCATTGTGATGGTGCGAATGTCCAGGTGCTGGCGGTCAATCATTTCAATTGTCTGAAGAATATCGGTAAGAGTCAGCATATTTTTCCCCTACAAAAATTTATTGAACAAAATAGAGAGTTTAACAGTCTAATTGTAGACTAAATCCTGTGCATGGCGTTGAAGATGTCCTCCCGCTGAATTCTTATATTCAGCTTCATCTCCTCGCCCTTGTCGGCAAGACGCTTGCTTAGTTCTTCAAAGCTGATTGTGGCGTCTTTTGTGTCAACCAGCATCGTCATTGTAAAGAACTCCTGCATTACCGTCTGATTGATGTCAAGAATGTTCACGCCCGCTTTGAAAAGCAGCATGCTGATTTCCGCGATAATGCCCGTTCTGTCGTGACCTATAACGGTTACAATAGCTCTCATGTCATCCTCCAAGAAAAGGGAAATTCAAATTCAGAAAATTATTATATCACAATTAAGACTTTAGCGCAATTAAACCATGTAGAAACTTTGAGTATTTGCCGCGCCGCTTTAAGTTGAAAAGCCGTTCTGCTTATGATATTATTACAGTTGATTAGATTAAGGTGTCCTTATCTAATCTTAAAGGAGAGAGAAAAATGTCCGATATATTATACATAGTCGTGCCCTGCTACAACGAGGAGGAGGTTCTCCAGGAAACTGCCTCAAGGCTTCGGCACAAGCTCGCAAGCCTTATAGAAAGCGGAGCCGTTTCCGAAAAGAGCCGAATCCTGTTTGTAAACGACGGCTCAAAGGACAGAACTTTTGAGATTATTGAGAGCCTGCACAAAACCTGCAAGCTCTTTGCGGGACTTTCTTTAAGCCGCAACAGAGGGCATCAGAACGCCCTGCTTGCGGGACTTTTGACGGCGAAAAATTACGCAGACGCGGTCATTTCCATGGACGCGGATTTGCAGGATGACATAGACGCTGTTGATGAAATGATTAAAAAGTACAAAGAGGGCTGCGACATTGTCTACGGTGTCCGCTCCAAAAGAAAGACCGACAGCTTTTTAAAGCGATTTACCGCCGAGGGCTTTTACCGCCTTATGAATTTCCTCGGCGCGAATACTATATATAACCACGCCGACTACAGACTCATGAGCAAAAGAGCCTTGGAGGCTCTCGAAAACTACAAGGAAGTCAACCTCTTTTTAAGGGGCATAGTGCCGCTTATCGGCTTTAAGACCGATATTGTTTACTATGAAAGACACGAACGCTTTGCGGGCGAGAGCAAGTACCCCTTAAAGAAGATGCTTGCCTTCGCTTTTGAGGGCATAACCTCATTTTCGGTAAAACCGATAAGATTCATCACCATGCTGGGCTTTTTCATCACTTTGGTCAGCGTGGGCATGTTCGTTTATACCCTTGTAAGATACTTTCAGGGCAATACCGAGGTTGGCTGGGCGAGCCTTATCATAAGCCTTTGGGCTATCGGCGGGCTGACGCTCCTTTCAATCGGCATAATCGGCGAGTATATAGGAAAGATATATCTTGAAGTAAAGGGCAGACCCCGCTTTATCATAGACAAGCTCCTTCTGGATGAGGAAAGCGAAGTAAAAGCAGAAGAGAGCTCAAAGTAACTTAAAGAAAAAACGGCATAGGAAAAAATCGGGGCGGCATTTATTTAAAGTGCCGCTCATTTTGTATCTTGGATTAAATATCCAGAAGACTTATTCGCTTTCCTGCTTATATATGCATTTTTCACAAATCATAAAAAATACTTTATTCGTTAAGGCTTTTATGCTATTATATTATTTAAATTCGTGTCTTGGTGCCAAAATTTATGGAATTCGGCCTTCGGGCTGTTTGCATTTTTATTCAGAATATACTCTCATTATATAAACACTCTGTGTGTAGGGGGATGAAAAATGAAAGTCGCCATTATGGGTTTCGGCGTAGTTGGCTCGGGCGTCGCTGAGCTGTTTGCCAAAAATCACAACAAGATAGTATCAAGCAGCACCCAGCCTGAGCTTGAGCTGAAGTATATCCTGGATATAAAGGATTTCCCCGGCTCACCCTTTGCCGATATGATGATAAAAGATTTCAACATTATCCTCAATGACCCCGAAGTGGGTATAGTGGTTGAAACCATGGGCGGACTAAAGCCTGCCTATGACTATGTTAGCGCCTGCCTTAAGGCAAAAAAGAGCGTTGTAACCTCAAACAAAGAGCTTGTCGCCGAAAAGGGCTATGAGCTTTTAAGCCTTGCCAAAGAGAACGGCGTAAACTTCCTTTTTGAGGCAAGCGTCGGCGGCGGCATTCCGATTATCCGCCCCATAAGCCAGTGCCTTGCCGCTAACGAGATTGACGAGATAGCGGGCATACTCAACGGAACCACAAACTTTATACTCACAAAGATGTTTAAAGAGGGCATGAGCTTTGGCGACGCGCTGAAGCTCGCTCAGGAAAACGGCTATGCGGAGAGCAACCCCGCGGCCGATATAGAGGGCACCGACGCCTGCAGAAAAATCTGCATACTCGCGTCCCTCGCCTTCGGAAAGCATGTTTACCCCGAAGAAGTCTACACAGAGGGCATTACCAAAATCACAACCGAAGATGTGGATTACGCAAAGAACTGGGGCGGCGTCGTGAAGCTCATCGCCAGAGCCGGAAGGCTCGAAAACGGCAAAATCTTTGCCCTTGTAAGCCCCGCCTTTGTTAAGAGCTCAAGCCAGCTCGCCTCCGTTGACGATGTGTTCAACGCCATTCTCGTAAGAGGCGACGCGACAGGAGATGTGGTATTCTACGGCAGGGGAGCGGGCAAAATGCCCACAGCCAGCGCCGTTGTTGCCGATGTCATCGACTGCGCAAAGCACGCCGTGTCAAAGAAGGTTTTCGGCTGGGAGGACGGCATCCCGAATTATGTTGTTGACTACACCAGCCTCCCCGTATCCCTTTATGTCAGAGTCAGCGCGGTGGGCAACACTTCTGAGATAAAGAAGGAGCTTGAAAGCAAGATTCCCGGCATAAATTATCTTGTCAGAAGCGCCTCTCCCGCAAACGAGTTCGCGTTCGTAACCCCCGAGATGCCCGAGAATGAAATCAGAGAGAAGCTCACAGAAATAAACGGTATCAGCATAATAAATACAATCAGAATTACCGATTATTAATGAGGCGAATATCATATATTTTTTAGTAAGACAGTCTATTCCGAGAAAAGCTCGGATTAAATAATGGAGGAGTATTATGGCACTGATTGTTCAGAAATTCGGCGGAAGCTCCGTTGCTAATGCCGATAGAGTCAGGAATGTTGCCAGCATCATTACGGACACTTACAAGGCCGGAAACGAAGTCGTCGTAGTCGTTTCCGCCCAGGGCGACACCACTGACGAGCTTATCGACAAGGCTAAAGAGATTTCGGCTAAGCCTCCCAAGAGAGAGATGGATATGCTTTTAGCCTCCGGAGAGCAAATCTCCATAGCCCTGGTTGCTATGGCAATTAGGGAAATGGGCTATCCCGCTGTTTCCTTGCTTGGATGGCAGGCAGGATTCCTCACCAGCTCGGATTACGGCTCAGCAAGAATCAAGAGCGTCAACACAACCAGAATCAAAGCAGAGCTTGCCAAGGGCAATATTGTTATCGTGGCAGGTTTCCAGGGAATCAATAAGTACGACGATGTCACCACCCTCGGCAGAGGCGGCTCCGACACCAGCGCGGTAGCGTTGGCGGCAGCCCTCCATGCTGATAAGTGCCAGATTTTCACCGATGTTGACGGCGTCTACACAGCCGACCCGAGAAAGGTAAAAGCCGCAATTAAGCTCGACGAAATAACATACGACGAAATGCTCGAGCTGGCGACACTTGGCGCGCAGGTTCTCAATAACCGTTCCGTGGAAATGGCTAAGAAATACAATGTTGAATTAGAGGTGCTCTCAAGCCTTACAAGGCAGCCGGGTACAATGGTCAAGGAGGTTGTTAATATGGAAAAAATGCTTGTCAGAGGCGTTACAAAAGATGTAAATGTTGCCCGCATTTCTATTACCGAGGTTCCCGATGTTCCCGGTATAGCATTCAAAATCTTCAGCAAGCTGGCAGCTAAGAATATCAATGTGGACATTATCCTTCAGTCGGTCGGCAGAGAGGGCACAAAGGACATAGCCTTCACAGTATCCAAGGATAATGCTGACCTTGCAATTGAGGTTCTCAAGACTTCAATAGCCGAAATCAACCCCGACAATGTAAAGCTTGATACAGGAATCGCAAAGGTATCGGTAGTCGGCGCGGGCATGGAGACCCACCCCGGCGCGGCAGCCAAGATGTTCGAGGCTCTTTATGAGAGAAACATCAACATCCAGATGATTTCAACCAGCGAGATTAAGATTTCGGTTCTTATCGACGCCGAATACGCCGACGAGGCAGTAGCCGCAATCCACGCAAAGTTTCTGCCTCCCGTTGAATAATTAAATACTGAAAGGCAGGCTAAGCCTGCCTTTTTTTGTGTCCCGAAAGCGCTGGCATTTTCTGCGGGGTAAAAAACTCTTGCTAATTTTGTCAGTTTAGTGTAATCTAATATTGTGAGCTTTGCACAGAATAAGAAATTGGGAATGAGGAAAATGAAAAAAGCAATCACAGTTTTCTGCATCGTACTGATGGCTCTCGGCGTTGTTTTTCTGGTATCCTGCGCAAAAGACAAAAATGATGATATTGTCAGGACCACCATCCCCCGTACCACCCTTCCCGGTGAGGACGAGACGGACGAGTCCGACGAATATATTATAGTAACAAACGAAAACGGCGAGACCGTTACAGACGAGGCAGGTCAGCCCGTAACCGAAATCCCTTCTAAACAGCAGGACCCCTCCGACCCCGACTCCGGTCAGCAGCCCGGTGAAACCACAACCAAAAAGTCAGATGCCGATACGCCGAATCAAGGCGGCAATAACAACGGCAATAACGGCGGCAACAATGGCGGCGGCTTAGATCAGGGTCCCAAGGCTGTAAGGGACGCCATCTCTATTCTCCAGAGCGGCAGGTTCTACATGAAGGGCAGTGCCTATGACGGCAAAGAAACCACTCCCATGAAGGTTGCCATCTCCGGCAAGAATATGTATATGGAAACCACCATGCAGGGCATGAATATAGCCATGCTGACCCTTGACGGCACCATATATCTTATCAATCCCTCAAAGGGAGCTTACTGGAAGCCCGCAAAAGCTTTCCTTAAACAAATGGGCATGGACGAGCTTACCCCGCCCGATTTCGGCAGCACAACCGACAAGAGCAAGTATAAGGGCTCTGAGGAAGGCGTACTTAACGGCAAAAAGATGACATGCTATGTTTATGAGGATACAGAGGGCTACAGCAAGTGGTACACCGACTCCTCAGGCAAGGTTGTCGCCTTTGAAGCCTATAAAACGGACGGTAAGCTTGACTTAAGAATGACCTTTGAGGAGCTGAGCGCAGCAATTCCCGACGGTCTGCTTGATAACCCCGAAAAAAGATACAAAAAGGGCAGCATAAACATCTTCTTCTAATGAAGGAAAATGGCTTATGAGGACAGCACTTGTTACGGGCGGCGGCAGAGGCATAGGCGCGGCAGTGGCGCGCGCTTTGTGCCATGAAGGCTATGCCGTCGCGGTCAATTGCAATAAATCTTACGATGAGGCTCTGCGCTTGTCCGCAGAGCTTAATTCCTGCGGTTTTGTGACGAAGGTTTTCCGCTGCGATGTCACCTCCCCCGATGAGGTAAAGCGGATGTTTGAAGATATTGAAAGGGAGCTATCCCCCGTCTCCGTGCTTGTGAACAACGCGGGAGCGGCTCAGCAGAAGCTTTTCTGCGACATTACCGACAAGGATTTTCAGGACATCCTATCCGTAAACCTTACTGGAGCCTTTAACTGCATCAGAGAGGCTTTGCCCTATATGATAAGGGAAAAGAAAGGCTCCATAATAAACATCGCCTCCATGTGGGGGCAGGTGGGAGCCTCCTGCGAGGTGCATTATTCCGCCGCGAAGGCGGGGCTTATCGGTCTTACAAAGGCTCTGGCGAAAGAGGTGGCGCCGAGCGGCATCAGGGTCAACTGCGTGTCCCCCGGAGCAATTTTCACCGATATGCTCCCGCAGGATAAGGAAACAATTGACAGACTAAAAGAGGAAATCCCGCTGGGGTATATAGGCAGTCCCGAGGATGTGGCAAATCTGGTCGCCTTCCTTGCCTCGGAAAAGGCGTCCTATATAACGGGACAGGTAATAGGCGTAAACGGCGGAATGGTAATTTAATAAACAAACCCCATACAGTATTTGCTGTATGGGGTTAATTTTTGTTAATTGACTAACGAACTTATGTCGTGATATTATTTAAAAGTATTCTAAACTCAGCCGCCTGATAAGGCGGCGCAGCGAGGTGCGAGATGACAGATTTTAAAGAAGCTGGCTTTATGTATGCCATGGGCTTGGTTGTTGCCGTAATTGTTGTGGCTCAGGCTGTTTTCTTCCTTGTCAAGGCATGGAGAAGGGGCAAGGAGCTGGGCATTACGGTAAAGGACATGAAAAACACGGTAGTTACAAGCGTAATGTTCTCCATAACTCCCGCTCTTTCAATAGTGGCGACGGTGGTCGCCCTTGCGGGAGCCTTGGGATTGGTACTCCCTTGGGTCAGAACGCTTATTATAGGAAATATCAGCTTTGAAACCGCCGCTGCCTCCGCCGCCATGGAGGCGTACGGACTGGGCGGACTTACAAGCGAGGTCACAGACCCCGAGGTTTTCAGCGCCATAGCATGGGTTATGACCCTCGGCAGTATGCTGCCTCTTGTAATTATCCCGATTTTCCTTAAAAGGATTCAAAAGAAGATGGGCAAGGCTCTCTCTAAGGACACAAAATGGGCGGATGTCATTTCCTCCGCCGCCTTTGTGGGTCTTATCTGTGCCTTTGTGGGCAGAGCTATACTGGGTCAAGGCAATGTGGATGTAAGCCCAGAGGTCTTAACCGACGGCGCGGGCGTACTCTCCGTCACAGCCCTTGTTTTCTCGGTTCTCTTTATGATTATCCTTCAAAAAATCGCCGACAAAAAGCAGCTCAAATGGCTTGACGCCTTCGCTATGCCTATAAGCATGTTTGCCGCCATGGGCGTGGTGATTCTGGTTTCACAGCTCCTGCCGCCCGAGATTGCGTTCCTTGAGTGGAGGGGTTAAAGATGAAAGAAACCAAGATTTTAAAGAAAGGCAGTGAGCTGAAATGAAAAAAGTAAAGGATTACAACGAGTCCATCCATTTTTACGGCAGGCTGTGGATGGTTTTCATTCTTATAGTATTTATAGGCGTTCCTCTCTCCATGTGCGTTTACTACAACGCTTGGCCAAAGCCCGCCGCGGTTTTAAAGGGACTTCTCCCCATAGCCATGTTCTACTATCCCACCGCTGTTGTGGAGGTTCTGACTTACGCGCCGCTGCTGGGAACGGGCGGCATGTATCTCAGCTTCATTACGGGCGACATATCTAACCTCAAGCTCCCCTGCGCCATAGCTGCCATGAACGCCGCTAAGGTAAAACCCAACAGCGAGGAGGGCGAGATAATTTCCACAATCTCAATCGCAGCCTCATCGATTGCCACAATAGTAATAGTAGCGGTCTGCGTATTTTTCCTGCGACCCATTATCCCCATAATCACGGACGAAAGCTCTATTTTCGCTCCCGCCTTCTCTCAGGTTCTGCCCGCGCTGTTCGGCTCCATCCTGACAGCGTATCTGCTTAAGTACCCCAAGACGGTCGTAGCCCCCCTTGCGGTCATACTGATAATTCTCATCTTTGCGGGACAGATGTCGGTGGGAATTCTTATCCCCATCGGAGTCGTGGTAGCGATTCTCGCAGCCCATTTAATGTATAAAAAGAATCTTATATAGCAGGACATACATCTGCAATATTTTCGCAACAATCTCAAAGCCCTTTGTCAATTTACGACTATTTTCATGTAGGAAATGGATTAGTAATCTGACTTTTTTCCAAATAAGCAAGCTAAAAGGGTAAAAATATTATCAAAATGCAACAAATTTTACATGATGTTTGCATACTTGTAAACTTTTACAACTTTGGCGCAATTCTATTGAATTTTAAAATTGCTTGTGCTAATCTCTAGTTGTAAGAATTGGTGGGGATTTTATCCATCCGCCAAAAGGGTAATACATTTAAGGAGGTGTAGGCATGAGCTTTGATTTTGA